>RRZU011947907.1_pt1 | contig 10618 bp, 10 predicted proteins | sample 2165561 | NCBI WGS metagenome assembly RRZU01 (sample SAMN10456909, study PRJNA506462) | wastewater metagenome | isolation source: wastewater sludge | place: USA: Moscow, Idaho | reverse complement strand
TCAAAGTTGCAGGTTACGAAGAACATTATAAGAAAATGATTGAATGAACGAAACCGAAACAAGAGCAGAATTAATTGACCCTGTTTTAAAAGCAGCAGGTTGGGGCGTTGTGGAAGGCAGCCGCATTCGCATGGATTTTCCAATCAACAAAGGTCGTTTAATCGGGCATGGTCAGCGTAGCAAACCCGACAAGGCAGACTATGTGTTGCAATACAAAAACAGAAACCTAGCAGAAATGCACATTAAAAAGAATATCTTTTTTGTAAAAGGCTTTGAATAGAGAATTATAATGTATTAAAAATAAAACTTATACTATGGCATATTTTATTATTTACACATATCAATTTAAACCAGTTTCAAATCCTCAAATAGCATTTGACCGTGAATTTATTCCATTGAATGAGAGAATGGAGAAAAAGCAAGAATTTTTTGCAAGTTTTTTCAATAATAATACAGACAATAAATTTAAGCATAAGAATAGGCTCTTTAAACATAAATTACTGTTTAATGAAGGAGGTATAATTATTTTTAAAATTGCGAATCAAAAAAATAGAAGCTTTGAAGAGGATTTTCAAAAGAAACAAATTTCGGAATCACCAAGTTGTTTTGTGATTATTGATAATAGGAAAGATATACAAAGAATATATCTTGAACATAGAAGCACATCCTTTTCAGATCCAAATTATGTTGCAAAGATTATTCAATCAACATTTTGTAAATACTTAAAAGAATATGGTTTAAATATTGAAATTGATAAAGAATATCAACTAAGTGAATTTTGGAATATTATTAAAAAATTTCCAACGGGGATTACAATGGTGCGGTTTCAACTTAAATATCCAAATCTCCCTAGAGTTTGGTCGAGTGTTCAGGAAATAATTAAAGATACTAGTAAAGATACAAATAGTCATGAAACAATATTGCAGTATAAATCGGATGACGAAGGCTACTTGGAGATTAATGATGAGAATGAACAAATAAATGGATTAGCAAAAGCCTCGGCAGACAGTGGTAGCGTTATAACATTAAAAGCGAGAGGAGTAAAAGCTTATATAAAAACAGGCAATACAGAAAAGGGTATTGAAATTGATGATTTGGAAATGAAATTAACGCAAGATTTATTGGAAAGTCCATTTGAAAAAATCATTGCAGAACTTTATAAAACCAGATAATTAATTATGGCAATTAAAGCAAAACTATACAATTTTGTTGGTTATTCTACATGTATAATAATGTCAATACTTTTAGGCTGGGTCTCAACATTAGGAGGTGAGGTAAATGATTATGTGCAAAAATTGTCAAATAATGTAATTCCTCTTTTATTGACTTTGTTGGTTTTGTATTCAACACTTACAATACATCTAATTAACGAGTTAAGAAAGTTAGAAAATGATAAAGATTTAAGTTCCGTTGTTCATGCACTTAAAAGCAATATTGTTACAGAAATTATTATTGTATTAATTTTATTTTTTGTACTTGTTTTAAAGAGTTTTCTACTTAGCTATTTTGAAAGTAGTGTTAATTTGATTCAAATTGCAACTAATTCTGCAGTTGTTTTTGCATTTTTATTTTATATTTGGGTAATAATTGATGTGACAATGGGTTTATATGATTTGGTTATTAAGAATCTTAAGAATAATTCATAAGAAGTAAAACCCGAAACAAGAGAAGAATAATTAACCACTCTTTTTTAGTAGGAAGAGTGGCAAATAAATATGACAATGGAAGAAAATAAAAATTTTGAAAAAAAATCACTTAAATTTCTGAAAGGGAAAAATACAGATTGGGATGAATTGGCAAAAGACTGTGTTTCATTTGCAAATGCTCAAGGTGGTTTTATTTATATTGGTATTGAAGATAATCAAACACTCCCACTTGAAGGGCAAAAGATTGCTGATAGAAACATTCCTGATATTATTCAAAAAAATATTGCTCATAGAACAATAAATGTTGGTATTGCTATTACTATTGAAGCTGCTAGTAATCATGGTGAATTTATTCAGCTTCATGTTTTCAAAAATTTACAAACCATTGCATCAACTACAGATGGTAAATATTATATACGTGTACATGATGAATGCAGACCAGTTCCCCCAGATGAAATGGCTCGTTTGGCGGCAGATAAGAATGCATTTGTATGGGAAGAACAAACTAATAAGAAGGTCCCAGTGTCGCAATGTGATGAAAATAAACGAATGATTTTTCTTAAAGATATTAGAGCTTCTCAAAGGGTAAGTTCTTTTATCAAAGATATGAGTGATGATGAGGTTTTAGATTATTATTTCATTCAGAAAAATAATTATTTAACAAATTTGGGTATTCTCTGGATTGGAAAACGAAATGATAGAGCTTCACTTTTGTATCCGCCAGCCATTCAAGTAATACGTTATGATGAAAAAGATGAAAAGGTGTGGAAACTTTTATTGGATGATCATTTTTCTAATCCAAAAGAACTTCTTGAAAAGGTTTTACATGATATTCCTGATTGGCAAGAGAGTGTAGAAGTTTCAGAGGGTATGTTTCGTAAAAATATTCCTTTCTTTCCAATTGAAGTAGTTAGAGAATTAGTTGTTAATGCTTTAGTGCATCGTACTTATACAACACGAGGAGATGTTTTCATTAATATTTACACTGACAGAATGGAGATTCATAGTCCAGGAAGGTTGCCATTTGGGGTGACGCCTAAAAATATATTGAGCCAATCTGTAAGGAGAAATGAACATTTGTCGAAAGTGTTTTACGATTTAGGTTTGATGGAAAAAGAAGGCAGTGGGTATGATTTAGTGTATGCTAAATTATTAGGTTCTGGTAAACCTTTACCTATCGTAACTGAAACAGACGATAGAGTGTCGGTTATTGTAAAAAAACAATTTGTTAGTAAAGAAATAGTTAGATTAATGGATAAAGCCAGTAGTGAATTCTCTTTAAAACAAAAGGAACTAATATCTTTGGGTTTAATAGCACAACACCAATCATATACAGCTATTGAGATATCAAACATTCTAAATCAAAATGCAGAGAATGGTTTACGGAATTGGTTAGGTAGGTTAATTGAATTGGAACTAGTAGTAAAAACAGGCAAAGGTAAAGGTACACAATATTCGGTAAATCCAGAATTTATTCGCAAAGTGAATTTTAAAGGTAAAACCAATTTGAAAAATATAGAAGACTATCGTTTGGAAGAGTTGATTTACAAAGACATTAAAGCCTACCCAAATAGTGCTTTTAGCGAAATTCATCAAAGAATTGGTCATGAGATTAATATTTACAAAGTGAGAAGGATGCTGAAGATGATGGTTGACAAAGAAGTATTATCAATGGAGGGAGAGAAAAAGGGTACAAAATACTTTATTAAGCAAACAGTGTAAGAAAAAGAGCATTTGCTTAATAAATTGCTTAATATATAGTATTACGTATTTTTTTAAATAATTGATTATTAATCAATTAGGTTTATTTTTTTTTAAATGGCAAAAAACAATAAAATACTTTAATTGATATTTTAAATGAATGAAACCGAAACAAGAGCAGAATTAATTGACCCAGCATTAAAAGCAGCAGGTTGGGGCGTTGTGGATGGCAGTCGCATTCGCATGGAATTTCCCATCAATAAAGGACGTTTAATCGGGCATGGTCAGCGTAGCAAACCCGACAAGGCAGATTATGTATTGCAGTACAAAAACAGAAATCTTGCAGTAATTGAAGCCAAAGCAAGAGATAAATATTATACTGAAGGCGTTGGACAAGCAAAAGACTATGCTGACAAATTGCAGGTTCGGTTTACATACAGCACAAACGGTTTACAGATATACTATATAGACATGCACGAAGGGCAGGAGGGAGATGTTACTGTCTTTCCTACTCCTGATGAACTATGGGAAATGACATTCCCTAAATCACGAGAAAAGCATGTTGAGCTTGCCGAATTATGGAGAGACAAGTTACTTGCTGTTCCGTTTGAAGACCGTGGCGGAACATGGCAACCACGATACTATCAGGAAAATGCCATTACCAAAGTATTAGAAGCCGTTGCCAATGACCAGCAACGCATTTTATTAACACTTGCCACAGGAACAGGAAAAACGGCAATTGCTTTTCAAATTGCATGGAAACTGTTTCAAGCAAAATGGAACATCAACAAAGACGGACAACGAAGCCCAAGAATTTTATTCTTAGCTGACAGAAATATTTTGGCAGACCAAGCATTCAACGCTTTTTCAGTTTTTGAAGAAGATGCTTTGGTTCGTATCAATCCAAGCGACATCAAAAAAAAAGGCAGAGTTCCGAAAAATGGAAGTGTGTTTTTTACCATTTTCCAAACCTTTATGAGTGGGCCAAATGATACGCCCTACTTTGGAGAATATCCGAAAGACTTTTTTGATTTCATCATTATTGACGAGTGTCACCGTGGCGGAGCCAATGATGAAAGCAGTTGGCGAGCTATTATGGAATATTTTAAACCTGCTGTTCAGCTTGGTTTGACAGCTACACCAAAACGAACTATAAACATTGATACTTACTATTATTTTGGTGAGCCAGTTTATGTCTATTCGCTGAAAGAAGGAATTAATGATGGTTTTTTAACCCCTTTCAAAGTCAAACAAATTGATACCACAATCGACGAGTACTTATTCACTTCGGACGATACCGTTTTAGAAGGAGATATTGAAGAAGGGAAACGCTACACTGAAGCAGAAATGAACCGCATTATTGAAATTAAAGAAAGAGAAGAATATCGGGTAAAGATTTTTATGAGCCTGATAAATCAACGCGAAAAGACTTTAGTTTTCTGTGCCACGCAATTACATGCTTTGGCAATTCGAGATTTAATCAATCAGTATTCAGATTCTAAAAATCCGAACTATTGCCACCGTGTAACAGCACATGATGGAAAATTAGGAGAACAACATTTAAGAGATTTTCAGGATAACGAAAAAAGCATTCCAACTGTTCTCACCACATCTCAGAAGTTAAGCACTGGTGTAGATGCTCCCGAAGTGAGAAACATTGTTTTACTTCGTCCTGTAAACTCCATGATTGAGTTTAAACAAATCATTGGACGTGGAACACGTTTGTTTGATGGTAAAGATTATTTCACCATTTACGATTTTGTAAAAGCACATCATCATTTCAGCGACCCTGAATGGGACGGAGAACCCGAAGAACCTGAAACGCCCACACCAAGACCACAGCCACAACCTTGTGATGTTTGCGGACATAAACCTTGTATTTGTGCTCAAGAACCACCGCCAGAACCTTGTCCTGTTTGTGGCTACTCTTATTGCCGTTGCGACAGACCACCAAGACGAATGGTAAAAGTGAAATTGGCTGATGGAAAAGTGCGACAGTTTCAGCACATGATTAGCACATCATTTTACAGTCCAGACGGCAGACCAATTTCAGCAGAAGAATTTTTACGTTCTCTTTTTGGTGCATTGCCCGAACTTTTCAAAAGTGAAGATGAACTGAGAACCATTTGGAGCAAGCCCGACACAAGAAAAAAACTATTGGCAGAGCTGACTGAAAAAGGTTTTGCTAAACAACAGTTGACAGAGTTTCAGAAAATACTAAACGCTGAAAACAGCGACCTATATGATGTTTTGGCTTACATAGCTTTTCATTCCGACATTTTAGAAAGAGCAACACGAGCAGACAAAGCAAAAATTCACCTTGACAATTACGACCCAAAACAGCAAGAGTTCTTGAACTTCGTTTTGAGCCAGTATGTAAAACAAGGAGTTGACGAATTGGACGATACAAAAATTGGTGATTTACTTGTGTTAAAATACCATGCCATTGCAGATGCTAAAAAAGAACTTGGCGACATTGCAACCATCAGAAACACGTTTATTGGTTTCCAATCATATTTATACATTAATAGACAAGCAATGTGAAAACGGTTTATAAAAAAATGTATTTTAAATACCTTTTTAGTGCATCCACAGAAGGCATTATTCTTTTTTATTTCAGTTGTTTTAAATTATTTCAACTTAACAATCCTCATGTTGATTGTCTACAAAAAATAAAGGAGTATGCAAAAAGTGCTAAAGAATCAATTGTTTTTCACAATCTGGTCAAAGTTCCCATTGTACCTTGCCCTCTGATTGGGTTAAATAAAGTTTCTGAAGGGTTTGAACATGATACTGAATATGTAGCAGAATTGTTTAATAAAGAAATGATTGATGAGTTTGACTTAATAGATTTGTCTGGAACAAAAACACAAAGACCTAATAAAGAATTGCTTATTAAGCATGTTCACAAATGTAGAAAAAAGAACTCTCGTAATTTAGGGGATATAATTTATGGCTATTATTTGAATTGTTCTTTAGGGATCATTAAGAAAAAAGAGTGTATGGAGACCTTTAAAAAAGATATTGGAGAAAATTGTTCAGATTATCATTTACTTCTGCCCTCAAGATTTACTCGGAATGGAAGAGGTAAAGATGTCAAACTACTTATAAGAAAATTGAAGCATGTACATGACTTTTATGCTAAAATTGGAGATAAGAAAATTCTTAATCAAATAGAAGAAGACATTACTTTTTTGAAAAGTTTACTTGGTTAATCTTATTTTTGAGTCTTTTTAGGAGTAATTACAATAAACACTTTTTAATAAATCTGATACTTAAAAAAAAGAGTAACAAACATTGTTTAGAAGATTTCACTCCTCACGAGAAGAATCATAAAGAGGTATTAATTCGTTTTTATCATGTAGATCCACCTATTTTTTTAATATGTTAGAATTTATAGTAAATGCAGAATTAAAAAACAAAGTTTGATTCGAGTTTTCAGTCAATTGATAACACTTTTAAATCAAATCTATGAATAATGAACATAAACGAAAAATTCTATTTAACATTCAGAGTGCTTTGGGATCTTTCTACTACTAAAATTCCCCATTTCTCTATATATTTGAATGGGGAATTTAGCGAAATTTTTTAGTTTGTCTCGATTTCAATTACAACCAATGATCTACAAAATGCATCTGCATTTACCAAATGTTCCAAAACGGTTCCAAAATTTCGAAGTTCTCTATCCTCTAATAGCTGTTGTTCGTTCGACTTGCCAATATGACCTATTCTAAGGTACATTTCAATAGCTTTGTCAATACCACTTAAAGTTGTAGGCATATCACTTAAAACAAGTTTATTATTTGAAGTGTCAACCGCAACAAATAAAGGATATGGTCTGCCAGAAGTTGGGATATCGATTAATTCGAAATTCTTTTGTTTGTAAAATGTACATGCTCTTCGCTTAATGTCAGCATCCAAGTTCTTAGGTAATATAATTCTAAAAATAAATTGAGTGTAATTAACTCCATTTATTTTTAACGGTGTGTCTGAAGATAGAAATTCGCAAATTGGTTTTATGAAATTATTGAAATAACCAATCGCCAAAACTGTAGAAGGAAGCATACCCAAAATCCCCAAATGTAATTTCTCATCCATTTGTTTCTTGAGTTTCATTAAATTTCGAAGCAGTGAGGTTTTATCCAAAACTAAACTACTTTTTTTGTTTAATAACTTCTTTACTTTCTTGCACTTAAATGTAGCATGTGTGATACCAAACAAGTCAGAAGGTAGCTTTACATCTTCATCTTTAATTATGAAAGCATTATTTTTTCCTAGTCTACCTAAAAATAAACCGTATTCAAAAATAACATTATCGCGAGGAGAGTCAAAGCCTTGTAATCTTGATTTTGTGTAATCATCTTTGGTAAACACTAACAAACCAAAATCAAAAAGATTTGCTTCTTTCATAAGTGTCTCTAAGAAATTCTCATTAAATTTGAAAATATCATCTGTCCATAGATAAGCTTCATAATCGTTTTCAAAGAATGCTTTCACTTCTTTTGCAACTTCCAGACCTTCACTTGAAGATCCTATAAAAATTCGTGGCTTCATAATATATACATCTTTAAATCTTTAATTATTTGCTTAATACCAAGTCTGTTAATGTTATAGAATATTTTATCGTGACAGTTCTTGTATTTCAAACCACTACCACAAAAGCATCTTTCGTTTCTACCTACCTTGATTATCTTGCCAGAGCTAACTAAATTTACATATTCCCTCCACTTTGATTTATCAGAGGTTTGAAAAAGAACGCTATAAAACTCTAATAACCCAATTATACCATGACTATACTCACCATTTTTATATACACCATTTTGTTTGCGGTAAATTTGATTGGCAAAATATGGTATGGCATAGTTTTCAATGAATGTAATAACACTAATGCCATCCTTGCACTTTAAAATTTCATCAGGCTCAACTGTAATACAACATCTATCGTCCGTATATTTATGCCAATCTGCCAAATTGGGAATATCCCCACCAACTTCGTAAAGCAATGGAAATCTATAAGGAAAGTCAACGCAATATTTTATTTCTATAGAAAAGCGTCCAACAATTTCATCATTATCATTTACAATATCCAAAATACCTTTCAATAAACGTACACCATCTAACTCTGTAATTTTCAAGTGAGGGAACTCTTTTATTACAGAGTCAATCTGGTGGCAAAAAGAACTATAACTACCGGCTACCATAATATGGTCTCGCACCTCCAATTACAGCGCTCAATGTATTTGCATTTATTGTCTTTTCATCTTCGTCTTTACCATCAGGAAAATATGTGTTACCAAAATGTTTTTGCCATAACCTACTTGCTTTTAGTTGATTTTTCTCTTCATCAACAGCTTTTCTTGCATCTGCAATAAATGCAGCGAGGTTATCCATAAAGTTGTCTTTTCTTGTTTGATCATAACCGGCAAGTAAATCATCTTTAGGTGTTGTTGGTACCTTGCACTCAAAATTGGATTTGAGTTTCTTCTCAATTTCAATAAGTAGAAATTTGAAAGCAATATCATCTCTACTGTTCGATTGAAAATAATTCATTGCCAAGACACTCATCGTTAAGCCACTTGGCATTTTTTGTCGTTTATAATCACACCAAGCTTTTAGATACTTAACCATACGGACGAGTTGACCATTTGCATCTTTTTGCTCATTAAAATGGTTATAAAATTCTTTTGGGTCATCCACTTGCCAATCTCCATCTTTGACAGCCAATTTTGGGTGAGCATCTGTTTTATTGTCAAATATAAAAATAGGTAAGTCAATGTTATAACCGGCTTTATAATCCACAGTTATACATTTCTTTCTGTGTGAAGGTTTTGTATCAGTCACACCATCAACTGCTTCTTTGACCCATTGCTGTAATGTAGTACAAGTTACATTTTCTGGATTTTCTTTAAAATATACTCCATCATCCAAATCACACGTGTCATCTTTTGTGCGAATTTGAGTATTCATTTTATATGAACCCTGAATATAAAAAGTTGGTTTATAATTTGGGTGTTTTTCAGCGAAATATTTTTTGATTATAGTTCTAAGATTATCTTTTGAAGTAATCAGGTTATCTTTTTTTGTTTTGGTAATTACCAAATTACTATTGAATTCTTTAAAAAGGTTGTCGCAATTTGCCATGTTTTATGGTTTTAAATTTTTAGTACAATAAATAAATTACAAGGTTTTTGACGAGAACCTATAAAAACTCGCTCATTAGCTCTATTTGCGTTTTGGCGATCTTTGAGATAATGCACTGCCTGCTACGCTTTTACTCGTTTTGCTATAACGGTCGTCTTGCAAAACTTTAGAAGCCTTTGTAGCTACTTCTTTAGAAGTTACTTTATTTCCCATATTAGTATGTTTTATATCTGATTTACTACAGGTTCAGACATTACCTTCTGTATTTTTCAGCTACAGATAACGGAGTAGAAGTCTTAATATATGTGAAAAAAAATTAAACAGCAGCAGTTTTACGACTTATTGTACTATTTTTGCACAGAATTTTAGATAAAAAGTATTGATTCACTATATATTTAGGTTGTTTACTACTATAATCAACCGAAGTCAAAAACAAAATATCGCCATAAATTGAATTTGACTATTTATGACGTGCATAATTCGTACCATTGTTATTCGATATGTAAATCTGACATGTTATGTCAGGTTTTTTTTTGTTCTCTCTTCTTGAATATTTAATGCATCTGACATATTGTCTGTATATGGCGGAGATTTTTTTTCATTATATATGAAATGTCTTTATTCCCACAAATCTCAGAATTTTATTTGTTATTTTTTTCCAAATGTATATTAAATTTAATCATATTGACTTGTAAGTTTATATGATTCCTTGAACATAGATGTAAAAAGTTTCGTTTTATGTGTTAAATAGACACTGCTATTTAACTTAAAATCAGTTAAAAATTCACCCCCATTTACCCCCAACCAATATTTTCCAATAATTTTTTAATTTGTTTCATTTTTACCCATATTTTTGCCCAACAAAATTTTAAATGATATGGGAAATTTTCTGCAATTATTCAAAAAAAAACAAAGTGAAACGGGAGGTGAGAAATCAAAACTTATTAGCGACGGATCTCATACAGAGATGACTGAATTACCTCAAAATGATGATTTTGAGAATCTAGTTAAAATGAAAGAGGCAACTAAGTTAATAAAATCTTCTCCCCCAACAGTAAGAAAGTATGCAAAACTAGGATATTATAAAGAATATCGTTTTGGTGAGAAATTAGTTTACTACGACCGAAAGG
>RRZU010569705.1_pt1 | contig 10618 bp, 9 predicted proteins | sample 2165561 | NCBI WGS metagenome assembly RRZU01 (sample SAMN10456909, study PRJNA506462) | wastewater metagenome | isolation source: wastewater sludge | place: USA: Moscow, Idaho | reverse complement strand
CTTAACGAGGCATAACAAATTATAGGGAAAAAATGCAGTAGAATCGCGTTCATTCTTTTAGTTTACCTGATGGAACCATCCTTTACTTACTATGCTAGATAATCTTACCTCTCGTTTGGCAAATGTTGTCAAAAATATTCGTGGGCACGCCCGTTTGTCTGAAGATAACATTCAGGATGCGTTGCGTGAAGTTCGTATGGCGCTGCTTGAGGCTGACGTTGCTCTTCCAGTTGTAAAAGATTTGGTTGCTAGCCTCAAAGAAAAGGCTCTTGGTCAAGAAGTGATTGGTTCATTGACGCCAGGGCAGGCTTTTGTTGGATTAGTGCACGATGAATTGACTTCTCTGATGGGAGGCGAGGGAGTTGAATTAAATCTCGCAGCCCAGCCACCGGCGGTTGTTTTAATGGCTGGTTTGCAAGGGGCAGGAAAAACTACGACCACAGCGAAATTAGGCAAGTATCTTAAAGATCGTTTGAAAAAGAAAGTTTTGGTGGTTTCTGCTGACGTTTATCGTCCAGCCGCGATCAACCAACTTAGAACGGTTGCTGGGCAAGCTGCTGTGGACTTTTTTCCTTCGTCTGTTGGGCAAAACCCTGTTGATATTGCACGTTCTGCGGAAACGTATGCTCGGAAGCATTATTATGATGTTTTGCTTGTTGATACAGCCGGGCGTTTAGCTATTGATGAGGCGATGATGGCAGAAGTTAAAGCTATTCATGCAGCTGTCAACCCAGTAGAAACTTTGTTTGTTATTGATGCAATGTTGGGACAGGATGCTGTTAATACTGCTAAGGCTTTTAGTGAAGCACTTCCCTTGACTGGGGTGGTTTTGACTAAGTTAGACGGGGATGCGCGTGGCGGTGCTGCGCTCTCAGTGCGACATGTAACCGGTAAACCACTGAAATTTGCAGGTGTAGGGGAAAAGTTGACTGGGTTGGAGCCTTTTTATCCAGAGCGTATGGCCAGTCGGATTTTGGGTATGGGCGATATTATGGGCTTGGTGGAAGATGCCCGTCGCTCTGTTGATGAAGAAAAGGCACTGGAGTTAGTTGATAAGTTTAAAAAAGGTAAAGATTTTGATTTAAATGATTTTAGAGAGCAAATTTCGCAGGTTAGAAAAATGGGGGGGGTGACCTCTATGCTTGATAAATTACCTGCACAATATGCACAGATGGCCTCGCAGTTACAAGGAGGGGTAGAGCAGAAGGCTATGGCGCGTGTTGATGCAATTATCAGCTCTATGACACCTCAAGAGCGTGCTCATCCGGAAATTATTAAGGCATCTCGTAAAAAGAGGGTCGCTAAAGGGGCTGGCGTGACTGTTCAGGAAGTTAACCGTATGCTGACCCAGTTTGAACAAACACAAAAAATGATGTCGCAATTAGCAAAAGGCGGTATGAAGCAGCTGATGCGTGGGCTTCGCGGCATGAAGACGCCGAGTTTCAGAAGTTAAATGTATATGGCGAGATGAGAAATGTTTTTATTGCGTTTGCTCGAGCATTAAAAAGTCTTTGTGCACCTGCCGTCTTATGGCACTTAGTTTGGCCTGGTTTGGCGGCATGTGTGCTTTGGACAGGAGTAGCTTATTTTGTTTGGGATATTGCTGTTCAGGTTATTGGCACATGGCTTAAATCATGGTCGTGGATCCAGGGTTTTTTTGGTCATAATCCTGGCATGTGGCGCTTAGTAGAGTGGTTTATTTCAGTAAACCTTCTCTTGTTGACCTTGCTTCTGACGTACGCAACGGCAATTTTTATTTTAGCCGCGTGGGCATTGCCTGTTATTTTAGAACGTGTTTCTAAGAGTACTTATGGCGATTTAGAGTGCCGACAAGGTGGCTCAATTTCGGGCAGTGTCTTAAATACTGTTTGGACCGCAAGTCTTTTTGTTTTTATGTTGTTTTGCTCATTGCCCTTTTGGTTATTACCAGGGGCTGGGGTGATTGCTTTAGTTTTATTAACAGCATGGTTGAATGTGCGAACGTTTGGTTATGATGCGCTCATGTTGCACGCGGATCGTGATGAGCGCCGAGCTATTCTGAAAACGGAGGGCGGTACATTGATGTTATTAGGCAGTTTATGTGCGCTGACAGCTTATGTACCGTTTGTTAATGTTGTCTCCGCACCTATCTGTGGTTTGGTGTTTACCCATTATCTGCTTGAGGCATTACGACGTAAGCGGCAAGCAGACTCTCCTGAGTCTTTAAATATCTGAGCCCTTTGTGCCCAGAGCCTAAATTCAGTAGAAAGCGTTCCTTTATCATGAATGTTCAGTTTGGTGCTTTGATTATTGGTGATGAAATCCTTTCAGGAAGACGTCAAGATAAGCATTTCCCTCAGCTCGTTGCACAGCTTAAGGCCCGGGGACTTCGTTTGGCATGGGCGCGCTATGTTGCAGATGACCGTCCTGCACTGATTGCTGCATTGCGAGAGAGTTTTGGCACGGATCAGGTTGTAATGAGTTTTGGTGGTATCGGTGCCACTCCGGACGACCATACGCGTCAAGCTGCGGCGGCTGCGCTTGGAGTACCTTTGGTATTGCATCCGAAAGCAGAAGCAGAAATACGTGCTCGGTTTAATAATCAGGTCACTCCCCATCGTTTAGCAATGGGAACCTTTCCTGAAGGGGCTGATATTATTCCCAATCCTTATAATCGAATTCCGGGGTTTGCGGTTAAACAACATTTCTTTATGCCAGGCTTTCCAGAGATGGCTTGGCCAATGTTAGAGTGGGTACTTGATACGCACTTTAAGCATCTTCACTTTAAAGCGGATTTTACCGAGGCGGCGATTATGGTGTGGGAGGCATCAGAGGGGCAGTTGGTAGATTTGATGGAGCAAGTAACTCTTCAGTACCCGCAGGTGGATATTTTTAGTTTGCCGATTTTGAGGACGGAAAAGAGCAGGGCAGCAATTGAGTTGGGCGCAAAAGGTCCCGCTGAGCAAGTTTCTTTGGCTATGAATGCTTTTAGAGAGGGAATTCGCGCACGTGGTATAGCTTGGGATGAAGCGCGCTAGTAGATTGCATTGGACGTGCCTTTAAAAAAAGAAATAGCTTATTTCGATTTGCCGTCTTGCTCGATTTCTTACACCTTAATTCGTAGTGCACGAAAGACCTTTGGATTAAGGGTCGATGGCCGGGGCGTGCGGGTTGGCGTGCCAATGTATGCAACAAATGCACAGGTTCAAGCTTTTTTAGCATCCCACCAAGCTTGGTTGCTTGAAAAATATAACATACACAAAATGCAAAAGCCGGTGCAGCCGTTAGCGTGTCAAGATGGCCAAATTTTTCCGTATCAAGGCGAGCCCTGTGTGTTAGAACTCAAGCAGCAAGGCCGGGCAAGCTGGGCTTATGAACCAAGTGGTCGGCGCATTCTTCGTTTACCAGCGCATGGAAATGTTCGCGCCCACTGGATTCGTGCATTAAAACAGCGTGCGGCGGAGTGGTTTGCTGGGCGGGTGCAAGAATATTGCTTTGAGTTGAATGTGCCAGTGGTTCCAGTTAGGTTGACCCGTGCCCGTACGCGATGGGGAAGCTGTAGCATACAAACGGGCATTCGCCTACACTGGCGACTGATTCATTTGCCGATTTTACTGTCAGATTACGTGGTGGCGCATGAGGTTGCTCACTTGCGTCATATGAACCACAGCGCAGATTTCTGGCAAACGCTTGAGCAGCTTTATCCGCAGTTTAAAGAGGCAAAAGTAGCTTTAAGTCAGCAAGGTAAAAACTTACCGGTTATTGATTTGGCTGACGCAGCAATTTTAGATACACATTTTACTGATTGAAAAATAGGAGATGTTATATGCGAATGTTACATACCATGCTTCGAGTTGGGGATCTGGCGCGCTCTATAGAGTTTTATACTAGTGTCTTAGGCATGCGTTTATTGCGGAAAAATGATTACCCAGAAGGGCGTTTTACTTTGGCTTTTTTGGGCTACCAAGATGAGTCTGAAGGTACCGTAATTGAGCTTACGCATAACTGGGATACATCACATTATGATTTAGGTTCTGGTTATGGCCACATTGCGCTAGAGGTTGATGACGCAGCAAAAGCTTGTGAGGCGGTGCGTGCAAAAGGTGGACGTGTGACTCGTGAGGCCGGGCCCATGAAGCATGGAACCACTGTCATCGCTTTTGTTGAAGATCCCGATGGCTACAAGATTGAATTTATTCAAAAATAAAGAGATTTTTACGTAAAATTAAGCACGTTTTAACGTGTTTTTAAAACGCCCGATTAGTAAATAATTGGGCGTTAGGCTGGGTGAGTTTTTTGCTTTTTGAGTCTACCAATAATTGTTTGTGGTGAGCTGTTTTAGCTTGTTATGCACTTGGGAAAAATCTACTGACTATTTCTGGTGTAAGAACTTGACCGCTGGCGTGAGCGCGTTGCAACAGCGTCCAGTAATATCGGAATGAACCCCGGTCGTGCAAAATACCTTGGTAGCGGATGGGCCCCCAGTTTACTTCTTGCGCAGCGCAGAGAATAGTTTGGGCTGTGGCGAGTTCTTCCGCGCTTGGGCGCATGGCATTCAGAATAGGTTCGATTTGGCTGGGATGTATGCTCCACATGCGTAAAAAACCAAATTCGTGTCTTGCTCGATGCGCATCGTTTGCCGCAATGTTTGGATCTTCAATTGCGGTGGTGACGTTATGGGTAGGAACTAAGCCATGTGCGAGCGCTGCAGCTACAACTTCTGCTTTGGCCCGGCGCAGTAGTGGATGCTCAAATTGCCCCGGGCTTTTCATTGCATCTACTGAAATTGCGCCATGGTGACTGCTTACAAAATCCATGAGCCCAAAATCTAAAGAGGCAACGCCGGGCTGCGCGGCCATTTCCCACACTTGCCTCAGCGCGCCATGTGTTTCGATGAGGACATGAGCGGGGATGAGGCGGGTGAGGCCTGCATTGGCTTCTGCATCGCGTAGTGCCATGAGTTGAGACGCTAAATTACGGGCGCTACTGAGTTTTGGGAAAGCCATAAATGCAAGTCGGTTGCCGGCTTTCTCAACCAGTATTTCTAGGTCTTTTCGCCAGTGTGGATGGCTAATGTCGTGGATGCGCACGCCAACGCGGTTAAAACGGTTTTCTGGGCTCATGATGAATGCCGCGCACATCTCTGCGTGGGCGGCTTCATGCCCGGCTGGTGCGCCATCTTCACAGTCGCAGGTAATATCAAAGACCGGGCCTAAGGTGTTTTGGAGTTGCAAGGCCTTGAGTATAAATTTTTCATTGCCTGCGTAATGATTAACGGCAGGCAGGAGAGCAGGAGATTTTTCGCCGGCAAAAATGGCGTCAGAAGGGTGAATAAGCGGCATTTGAGAGGACATAAAGATTAACCTTGCGCAATGGGAGGAGCGGCTCGATGGTGTTTAAGGTGTTTGTTAGGTGAGCTTTGAAGCAAATTCAGCCAAAAAAAGGAAGAGATAAAAGCTGAATTTTACAAAGTCTTTTTGTTTTTACGTAAGCCTTATTTCGTATATCGTTTGTTTTATGCGTAAATAAAATGTGATGTTTGCAAATTTTTAATGGACTGTGTTCGGGTGTTGTAAGTGTTCCCTTGTAGATTTTCAAGAAGAAGGGGATAATCGCGTGTTGGTCAACTTGGGTGGCCACATTCACCATCCGTTTTTTAAAGAGGTTTTAGTATGAAGTCAGGTATTCACCCAGATTACAAAGAGGTTAACGTCATCTGTTCTTGTGGTAATAAGTTTGTGACGCGCTCAACTGTTGCAAAATCAGAAATTTATGTTGAGGTATGTTCTGAGTGCCACCCTTTTTACACAGGAAAACAGAAAATTGTTGATACCGCAGGTCGTGTTGAGCGGTTTAACAAAAAATATGGGAATGTTCAGCGCGCTAGCTGATTTTTATGGCAGACGCGTTATCAAAAGGGCGGCTTTGGCTGCCTTTTTTTATGTGGATATTCTCCTCCACCCTTTACAATGCGAGTTTTGATTAGGTCGCTCTTTTGAGTACGAATTTACGCTCATCTCCTTCTTCTGCATCGCCCTTTATGGCTGCCTTGTACGGCTGGCCGGGCTTTGTTTTGCTTGCTGTGTTGTATTTGATTGTAGGGCAGGTTGGGCACGACCCATGGCGTGGAGATGATGGTTTGTACCTTGGCCCGGTTGTGAGCATGCTGAAGGGAGAAGGCTGGGTTGTGCCACGGGTGGCGGGCGAAGCTTATTTAGAGTTTCCGCCCCTTTTTTACTGGGTTGGTAGCTTCATAGGGGGGCTGTTAGGGCAGGTGATGCCCTTGCATGACGCGGTGCGCCTGACGACAACTCTATTTGCCGGGGCTGCACTTTATTTTCTTTCTGATGCGGCACAGCGGCTATATGGTGAAACAGCTCGTGCGCCAGCTGCTTTATTGATGCTGGGCTCTTTAGGTCTGGTAGTCCATGTGCATGAGGTGCAGCCCCAAATCGCTTTGTTGGCAGCGCAAGGTTTAAGCTTTTTTGGTATTGCGCGTTTGTCAGAGCAGGGTTGGCGTGCTGCAATCTTGGCTGGACTGGGGGCCGCCGCAGCGGCTTTGTCTGTGGGTTTGGTGGGGGTGCTGTTAACATGGCCACTCTTTATTTTATTGCTATGTTTTTGCTCAGATTGTAAAACACCCGTCAGGCGTGTTCAGGTTGTTCTTGCCCTTTTAATTGGTGCTGTTTTGCCCGGGATTTGGCTTTATTTGCTTGCAGAGCAGGGCGTAGGGATATGGCAGCAGTTTTGGGCCAAGCAGATGGTTTTTGCTGAGCAGTTTGAGTTTGTACATCTGAGTTATTTTTTTGCTACAGCAGCTTGGTTTACTTGGCCTTTATGGCCAATTGCCTGCTGGACAATTTGGCGTGAGCGTCAAAACATTCTAAAGCTGCAGTGGTTGATGCCGCTCAGTGTGATTGTTTTAGCCTGCATTATTTTGATTTGTAATGGGCGGCCGAGTCCTGCAGAGTTTATTCCGCTTTTGGCGCCTATGGCCTTGTTAAGTGCAGCAGGTATGCCCGGGTTAAGAAGAGGGGCCGCAAATGCGTTTGACTGGTTTGGTGTGATGACCTTTGCGGTCCTTGCGCTTGTTGCATGTTTAGCGTGGTCTGCAGTGGTTTTTTCGTGGCCACCGGGCTTGGCGCGCCAAGCGCTTAAACAGGCGCCGGGGTTTAAACAGGCATTCTCTTGGCCAACACTTTGTGCTGTGTGTATTTGGCTTGGGCTGTGGGTTGGTGTTGTTTGGAAAATGCCTAAATCCCGTGTGCGTGGTGCGAGCAATTGGGCGCTTGGTATGGTCATGCTTTGGTGTTTATCGGTAAAGTTGCTATTACCTTGGTTTGACTACAATAAAAGCTACCGCCCTTTGTCAATGGCGTTAAAAAAAGAGCTTGTGCAATATTCTTATACTTGCGTTGCAGGCTATGGTTTATCTAGTAGTCAGCGTGCAACGATAGATTATTTTTCTGGAATTAGAACGGTTCCTTTGGGCGCGGAAGATACGAATTGTGAGCTTTTGCTTTTATCTGATGAGCGTAGAGCTTTGCCGAGTGCTTTTAGCCATTGGACGCCTGTTTGGACTTTGCGCCGGGCCGGTAAAAAACAGAGTGAATCGTTTAGGCTGTACCAAAAACCTAAAGGCAATAAATCAGCCAACTTTGTCAAGCATTAAAATAGTGTTCATGGGGTTGACTTGTGCACACAAAGTTACCTTGGGTTTTAGAGTTTGATTGGAAATGGCTGCACGAAAAGCGATTTGCTAACCCAATGATTTTTAATGGTTTTTTTATTGCTCATTTTCAGGGCAAAGTAGAAAAAAGGCTTGTGGGGCGGTTGTTTACTCATGTATTACGCTCTTTGTTCACAAAGTTATCCACAGATTTTGTGGACAAGCTGGATTTTTCTTATAGGGGCAGGGAGTTAGCTTTTTGAGTGAAAGTAATGCTTTAATAAAAGTAGTTTAACTATCTGAAATTTATAAATTTATTATGCCTGTTTTGCGTCTTGCGCTCCCTGTTCCCTTGCCACAGTGCTTTGATTATTGGTCGCAGGCGGCTTCTGAAGCCGATATAGGGCGTTTGGCGCGAGTGCCTTTTGGGACAAGGGAAAAAATTGGCTTGATTATCGCTTTGGACCCAAGTGATGCAATGGCCCCGGAGAAGCTCAAGGAAGTCATTGAAATTCAGCGAGAACTCATGCCCCTGCCGTTGGATTGGATTGAGCTGGTAAGCTTTGTTGCCCGGTATTACCACGCGCCTTTAGGTGAGGTGGTTGCAGTGGCCTTACCGCCTGATTTGCGGCGTGCTAAGGCCGTTAAAGGAAAAAATCGAGACGCTTTACTGTGTTTAAGTATTCAGGGGCGTGCGGCGTTAGAGACAGCGCGAGCTAGAGAGAGCAAAGCTCGACGTTTGGCCCAGCAAATTTTATCTTTGGGGCCGGTGCGCCGAAGTGTGATTGCGGCTTTGCCAGAGAGGGGCAGTCTGTCTGAGTTGATGCGCAAGGGGTGGGTTGAAACGGTTCAAGCGTCAGCGCCGGGTCAGCCTTGTGCAGATTTACCTAATTTGACCTCAGAGCAGCAGCACGTGTTGGAAACGGTGGGTAATGCGCCGCCGGGGTTTATAAGTTGGTTATTGCACGGGGTAACAGCAAGTGGCAAAACAGAGGTTTACTTACGTCTAACGCAGGCGGCGCTTGATCGTGGCGAGCAAGTGTTAATTTTAGTGCCGGAGATTGCACTCACGCCGCATCTTGAATATCGAGTGCAAGCGCGTTTTCCGTTTGCCAATGTAGTGAGCCTGCATTCTGGCCTCTCTGCCGGGGAGCGATCGTGTGGTTACGTGCAAAGTTTAGAGGGGCAAGCGCATATTATTTTAGGCACCCGGCTTGCGGTTTTTGCGCCTTTACCTAAATTGGGCTTAATTATTATCGATGAGGAGCACGATGCTTCTTTTAAGCAGCAAGAAGGGGTGCGTTATAACGCGCGTGATGTTGCAATTTGGCGGGCACATAAACGGGGCGTTCCCATCATTCTGGGGTCGGCCACCCCGGCTTTGGAGACTTGGCAGCATGCTTTGTCTGGGCGTTATCGTAAATTAAGCTTAACGCAGCGTGCCGTGGCTTTGCAGATGCCCAGAGTGGAAGTATTTGATACCCGATGCGTGCCTACGAAGGAAGGGATTTCAACCCCGCTTTATTGTGCTATTGCCGAGCGGCTAGAACGGGGCGAGCAAAGCCTCATATTTTTAAATCGACGGGGGTATGCCCCGGTATTGGCTTGCACAGCCTGTATGTGGATTAGTCCTTGCCCGCATTGTGCCGCTAATTTGGTTTTTCATCTAAAAGACCGGCGTCAGCGTTGTCACCATTGTGGATTTGATACCCCGGCTCCGCGAGCCTGTCCTAGCTGTGGCAATCAAGATATTCAGCCGCTCGGTCGAGGTACTCAACGTATTGAGGCCTATTTAGAAGCTGAGTTCCCTCAAGCTAGAGTTTTGCGATTGGACCGTGACGCCGCCCGGTCTCGCGTTCAGTGGGAACGTATGCTTGCGCAAATTTCGGAAGGAAAAGCCGATATTTTGGTCGGTACGCAAATGATGGCCAAAGGGCATGATTTTCCGCGCTTAACTTTGGTGGGGGTGTTAGGTGTAGATGCAGCTTTACATGCGGCCGATTTCCGTGCCCCTGAGCGGCTTTTTCAACAATTAATGCAAGTTGGGGGCCGGGCCGGGCGGGCGGTGTTGAGTGGGGAAGTGATGATTCAAACGGAATATCCCGACTATCCGTTATTTAAATATCTCGTGAAGCAAGATTATGGTGGCTTTGCTGCGCAAGCACTACAAGAGCGTAAGCAAGCAGGATTTCCTCCTTTCACATACCAGGCTATGTTACGCGCGGATGCGCCACAAAGCGAATATGCAGAAGATTTTTTAAAGCATGCCGTCATATTGGGGCAGACATTGTGTCAAGAAGTAGTGTTTCAAGGGCATATCCGTATTTATGATCCGGTGCCCATGCGTCTTTCGCGACTTGCACAGCGCGAACGTATTCAGCTTTTAGTTGAAGCTGACCAGCGAATGTTGCTTCAGGCATTCTTGCAGAAATGGGTAGAACAGTTGCATGCAAAGCGAACGCACGCTACTTTGCGCTGGCATGTCGATGTCGATCCTTTTGAGGTGTAGCAACGTGGTTTTGCCAAGTTTTTCGCCGGGATGAGATTTTGACGTGACGCCTGGGGCCTAGACGTTTAGAATGCCGCGTTTATTGCCCAAGAATTGGAGTGTTGTGCCGTGCTAATGCCTTGTCCCACCTGCCGTGAAGATATATCAAAGCGAGCTTGTGTCTGCCCAAAGTGCGGCGAGCCAGACCCCTTTCACCGTATTCGCAATTGGAATATTTTAGTTTTTATTTTTGTGATCTCAGTATTAAGCGGCATTTCATTTGCTGCATGGCGTTATCTTTGGCCACATATTGTGCAAATGATGAGTCGTAGTGCTGGGGCTTGAATGAGAGTAGCGTTCAAAGTTCATAAAGTGCTTGCATAGGGAAAAAAGTTTTGCTATAGTTTAATCCTTATCTGGGTGCTTAGCTCAGTTGGTAGAGCGTCGCCCTTACAAGGCGAATGTCAGCGGTTCGACCCCGT
>RRZU011980388.1_pt1 | contig 10619 bp, 7 predicted proteins | sample 2165561 | NCBI WGS metagenome assembly RRZU01 (sample SAMN10456909, study PRJNA506462) | wastewater metagenome | isolation source: wastewater sludge | place: USA: Moscow, Idaho | reverse complement strand
GGCGTCGAGGAGCGTGACGCGCACGCCCGCGCGTAGGCAGAGTTCCCGGAAGGCCGTGAAGACACCCTCGTCGGAGGAGGAACCGAGCATCGCCTGCAGGCAGGAGGGGAAGTAGGCCGCCACGCCGGCGGTGGTGTAGCTGCGACGTCGCGGGCGGCGCTTCAGCCCCGACCCACGGGGCAGCGAGGCTGCATAGTCGGGGACCGCCTCGGTGCCGAGAGCACGCCGACCGATCCCGGTGGCCGCCTTGGCCAACGGCGGCGCCGTCTTCGCGACGGTGAGGGCGGCGGACCCGAGCCGCGTGAGCAGTCCCCACGAGCGGGCGGCGTTCTTCCAGGAAGTCCGCTCGGTGGGCGTGGCGGCGTCGGCGCGTTGCCGACGGACGAGGGCCCCGGTATCGATGCCGAGCGGGCAGGCCAGCGCGCACATGGAGTCGACCGCGCAGGTGTCGATCGCCTCGTACTGGTACTCCTGATCGACGCGCGCCAGCAGCTCAGCGTCGTCCCCGCGGGCGGCGATCTCGCGGCGCAGCACGATCCGCTGGCGTGGGGTCAGCGTCAGGTCGCGCGACGGGCAGCTCGACTCGCAGAACCCGCACTCGATGCACCCGTCGACGGACTCCTCGATCGGCGGCATCAGCTTGAGGTGGCGCAGGTGCTCGTCGGGGTCGTCGGTGATGATGACGCCGGGGTTCAGGATGCCCATCGGGTCGAAGAGGTGCTTGATGGCGCGCATCACCTCGAACAGTTCGTCTCCGTACTGCTGGTGCACGAACGGAGCCATGGCGCGGCCGGTTCCGTGCTCCGCCTTGAGCGCGCCGCCGCGCTGCAGAACCCTGCGGACCATCTCGCGGGTGAACTTGCGGTAGCGCTTGAGGCCGGTCGCGTCATCGAAGCGCTCGCTGAGCAGGAAGTGGACGTTGCCGTCCTTCGCGTGCGCGAAAAGCGGCACGTTCATCACGCCGTAGCCGTGGCGGTCGAACATCTCGTCGAGGTCGGCGAGCATGCCGGGCAGCTGGTCCAACGGCACGCAGATGTCCTCGAGCAGCGTCGTCGCGCCAGACGGGCGGACCCCCGCGACCAGCGCGTACAGCGACCGGCGGAGTGCAAGCAGCTCCCGCCGGGTGGCCTCGTCGGTGGTGATGAGGAGCTCGCCGAGGATCCCGAGCGCACGGAGCCTGGCCGCCACGGTGCTGAGCCGGAGTGTCAGGGCGGTGTCGTCCTCGTCGTGCAGCTCGACGATCAGCGCCGCCTGGGTCGTGACGTCGGCGTCGCGGAACTCGTCGGGGCTCCCGGGCTGGTGTTGGAGGACCCGCAGCGTCGCGGCGTCCATCAGTTCGATCGCCTGGCAGTCCTCGTCTGCCAGCGCGACGGCGGCCACGGCGGCCGCCTGCAGGTCGGGGAACACGGGGACAAGGACCGCGGTGCGGCGGGGCAGTGGCACCGTCCGGAACGTCGCCTCGGACACGAAGCCGAGCGTCCCCTCGCTGCCGATCAGCAGGTGGGAGATGATGTCGACGGGGCGGTGGAAGTCCATCAGGGCGTTGACGCCGTAGCCCATGGTGTTCTTCATGCCGAAGAAGTGGTTGACCTGCGCGATGGAGTCCGGGTTGGTGCGCAGCCGTCTGCGGAGCATGTGCAGGCCGCCGACGAGGTGCGTCTCCTCGAGGCGAAGCGTCATGTCGGCGGCCGGGTCCGCTGTGTCGACGACGCGCCCGCTCGGCAGGGCGAACACCATCGACTCCAACGTGTGGTAGCTGTTCTGTGCCGTGCCGCACAGGACGCCGCTGGAGTTGTTGGCGATGATCCCGCCGATCGTGCACGCGATCGCGCTCGTCGGGTCGGGTCCGAGGCGGCGCCCGTACGGGGCGAGCCGGGCATTGACCGCGCTCAGCGTGGCGCCGACGCCCGCCCGCACGCGGCGCCCCTCGTCGAGGACCTCGACGTCGCGGAACCAGCGGCGCGTGTCGACCAGGGTCTTGTCGGTCACGGCCTGGCCGCTGAGGCTCGTGCCGCCCGATCGGAAGGTCATGGGGCGCCTGGTCCGAGCCGCCTCGGACATCAGGAAGGCCACATCCTCGATACGCGTCGGGGTGATGACCTCCTTGGGGGTCAGGAGGAAGTGCGAAGCATCGTGCGCCATGGCGAGGCGAGTGATGGCGCGGCTGTCGCGCGTGATCGGTGCCCTTGCAGCCTCCTCGCTCATCACGGTCGTCACACTACTCAAGCGCGGCGCTTTCGGCACGGCGACCGCAGCGGCGATGCGTCAGCCCGCGACCCGACGGCATCTTCCCTCGCGGCGGCCGGCGATCTGGTCTGATGGGAAGGGGGCTGGCGAGACCCTCCGCGGAAAGCTGCTAACCTTGGGTCCGTCGCGGGCGTAGCTCAATGGCAGAGCGCTAGCTTCCCAAGCTCGATACGCGGGTTCGATTCCCGTCGCCCGCTCCATGATGTCGGCTTGTTCAGCCCGTGGTTGGCTCTTGTCAGTGGGGTCTGCTCAACTCCTGGTCTGTGTCCTGCGCATGTGGCACCTACCTGTCCCCATCTCAGTGCTCACCGTCCCGTGTGCTGACGCAGTTGGCCGGTGGGAAGCGTCGAGTGTCTGCAGCCTGGACCAAGGGTGCCCAGTCTTGTGGCTTCGCTAGCCTGACGCTAGTCGTCCGGCTCGGGTGGGTCGACGCTAGGGAGGGCCGACGATGGGTGGCACGTCTCGCGACCGCAAGGACATCTGGGGAAACGACGTCACTGAGCATTTCGACGCGAGTGGAAACAAGACGGGCGAGTCGCGCCGGCAGGCGGGTCTGTTTGGTGACTTCACGGCGCACTACGACTCCTCAGGGTCGAAGACGGGCGAGTCGCGCCGGCAGGCGGGTCTGTTTGGCGACTACACGGCGCACTACGACTCCTCAGGGTCGAAGACAGGCGAGACACGCGATCGAAGCGGTCTGTTTGGTGACTATCAGGCCCATGAAGGACGCTGGCAGCCGATCGGGGGTCTCGAGCCCGGACACCCTTCAGCCTTCTCCGGCGGCTTTGCTTCGGATGTCGGCTACTCCGGCTACTCCGGCTACTCCGGCGGTGCGGGAAGGATCCACGAGCCGGGCCCGATCGACTCCTTTGTGGCGCTGCTGACTTATGGGATGGGCGGTTCGGCCGTTTTCCTCGTTCTTGCGGTGATCTACAGCGTCGCCAGCATCTGGCTACCCATTCCCGACGGGAACGTCGTTGGTCCCTGGATCCTGATCGTGGGAGGTGGGTTGGGGTGGGCTGTCGGCTTGGGCGCGGCGGTCTGGAGTGCCGTCACGAGCGCTAAGCCCTCCTCAGCAGCAGGCGGCGTCGTGACGATGGTTGTCGGACTTGCCGCGAGTGCTGTGGCGGGCCTCGTCCCAGCAGCCATCGTGGCTGTGGCGGTGGTCGGCGGCCGTTTCTACGAGCGAAGGCAGTTCAACCCGACCATGCAGTACCCGTTCATCGTCACGTTGGAGTCGACGGTGGTGCTTACCGCGGTACTCCTCAGCCTCGGCCTGATATCCGGGGTGGCCAAGGGGGCGCTCAAGTACAGAGGTACAGCTGCGCCGCGGGCAGCCGGGCGCCGGCTCGCAGCCGGGCTGCTCGCTACGGCAGCCGGTGTGTTGTTGGGTGCCGCCCTCAACGGCGTTCTTGCACTGCTGTGGCCCGGTGCGCTGCTACTCATGGCCCTGGCGGTGAGCCCGGCGCCCGCGGCGAAGCGCGTGCTCTGGGGGATGGTTGCGATGGCCGCGCTGGCGGTGCATCCTGCGTCGGGGCGGCTGGACTGGCTGCCTGCGCAGGCAGAGGGTCTCCTGATGGATCTGCGAGACCTGCTGCTTGGCAACAACCTGGTGTTGGCCGCCAGTATCGGCGTTCTGGTGGCGATGCTACTCGGAGCCATCCTGACCGGGGTCGACGCACCTCGCTCGGCGGGGGCTTTGATGGGTGTGGCCGGTGTTCTTCCGCCGGTCCTGATCCTGTTGAAGACTCTCAACATCGACTCTGACCTGTTCCTGCGCTGGTCTCTGCCCCTGCTCCTCGCGTCGTCTGCGCTCATCGGCGTGTGGTCGTCGCGCCGACACGCCCGAGGGTCGGTGGAACCGGCTGCCGATCAAGGCTGAGGGTTGATCGGCAGCACCGACTGGCCCTCCAGCAGGCTTCCCCGGATCCAGACCTGCTCTGTTGCGTGGCCCGGTTGGGTCATCGCCTTGAGCATCACGCGCGCGGTCGCCTCGGCGATTTCGGCCAGCGGCTGCTGCATCGTCGTGAGCTTGGGCGACCAGTAGCGGGCGAGATCCAGCCCGTCGTAGCCGACGAGCGAGCAGTCCTCCGGGACCCGGAGGCCGGCCTCGCGCAGGGCGCCCGCCGCACCGATGGCGACCTCGTCGCAGACCGCCACGAGAGCGGTGAAGTCGATCATGCCCTCCATCAGGCGGGTGGCGAGCGAGTCGAAGCCGTTCTCCAGCGTGTACAGCCGCTCGGGGACGGCCGCGCGGATGATGAGGCCCGGATCCTGCAGGATGCCTGCGTCGGCGAGCGCGTTGCGGTAGCCCGCGAGACGCTGCGCCCACGCGTGACCCGCGTCGTTCTCCGGACCCGCGCCGACAAAGGCGATCCGACGGTGCCCGCGCTCGATCAGGTATCGCGTCAGGTCGGCGGCGCCGCGCTGGTCGTCCGCGGAGACGAACGAGTGCATCGCGCCCGAACTGGAGTAGTCCGACGTCGTGCAGAACACCATCGGCACGTCGATCCGGGCGAGTCGACGGCTCAGCGTCACCGACGCCTCCCTGTCGCGGTTGCCGTAGCGGCCGAGGAACACGACGCCCCGGTAGCGCTCGGCGCGCACCACACGCTCGATCGTCGAGGCCTCGGCCTCGCTGTCGACGACGTGGGTGAGGTTGGTGGTGAACCCTGCCTTCGCGAACGCCGTCTCCAGCAGCTGGAGGACGGAGATCAGGAGCCTGCCGGTCTCACCCTGGATGACCACGAGTACCGAGTTGGTCTCGGAGAGCTTCAGTGCCCGGGCGCTGGAGCTCGGCACGTAGCCGTGCTTCTCCGCGGCAGCCCGGATCCGTTCCTTGGTCTCCGGGCTGACGTCCTCACGGTCGTTCATGGCCCGGGAGACCGTCGAGACGGCGACGCCGCAGAGCGTGGCGAGCTCGCGGATCGTCACGCCTCCACTCACTGGCGGATCACCCCTTCACGGCCCCTGCGACGACGCCCTTGATGATGTGCTTCTGGCTGAACAGGTAGAAGATGATCACGGGGATCATCGCCAGGACGAGGACGCCCATCATCGCGCCCATGTCCACGGTTCCGTACCCGCCTTTAAGGTACTGAACGGCGATCGGCACCGTCTTGTACTTGCGCATGTCGAGGGTCAGGTAGGGCAGCAGGTAGTCGTTCCACAGCCACATGACCTCGAGGATCGCGACCGTGATGACGGCGGGCTTCATGATCGGCAGCACGACGAGGAAGAAGGTGCGCACGGGGCCGCACCCGTCGATCGTCGCCGCCTCCTCGATCTCGGTCGGGATGCCCTTCACGAAGCCCGTGAAGATGAACACCGCGAGTCCCGCGCCGAAGCCCAGGTACACGATCCACAGGCCGAACGGGTTGCCGAGGCCGAGGTAGTCGGTCAGCCAGGACAGCGTGAACATGACCATCTGGAACGGGACCACCAGGTTGAACAGGAACACGATGTACAGCGACTTGGCGAACCTGTTGTCGGTCCGCACGATCCACCATGCGGTCATCGACGTGCAGAGCAGGATCAGGAAGGCAGATCCGATCGTGATGACCAGCGACCAGCCGAATGACGACAGGAAGTCCGTCTTCGCGATGCCGGTGATGTAGTTCTCGAGCCCGACGAAGGTCTCCGCGTTGGGCAGGGCGAACGGCTCCGAGGAGACGAAGACCTTGCCCTTGAAGGAGTTGATCAGCACGAGCAGGATCGGGAACAGGTAAGCGACCGCGACGATCGCGAAGAGAACCGTCCAGAGCTTGGGGTGTCTCGGGTCTCGCATGTCACGCCTCCTTCGAGCGGGCGAAGCGGTTCTGCAGCAGCGAGATCGCGGCGACGATGATGAGGAAGATGACGGCCTTGGCCTGGCCGACTCCCTCGAAGCCCGTGCGGCCGTAGAACGTGTTGTAGATGTTGAGGGCCAGCAGCTCCGACTGCCGCGACGGAGCCCCGTTGGTCAGCGCGAGGTTCTGGTCGAAGAGCTTGAAGCCGTTGGTGATCGTCAGGAAAGTGCACACCGTGATCGACGGCATGACCAGCGGGATGATCACGCTGCGCAGGGTCTGGCGCGGCGTCGCGCCGTCGACCTCCGCCGACTCGATCAGCTCGCCCGGGATGGACTGCAGGCCGGCGATGTAGATGACCATCATGTAGCCGATCTGCTGCCAGCACACCAGGATCACGAGGCCCCAGAAGCCGTAGGTCGCCGAGTAGGTGATCGAGCGGGCCCAGTGCCCGAGGATGCCGTTGAGGAGCAGCAGCCACACGTAGCCGAGCACGATGCCGCCGATGAGGTTCGGCATGAAGAACACGGAGCGGTAGAGGTTCGAGCCCTTGAACTTCTTCACGAGCATGTACGCGACGGCGAAGGCGACCACGTTGATGATGACGGTCGTGACCAGCGCGAATGCCGCGGTGTACCAGAGGGAGTGCAGGAACGTGTCGTCACTGAGCAGCCGCGCGTAGTTGTCGAGGCCGACCCACCGGCTCTTCGTGACGGTCGTGAACTTCGTGAAGGACAGGTAGACGCCAAGCGCGAACGGCGCGACGAACCCGATGATGAAGGCGGCGATGGTCGGCCCGGTGAACAGCCACCACCAGCGCTTGAGCGATCTGTACATATTACTTCTCCTACGCGCGACGGTGCGGGCGCACTGTGAAGTGCGCCCGCACCGTCACACCGTTTCAGTTTGGGTCAGGGGCTCCGTCTCTCCGGCGGAGTCCCGTGGTGGTCAGCCCTGGTTGGAGAGCTCGACCTCGGTGGCCCAGTTGTCGACGAAGGCTGCCCGGACGGCGTCCCAGTCGCCGGTGCCCTGTGCGTAGGCCAGCATCGCCTGACCCAGCGTGTTCTTCCACTCCTCGGAAGGCATGGTGGTGAAGTTCCACGTCACGGCCGTCTTGCCGGCAGCAGTGTAGGCGGCGTCGGCCTGGACCAGCGGGTTGCTGGACTCGTAGTCGGCGAACGTCTTGAAGGGGGTCACGAAGCCCATGGTGTTGGTCAGGGTGTCGCGGCCGGTGTCGGAGGTGATGACCCAGTTGAGGAAGTCCTTGGTGGCCTTCTGGTCGGCCTCGGATGCCTCGGAGTTGACGACCCAGTAGTTCTCGGAACCCGTGGTCAGGCCCTGGTTCTCCTCGCCGTCGGCGCCGATGTAGATCGGCAGCATGCCCATGTCGGCGTCGTCGACCTTCTGGTCCTTGATGTCGTTGTAGGCCCAGGTGCCGTTCTGGTAGAAGACGGCCTGACCGAGGGCGAACTCGGAGTTGGCGTCATCGATCGTCTTGCCCGACAGCAGCGAGGGCTCCGTGGTGGAGTTGTTGATGTACAGGTCGAAGATGTTCTTGAAGCCGTCGAGGTAGGTGCCCTTGATGGATGCGGGCTGCCCGACGATGCCGTCCGCCTTGTACTCGTAGTACAGCGGGATGTTGGCAAGGTGGGTCTTGAAGCGCCAGTCGGACGAGGAGTCGAAGCCGGCGGAGGTGAAGGCACCGTCGATGCCGAGGTCGTCCTTCTTGGCCTGGATGTCCTCGACGACCGACTTCAGCGTGTCGAAGCTGGTGATCTCGTCGACGGAGGTGACCTTGGCGCCGTCGGTTTTGATGTAATCCTCGAGGATCGCCTTGTTGTAGATGATGCCGTAGGTCTCCATGACGTACGGGATGGCGACGGGGTTGCCGTCGTCGTTCGTCAGGGCGATCGACTGGTCGTTGAGCTGCGCGTAGATCTCGGTGTCGCTGAGGTCGGCGGCGTAGTCCTTCCAGGTCTGCAGTCCGACGGGACCATTGACCTGGAACAGGGTCGGGGCCTCGGACTTGGCCATCTCGGACTTCAGCGTGGTCTCGTAGGTGCCGGACGCCGCGGTCTGGACGTCGACCTGGACGCCGGTCTCCTCGGTGTACTGCTTGGCCAGAGCCACCCAGTCGTCGGCCTGCTCGGGCTTGAAGTTCAGGTAGTAGACCTTGCCGGTCGCGTCATCGCTGTCGTCGGTGGTACCGCTGCAGGCGGTCACACCGAAGAGCAGGGCACCTGCCATGAGGCCGGCCGCGAGCTTCGCTGTCTTGCGTGTTGCCATAGTCCTGTTGCCTTCCTTGGAATGAGGACTCTCTGTGTCTCACGTGGTTGTTTCAGACGATATGCCGGAAACGATTCCGCTAAGCGTCACAGTACAGAAGGGCAACAGGACCCGCAAGAGTCGGGGTCGAATAAGGTCAGGAGGCCCGGTCGAGCAGAGGGCGGAACGCGCGCTCGATCAGCGGCGCCGAGGCGACCCAGGGGAGCGAGACGCCGAGCAGCAGGAGCACCGGAAAGCCGGCGGGCAGGTAGTACGCAGTGGCCACCACCAGGGCGGTCATCCCGGCGTGGATCGCGAGCACCCCGAGGGCCAGGGGGAGGTTGCCGATCGCCACGAGCCAGGCGTTCTTCAGATGGGCTCCCACCGTGTTCTCGAAGCGGGCGATCAGCGACCACAGGAACGGGAAGCCGAGCAGCAACACGGCGCTGACAAGCGCTTTCAAGACGACGAGCTCGTCGGCCTGCACGAAGATCCAAGCGGCGAGCAGCACCAGGGCCACGGGTCCGACCACCGCCCAGGCGAGCGACGCGGTCCGGAAGTTGCGTCGGAACGAGGTCAGGAACATCCGCCAGACGGCGGTGCCCTCACCCTGGGCCATGCGGCGCGAGGTGTCGGCCAGCGCGGTGAGGCTGGCGCCCGCCGTGACCACGGGCAGCGCGCAGATGCATGCGAGCAGATTCAGGACGATCAGATCGCCGACGGTGCTGACCGCCCGCCACAGGGGGGCGTCGTACTGGAACAGCCGCACGCTGATCACCTCGCTTCCGAAGACAAGACTACGTCGTCGCGCTCAGCTCACCCCGGGGGATGACTCTCAGAGCCCGGCAGGTTAAGGTGCTCCCGGATACGTTTGCGGAATCAGGGAGGCCGTGTGCGCGTTACCGGTTCCGGGGCAGCAGAGAAAGCGACGAGCATGATTGACCGAGTATTCGACGTCGAACCGACGGCCCTCACGACCCGCGTCCTCCACCGCGACAAGCTCCGGCTGATCGAGTCCCTGACCTCGATCGGCAACGGGCACATGGGCATGCGCGGGAACTTCGAGGAGGGCTACTCAGGGGATCACCACCTGGGCACTTACCTGGCCGGCGTCTGGTACCCCGACCGCACCCGGGTCGGCTGGTGGAAGAACGGCTACCCGGAGTACTTCGGCAAGGCCATCAACGCACTGAACTTCGCGGCCGTCGATGTCCTGATCGACGAGGCTCCCGTCGACCTCGCGACCATGGAGCCGACCGACTTCCGGATCCGCCTCGACCTGCGCAACGGGCTCCTGACAAGGTCGTTCGAGCTCGCCGCTGCCGGATCGACGTTCCGGATCAGCTTCGAGAAGTTCCTCTCGGTAGTCGAGGTCGAGACCTGCTGGCAGCGCGTCGTCGTCGAGTGCCTAACCGGCGGCGCGAACGTCGAGCTGCGGCCCCGGATCGAGCGCGACGTGCACAACCAGGACTCCAATTACGGCGAGCAGTTCTGGGAGGAGACCGGGCGCCGCGTCGGCGAGCAGCCGGCACTTTCCACCAGGACGGTCCCGAACTCCTTCGGCGTGCCGCAGTTCACCGTCACAGCGGTCAGCCGGGTGGCGGCCGACGTGAAGGTCGAGCCGCTCGAGCTCCCCACGTCGGTCGGCGTGAGCGTCGCCTCGGGGCTCGAGGCCGGGCAGCGGATCGAGATCGTGCGCACCACTGCGGTCCTGACCTCGCGTGACCACGAGGCGGACATGCACGAGGCTGTCGCCGATGCGCTTCTGGAGCGCCTTTCCGCCGAGAGCTTCGACGAGCATTTGGCCCGCCACACCGCGGCCTGGGAGGCCCGCTGGGCGACCGCGGCCGTCACGGTCGTCGGCGACGACGAGGCGCAGCAGGGCATCGCGTTCAACCTGTTCCAGCTGTTCTCGACCTACTACGGTCACGACTACCGCCTCAACATCGGCCCCAAGGGTTTCACCGGCGAGAAGTACGGGGGCGCGACGTACTGGGACACCGAGGCCTACCTGGTGCCGCTGTACCTCGCGGTCGCGGACCCCGAGGTCACCAAGGCGCTGCTCCGCTACCGCCACGAGCAGCTGCCCCAGGCGCAGCACAACGCCCGCCAGCAGGGACTGGCCGGCGCGCCGTACCCGCTGGTGCCCTTCAACGGCATCGCGTGTCACAACGAGTGGGAGACCACCTTCGAGGAGCTCCACCGCCACGCCGCCAGCGCTCGCGCGGGTCAGCTCCTCGAACACGACGGCGGGGTCGGCGCTGAACTCGACGGGGCTGCCGAGACGCGCGGCCAGCGCGCGCCACACCTCTAGCTCGG
>RRZU010699945.1_pt1 | contig 10619 bp, 7 predicted proteins | sample 2165561 | NCBI WGS metagenome assembly RRZU01 (sample SAMN10456909, study PRJNA506462) | wastewater metagenome | isolation source: wastewater sludge | place: USA: Moscow, Idaho | reverse complement strand
TCATGCTCCTGTCAGACCCGGTTCAAAGGATCGTTCGCCGATTGATGCCCCCACAAAGGACCGCATAGCGTTGGCTCTAAGCTTGCCGACGCACCAGCTAAGACCCGTGCAGGTTCGTCAGTAAGCGGCTGAGTGTCTGGGTCGAGAACGTCCTTTACCGCGGTGGGATCAGTGATGTCGGTGCTCTGAGGGAATCCAGCACTGGACCCCGCGCGGACCATGACCCTAACGGCTGCCCCTCTTTGAACCAGCTCATCAACCACAAGTCGTCCGATGCTGCCGGAAGCGCCAATGACGAGTATGGAGTTCACGTCTGGATCCGGATTATGCTCTGAACGCTATACGGGTCCGGCCCAGGAACTGCTAGTCCACCCATCAGCGGTGCATGCCAACAGCTGCCTCGATCTCTGGGTTAGCGGGGAGGTTCATGACCTGGTAAGAGAACTCCATCTCCCCTACCTCTGGATGATTCACCCGTTTCAGGCCCGCTCGGTGATGCCTCACATTGTGTTCTTCCCATCGAACTCTGAAATCTTCACTTCGTTCAACGAGCTCCGCAATCAGGGCTGCCAGTGCCTCGTCGTCGGGGTTCTGCCCCACATAGGTTCGAAGCGTGGCGGCTATTGCATCGGCGTTCTCTTCCCAGTCTGGGAAAAAGTCTCTGGATGCAGGGTTGAGGAAAGTGAACCGTGCAGTGTTCTGCTTGCTGTCAGGGTCACCAAGCAGAGGCGCATAGAGAGCACGTCCAAGGGAGTTTGCCGCCACAAAGTCGGCGGGTTCTAGGGGTCAGTGCAACAGGATTTATTCAATCACTTCGGCGGGAACGCAGGAAATCCCCTACTTCAGCTTTAATCTCCATGCCCCCACGCTACGCGAATCACGGCGTGCCTGACCTTTACCTGGATTTTGCGGTATTCGCCCAAAGGGGCGCCCGCGGTGAGAATCTGTTGACGAGTCGCGGCGTACCGCGTAGCTTCAAACCATTCAACCCCGTCGGAAAGGCACATAAATCATGGGCGGACTGCCACTACACCCCCTGGTCGTTCACGCGCCCGTTGTTCTGATTCCACTGTCTGCCCTTGCCCTTGTGCTACTGATCTTCGTTCGCAAGTGGCGCCCCCACTACGCGTGGCTGGCCGTGGCGGGATTGGTCGTCGGCACCCTTGGCGCTGTCGCAGCAGTCCTGACCGGAAATGCCTTCGCAGAAACCATTGGCCTACCTGCCCGCCACGCAACCCTGGGAACGATTCTGGTGTGGACAGCCGCTGCGCTCAGTGTCTCCGCGATCGTCTGGTGGCTTCTGCAACATCAAGAGCGCGACAATGAGCAGGAGTCCCGCATCGTCTGGGCGTCCTCAATCGTCACCGTGGTCCTGGTTGTGGCAACCCTGATCTTCACCGTGCTGACCGGACACAGCGGGGCGGAAGCAGCGTGGGGCGGCACGACTTCGCAATCAGAGAGCACAGCCGTCGAGGACGAGCAAGCAACCGTCGAGGACGCGCCAGCGGGTTCCGAGTCTTCATCTGACCCGCAGTCAGCCTCCGACACGACGGGAACGTTCACCGCAGCGCAGGTTGCGCAGAACTCAGACGCCACTTCGTGCTGGGCCTCCGTCGACGGATCCGTTTACGACCTCACCGAGTGGATTTCAGAACACCCCGGCGGATCTCGAGAAATCGAAGCGCTGTGCGGCACCGACGCCACCGCAGCATTCCAGCGCCAGCACGGCAGCAACGCCGAAGCACAGCGTGAACTGGCAGGCTTCAAGATCGGCGAGTTGGGGTAGGCCTGTCCCACAGCGACCTCGGCCAAACAACCGCAAGGAAGCGTTGTGAGCGCGACGCATGGGCGCGTAGTTCCGCAACGCAGGCGTCGAGGGCGGATTGCAGTGCTGAGCTAGGGATAGGGGACGCAGGCGTTCCGTAGCGTTCAGCATTGGCTGCATCGGCTAGGTACTGCGCGCTCCCGGCGCTCAAAATGCCCCTCTCACCCAGGTCCTCCACCAGGGCATCGGTGGTCTGGGCTCGGAGTGCGCCCATGAGACCCAAGTCAATCGCCGTGTCCTCGAACTCTGCCCAAGCCATTTGGGCGGACACACCCCGCAACCGATGAACTCTCTTGATCCAGCGAGTTGTTGCTGGAGTGAGTACTACCAGGGCAATGAGGGCGACTAGAAGCCACACCAGTCCCGCCAGGCTCTCTCCCTCAACGACACCCTCGGAACTCTCCACTGGGTTGGCCGCATCGTCGGCGGTGACGTCCTCCTCCGGGATCTCTTCCCGCTGAGGATTGGCCGCGTCTGGAGTCTCCGGTGCTTCTTCTTCGACCTCAGGTTCTACGGGCACGTCGTCGCCCGTTTCAGCGCGCACCCCGGCGCCACCTGGAGTTGGCTCAAAAGCGACCCAGCCGAAGCCGTCCTGGTAGATCTCCGGCCACGCGTGCAACTCGTTGTTACGCACCGAGGTCTCCGAACCGGGTTCAGACCCGCTGACGTATCCGACTGCAACCCGCGTTGGAATCCCAACACTGCGGGCCATAACTGCAAATGTGGAGGCAAAATGGACGCAGAAGCCACTCCTGGTCTCAAGAAAAGCCTCCATCACCGAGAACGGGTTGTCAGTTCCTGGCGAGTAAGGGGCTGATTCGTCATAGGTGAAGTCGCCGGAACGGAACCAGCCCTCAAGGGCGGAGGCAGCCTGGAGGGGGTCTTCACTTCCCTGCGTTACTTCCTGCGCCGCGGCTCGAATCGCCTGGGGAACGTCCTCGGGCAATTCCAGGTACTGCTCAGCTCCGCCCTGCGCGACCTCGCCGGTCGGTTGTACGGGTTCCGCTAGCGCCATGTAGCGGTTGCCACCGCGGGTGACTGCCACGTCCGAATGCGCGGTGTTCGACTCTTCGCGCCAAATCCACTCCTGCGGGTTAAACCCACCCCCACCACCGGTAACTTGCTGAGAAGACGAGTCAGGCAGGGGCAGCCAGGAGCTCACTAACCCCACGATCTCCACTTCAACTACCGCCTGTAGTTGCTCTGGGACGGGCGAGGGCGGCTGCTCCACCGCGCTCCGGCGCGTCTCTACGTCGAGGTCGCCTTTGGCCGCCTCCTCTTGGGGATACCACCTCCCGGTCGAGGAAAACTCGGCAAGAGTCGCCAGCTTGAAGCGCGTCGGGCCACCGGCGGTGTTTGTGTAGGTGAATGCCACGGTGGGACTGGGTTGCCGCAGATCCTCGGCGAGGGCGATCGTGACGTCGACACCCGAACCGCTCACGGGGCCCAGCATCAGCGACTCGTTCCAGACGCGGTCACGCGGAATCGGTGCAACGGCTACCACTGCGGCGGCGATCCCTAAGGCTGCCGCTGCGCCAACCAGGCCCGCCAGATTGAGTCGCGACGCCCCGAGCCACACCAACACCACGAGGGCGAGACCCGCCAGCAGCAGGGTTTCCCCGCCCACCGACACTCCTGTCACGGCGTACGGCACCAGAAGAAGAAGTGATGTTGCAATCCCTGCGATTGCTGGCGCTCCCACAAAGATCAGAGCCACAATCACCGAGGCGAGGAACGTAAACACTAGGAGCAGGGCCTCAAGTGGCTGCGAGGCCACCATGGGAGCCACGCCCTCGATGATGTCGACGCGCGCCATCGCGAACAGGGACGCCGGGTCGGTGAGCCATGTGCCTGCGCGGTACACCACCACTCCGAGCCCCGCCATGGCTCCGCCGAGGGCAGCCGCCGTGTACCAGGAAAGCGTTTTGAGGAGACCCGTAACAATGGTGGTCGTGGCGGCCACGGCGAAAGCACTATGCAACCATGGCCCAGGCTCCATCAGCGCCGTCATGGACGTCAACACTAGGTACCACAGGGCCGTAAGCACCGCGGTGGAAGCCAGCACAACCAGGGCAGAAGTACCGTTCCGAGGTTCTGCTTCAGTCACTGGCGCCGCCTTCAACCACCACAAGCTCCCACCCCGCCGGCACCGTCACATGGCCAACAGCGACGACAGTACCGCCCGGTCGTGAGGCAAGAGAGTCCGGCGGGTGGACCCCGGTCACAACGACCCCCCTGTCGAGAGATGGGGTGGCGTCCCCACTCGGTTGTACGAGGGCGAGCGCCACGAGGAGGGATTCTTCTTCCGTGAACAATTGGGGAGTTGAACTACCGACCGTCAGTCTCACCTGTACCCCGCACCGCAGCCACTCGCAGCCAATGGTCGCGGCGGCCCGCACGGCAGTTTCAAAATCTTCGCTACTTGCGTATGCGGCTGCGTCAGTGACAAGGTGCAGATTCTCAGTCTGAACGGCATCGTCCTCATGTAGGTTCACCAGCAGAGACCCCTGCCGTGCACTCTGTTTCCAGTGGACCTGCCGCTGCGGGTCACCTGCCTGGTAGTCGCGCACCGCACCTCCGGGGACGCCCATACCATTCAAATTAGCCTGGTTGTCCTCGGAGCCACTGCCCCACGCCACCTCCTTCAGTCCACCTAACTCCGCCGGCAGCACCAACAGTTCCTCTGACTCACGAACGCGCAGTCTGCGCACGGCGATGCCAAGTGGTTCCCTGAACTCTAGGGAAGATACCACCATGCGGACTGGGCCGCGGTTTCTCGGCACCCAGCGCACGGTGGCGGTTGTCGATTTGCCGCGGCGGGTCTTGATAGGTATGGACTCGGCGCTGCCTCCGAGATGCGCCGTCACAGTGACCACCCCACCAACCGCCACACGCAGGTGAATGCCAACTGCTATGTCCTCATCAACTGTGGGAAGACGACTCGAAACTGACAGGTGCAGACGAGGGCGGGCAACTAGTGGCAGTGCCACGGCTGATCCCAACCCGACAAAGACGAGTGCTGCCAGGAATGCCACCAGATACCAGGTGTCACGCAGCTGCACAAAATGGGCGCCGCAACCAAGAGCGGCCGCGCTCATCAGAAACGCCCAACCGCGCGCTGTGAGGTTGAGCGGGGCCCTCATCGCGTGGGTGTCCCTGCCACGACCTCGGCCACAATCGCCGACGCTGCATTGTGGGCCTCACTCACGGACCCGAAACGACCCGCAACTGTTAGGCGGTGCGTGAGTACGCTTCCCGCCAGAACGGCGATGTCGTCGGGGGCAACGAATGCGCGTCCGCGGATTGCGGCCCGTGCCCGAGCCATCTTCGCTAGGTGCAGGCTTGCGCGCGGACTGCCGCCGAGGACGAGTCCGGAATGCGACCTCGTCCCCCCAACAATCTGCACTAGGTAGCGGGCTGCCTCATCAGACAGGGCGACCCGCGCGACGGCGTGCTGCGCGGCAACCACGTCATCGACGGTGGCAACAGCTGTGACGCCGTCGAGCGGATCGCGACCGCCGCGGTCTGCCAGCATGGCAATCTCCGAACGTACATCGGGGTACCCCAGGGAAACACGGGTCATGAAGCGATCCCTCTGCGCCTCGGGAAGGGCGAACGTTCCCTCCATATCTTGGGGATTCTGCGTAGCGGCAACGGTGAACGGGGCTGGTAGGCGATATGTCTGACCGTCGACTGTCACTGACCCCTCACCCATCGCCTCAAGAAGTGCTGACTGCGTCTTGGGGGTGGCACGGTTGATTTCATCCGCGATGACCACGTTTGTAAACACCGGTCCGGGGTGGAAATGGAACCGCTGGTCACCGGGATCGTAAATGGAAAGACCCGTCACGTCGGTGGGGAGCATATCGGAGGTGAACTGGACGCGCCGCATTCCGGCATCCAGGGACTTTGCCAACGCGGCGGCCAGCGTCGTCTTGCCGACGCCGGGAACATCCTCGATCAACAGGTGTCCACCTGCAAACAGTGTGGTGATGGCCGCTTCTATTGGACCCGATTGACCGCTAAGGACACGGCCCATCGATCGGGCAAGTCGCCTTGCGATGTCGCCTACATAGTCGAGGTCATTGGTTTGTTGTGCCAAAGTGGGTTCCTCCTAGCAAAAGGGTAACGGTGCTCCGGGGCTTGTGACAGGGAATGCTCCCTTGACTCTCTGCTAAACCTTTGACACACTGTGGCTTGTGATCTCCTACACAGACTTTATGGCTCAAACCAAGCGCGCAATTGCGGACTCCAACGCCGCATCCGACCCCAACTATCCACGGTTCCACGTGGCTCCCCCGGTGGGACGCCTCAACGACCCCAACGGCCTCATCGTCGACAATGGCGTCTACCACGTCTTCTACCAGTTCGGCCCATTTTTCCCCACCGGCAAGTTGATTGCCTGGGGCCACGCAACGTCCTCGGACCTGGTCAACTGGACTCAACACGACCCGGCCATCACGCCCACGGACTGGTTCGACCGAAGCGGGGTCTACTCCGGCGGAGCTATTCAACGCGGTGACGTCACGTGGCTGCACTACACGGGCAACGTCAAGACGGACGAGGGCGTTCGGGAGGCATACCAGTGTGCAGTCACCACTCGCGATTTCAAGACTTTTGAGAAACTTGCGGCAAACCCGCTCATCTCAGGACCTCCCCCCGGATACACAGCCCATATCCGCGACCCCTTCGTCGTGCCAGCCGGCGATGGCTACGTGATGTACCTGGGCGCACAGAGGGAAGATCTCAGCGGGGCAATTCTGGTTTACACCTCCGACGACCTAGAGAACTGGGAGCTGTCGGGCGAACTCGAAGTTGAAGGGGAAGGCTACGAGCACTTCGGCTATATGTGGGAATGCCCCAACGTCCTGCAGTTGGCGGACGAAGCAACCGGCGAAGAGTTTGACGTCCTGCTGTTTTCGCCTCAGGGAATCGATGCCGAAGACCACCAGTTCCGCAACATCTTTGCCTGCGGGTATGTGGTCGGACATCTTGAGGGGCGCCACTTTACGCCGACCTCAGACTTCATTGAGCTGGATAGCGGGTTCGAGTTCTATGCACCGCAGGTCTTCACCTTCGGACCGGACGAGGACGCGACAACTCCCCTCCTGGTGGGGTGGGTCGGGAACGCCTCCGAAGACAACCAGCCCTCGCTGCGCGACTATGGCTGGGTCCACATGCTGACCACCGCGCGGGACCTGACGCTTCGGGATGGGCGAATCTACCAGTCCCCGCGCCTTGAGCGTTTCGTGGAGCCCGATACGCGCGTACAGCTTGCGTCGGGCACGGCGGTCAAGGGTGAGGAGGTCGACTTTGCAGAGTTGGCTGACCAGCGCAGTTTCGTCCTCGACCTAGAGGTTGCGGGCGACGACGCTTGGCACATCATATTGGGAAAGCCAGACGGCGCTCACGTTCGCATTGCGTTTGCCGACGACACGATGATGGTCGACCGCTCCTCCACGCACTACCCGCACGGAGATAGGCGTGAAATCACGATCCCCGCGGCGGGGACCCGCAAAGTCAAGGTCGTTCACGACCGGTCTGTCACGGAAATATTCGTGGGCGACGGCCACACAGCCTTCACGATGCGCAGCTATCTAGACCCCGATGGGTTCCGCGTCCAAATCGGCGGCAAAACCACACTTGTCCGCGCACAAGCGGCCATACTATCAATGTGACGCAGGCCATTCTGTCAATCGATTGACAGACCTGTCATACGATTGACACACTGGTGTTGGGGACAGACCCCGGGCAGTTCAGGGAGGAACAGCATATGGACCATAGTCGAGTCGCTGCGACGGTGTTAGACGCCGTCGGCGGCCCAGAGAATATTTCGGCGGCAGCGCACTGCGCCACACGCCTCCGGCTTGTCCTTGTCGACAACGACAAGATCGATCAGAAGACACTGGATAACGACCCCGACATCAAGGGCACCTTTGCTGCCGGGGGTATGTTTCAGATCATCATCGGCCCCGGCGATGTCAATATCGTTTACAAGAACCTCGCTGACAAAGGTGTCCGGGAAGTCTCCAAAGATGAAGCAAAGGGCGTAGCTGCTGAGAAGCAGAACGTCTTCTCACGTTTCATCAAGACTATCGCCGACATTTTCGTGCCGATGCTTCCCGCGCTGGTAGCCGGCGGCCTCATGATGTCCCTCAACAACATCATGACCGCTCAGGGTCTGTTTGGACCCCAATCGCTGATTGAGCTGTGGCCTTGGCTCACCGACTATGCGGCGCTGATCCAGCTGGTTGCCTCCGCGGCGTTCGCCTCCCTGCCCGTACTGATCGGCTTCTCGGCCGTCAAACGTTTTGGTGGCAACCCCTACCTCGGCGCCGCGATGGGCGCCGCCATGGTTTCTTCCGAACTGATCAACGCCTACGCCCAGGTCGATGTGGCCGCTGCTGGAGGCATGGAGGCCTGGCAACTGTTCGGGCTCACCGTCACCAAGGTCGGCTACCAGGGGCAAGTCATCCCAATGATTGCTGTTGCCTGGCTGCTGGCAACCATTGAGAAGTGGCTGCACAAGCGCCTCAAGGGCACCACCGACTTCCTGGTTACCCCGCTGGTTACAATGATCGTCACCGGGTTCCTTGCCTTCGTCATTGTTGGTCCGTTCATGCGAATCGTTGCTAACGGTCTTACCGAGGGTCTCCTGTGGTTGTACACAAACGGCGGTCCAGTTGGCGGCTTCGTCTTCGGGTTGGTTTACTCCCCGATCGTTATCACCGGTCTGCACCAGTCCTTCCCTGCCATCGAGTTGCCGCTCATCGCTGATGTTGCTTCAACGGGCGGCTCGTTCGTTCTGCCGATTGCCTCCATGGCCAACTCCGCTCAGGCAGCCGCTGCACTAGCGATCTTCCTCCTGGTGAAGAATCAGAAGATCAAGGGTCTGGCAGGCGCGGCCTCGGCCTCGGCCTTCTTCGGGATCACCGAGCCAGCCATCTTCGGTGTCAACCTTCGAATCCGCTGGGCCTTCTTCTGCGGCATGATCGGTTCCGCCTTTGGTTCCGCCCTGGTAAGCCTCTTCGACCTGCGCTCGATGTCGCTGGGTTCTGCCGGTATCCTCGGCTTCGTCGCCATGGTGCCAAAAGACATCCCGCTCTTCTTCGTCGCTCAGGCAGTTTCCATCGGTCTCGCATTTGGGTTGGCGATGTTCTGGGGCAAGACTCGTGGCAAGGACGACTTGGTTGAAGGCGTCCAGGAAGCCGCAGAAGACTTCGACAAGATCGACGAGGCCGCCGCGGTTAGCGCCCTCATCCAGGGTAACGACATGCCTGTTGGTTACGACGCTACAGATGCAGCAGCAGTTGCAACCGCGGTCCTCGAGCGCACTGAGGTTGAGGCCGTCGGAATTGTCGCCTCCCCACTTCATGGCATCGCGATGCCACTGGACCAGGTCCCCGATCCCGGCTTCGCCAGCGGCGCAGTTGGCAAGGGCATTGGGATCTACCCAATTGAAGGAATCGTCAGAGCCCCGAGTTCCGGCAAGGTTGTCATGACATTCCCAACCGGACACGCAGTCGGCCTGAAGCTCGACAACGGCGCCGAACTGCTGGTCCACATCGGTATCGACACCGTCAACATGAAGGGCGAAGGTTTCACAGTCCACGTGGAGCGCGGCGCTCAGGTCAAAGCCGGAGACCCCTTGGTTTCTTTTGACCGCGACGCGATCGAAGCCGCCGGATACTCCCCGATCACCCCGGTCCTGGTCACCAACCACAAGAAATTTGCTGACGTCGAGGGCGCGGTAGTCGGCCCTGTTGACTTCGGCCAACAACTTCTAGTCCTTGAGGACGAGGCCTAGTTAAGAATCCTTCGGCCCGGCCTGCACAGATCCCCTGCAGGCCGGGCCGAAAGCTTTGTGACGGTAACCTTGACCGGTGACTAAACCACGTATCGCCATCTGCGGCATCCACATCGAATCTTCCACCTTCACGCCCTACGTCTCCACAGAAGCCGACTTCCAAGTCACTCGTGGGAGGAAGCTGCTTGCGCGCTACGCATGGATGGATCAGTCCTGGGCCCGCCAAGTTGAGTGGCTGCCTGTCCTGCACGCGCGGGCCCTGCCGGGTGGTGTGGTCGAACGGACAGCGTACGAATCCTGGAAAACTGAGATTGCGGCGGGCCTTGCGGGCTTGGCTCCCCTTGACGGCATCTTTTTCGACATCCACGGCGCAATGAGCGTGGAAGGGATGGACGACGCAGAAGGTGACTTGATCCAAGCAATCCGCGACGCGGTTGGAGAGGAGCCGATAGTCTCAGCCTCAATGGACCTGCACGGCAACGTCTCCATGGATCTCTTTGAGGGCTGTGACCTGCTGACCTGCTACCGCATGGCACCGCACGAGGACGCCCTGGAGTCACGCGAGCGAGCAGCGCGCAACCTGGTAGAGCGCATCATCTCTGGCAGTGGCAAACCCGCGAAGGCCCTGGTGCATGTCCCTGTTCTGCTGCCCGGAGAGAAAACCTCAACCCGCATTGAACCCGCCAAGGGCCTCTATGCAATGATCCCGCCGATCGAGGCCCGCCCCGGCATCCGTGATGTGGCGATCTGGATCGGCTTTGCTTGGGCCGACCAGCCCCGCTGTAAGGGCGCGGTGGTCGTGACGGGCGACGATTCCGAGGACGTGGCGGCACAGGCAAGCGCCCTCGCACAGGCATTCTGGGATGCTCGGGAGCAGTTCGAGTTTGTGGCGCCCGTTGGGACCGTGCAGGAGTGCCTCGAGGCCGCGCTCACTGGTCCGCGCCCCTACTTTATTTCAGACTCTGGCGACAATCCGGGTGCTGGTGG
>RRZU010684578.1_pt1 | contig 10620 bp, 10 predicted proteins | sample 2165561 | NCBI WGS metagenome assembly RRZU01 (sample SAMN10456909, study PRJNA506462) | wastewater metagenome | isolation source: wastewater sludge | place: USA: Moscow, Idaho | reverse complement strand
TTGCTCTGAAAGTTGTACGCCTTGCCCTCGTGGCTGGCCGTGGTGATTCGCGTCGTCACCATGAATTCGGCGCTCGGGTAGAACACCGCCATGAAGCGGCGCACCACCAGGTCGTACAGCTTTTGCTCTGCTTCCGAGAGCACCCCAGGTGCTTCCAGTGTGGGGATGATGGCGAAGTGGTCCGACACCTTGCTGTTGTCGAAGATGCGCTTGGTGGGCTTGATGTAGCCGTCGGCCAGCGCCTTGGCGGCGTGGGGCGCCAGGTGCTTCTGGTTGCTGCGCGCCAGCATCTCGAAGGTCTTGCGCGCCACGGGCACGTAATCTTCGGGCAGGTAGCGCGCGTCGGTCCGCGGGTAGGTCAGGGCCTTGTGGCGCTCATAAAGTGATTGCGCCAGCGCCAGCGTGGTCTTGGCGGAAAAGCCGAACTTGCCGTTGGCTTCGCGCTGCAGCGATGTCAGATCGAACAGCAGCGGCGAGGCCTGCGTGGTCGGCTTGCTTTCTTCCTTGACGCTGCAGGCCTGGCCGCGCACGGCGTCGGCAATGGCCAGCGCTTCGCGTTCCTGCCACACGCGGTCGGCGCGCTTGTCGGCGTCTTCGGGGTCTTTCTTCCAGGCCGGGTCGAACCACTTGCCGGCGTATTCGCCCGCTTCGGCGACAAAGGTGGCGTGCACTTCCCAGTAGTCGCGCGCGATGTGGCGTCGAATCTGCTCCTCGCGCTCCACCACCACGGCCAGCGTCGGCGTCTGCACACGGCCCACGGTGGTCAAAAAGAACCCGCCATCGCGCGAGTTGAACGCCGTCATGGCGCGCGTGCCGTTGATGCCGACCAGCCAGTCGGCCTCGCTGCGGCTGCGCGCGGCGTCGGCCAGGCCCTGCATCTGCGCGTCGCTTCGCAGGTTTTCAAAGCCGTCGCGGATGGCCTGCGGCGTCATGCTCTGCAGCCACAGGCGCTGCACGGGCTTCCTGGCGTGCTTGCCTTCCAGCGCGTACTGTTCGATCAGGCGAAAGATCAGCTCGCCCTCGCGCCCGGCGTCGCAGGCGTTGATGAGCGTGCTCACATCCTTGCGCCGCGCCTGCTTGACGACGGCGTTCAGGCGCGTCTTGGTCTTGTCGACCGGCTTCAGGTCGAAGTGCGGCGGAATCACGGGCAGGTGGGCGAAGCTCCACTTGCCGCGTTTCACGTCGAAGGCTTCAGGCGCCTGGATCTCCACCAAGTGGCCGACGGCGCTTGTCACCACGTAGCGATCGTTCTCGAAATGCTCGGCGTGCTTGTCGAACTTGCCGGCAACCGGCGTGAGGGCGCGCACGATGTCCTGCGCGACCGATGGTTTTTCTGCAATGACCAGTGTTTTCATGTGGCTAGAATCCGGCTCCTCGCGCGTGCGCACACGCGCACCCGCCTGTGCGCGCCCACGCCCCTGCATGCGCGCGCCCACAAATCCAACATAGCAAAAACTTTTCGTGGCCAGCAAAGACCCTTCAAGTTCGTCGGCCACGCGCCGCATCCAGGTGCGCCGCTCGGGCGTGCACGGCAAGGGCGTGTTCGCCCTGGTCGACATCGCGCGCGGCGAGCGCATCATCGAATACGTGGGCGAAATCATCAGCTGGGACGAAGCGCAGCGCCGCCACCCGCACGACCCGAATGATCCCAACCACACCTTCTATTTCCACGTCGATGAAGACCACGTGATCGACGCGCTGTACGGCGGCAACGCCTCGCGCTGGATCAACCACAGCTGCAACCCCAACTGCATTGCCGACGAGGACGAAGGCCGCATCTTCATCACTGCGCGCCGCAAGATCAAGGCGGGCGATGAGCTGAACTACGACTACGGCCTGGTCATCGACGAGCCGCTGACGCCCGAGCTGACGGCCGAATACCCCTGTTGGTGCGGCAGCAAGAACTGCCGCGGCACGCTGCTGTCGTCCGACCTCGACACCGCCGAAGGGCGCGGCGAGAAAAAGCCCAAGAAGAAAAAGAAGAAGAAAGCCAAGAAGGACTGACGCATGAGCGCCCCCACCCTGAGCTGGCCCACCGACGCCCTGCGCGCGCAGCTGGCGCCGCTGCTGCCGGGCATCGGGGTCGAGGTGGTGGGCGAAATCGACTCCACCAACAGCGAGCTGATGCGCCGCGCGCGCGCTGGCCGCACGGCGCCCACGCTGCTGGTGGCCGAACTGCAGACCGCCGGGCGTGGCCGCCTGGGCCGGGGTTGGCAGTCGGGCGACGGCGAGCCGGGCGGCGCGCTGGCGTTTTCGCTCGGTCTGCTGCTGGCGCCGCGCGACTGGTCGGGCCTGTCGCTGGCCGTGGGTCTGGCCGTGGCCGAGGCGCTGCACCTGGACATCCGCCTGAAATGGCCGAACGATTTGTGGTGGCAGGGCCGCAAGCTGGCCGGCATCCTGGTCGAGACCGCGGGGACGGGCGGAGGGCACAGTGACCGCTTTGCCGTCATCGGCATCGGCATCAACATCGCGCCGCTGGGCGGCGAAGGTTTTTCCACCCCGCCCGCCTGGCTGCAGGCGCTGCTGCCCGGCATCACGGCGCCCGACGCGTTGATGCGCCTGGCCGCGCCGCTTGCGCAGGCGGTGCGCGCGTTCGAGCCGCAGGGCTTTGCCCCGCTGGCGGCGCGCTTCAACGCCCGCGACGCGCTGGGCGATCAGGCCGTGCGCCTGTCCGACGGCACCGAGGGCGTCGCGCGCGGCGTGGGCGCCGATGGCGCGCTGCAGGTGCACACCGCCACCGGTCTGCGCACCGTGCACAGCGCCGAAGTCAGCGTGCGGCCGGTGACGCCCGAGGGGGTGCGCTGAAATGAAACATGACTTCGCTTCACTCAATGATCTTGTCTTGCAGCCTTCGATCAGGGTGCTGCGCGCCATGACTGAAGTCATGCGCCCGACGGGCGCGTCATCAAAGGCGCAGGCCTTTGGTCATGCGCCGCAGGCGCGGTCATCGTTGCATGCATTGCGGGCGGTGCGCAGCGCCATGGATAGCTGACATGGTTGGGCGCCTGGTTGTTCTTCTGCTGATCGCCAATGCGGCCTGGTTTGCCTGGTCGCAAGGCTGGATGCGCGTGCTGGGCTTGGCGCCCACGGTGCAGAGCGAGCCCGAGCGGATGCAGCGCCAGGTGCGGCCCGAGGCGCTGACGCTGCGGCCTTTGGACGCCGCCTCGGCGGCCGCGCCGCGCGCCGTCGCGGCTGCCGAGACGCCGGCACCGGTGGCCCCGCCGCCCGTCGCCGTGACCGAGGCGCCCCCTGCTGCGGCTGCGCCGCCTGCACCCGCCGGCATGTGCCTGCAGGCCGGCGTGTTCGATGAAAAGCAGATCGAGCCGGTGCGCCGCGCCGCCGCCAGCCTGCCGGCCGGCAGTTGGCGCATCGATTCGGTGCAGCTGCCCGGGCGCTGGATGGTCTACGTCGGCAAGCTGGCCGATGCCGACGCGGTGCGCACCAAGCGCGGCGAGCTGCGAGAGCTGGGCGTGGACACCGACCGCCCCGGCGCCGCGCTGGAGCCCGGCCTGTCGCTGGGCCGCTTTTCCAACGAAGAAGCGGCCCAGCGCGCGCTGACCGATTTGGGCCGCAAGGGGGTGCGTACCGCCCGCGTGGTGCAGGAGCGGCGCGACACACCCGCCTACATGCTGCGCCTGCCGAGTGCCGACGCCGCGCTGCGCCAGCAGGCGCGCGGGCTGCGCGGGGCGTTGGGGGGGAAAGACCTGCGCGAGTGTGACCCCGCCTGAGGCGCCTGCGGCGTTCCCGAAGGGCCTGCTGCGCGGCGCCCGTGGCAACAAGTCCTGATTTGATAGCTGCGTGCGCTTGATACATAAGCGCTGGACGCTACTTTCGATCTGATTGTCGTGGCCGTGATCGTTGCCGCCGCGCGGCGCCTTCCGCATCTGGCGCTATGCTCGTGACCGCCCCGACCGATTCTCAGGAGACCCGCATGACCCTCAAGCTCTACTACGCCTCTGGCGCCTGCTCCTTCGTGCCGCACACCATGCTCGAAATGGCTGGCGCCACGTTCGAGCCAGTGGCCGTCAAGTTGCACAAGGGCGAGCAGAACAGCCCCGAATACCAGGCCATCAACCCGCGCGGCCAGGTGCCGGTGCTGGCCGATGGCGATGAGGTGATCACGCAGATCATGGCCATCATCGCCTACATCGACGCGCGCTTTCCCGAGAACGCCTTCATCCCCAAGGACCCGCTGGCGCGCGCGCGCTTCGTCGAAACGCTGGCCTGGATGAACAACACCGTGCACCCCACATTCACGCACGTCTTCATGCCGCACAAGTTCAGCGACGACGAGGCAGCGCAGGGCCAGATGAAGCGCTTTGGCGTTGGCAACTACCGCAAGCTGATGGACGAGCTGCAAGGCCTGGTGAAGAAAGCGCACGCAGCCGGCAACGACTGGCTGGGCGGCGTGCACGCCGGCCCGCTCGACGCCTACGCACTGACGCTGCTGCGCTGGGGCACCATTGCCGGCATCAACCCTGAGGACTACCCAGAGCTGTGGGCGCACGTGCAGCGCACCGCGCTGGTGCCCGCCGTGGCGCGCGCCATGGAGCGCGAGCGGCTGCAGTTGAATTTGTACAAGCCGGCTTGAGCGCAGCGAAGTCATGCGTTATGGGCTGCCAGCGCTTGTCCAGCGTGCGCGAGGCGCTATCAAAAAATGATTAAAAGCGCCTTCAATCGGGTGAGTCAAAGCGCACGGTAAAGAGTGCACCGGGCGGCTGCTGTCCCGGGTGCGCATCGTCCAGATCGACCACGGCCCGGTGTTGCGCGGCGATCTCGCGCACGATCGACAAGCCGAGGCCGGTGCCGTGCACGTTGGTGCCGAGCGCGCGGTAGAACGGCTGAAACACCGTCTCGCGCTCGGCCGCCGGCACGCCGGGGCCGTTGTCTTCCACCTGCAGCACCAGCGCGCGGCTGAACGGGTCGCTTTGCAGCCGCACCGTGACGTGGCCCGGCGCTGCGGGCGTCGACGTTGTGTAGTGCAGCGCGTTTTCCACCAGATTGCGGATCATCTCCTTCAGCAGCGTCGGGTTGCCTTGCAGCACCAGCTCGGGCGCGCCGGGCTCGGGGCCTTCGTAGCCCAGGTCGATCTGGCGGTCAAAAGCCCGCGGCACGGCTTCGCGCACCACCTCGATGGTCAGCGCGGCCAGGTCGCAGCGCTGTTGTGCCATCGCCGCGCCGCCGGCTTCGGCGCGGGCCAGCGCCAGCAGCTGGTTGACGGTGTGCGTGGCGCGCTCGCTGGCGTGGCCGATTTGCTGCAGCGACTGCTTGAGGTCGCCCGCGCTGGCGCCTTCGCGCTGCGCCAGGTCGGCTTGCAGCGACAGCCCGGCCAGCGGCGTCTTGAGCTGGTGCGCGGCGTCTGCCAGAAAGCGCTTTTGCGTGGCGATGGAATCCTTCAGCCGCGTCAGCAAGTCGTTGACCGAGCCGACCAGCGGCGCCACTTCCTGCGGCACGGCGTGGTCGTCCAACGGGCTCAAATCGTCCGGGCGGCGCTCGCGGATGCGCAATTCGAGCTGCGACAGCGGCTTGATGCCGCGCACCAGCGCCAGCCACACCAGCAGCACCGCCAGCGGCAGGATGGCGAACTGCGGCAGCATCACGCCCTTGATGATTTCGGCCGCCAGCACGCTGCGCTTTTCGCGCGTTTCGGCCACCTGCACCAGCGCCGGCGTGGCGCTGTCCGCCACCGGCACCCACAGGTGGGCGATGCGCACCGGCAGGCCGCGGAATTCGGCATCGCGCAGGTGCGGCTCATCAAAGGCCTGGCGCGCGCCCTCGTCGCCTTCGAGTGGCGCAGGCGGCGGCAGCTCGCGCTCGCCCGAGAGGAATTCGCCCTTCGGCCCCAGCACCTGGTAGTAGACGTTGTCGGCGTCGTCGGCGCGCAGCAGCTCGCTGGCCGGCTGCGGCAGCGAAAAGCGCAGCCGGTGGTTGGGCCCCGGCTGGATGAACCGCGCCAGCGCCTGCGCGTTGTAGACCAGCGCGCGGTCGAACGGCTTGTTGGCCAGGTTCTGCGCCACCAACCACGTCAGCGCCAGGCTGATCGGCCACAGCAGCAGCAAGGGCGTCAGCATCCAGTCCAGGATTTCGCCGAACAGCGAGCGCTGGTTGCGCTGAAAAATCTTGACGGCCATGCTGCGTATTTTATAGCTACCGGCGCTTTCCCCTCAAGCGCTGGCAGCCCATTTCATTCAAATCGTGCGCACCAGAAAGCGGGCTGCGCAGCAAGCCCGCTGGTATTCAAGTGGCCGCGGAGCAGGCCATTCGGGAACGCCGTGGCCGGGGTCCCCCCGGTCACCAGCGTTGTCCCCCTGGGGGGAAGGCGCCGCAGGCGACTCAGGGGGGAATCTTCTCGAGGCAGTAACCCAAACCCCGCACCGTCGCGATGCGGATCGGCCCCTTCTCGATCTTCTTGCGCAGGCGGTGGATGTAGACCTCGATCGCGTTGTTGCTCACCTCTTCGCCCCATTCACACAGGCGCTCGACCAGCTGCTCCTTGCTCACCAGCCGCCCCGAACGCTGCAGCAACACCTCCAGCAGCCCCAGCTCGCGCGCCGACAGGTCGACCATCTTGCCGTCGATGCTGGCCACGCGGCCGGTCTGGTCGTATTCGAGCGGGCCGTGCTTGATGGTGGCGCTGGCCGCGCCCATGCCGCGCCGCGTCAGCGCCCGCACGCGCGCTTCCAGCTCCTGCAGGCTGAACGGCTTGGCCATGTAGTCGTCGGCCCCGTAGTCCAGGCCCTTGACGCGCTCTTCCACGCTGTCGGCGGCCGTGAGGATCAGCACCGGCAGCGTCTGCCCGCGCGCGCGCAGCTTCTTTAACACCTCCAGCCCGTGCATCTTGGGCAGGCCGAGGTCGAGGATGAGCAGGTCGAACTCGGTGTTGGTCAGCAGCGCGGCGTCGGCCTCGCTGCCGTTGGCCACGTGGTCGACCGCCGCGCCCGAGCCGCGCAGGCTGCGCATCAGACCGTCGGCCAGCACCTGATCGTCTTCGGCGATGAGGATGCGCATGGGTTGTCTCCTAATGTGGCGCTGCCTGTGGTGTGCCGGCGCCCCGCGCCGTGTCCCTTGCGTTCCATTCTAGGAGTTGCGCCGGCCGCGGTAAGCAGGTGTGACCCGGATGCCGGTGCGCGCGCTGCCTGGTCGCCCATGCGCTTTTAGGTCGCCCCTTCGGCATACGCCTCCAGCCCCAGCGCCACCACCGTCGCCACCTCGTCGCCGACGGCGGCGCGAAACTCGGCCTCCGCCTGCGCCACCGCGTCGCGAAAGGCCGCCAGCCAATCCAGCCCTGTCGGCGTGAAGACGATGCGCCGCGCGCGGGCGTCGCGCGGGTCGTCCTCGCGCGCGACGATGCCCCAGGCGACACACTGATCGACCAGATCGCCCATGGCCTGCTTGGTCATGCCCGCCGACTGCGCCAGCTCGGTCAGGCGGGCGCCTTCGAGCGGCAGGTGGCGCGTCAGGTGGATGTGCGCAGCGCCCACCTTGTCGCGCGCGGCCAGATGCGACAGCGCCAACGGTGCCTCGGCGCTCGCGGCCATCAACTGCAGCACGCGCTGGTCGAAGCGCCGCATGGCGTGGCCCAGCAGGCGGCCCAGGTGTGTCTGGCGCCAGCGGTCGTCGGGCGGCGGTTGAAGCGGCTCGTCACGCATGCCCAAATCGTAAGGCAAACTGACCTAAAAATCTGTTTACGACAATCAATGGATTCCTATACAGTCCTGGTCAAGCATCCAGTCAAATCACGCCAGTGATGCGCAACGTATTGATTTAAAAGGAAGAATCATGGACATGGCGGTCAAGAGCGACAACAGCGAAAAAGCCAAGGCCCTGCAAGCCGCGCTGGCGCAGATCGAAAAGCAGTTCGGCAAGGGCACCATCATGCGCCTGGGCGAGGGCGAGGCGATCGAGGACATTCAGGTCGTTTCCACCGGCTCGCTGGGGCTCGACATCGCCCTGGGCGTGGGCGGCCTGCCGCGCGGCCGCGTGATCGAAATCTACGGCCCTGAATCCTCCGGCAAGACCACGCTGACGCTGCAGGTCATCGCCGAAATGCAAAAGCTGGGCGGCACCTGCGCCTTCATCGACGCCGAGCACGCGCTGGACACCGGCTACGCCGAAAAGCTGGGTGTGAACCTGCATGAAATGCTGATCAGCCAGCCCGACACCGGCGAGCAGGCGCTGGAAATCGTCGATTCGCTGGTGCGCTCGGGCGCCGTCGATCTGGTGGTCATCGACTCGGTGGCGGCGCTCACGCCCAAGGCCGAGATCGAAGGCGAAATGGGCGATTCGCTGCCCGGCCTGCAGGCGCGCCTGATGAGCCAGGCGCTGCGCAAGCTCACGGCGACGATCAAGAAGACCAACTGCACGGTGATCTTCATCACCCAGATCCGCATGAAGATCGGCGTCATGTTCGGCAGCCCGGAGACGACGACCGGCGGCAACGCGCTGAAGTTTTACGCCAGCGTGCGCCTGGACATCCGCCGCACCGGCACCATCAAGAAGGGCGACGTGGCCATTGGCAACGAGACCAAGGTGAAGGTGGTCAAGAACAAGGTCAGCCCGCCCTTCAAGACGGCCGAGTTCGACATCCTGTTTGGCGAAGGCATCAGCCGCGAGGGCGAGATCATCGACATGGGCGCCAACGCCAAGGTGCTCGACAAATCCGGCGCCTGGTACGCCTACAACGGCGAAAAAATCGGCCAGGGGCGCGACAACGCGCGCGAGTTTCTGCGCGAGAACCCCGATCTGGCGCGAGAAATCGAGAATAAAGTGCGCGAGTCTCTCGGTATCGCCGAGCGTCCGGCGGCGCTGGCGGGTGGGGCTGAGGCGAACGAGGCCTGAGGGCGGAAGAATATCAATGAAAAGTGGCTCTGGCGCTTGTCCATCAAGCGCAAGCAGCTATTGAAAACAGAGTGATCAGTCGATGACTTCTGGCGCCCGCGTCCCCTCCCTCAAAGGCCGTGCGCTGCGCTACCTGGCCGCGCGCGAGCATTCGCGGGCCGAGCTGCAGGCCAAGCTGGCGCGCCACGTCACCTGCGAGGATGAGCCCGGCGCGCTGACCCGCGTGCTGGACGAGCTGGCGGCCAAGGGCTTCATCAACGAGGCGCGCGTGGCCGAATCGCTGCTGCACCGCCGCGCCGGGCGCCTGGGCCAAGCGCGCGTGCTGCAAGAGTTGCGCGCCAAGGGGCTGCCGGACGAGATCATGGCCGACGCGGCGGACCAGCTGCGCACCACCGAACTGGCGCGCGCGCGCGAGGTCTGGCGCAAGAAATTCGGCCAAGTGCCGGTCGATGCGGCCGACAAGGCACGCCAGATGCGCTTTCTGGCCGGGCGCGGCTTTGGCGCCGAGACGGCGCGCCGGGTGCTGGCGGGCGGGTACGACGAGGACGTTTGACGGCGAGCCTTGGGTCGTGCCGACCGGTCGGCGGCCCGGCTCCGCCGCATCGCGCTTGGTGAATAGTGCACACGATTTCCCCCCAATTGGGTATTGACGACCCGCCGCCTGAAGCATTCCAATAGCAACCGTCCCAGCTGTTTCTAAATGTTGTTTTCGGTAACCGCCAACTGAGCGTCGATACAGCAGGCCGGGGCGAATCAGGGAGAGTCAAAATGACCATCGTCTATGCCTTGAGCCCCAAGGGCGAGCGCGAATGCGCGGCCGATCCCCCCACCCTGCCTGCCGAGCTGAGCGGCCTGTTGCGCATGGTCGATGGCCATCGCACCCGGCAAGACCTGCTGCGCGCCACCGAGAAAAGCGCATTGACGGCCGGCGGCTTGCGCTGGCTGGCCGACGCCGGTTACATTCGGCCGGCCTCCGACGCTGCTCCGCAGCCGGGCAAACAGGGGGCTCGGGCGGCGCTGACGCCCTTGCCGGCACTGCCCAGTTCGGCCGCACCCGAGCAGTCACGCAGCGAAGCCGACGTGCGCCAGACCCTGGCCGAATTCATGGTCAAGGGCATTCGCCGCCACCTGGGCGAAGCGGGTTACCCGCAGCGCCGCCAAATCGAGCGCGCCAAGGCGGTGGGCGATTTGCTGCCGCACCTGTACCCGCTGGTCGATGCGATCCTGGAGCGCGTGGGCAGCGAAGCGGCGGCCGAGTTTGCCGATACCGCCGCGTTCATCTTGCACCCGCTGGAGCGCGACGGGCTGCTGAACGGAGGCGGCCGTCGTCACATGTTGACGGGCGTCGTCTCCGAAATTTATAGCTGCTCGCGCAGGCCAGACGTGCGCCAGGCCGCTATTTGACCTGAATTTTCAGCGCTGCGCGTGCGCCGCAGCGTTCAAGGCCCCAGCATCAGCTTCAGGTTCTGCACCGCCGCGCCGCTGGCGCCCTTGCCCAGGTTGTCGAGCCGCGCCACGGCCACCGCCTGCGCCGCCTCGGGGTTGCCGAAGACGCGAATCTCAAGCAGGTTGGTGTTCTTCAGCGCCACCGCGTCGAGCTTGCCGGATTCGGGCGCGTCATGCACTGTCACGGCCCCGGCGCCGGCATAGTGCGCGCGGTAGGCCGCCAGCAATTGCGCGGCGGTCGGCTTGCCCGGCAGCAGGTCGAGGTGCAGCGGCAGTTCCACCAGCATGCCCTGGTCGAAATTGCCCACCGCCGGCACGAAGATCGGCCGGCGCGTG
>RRZU011052002.1_pt1 | contig 10621 bp, 12 predicted proteins | sample 2165561 | NCBI WGS metagenome assembly RRZU01 (sample SAMN10456909, study PRJNA506462) | wastewater metagenome | isolation source: wastewater sludge | place: USA: Moscow, Idaho | reverse complement strand
CCGCAACAGGCCCAACGGCTAAGGTACGACTTGAACCAAAGATAGCGTAAAGAAACAACGGTGCAATACTGGCATACAGGCCAGTAATGGGCGGGAGTCCCGCAAGCATGGCATAAGCCAAGCTCTGCGGAATCAACATTAAGGTGACAATCACCGCGGCTAAACCATCTTTACCCGCGGTGGCTTTATCATAAGAAGCTGCCCAGTCTAAACAGGGCAGCCAACGTTTTAGATTCACTCTTTTTTACCTGCCTCATAGTTACATGCTGGATCAGCTACCGATGCATGTGGCTCATAGTTGAGAATTTCAGGCTTAGCCCACCATTCACGACCTTTGAGCATCAAATCAAAGTAGATGTACGGCATCGCTGTGGCTTTTAAGAACCATGCAAAACGGCGTGGTACTCTAGGATTGAGTGGGTAACTGGGCAGTAGTTTTCCACCATAACCAAACTCAGCCATAATCGCCTTACCACGCTCAACCACCAGTGGGCAAGCACCGTAACCGTCATACACTGCACGGACACCGCGCTCATTGAGCACGGCGAGAATATTCTCAGCCACCACCGGCGCTTGTTTACGTACTGCAGCAGCCGTTTTAGCGTTGGGCGTAGAACACACATCACCCAAACCGAAAATATTGCCGAAACGCGTATGACGCAAAGTGTCGTCATGCACTTCTAACCAGCCATCGGCATTGGCTAGAGTACTTTCACGGATAAAACGTGGCGCGCGCTGCGGTGGTACGGCATGTAAAAAGTCAAAAGACTTCTCCACACGCTCTTGATGACCTTCAGCATCAGTCACGTTAAACCATGCTTTACCAGCAGGGCCGTCAACTTCAACTAAGTTGTATTGAAAATTCAACTGGGCGTTGTATTTTTTTACATACTCCATCAGCGGTGGCACAAAATCAGCCACACCAAAGAGCACACCACCGGCAGCACAAAACTCGACTTCAATGTCCTTTAAAACATCTTCTTTCAACCACCAGTCCGCCGACATATACATGGCTTTTTGCGGTGCACCAGCGCATTTAATTGGCATCGGTGGCTGGGTAAACAGCGCACGACCTTTACGTAAGTTCTGCACTAACTGCCAAGTGTAAGGTGCTAACTCCAGCATATAGTTAGACGTCACACCGTTTTTACCCAAGGTCTCACGCAAACCTTTAATGGCATCCCAATGCAGCTTTAAGCCTGGGCAGACAATCAAAGTGCGGTAACCCAACTGACGACCATCTTCTAACACAAGGGTATTTTGCTCAGGCAAAAACCCAGTCACTGCCGCACGAATCCATTGCGCTTGCTCTGGAATGCACTTGACCATCGGGCGCTCAGTTTGCGAACGCGTAAAGACGCCCGCACCCACCATAGTCCAGCCCGGCTGGTAGTAATGCTGCTCACTGGGCTCAACAATACCAATGCGTAAGCTGGGATTACGACTGAGCAAACTTGCGCTAACCGCACAACCGGCAGCACCGCCACCGACAACTAAAACATCGTAAGGATTGCTCTGCGCACTGTGGGTTGGATTAGGTATCTGCACTTGCTCGGTGCTGCGCTGCTGCAAGCGTGGTAATAAACCACTGAGGTCATAGCCTGCACCTTGGGCAGCCTCAATAATTGCCGCGGGAGCTAAACGGTGCGCCTCACTCAGTGCCCACAGGCTGGAGGAGCGAGTACCGGTACGACAAAACGCCAACACAGGGCCTTTCACCTGCGCTAATAACTGCGCAAAATCAGTGATTTGCTCGTCAGTGATTTGCCCAGCAACCACAGGTAAATGATGATATGCCAAACCTGAAGCGTGCGCCGCAGCAGCCATTTCTGCGCTACTAGGCTGGCCTTCGCCTTCCTCATCAGGCCGATTATTAATGACTGTCAGAAAGCCCGACGAAGCGACGGAAGCCATATCTGCAGGTTGTATTTGCCCGATAACGGATAAAAAAGGCGTAAGTTTTTTAACTGCTTCCATCGATGTATCTCCTTAACTACAGTGCATTGAGCGGTATTTTTAAGTAGCGTACACCGTTATCTTCTGCAGGTGGTAGGTCACCCGCACGCATATTTATTTGCACTGACGGCAGGATTAAAGTGGGCATAGAAAGCGTGGCATCACGCGCGTTACGCATCGCCACAAAGTCATCCACAGTCACGCCTGTATGCACATGTATATTGTGTTCACGTTCAGCTGCCACTGTGGTTTCGTTGCAGTATTCTTCTCGGCCCGGAGCTTTATAGTCATGGCACATAAACATGCGTGTAGCGTCGGGTAAGGTGAATAACCGCTGAATCGAGGCAAATAAAGTACGTGCATCACCACCTGGAAAATCACAGCGCGCCGTGCCGTAGTCAGGCATAAATAAAGTATCACCGACAAACACCGCATCACCAATCACATAGCTCAAGCACGCAGGCGTATGGCCTGGCGTATGCATCACGGTGATCGTTTGCTGACCAAAGGTTAAGCTGTCGCCGTCACTCAATAGTCGATCAAACTGGCTGCCATCAGTGGCAAATTGCGCCTCAGCGTTAAACAACTCACCAAATACTTTTTGCACTGTGGTGATTTTTGCACCAATAGCAAGCTGACCGCCCAACTGCTCTTTTAAATAAGGCGCTGCCGAAACATGGTCTGCGTGCACATGGGTCTCTAAAATCCACTCCACTGCAAGCTGACGCTCACGTACAAAGGCCACGATTTTTTCCGCGCTGTCTGTTTTAGTACGACCAGAAGCGGCATCATAATCCAAGACTGAATCAATAATTACACAGGCGGATGAGGCAGGATCTTGCACCACATAGCTGTAGGTATAAGTAGCGGGATCAAAAAAACTTGTCACTGCAGGTCGCATAGCACCGTCCTCACAGACATATCAGATAAACATAGACTTAATCATACACAATTAAATAGAATATGCTTATAACGATTAGCAATATACAGCTGAAACTCAGCAGTCAGAAAGCAAAAAGGCACCACAAGGGTGCCTGAATGATCAAATCACGCAGCTGCTATTTTTTATCGCAGCCTTTTTTACATGCGGTATTGATACCTAAAATGCTATACAGCGGACAAATACCAAAGGAGCCGGTCAGCACAGGTACCACACCCAACCAACCCCAAACACCAATATTGCCAGTCAAGGTCAGCGCAATCAGCACCAATCCAACGATAACGCGTAGAGCACGATCGATAGTTCCCATATTGCTTTTCATAATAACTCCTCACTACTGCGATTAGGATATGACATCAACAATATACTATATAAGAACATAAAATGTATGCGATCGACTCATCTTTCTAGCAAATACACGATCTTTAAGCTAACTGCTCGTCTGGGCAATACATTTTATATAAGGTTTCAATAATCGCTAACGCTTGCGGACTGCTGATACTGTAATAAATCTGTCGACCATCACGACGCGTATCCACTAAGCCTTCACGACGTAATACGCCAAGCTGCTGAGATAAAGTCGGTTGCACAATGTTCAGGCGCTCTTCAAGTTCGCCCACATTCATTTCGCCACGCACCAACTGACACAACAACAACAGCCGATCAGGATTGCCTAACGCTTTAAGTAACTGCCCAGCGGCAGCAGCATTATCTCGCAGTTGATCAATATCTATCAAAACAGCCGAGTCATTCATTTATTACACCTTTAAACTAAGTGATAGCGGCAATCCCTTTCCACGGTGATAGATGATGTCCATATCAAGATGATTGCGCTTCTTATTAACGCATCATATTACCTTGCCCGCAGCATTATCGAAACGGGATAGGCACAGTTGACATCTAATTGACCCCAGCCAGCATCTAATACTGACATTGCCCACATAGATTTCACCGCAGCGATTGACAAGTTTGCGGCTGAATTTATGCAGACTGTCTTTTCTGCGATTCGCAATCTTGGCGTGGATAGTTTTAACCCGCTGCTTGTTTCTGGCACCTTGCGCCACGGCAAGCTGTGCATAGCTATATAGCCTGAGAACATAGGCATATCTTACCCGCTCTAAAACTTAGAAACAGCTATAGCTCAGGCTTTACAGACTAATGGGTCATGCATTTTTTTCTGGCACCACTAGAGCCCAGAACAAACCCCAAAGCAAAGCCCCGGCCCCCAGCCAAAACGCGCCTTGTAAAGTGCCGTTTGCCGCCAACCACTGCGAGGTTAACCAAGGTCCTGCCAGCTGCGTAAAACCATACAAGGCCACCAATCCAGCGGATAAACGCGGGCCTTGATGAGGGTGTAAAGTGCGGGCCAAACGCTGGGTTAACAACACCGTCCCTAAAAAGGTACCGCCCACCAGTAACGCACATAGCACGATCCCCCAAGTTGTAGGCAAGAGCAGTACAGCCAGCACGCCTAACAACTGGAGAATATAATTTAAGCGCAGAGCCAATGCATCGCCAATACGCGCACCTAACTTATTCCACACCCAAGGGGCGGGCAAAGTCGCTAAAGCCACCAACAGCCAACTGCCATCCACCAAAAAACTACCAGGCTCCAGCTGCAAACTTGCCAGCATCGGCAAAAAAGTCAGTGGTAAAATATAACCCAACCCCGCCCCCGCATAGGATAAAAACAATGGCGTACTAGCGCGATCAAATAAACGGGTCGATACCGCCACGCCATCCACTGATGTGGTCAGGGGCGCAGGAATATCTAAGACCGCCAACTGCCGCCACCCCCACCAGGCTAATGGCACGCTGAGCAAAAACGCTGGCCACCAACGATCAGCCCCTACTAACCATTGTGCGGGTACAGCCACCAAGGTGCTGGACACTAATAAACCGGCACCCACGCCCAAGTACACCAAGCCACTGGCCGTCGCCCGTCCATGCCGCGCCAACCACTCCAGAATCAACGAAGGTGCTTGCACAAATACAATGCCGTTGGTGATGCCATTCAACAGGCGCAATGCTGACAAGGTCTCCACCGTCTCAGCTTGCGTCTGCAACAAAGTACTGAGTACGTTTATTGCTAAAGCCCACGGCAGCACCCGATGAATCTGTGCTACTCGGTACCAGCGCATCGCCAGCAGCGCACCCAGCAAATACCCAAGGTAATTCCAACTGGCAACATCCGCACCCTCCTTCAGACTCAACACACCGTCTTTAACCAGCCAAGGCAACAACGGGGTATAAATAAAACGTCCAAGGGTATGCACTACTAGCAGCACCAAGGCTCCAGCGATAATGACCCGCAAGAGGTCTGGGGTTTTCTGAGTCATAAATGTAGTTCTTATTGTTAAAGGATTCAGTGTGCAGTGCTTTGACCCGCGCGGCTTTGCGACATTAGTGTTAAACCCATCACTTTACTGCACTATTGCTGAAAGGCGATCAGACGCGCTAAAAACTGTGCTCGCCATGGCGCCTGTTGCGGTAAAGCGACAAAAGACGGATTTAAATAGCTGTCATGCGCCAGATAAGTTAATACCTCGCCCTGCAGATTTAACACCTGACCGCCCGCTCCCTCCAACACACCTTGCGCTGCAGCAGTATCCCACTGCGAGGTTGGAGCTAAGCGCGGATACAAATCAGCTAGGCCTTGCGCCAGCTGACAAAATTTTAACGAACTGCCTACGCTGACTAAATCTAAGCTTGGAAAATCCTCAGCCAAAATGTGCAAGACAGCTTCTTGCGCAGAACTGCTATGACGCTTACTGGCTACCACGGACAATGAACCGGGTGCAGCCTGACGCATCTGCAAGGGCGTTATATCGCCCTGCGCATCTTGGCAGAACGCACCAAAATCCGCACCGCCGTAATAGATATCACTCGTCACCGGCACACCAACCACACCAAATACCACACGACCTTGCTCTATCAGCGCTACGTTCACAGTGTACTGGGCGCTGCCACTAATAAACTCCTTAGTGCCATCCAAGGGATCGACTAACCACCAGCGTGTCCACTGCTGGCGCTCACTGAGCGGTATATCGCAATCTTCTTCTGAAAGTACTGGAATACTGCTATCTAAAGCACTTAGGCCAGCAGCTAAAACGTTATGCGCAGCAATATCAGCCGCAGTCACTGGTGAGTCATCGGCCTTAGTCTCAATCGCTACATTGGCTTGCCAATAGGGCAATGTAGCTTGGCCTGCAGCCTGTACCAATTGCAGTACAGGACTGACCAAAGGATGCATCATAGCGTGAGTTCTCCACGCTGCACCAAGAGGTCGCGCACCACATACATGGCCGCTAATGCACGCCCTTCAGAAAACTGCGGGTGCTCTAACAAGCCTAATAAATTGCGCAAGCTGGCGGTCTCAACCCGCATTTGCTCGGGTTCATCACCCTCCAAGCGTGACGGGTATAAATCACGCGCCAGCACCACATGAATACTCTGACTCATATAACCTGGCGACAAGCTCAACTCAGTAATATGCTCTAAGGAGCGTGCCGCAAAGCCGGCTTCTTCTTGCAGTTCGCGATTGGCTGCCTGCAAAGCGTCTTCGCCCGGATCAATTAAGCCCTTAGGTAAAGACAGCTCATAGGTTTCGCTGCCCGCACAATACTCTTCGACCAACACCACATTTGCAGCATCGGCCATGGCGACAATCATCACCGCACCTAAACCACCGGCCTTACCGCGTAAACGCTCATAAGTGCGCTCAACGCCATTACTGAAACGTAGCTGCAATTGCTCGACGCGAAAAATACGACTGCGTGCTACTTCTTCACTCGACAAGATGACTGGTTTTTCTCGCATAACAAAACTCCCAATGCTGATGCAGGTATCATAGCGCGCTTGCACACACAGTTTTAGAGAGATTTTGCTATGCAACAGCTGCCTTGGGCACACATTGATACAGTTTTACTGGATATGGACGGCACTTTACTTGACCTGCATTTTGATAATTTCTTTTGGCTCAAGTATTTACCACAATGCTATGCCGAGAAAAATAATTTATCACTGGCCCAAGCTGATGCCTATTTAACCCCGCTGTTAGCGTCATATACCGGGCAACTCAATTGGTACTGCGTAGAATTTTGGAGTAAAAAACTTGATTTACCCATCAAGCAGATGAAACAAGATACTGCGCATCTGATCGCTCTGCGCGCCAACTCTGATCAATTTTTAACCCGCCTGCAAGCCGCTGGTAAACACTGTGTTTTAGTCACTAATGCCCACCGCGATTCTTTAGAAATCAAGTTGGAAAAAGTGCACTTAGCGCCCTTACTCAATGTGATTGTCAGCTCACATGACTATGGTTATCCCAAAGAAGACCAACGTTTTTGGAACACACTCAGTGACAAGGTCGACTTTGATCCGCAACGTAGCTTATTTATTGACGACAGTTTGCCGGTCTTACGCAGCGCGCAACGCTATGGGGTTGGCCATCTACGCGCGGTATTACAGCCTGATAGCTTAGGCACCACTAAAGATTGTGCGGAGTTTGTGCCATCCACTGACTTATTGGATTTGGTCAGCAATCTATAAGCTGCACCCAACAACTTAGATGAGCAGCCTGTGCATACAGGCATGGCTTGCGCTTATTTTTAACTCTGCTTTTGACTCAAAGTATCGCGCCAAGTCAGGTAGATACGCAGATCAAATTCGTACTGATGATACTCAGGCAACATATGTTGGCACAGCTGATAAAAAGCTTTGTTGTGATCTTTTTCACGCAAATGCGCCAGCTCATGCACCACAATCATCTGCAGAAATTCCGGTGGCGTATCGCGAAATAACGATGCAATACGGATCTCTTTTTTTGCTGTGAGCTTATTGCCCTGCACCCGTGAAATAGCGGTATGCAGGCCTAAAGCATGGCGCAATACATCCAGTTTGCTGTCATACAGCACTTTATCGATATTGGGTGCATTGCGCAGATACTGTTGCTTTAAATCAGTGGTGAACTGATACAGGGCTTTATCACTTTGCACACTATGACGTTCGGGATAACGCTGATCTAAATACGCACCCAGCTTATTCTGCGCCAACATAGTGCGCACTTGGGCTTGTAAGTCTGGCGCATAGGCCGCTAAATATTTCAGCTCAGGCATGATTACTCTGTTCCTTTTAATCTCAACACTTATACCCTCGCCCGTACTGGACAAGGGTATAAGTGCCACAGGACTAAACCTGTACGAATCGCAACACAACCACTGCTGGATTACTGGCGAATACCTTCAACCGCCAAGGTCAGCTCAACACTTTCTGATGCTGGGCCTAAGTTGGCTTGAATACCAAAGTCCGCTAACTGCAGGGTGGTTGTGCCTTCAAAACCGGCACGGTAACCGCCCCATGGGTCTTCACCTTCGCCAATAAAATTAGCGTTAATCACCACTTCTTTGGTTACGCCATTGAGGGTTAAATCACCAGTAATATCGGCAGTACCTTCGCCCGTGCTGACCACTTTAGTGGAGGCAAAGGTCGCTTTGGGGTGCTTGCTGGTGTTTAAAAAGTCAGCACTGCGTAAGTGCTTGTCACGCTCAGCATGGTTACTGTCTAGGCTGGCGGTGCGCAAGGTGACATTGACTTTGCTCGCTTCTGGCTGCGCTGCGTCATAGCTAAAGGTGCCATCAAAATCTTTAAAGGTGCCATACAGCCAGCTGTAACCGAGGTGACTGATTTTAAAATTAACAAAGGCATGCTGCCCTTCTTGGTCAATTACATAGTCGGCTGCCAACGCCGCACCACTGCTTAACACTGAACCTAATAGCAGCGCAGCAAGAGTCTTCTTAATCATTGTATTACCTCAATAAATTCGATAGATCAGCAATTATTGTTTAGGCGCACGGCCCAGCATACGTTTCAGCGTGTCATCACCATCCAACACATGGTGCTTAAGCGCTGCTAAACCATGCAACACCGCCAAAACAATCAACCCCCATGCCACATACAGGTGGATAGCGCCGGCAATATCAGCTTGATTGGGTAACCCTGAGAACATGGCAGGGATCTCAAACAAACCAAAAACACTGACGCCACGGCCGTCCGCTGTTGAAATCAGATAACCCGATAACAGCACCGTAAAAATCCCAAGATACAGTAACCCGTGGCCTAAACGACTCAGTAAGCGCACACTGGGCGAGTGACTGCTAAGCGGTGCAGGCGTTGGCGTCAACCAACGCCACAGCACACGTAAAAACATCAGCGCAAATACCGTCACACCGATGCTTTTATGCAAAGCAGGCGCGGTGCGATACCACTCGCTGTAATAGGTCAGACCCGTCATCCACAGGCCCAAGCCAAACAAAGCAAACACCGCCACAGCCACCAACCAATGGAGCGCGACACTGACTAAACCATACTGATTCGAAGAATTACGCCACTGCATGTAAACACTCTTATGTTGTTGATGACGACTATTGTAGTCAGTTAAAGATTGATAAAAAGCGCTAATTACTGCTGATAAATATCGAATTTATAGATAGATTGAGCCGCATAACGCAAATCTTAGCTGAATAAAGCAGTAAAGCTCGGTTAGATAAACAACTCAACACGAACTTAATAGAAAAACCGTGCTCAAACCGGTATTGGATGCTGTAAAGAGTATTGACCGAGGTATGACAGAGCTACACGAATGCCATGCCCTGATCAAAACATAAAGCCTATCGATTAGACTCTCTGAAATAGAAAATATCTTTAGTGCGGTTTGTTTGACCTCAATTAGCAAGGATGTTTATACTTCTTTACAATCGTTTTATTCTCAATAGTTTAGCGCACTGAGACCATAGGTAGAGCAATACATACCCTATTCTTAATGCCTTGAGATAAATAATTTCAATCACGAGACTTGAATCAGTCGCGCATAGACCGAGGAGATCATTATGGTTACTGCTTTAGTTGTTGTCATTCTAGTTATTGTGATTATTAAATTAATCTAACTGGCATAAAAAGCATGCGGTACTGGTTCTCCAGTGCTGCATGCTTTTTTGTGGATAGAGCCTGCTAGCTTTGGTTTTATTCATCTTCTATCCAGCGGAATCAAGTCCGACTCATTTTGCTCTAGAGTGCGAAATCTGGTTCTCCCCTGCTTGAGCACTCACTAAAATCGAATTTGACTATGCAACTCGACGTTAGGAATCTGACCAAACTCTATAGTCAGACCCGAGGCCTTTCTCCCAGCAGTTTTACAGTACAAAAAGGCGAACTGATCGCTATTGTCGGCCATAACGGTGCGGGCAAATCCACCCTGCTAAAAATGCTCGCCAACTGGATTATTCCAGATAGCGGCGAAGTTGCAGTGGACGGCATCGACCTGAGTAACAGATCCGCAGTAGTCAAAAAAATTGGCTTTATCCCTGAAGACCCTAATCTGTTCGATTTTTTCTCGGTTGAATACAATCTTAAATTATTCGCCAAGCTCTCCGATACGCCGCTGTCACGCATAGAAGATGTATTAAACGAATTCAATCTGCTGCGCTTTCGCAAAGCCAAGGTACAGTCACTGTCCAAAGGTTTAAAGCAAAGAGTCAGCATCGGCCGTGCATTACTGGCCAACCCTTCTATTTTATTGCTGGACGAGCCCACTTCCGGGCTGGACTTTGAAACAACCCGCGAGATCTACCGCCTTCTCAATAGCATGCATGACGCGGGAAAAACCATCCTGTTCACCTCGCACCGCCCCGAAGAAATTAAAAATCTAGCAACGCGGATTATGGTGTT
>RRZU010462901.1_pt1 | contig 10621 bp, 6 predicted proteins | sample 2165561 | NCBI WGS metagenome assembly RRZU01 (sample SAMN10456909, study PRJNA506462) | wastewater metagenome | isolation source: wastewater sludge | place: USA: Moscow, Idaho | reverse complement strand
GCCACCACCAGGAGCACCGCGTCCAGCCCGGCGGCCCCCGAGAGCATGTTGCGGATAAATTTTTCATGGCCGGGCACGTCCACCAGGGCGGCCAGCCCGCCGCCCGGCAGGGGCAGGGGGGCGAAGCCGGGCTCAATGGTCAGGCCCCGCCGTTTTTCCTCGGCCAGCCGGTCGGTCTCCACACCGGTGAGGGCATAGGTCAGGGCAGTCTTGCCGTGGTCCACATGGCCCGCCACCCCCAGAACGAAGTCAGCCATGGGCAAGGGCCTCCACAATCTGGTCCATGTCCTCCCCTGTCAGGGTGCGCACGTCCAGCAGGACCTTTCCGTGGGAGACCCGGGCGATGATGGGAGTTGCGTGGGTACGGAGCAGGGCCTCCAGTTCCTCCGGGTTCCCGTCCGCGGGGGTGAGGGCCACGGCATAGGAGGGAAGGGGGAGATTGGGCATGGCTCCGCCCCCCACCCGCCCGTCTACGGGGAGGATATCCACGCGGTAGCCAGTCCCCACCGACGCTTCCAGCCGCCCGGCCAGGACCCGGGCCCGCTCTTCAAGGGTGCGGGGGCTGGCGCTGAGCATGGCCAGAGCGGGGATACGGGCTATCCCCTCCGCCGGGTCGAGACAGAGGAGAAGGGTGGCCTCCAGCGCGGCCAGGGAGAGCTTGTCGATGCGCAGGACGCGGGCTAGGGGGTGGGCCTTCATCGCCGCAATATGGCGTCTCCCCCCCAGGAGGATGCCCGACTGGGGGCCGCCCAGGAGCTTGTCCCCCGAGCAACAGACCAGGTCGCACCCTGCGGCCAGGGCCTCCGCCGCGCTGGGACCCGGGGGCAGGGCGGGGAGATGGGCTGGGGAGCGGGGGCCGCTCCCCAAGTCGTAGAGCAGAGGGACGCTGTACTGCTTCTTGAGCTTGGCAAGCTCCTCCAAGGTGGCCTCCTCCGTGAAGCCCACAATCTGGTAGTTGCTGGTGTGGACCTTCAGAAGGGCCTGGGCACCTTGCAGAGTGAGGGCACGCTCGTAGTCGACGGGACAGGTTTTGTTGGTGGTGCCCACCTCCACCAGTTGGGCGCCGCTCCGCTCCATCATATCAGGCACCCGGAAGCCCCCGCCAATCTCTACCAGCTCCCCCCGGGAGATGGCCACCCCCTTGCCCTCGGCCAGGGCGGAGAGCATGAGGAAGACGGCGGCGGCGTTGTTGTTCACCACCATGGCCCCTTCGGCCCCTGTAAGGCGGCAGAGCAGAGCCTCCACATGGCCGTGGCGGTCCCCCCGGCGGCCCTTGTCCAGGTCGTACTCCAGGTTGGTATAGCTCCGGGCGACCTCGTAGACGGCCTGGGCAGCGGCTTCCGCCATGGGGGCCCGGCCCAGGTTTGTGTGGAGGGGGATACCGGTGGCGTTGATGACCGGCCGCAGGGAGAGCCGGGGACCCTGGCCCGCCCGGCGGATGACCCGGCGGGCCACCTCCTCCAAAGAGGGGACCGTGTCCTCGGGGCGCTGCTTCAGCCCAGCGCGCAGGTCCTCCAGCACGGCGCGGGCGGCGGCGCGGAGGGAGGCCCGGGGGAGAGTCCGGCCCACCTCCTCCAGGAGGGGGTGGGAGAGGAGCAGGTCCATCTTCGGCAGCCGTCTCAGGGGATTTTCAGCCATATCAATTGCCTCCTTCTACCGAAGGGAACACCGCACAGAGCCCGAATAGGGGCGCAATTGCGCACTTGCCTTCATGCAGTGTTGCCCAAATTGTTTTTATGAAAAGAGTATAGCACAAAAAATGAGGGGGCAACAGGGAGATTTCAGACCGTTTTTGGCGGGAAAGGCATTGACAACGGGAGAGGATATGGTAGAATAACAGGGCAAAAGGCCATGACGGAACAAAGGGTATGACGCCGCGGCGAGCGAGAGGGGACAGTGAGAGCCCTCGGCGACACGCGTATCCGGGCCACTCCGGAGCCTCCCGCGACGAGCGGGACGACCCATCCCCGTTACCGGATGCAGTTGAGATGTCCGAGGGATTACGCCGCGCCGGCTTGCGGCGGGAGGCTGCTTCGGAACAAATCAGGGTGGTACCGCGGAGCTAATATGCTTCGCCCCTGGCATACAGGGGCGGAGCATTTTCTTTTGCCCCAATAAAATTGCAGGGCGGCCATGGGGCCGCCTACACCACACAGGAGGTAAAATCATGACAAAACCCTATGGACTCAACGAGCTGCGTGAGATGTTCCTCGCCTTTTTTGAGAGTAAGGGCCATCTCCGCCTGCCCAGCTTCTCCCTCGTGCCCCAGAATGATGCATCCCTTCTCCTCATTAACTCGGGCATGGCCCCCATGAAGCCCTGGTTCACCGGCGAGCAGGAGCCCCCCCGAAAGCGGGTGTGCACCTGTCAGAAGTGCATCCGTACCGGAGACATTGAAAACATCGGCCACACCGCCCGCCACGGCACCTATTTCGAGATGCTGGGCAATTTCTCCTTCGGCGACTACTTTAAGCACGAGGCCATCGCATGGAGCTGGGAGTTCCTCACCTCCCCCAACTGGGTGGGACTGGACCCCAACCGGCTCTACCCCTCGGTCTACGAGAAGGACGACGAGGCCTTTGCCATCTGGCGGGACGAGATCGGCATTTCCCCCGAGCGCATTTTCAAATTCGGCAAGAGTGACAATTTCTGGGAACATGGCTCCGGCCCCTGCGGCCCCTGCTCCGAGATTTACTATGACCGGGGCGAGAAGTGGGGCTGCGGCGAGCCGGGCTGCACTGTGGGCTGCGAGTGCGACCGGTATATCGAGGTCTGGAACAATGTCTTCTCCCAGTTTAACAGCGACGGGCAGGGCAATTACACCGAGCTTACCCAGAAGAACATCGACACCGGCATGGGCCTGGAGCGCCTGGCCTGTGTCTGCCAGGATGTGGCCAGCCTCTTCGACGTAGACACATTGATGAAGATTACCAACAAGGTCAGCGAGATTACCAAGGCCCACTACGGGCAGAGCACCAAGACCGACGTGTCCCTGCGGGTCATCACCGACCATATCCGCTCGGCCACCTTCATGATCTCGGACGGGGTACTCCCCTCCAATGAGGGCCGGGGCTATGTTCTGCGCCGCCTTCTCCGCCGGGCTGCCCGACACGGCAAGCTGCTGGGGGTGAACGACCCCTTCCTCTTCACCGTCTGTGATACTGTTATCAAGGAGAACGAGGGGCACTACCCCGAGCTGGGCGAGAAGGAGAGCTACATCACCCGGGTCATTCGGGTGGAGGAGGAGAACTTCGCCAAGACCATCGACGCAGGTATGAGCATTCTCTCCTCCCTGTTGGAGGAGCACAAGGAGCGGGGAGAGCAGACCTTCTCCGGTGCGGCTGCCTTTAAGCTTTATGACACCTACGGCTTCCCCATTGACCTGACCGAGGAGATTGTGGCCGAGGCGGGCATGGGCATTGACCAGGCCGCCTTTAAGCAGCTCATGGAGGAGCAGAAGGTCCGGGCCCGGGAGGCCCGCGCCGCCCTGGGCGACCTGGGCTGGGCCGGGATCGAATTCGGCAAGGACATGCCCCCCACAGCGTTTGTGGGCTATGAGAACACCGCCATGGAGGGGGCCAAGGTTTTGGCCATCGTGGCTGAGGGGGAGCTGCGCGACAGCATCACCTCAGGCGTGGAGGGCATTGTGGTGCTGGATCAGACCCCCTTCTACGCCGAGATGGGCGGCCAGGTGGCCGACCACGGCGTGATTGACGGCCGCTTCACCGTCACCGATGTGCAGAAGAACAAGGGCGACAAGTATATGCACTACGGCAAGCTCACCGCCGGGGAGCTCAAGGTGGGCGACAGCGTGAGCGCTGCCATCGACTTAGAGCGCCGCAAGGCCATTCAGCGTGCCCACTCGGCGACACACCTGCTCCACAAGGCCCTGCGCACTGTCTTGGGCGACCATGTGAACCAGGCGGGCTCCCTGGTGGAGCCCGACCGCCTGCGCTTTGACTTCACCCATTTCTCCGGTCTGACGGCCGAGGAGCTGGCTGAGGTGAGCCGACTGGTCAACGCCGCCATCCTGGAGGGGCACCGCGTCCACACCGAGGAGATGGGCGTCGACGCAGCCAAGCAGGCCGGGGCCATGGCGCTCTTCGGCGAGAAGTACGGCGAGCGGGTTCGTGTGGTCAGCATGGGGGACTACTCCGTGGAGCTGTGTGGTGGCACCCATCTGGACAACACCGCCAAGGCGGGGGTCTTCCACATCGAGAGTGAGGGCAGCGTGGCCTCCGGCGTCCGCCGGATCGAGGCCACCACAGGGCTTGTCTCTCTGGAGGTAATGAACAAGATCCAGCAGATACTCTTCCAGGCGGCCAGTGTCTTCAAGGTCAAGCCCGCCGAGCTGCGGGAAAAGGCTGAGCAGAATATGACCGAGCTCAAGGAGTTGCGCCACCGCATGATGGACTTCAAGGCCAAGGACGCCGCCGGGGAGGCGGATGGATTCCTCATCGCCGCCCGGAACGTAGGCGAGCTCAAGGTGGTGACCGCCGGGGTGAGCGAGGCGGACGCAGGCAACCTGCGCGCCATGGGGGACCGTCTGCGGGACAGGGCACCCAACCTGGTAGCCGTACTGGCCGCCGTGGCTGAGGACAAGATCACCTTCCTGGCCGTCTGCGGCAAGGAAGCCGTGGCCAAGGGCGTCAAGGCCGGGGACATCATCAAGGCTGTCACCGCCATCGCAGGTGGCTCGGGTGGTGGAAAGCCGGACAGCGCCATGGGCGGCGGCAAGGATCCCACCAAGCTGGAGGAGGCGCTGGCTGCAGTGGACGGGCTTGTCAAGAGCAAGCTAGGGCTTTAAGCCATGGCATATGACACCCTGCCCCAGGACCCGGTCATCCTCCTCAGCTATGTGAATACCCAGCTTCGGGATTGTTACCACAGCCTCAGGGCATTTTGTGAGGATGGGGGACGATCTGCTGAGGAAATCGAGGAGAGGTTGGCCACCATCGGCTACCGCTACTCCCCGGAGCGCAATCGCTTTGAATAAGGGTGCCATAGAAAGACCCGTCAGAAGCGCTTCCCCAGTAGCGCTGGGGGTGCTGGGGTTTCTGCCTCTGTGATGTTCTGTACTATTTTGGGGGTTAGCCCCGCGGGGGACGCGCCATCCCCCTAGAAAACCTAGTGGTTGGCACCACACCTGGTCGAGGGTTTCTTGACCGTCTACGGTGGCGCTTTGTGTCTTGCACTTTTCGCTTGGTATGGTAAAATAGCACAAGAGAAGCGCTGATTCAATCTGAACGGCAGAGTTCATCAGTGCTTCCCAAGGACAAATTTTATCATGAGGGGGAATTCAGCGTGTCCGACTGCCTGTTCTGTAAGATTGCCGCTGGAGAGATTCCGGCGAAAAAGGTGTATGAGGACGAGCGAGTCTTTGCCTTCCATGACATTGAGCCCCAGGCACCTACGCATTTTTTGGTAATCCCAAAGGAGCATATCCCCTCCTGCGGGGCAGTCACTCCGGCCAACTCGGCTGTGGTGGGCCATATATTTGAGGTGATTGCCCGGGTGGCGGAGGAGCTGGGTATGAGCGATTTCCGCGTGGTGTCCAACTGCGGGCCCCAGGCGGGGCAGAGCGTGGCCCACCTCCACTTCCATGTGCTGGGCGGGCGGGACATGACCTGGCCTCCGGGCTGAGCCATGGAAAGGACAAACCTGCGCAGGCTGGCCGGACTGCTGGCACTGCCCTGTCTTTGGCTGCTGGCGCTGGTGCGGCTCTGGGCCGTGCTGGGCGGACGGGTACCGGGTAGGGTGCTGGCACCCCTGGCCCTTGTGCTGGCCGCCGCTCTGGTGGGAGTGGTGCTCTCTCTCCACCTGGTTGAGCGCTATGCACTGCCCTTTGCCACCTGGTGGAAGAATTTGCTCCTATTTCTCCCCGCTGCAGTACTTGGGGGGGTGTTTGACACCAGCTATGCCATGTTTGACAGCAGTGGACTGCTGGTGGGTACCCCTCTGGTGGCTGTGCTGTGCCATATGGGGAGCGGAATCCTCTTCGGCCTGGTGGTTTTGGCTCTGGTCAAGGCGGGGCGGGACTATGGACGCCCGCCCAAGCTGAATGGGAGGGCCATGCTGGGCCTTGCCCTCCTCTTCAATCTGCTGGGGGCTCTCTACGTGGCAGGGAGCGCCACGGTCTACATCTGGGACACGGCGGGCTACTGGACTATGGCGGGAGAGCTCTCCGGGGCACCCTTGGGCGCGGCCCAGATTCGGCAGGTGCTGGAGAGCGTTATCACGCAGGACTATAATGATCTGTTGGCCTTTCCCATTTCCCTGGTGATGCGCCTGTTCGGCACAGGCCGCTATGTCTTTATTATGGCGGTCATTAATCTCTATCTCCTGCCTGCGGTTTGGGCTCTTTGCGCGCTGGGGCGCAGGACGGGGGCAGGCGTCCCATTGGTGCTGGCCCTGCCCATGCTGGGGTACACTGCCATGGTGGGCTTTGTGGATGTGGCGGCGGTGGGCGCCGCTCTTTGGGCCTACGTGATTTATACGGACGAGAGCAGGCCGGGTACTGCCCGGGGCGTACTGTCCGGGGCCCTGCTGGTGCTCAGCTTTTTACTGCGGCGGTACTTCTTTTTTTTCGCCATCAGCTTTGGGGCAGCCGCGCTTTTGAAAAAGCTCATCATTGATCGGGGCCACTGGGCTGACTGGCTGGGGATGCTCCTGGCCGGGGTGGTAGGTAGCCTTTTCTTTGCCCAGAGCTTTCTGGTGGAAAAGATCCTCCACGCCCGCTATGGGGAGACCTACGCAGCTTATGCGCTGGGGACCCGCAGCGACATCATGCTCATCTGCCGGTACTTCGGTGCGCTTTTCCTATTTCTGCTCCTGGTGATGGGGGTTTTCCTCCTGATTTTTCGCAAGGGCGTCAGGGGACAGGTCATTCTGGCGCTGGGTCAGGCTGTGATCTGCTTTCTCCTCTTCACCCGGGTGCAGTCCCACGGACAGCAGCACCTCCTGCTCTACCTGCCTGCCCTGGCCGGGATCCTGGCCCTGGGGCTGGACGAGCTGAGGGAGCTACGGCAGGGCCAGTCCTGGGCCTGGGCCCTGGCAGCTGTGCTGGCATTGAGTCCCTTTTGGCCCCGGTCACAGCCCGCCACCATCGCCGAGATCCAGGTGCCCAGCCTCTTACCCTCTTTTTCCTACCAGGGGCCCAAGCGGACCGACCTGATGGAGCTGGTGGCCCTGCGCTACTACATGGACAGCTTAGCCGCCAAGGAGGAGAAGACGGTGGCGGTGGTGTCCTCCTCCCTCCTCTTCAACGGCAGTACCTATGAAAACCTGCTGCCCTCCCTGGGCATTCCGGAGAAGACGGAGGCCAAAGTCAGACAGATTTTCGTGACCGATGTGGACAAGCGGGACGGCTTTGCCTGGGGCGCGCTGAGCGCCGACTACCTTTTGGTGGCAAACCCCATCCAAACCCACCTTGGGGAGGGAAATCAGCAGGTTATGGCCCTCCTGGCTCGAGATTTGCTGGACGGCACGGGGCCGGGCGCGGCCTTCCGGCCCCTCAAGACCAAGTTCACGATTTCCAATGGGGTACAGGTCTATATCTACGAGCGGATTAGGTCTGTGACGGCGGAGGAATACCGCAGTGTGTCCGACCAGCTCATTGCACGCTACCCGGCCTACCGGACGCTCTATGAGGTTCCGGCGGAACTGTTGAACTAAGAACGGCGGGCGGCCGCCCGTAGGGGGACATAGTGCTTGACAGGTGATGATATGTTAGTTTGGCTCGGTGCCCCATGCGGAAGTTAGCGGGCGTTGCCATTCCGTTCTCTGCCGCCGTCTTTGCCGCGGTCTATCTGGTACCGGACCGGGCCCTGCCTTGGCTTGCCTTGGTCTGTGTGCCGGCTGCCCTCCTGGCGCTTCTCCTGCCCAAGGATCGGCGGCTGGGAACCGTGCTGGCCGCGTTGGGCTTGGCTGCCGGGTTTCTTTGGGCCTGGGGATATCAAGCGCTCTTCCTTGCGCCCGCACAGGCCCTGGATGGGGGGGAGGGGGGCTTTACCGCCCAGATTTTGGACTGGCCAAGAGAGACGGACTACGGCGTCTCCCTCACGGTGCGCCTCCGGCCGGAATCGGGCGGGAGCTTTCGCGCCGTCCTCTACGCCGGGAAGGACCTGGCCGATCTGGCCCCCGGGGACCAGGTCCGGGGCAGGGCCCGGTTTCGCAGGGCCGACCGACTGGGCGGAGAGGAGAGCAGCTACCACTACGCCAAGGGAATCACCCTCCTGGCCTATGGTCGGGGGACGCCGGAGGTAGCGCAGGCGGAGGCAATCCCCCTGCGATTCTGGCCCTTGGTGGCCTCCAGGGCCGTGCGGGAGCAGGTGGCTCGGGTATTTCCGGCGGACACGGCGGGCTTTCTTTCCGCACTTCTGACGGGGGACAGCGCCTCCATGGACGAAACTGTCTCCGCCGCGTTTCGGCGGACGGGGCTGGCCCATGTGGTGGCGGTGTCGGGACTCCATGTGGTCTTTCTGGCGGGGCTGCTGGCCACCCTGCTTGGCAGGGGGCCGGTGGCCGCGGGAGCTACGATACTGCTTCTCCTCTTCTTTGCCCTGGCGGCAGGGGCGGCACCCTCGGTTTTGCGGGCGGTTTACCTCCAGAGCGCTTTGATGGCTGCCCCCCTCCTGGGGCGGGAGAACGACAGAGTGACAAGTCTGTCCGCCTCCCTCATGCTCCTCCTCCTGTGGAACCCCTGGGCGGCAGCCGACGTGGGGCTCCAGCTCTCCTTCGGCGCGGTGGCGGGCATCTACCTGGTAACGGGGCCCCTCTATTCCCGCTGGACCAAGGACCTGGGCCGGGGACTCCGGGCCGGGCTCGTCCGCTTTGGGGCGGGGAACCTGTCCACCAGCCTAGGTGCCCTCCTCTTTACCACACCGATCATGGCCTATCACTTCGGCCAAATCTCCCTAGTCGCCCCCGTTGCCAACCTCCTCACGCTGTGGGCGGTGTCGGGTGTATTTTTGGGCGGGGCGGCCATTGCCGCGCTGAGCGTGGCCCTTCCCGGGGTGGGACAGGCCCTGGCCTGGGTGCTGGCCTGGCTGGTGCGTGGCATTCAGTGGATGGCTCAGGCGCTGGCCCGGTTTCCCTTCGCCTCGGTGTCAGCCGGGGGGTATCTAGGTCTCTGGCTGGGGTTTGTGTACCTGCTCCTCCTGCTGTGGGGACTGTGGCGGCGGGAGCGGAAGGGGCCACTGCTCCCGGTGGCCGCCGCCGTGCTGGCCCTGTGCGCGGCGCTGCTGCTCAACACCCTCACCCTCCGGGGTGGGGACCTGCGCGTCACTGTGCTGGACGTGGGGCAGGGGGCCAGCATCCTCCTCCATTCAAAGGGGCAATCCGCGCTGGTGGACTGCGGGGGCAGCAGCCCCGGCGGCAGCGGGGACGCGGCAGCCGACGCGGTACAGGCCCTGGGGACCGACCGGCTGGACTATCTGGTTCTGACCCATTTCCACGCCGACCACGCAAACGGAGTGGAGCGGCTTATGGCACGGCTTGACGTGAGGACCCTCATTGTGCCCGATACCCAGCCCGACGACCCCCTCCGTGCCAGGATTCTGGCCCTGGCCCAGGAGGAGGGGGCTCAAATCCGCTTCCTCACGGACGACACCTGGGTGCCCCTGGGGGAGACTACCCTCAGCCTCTACGCCCCGTTGGGGGACGGGGGGGCCAATGAGGAGGGGCTCTCTGTCTTGGCAACCTGTGGCGAATTTGACGCCCTCATGACCGGGGACATGAACGCGGCAGTGGAGAGGCGGCTTATCAAGTACCACGACCTGCCCGATATTGAGCTTTTGGTGGCCGGGCACCATGGCTCGGCCTACTCCAGCTCGGAGGAGCTGCTACTGGCCACTCGGCCCGAATACGCGGTCATCTCGGTGGGATATAATTCTTACGGGCACCCCGCGCCTGAGACGCTGGAGCGGCTGGGGGCGGCCGGTTGCGAAATCTACCGCACCGACTGGATGGGTGCGGTGTCCATTACTGCAAACAGGGAGGGCGACTGATGGCATACGGCAAGGCAAAGGCGGAGAACGCCGCCTATCAGAAGCTGAAAAAGGACATTGCCGACAATCATATCGGCAGGCTCTATGTCTTCCACGGGGAGGAGGCCTATCTGCGGGACTACTATTTGGGGAGGATGAAGGCCAAGCTCCTGCCCGAGGGGCTGGAGGATTTCAACTACCACCTCCTCCAGGGGAAGGATTTTGATTTAAAGGGGTTGGCCATGCTCATTGACTGCCTGCCCGTTATGAGCGAGCGAACCCTGGTGGTGGTGATGGACCAAGATCTATACAAGGGGGACAGGGAGGGGCTGACCGCCCTTCTGGGCGACCTGCCCGAGTACCTCTGCCTGGTTTTCGTGTACGACCTGTTGGAGTACAAGGCCGACGCCCGGACCAAGCTGGCCGCCGCCATCAAGGCGGCGGGGAGTGTGGTGCAGTTCGAGCGGCAGGAGCAGGGAGATCTGGTGGACTGGATCCGCCGTCGCTTCAAGGCTGACGGGCACGACATCGACTCGGAGGAGGCCCGTTACCTCATTTTCCAGTGCGGGGACCTGATGACGGGGCTCATCTCTGAAATTGGGAAAATCAGTGACTACGCCAAGAACCACCGGGTC
>RRZU011003286.1_pt1 | contig 10623 bp, 6 predicted proteins | sample 2165561 | NCBI WGS metagenome assembly RRZU01 (sample SAMN10456909, study PRJNA506462) | wastewater metagenome | isolation source: wastewater sludge | place: USA: Moscow, Idaho | reverse complement strand
CTCGTTCTTATACCATTTGAACGACAACCAAGTGGCGGTGGGCTTTGTCATCGGTTTGGATTACCAAAACCCATACATGTCACCGTTTGAAGAATTCCAACGCTTCAAAACCCACCCAGAAATCCGCAAAGTATTCGAAGGTGCACGTCGCATCGCTTATGGCGCACGTGCATTGAGCGAAGGCGGCTTGCAAAGTTTGCCAAAACTGACCTTCCCAGGTGGCGTGTTGGTGGGCGATGCCGCAGGTTTCTTGAACGTGCCGCGCATCAAAGGCACGCACACAGCGATGAAATCGGGCATGTTGGCAGCAGAAGCTGTGTTCAAATGTTTGGAAGAGCCGCAAGAAGCGTATGAGAAATCAGTGGAAGCCAGCTTCTACCAAACGGCTTTTGAACAAAGCTGGTTGCACACTGAATTACACGGCGTGCGCAACATTCGCCCATCGTTCAAATGGGGCTTGTGGCCAGCCATGGTGTACTCGGCTTTAGACACTTATGTGTTCAAAGGCAAAGCACCTTGGACTTTGAAACACCACGGTACCGACTATGGCAGCCTAAAAAAAGCCGCCAACAGCGTGAAAATCAATTATCCAAAACCTGATGGTGTGTTGACCTTCGACCGCTTGTCCAGCGTGTTCTTAAGTGGCACCAACCATGAAGAAAACCAACCCGCTCATTTGCGTTTGAAAAACCCAGAAGTGGCGATTGCGGTGAACTTCAATGAGTATGCCAGCCCAGAAACGCGTTATTGCCCCGCAGGCGTGTATGAAATCGTGGAGCAAGAAGATGGCAAGCCGCGTTTGCAAATCAATGCGCAAAACTGCGTGCATTGCAAAACCTGCGACATCAAAGACCCGACGCAAAACATCAACTGGACGTGCCCAGAAGGTGGTGGTGGCCCGAATTACGCTACCATGTAACCGATGATGTGTTGAAATGATTTACAGGCCGCTTATAGCGGCCTGTAAGCTTTTTAATTAGCATAATAAATCACATGAGCATGAGTGAGAGCAGTGAAGAGGTCGTGAAGAGAACAGAATAGAATAGGGGTGGTACTCAAACACCGTGACATTTGCGCTAGTGATGCTTAGATGTTGATAAATAAAAGCAGAATGGCAGTAGAGCCTCGTATTTGCATTGATGATTCATCACTGGATTGAAGTAAGAAATAGGCTGTAGATGGTGCTACTCGCTTTCAGAGTTTGTTCATGCCAGTTAGATCGAAGCATTGTTAAGCAATAAACAAGCGGCCTGTAAAGTTACAGGCCGCTTGTTTATCTTAAAAACCGATTACTTGGCAGGAACCGTGCCTATGCGTTGGGTCAACGATTGTTTGGGTTCATTGAACAAACTTGCATAATACGTCGCATTGGCCATCACTTTTTTCACGTAATCACGGGTTTCGTTGAAAGGAATGGTTTCTGCATAAATCGCACCTTCCAATTGGGTATTGGCACGCCATTGACGGGCGCGGCCTGGACCTGCATTGTAGCCTGCAGTGGCCATGGTTTCGCTGCCTGAGCTGTTGCGCACATCGGCCAAATACCAAGTGCCCAGTTTGATGTTGTGCTCGATGTCATCCAAACCCACGCTAGATGAGCCAATTTTGCGCTCCACCTCGCGAGCGGTGGCTGGCATCAGTTGCATCAAGCCAGACGCGCCCACGTGCGAGCGCGCACCTATCATAAAGCGGCTTTCTTGACGAATCAAACCATACGCCCACGCAGGGTCTATGCCCACTTGAGCGGCGTAACGGCTGGTGATATCGCGGTAAGGTGACATGTAGCGGATGTTGTAATCAATCAGATTATTGGTGCGGTCAGCAGCGTAAATTGCCATCTCATTGAAGCCTTGCTTTTGCGCCATGGCAGCAGCGGCAAGCAAACTAGGTTCATTCAAATCACGCACAGCATAGCGCCATTGTTGTTGTGCCACGCCACGCATGGTGCGGTCGTTGGCCGATACGCTGGATTGGAACAAAGTCATGGCGCGGGAAATTTTGCCATCTTGCGCAGCGCGTAATTGTTCGGCTTCAGAAGCGCGTTTGACATTGCTTTGGGTATTGACCTTGCCACCCAAGGCTTCGGTTGCCATCAAGGCGTAGAAGTTACGGCCTGATTTAGAGGCTTTTTGGTACAAGCCTTGCGCTTGGCCTTGTTGACCTGTGGCGGCCAAGGCACGACCGCGCCAGTATTGCCAATCTTCTTTGTTTTGCATGTTGCTAGGCATGGCGGCGATAATGTTGTTCACGTCTTGCCAGCGGCTAAAGCGCAGGGCAGAGCGCACATACCATTCCCATTGTTCGGTATCCAATTGGGCTTTGTCGGCTTGGTTGAACAATTGCAAGGCCACGCCGAAATTTTGGCTCTTGGCATGGGTTTCACCTGCTGCACCATAAGCGAAGCCTGCTTGCTCGGCAGTGAGGCTGCCTGAAATGGCTGAGATGCGACTGCCAATGTCATTGGATTTGCGTGCGTTGGCATTGGTCACGGAGTAAAGCAAGGATTCTTGCGCCGCAGCGCCACTGCCAGAATAGCTTCCCAAGCTGGCAGGTAAAGGTTGGCCTATGGCATTGGCCAGATTGCGGGCATCGGTGGTTTGGTTGTTAGACAACAGGCCGCGCACGCGCTCCCACACTTGTTTTTGATTCACCGCGCCACTGGAGGCGGCACTTTGCAACATGGTGTTACAGCCCAAAGGCAGTTTGCCATGGTCTTTGATTAAGTCTTGCACCAGTTGCGGATTTTTTTGAACACCGCTGACATGGGCAAAACATTGGGTTTCTTGTTCCGCTCCATTTTTATCGAGCTTGGCGTATTCGGCGTTAAAACGCTCCCATTGTCCACGTTTGCCCAAGCTTTTGAGCCATTGATTGCGCACTTTTTCAGCCATGGCACTGTCGTGTGGCTGCTGATTTAAAAAGCCCATGGCAGCACTGTCGTTATCGTTACGCAGCGCATCAAGCGTGGGTTGGTATTGTTGATAATCATTCATCACCTTGCCTGCGTTTTCCACTGGGGTTCTGGAGAACTGTATGCCGGTTAAAGACGAGGCATCGCTGCTGGTAACGGGTTCAACAGGTGTTTCTTTTTGAGTGGAGCAGGCAGCCAAGACGACTGCAGCGGTCAAGACGCTGACGCGCCAAAATGTGTTTTGCATAAGTTTTCCCTATTTGCGCCAATAAGCGGGCGTAAACAACACCAATAAGGTGAAAATTTCCAAACGGCCAAGCAACATGACAAACAAGCACAGCCATTTTTGTAAATCACTGAAATACCCAAACGTGTAGCTGGGACCTACGTTGCCCAAACCTGTTCCTGTGGTAGTGATACAGGCCACGATTGCGGTTAATGAAGTGAGAAAATCCAATCCTGTAATCATCATGATGAAGGTAAACAACATGATGGTGAGACAATACACGAACACAAACGCCAAAATAGTGAGTGCCATGCGCTCTGGGACTGAATTGCCGTTGATTTTAACCCGATACACGGCGCTTGGGTGGAGTAAAAGTGTCATTTCTCGTAAACTGAACTTGAATAAGACGATGGCACGGATGGCTTTGATGCCGCCACCCGTCGAGCCTGCATTACACAAGAAGTTACACAGCAGCATGATCCACAGCGACAAAACCAAGGGCCAAGCCCCAAAATCCACGATGGAATAACCCGTGGCCAAGCCTATGGACACAGTGGTAAAAGAGACGTAACGCAATGATTCCCAAAAGCTGTAATACTTAATCAACCACAGGTAAATCGTTCCTGCCAAGATGGTGAAAAACAAGGCTGACAGGGTAAGTTTGATTTCTGAATCTCGCCAATAGTGAGAAACCGAACGGTTGGCAAAGGCAAAATAGTGATTGGCAAAATTCATACCACCGATAACGATGCCAAGCATGATGATGGATTCAATCAAAGGCGAATTGAAAAATGCCAAACCATCTGAATGGGTGGTCACACCGCCAAGGGAGATAGAACCCATGGCATGGCACAAGGCATCAAACCAAGACATGCCTGCAAAATGCAAGGCCATCCACAATACAAAAGTGAAGAACACATAAATGCCCCACATGGTTTTGGCGGTTTGGGCGATGCGAGGCGACAGTTTGTTGGTTTTGTTGATGCCATTCATTTCAGCGCGGTAGAGCTGCATCCCTCCGACACCCAACATGGGCAATACCGCGACAGCCAATACGATAATCCCCATGCCGCCCAACCATTGCAACATGGCGCGCCAAAAATTGATGGATGGAGGCAAGGCATCAATGTCTTTGATGACGGTGGCGCCTGTGGTGGTGAGGCCTGACATGGCCTCAAAATACGCATCGGTCACTGTGATTTCGGGCACCGCGAGGTACATGGGCACCGCTGCAATCAAGGCAAAGCCTAACCACAACATCACCGCTAAGGTACAGCCATCTCTGGGTTTGAGTTCGCGCTGGTATTTGGCCGTTAACACCCACACCACAAACGCGATGAACATGGTAACCATGGAAATACTGGTCAAATACATGGCCAAGCCATCGCCAAATATCCACGATATTAATGCAGGCAACATCAACAAGGCGGCGAACAAAATACCGAGCTTGGCCAAGATGTGCACAATGGGCAGAAGTTTATACATAAAAGTGCTGCCCTCGATTAAAAGAAGCCAAATTTAACCGCAATGGTTTTTTCCAATTCTTGCACGTAGCGACTTTGGGCGACAAAGAAGATCACATGGTCTCCTTCTTGCAAAATCCAATCGCGTTTGTGCGCCATCACCCATTCGCCTTTGCGGCCTACTGCGGCAAAATAACAGCTGTTGGGCAGTTTGATTTCTTGTAGGCGGCGGCCAACCAGTTTCGAGGTTTTGCGGTCACCGTGCAAAATCACTTCGATGGCTTCAGCCGTGCCATGGCGCAGCGGGTACACTGCCACCATGTCGCCGCGGCGGATGTGCGACAAAATCGAGCCTATGGTAATCAGGTGTGGCGACACCACAATGTCAATTTGATTGCCTTGTAACAAGTCCACATAAGACGTGCGGTTGATGATGGTCATGATTTGTTTGGCACCCAAATTATTGGCCAGCAGGCTAGACATCACATTGTCTTCGTCATCGTTGGTGAGGGCGCAGAACACATCGATTTCATCAATGTTTTCTTGTGTCAACAAAGATTCATCGGTGGCTGAGCCTTGCAAGACCAAAGTGTTGTTCAGGTTGTCGGCCAACCATTCGGCACGGGCTTGGCCGTGCTCAATGATTTTCACATTACAGGACGGTTCTAAGAGCTTGGCCAAGCGGTAGCCTATGTTACCACCGCCTGCAATCATCACCCGCCGTCCCAAATCTTCATCAGGGCGGAACAAGCGCAAGACTTGAGTCATGTGCTCAGTTCGTGCCAACACATAGATTTCATCGCCCTCAATAATGGCGGTTTCTTGTTGTGGAATGATTAAGCGATTATTGCGATAAATGGCGCTGACTTGGCAGTCATATTTGCCTTTGCCACGCTCTGTTAAAACATCCTGCATTTGTTCCAACTTTTTGCCTATCATGGCGCCGCCTGCCTGCGCCTGCACGACAGTGAGGCGGGCCGAGTCATCGTCAAATGACAAGACTTGCAATACTTGATGGTATTGGAACAAGCCAAATAATTGCTCGGTCACCAATTGCTCAGGCCGAATGTAATACGACACATCAAAAATGTTCTGGTTGATTTCGCCTTCGTCTTCATCTTCGTTGGCATTGGCAATGGCGTTGACCAATTCTGCTTGGCGAACGCGGGCAATGGATTCTGGCGTGTTGTACAAACGCGAGGCCAGTTGGCAGGCAACAAGATTGGTTTCATCATGACCCGTCAGGGCCAAAAGCAAGTCACAATCTTCAATGTGAGCGGCCTGTAAAATATAAGGTGAGGTACAAGAGCCGATGAGGGTTTGTATGTCCAAGCTGTCACTCAAGCGTTGGATGGCAGCGGCATTGATGTCGATGACTGTCACATCATTATTGGGCTGTTGCGCCAAACTCTTGGCCACTGCTGAGCCCACTTGGCCGCAGCCCAAAATCAAAATCTTCATAGAACGACCTGAACAAACACAAAGTTCAGGCATTTTAACGAAAATTTAAAATTCCTGCTCAGCTGTGCGAAATGAATGATTTCAAAACAACCCTAAATGCGATAGCGACCAGCAAGTGTGGGTGACGAATATGTGTGAAAAGGCTAAAATGAGCGCCTGGAACATTCACCTCATACTAAAAAAGGTTCACCATGACTGTGATCAAGCAACAGGATTTTATCCAAAGCATTGCTGATGCATTTCAATTCATCAGTTATTACCACCCCAAAGACTTCATTCAAGCATTAACCAAAGCGTGGGAAAAAGAAGAAAACCCTGCTGCCAAAGACGCGATGACGCAGATTTTGGTGAACAGTCGCATGTGTGCCGAAGGCCGTCGTCCAATTTGCCAAGACACAGGCATCGCTGTGGTATTTTTGAAGGTCGGCATGGATGTGCAATGGGATGCTGAGCTTTCTGTGCAAGACATGGTGAACGAAGGGGTGCGTCAAGCCTATGCTCACCCAGACAACAAATTGCGCGCGTCCATCTTGCGCGACCCAGCGGGCAAACGCCAAAACACCAAAGACAACACGCCAGCCGTGGTGCACATGGAAATCGTTAAAGGCGACAAAATCGAAGTGATTTGTGCGGCCAAAGGCGGCGGCTCAGAAAATAAATCGAAATTGGCGATGCTCAATCCGTCTGATTCCATTGTGGATTGGGTATTGAAAACCGTGCCCACCATGGGTGCGGGTTGGTGTCCTCCTGGCATCTTGGGCATAGGCATCGGTGGCACACCTGAGAAAGCCGCTTTGTTGGCCAAAGAATCCTTGATGGGCCACATCGACATCCACGAATTGCAAGACAAAGCCAAATCAGGCGCGGAATTGACCACAGTTGAAGCCTTGCGTTTGGAATTGTTTGAAAAAGTGAACGCATTGGGCATAGGCGCACAAGGCTTGGGCGGTTTGACCACTGTGTTAGACGTGAAAATCTACGACTACCCAACTCACGCAGCGTCTAAACCTGTGGCAATGATTCCAAACTGCGCGGCCACCCGCCACGTAGAATTTGAATTGGACGGCACAGGCCCAGCTAAATTGGAAGCACCAAGCTTGGAAGATTGGCCAGACATCACTTACGACCCGAAAAACGGCAAACGCGTGAATTTGGACAACATCACCAAAGAAGAAGTCGCTTCTTGGAAAATTGGTGACGTGTTGCTCTTAAACGGCAAAATCTTGACCGGCCGTGATGCCGCGCACAAACGCTTGGTAGACATGATTAACAATGGCGAAGAATTGCCAGTAGACTTCACCAACCGCGTGATTTACTACGTCGGCCCTGTTGACCCAGTGGGCGACGAAGTGGTTGGCCCTGCAGGCCCGACCACTGCCACACGCATGGACAAATTCACCCGCACCATGTTGGAAAAAACCGGTTTGCTTGGCATGATAGGCAAATCAGAACGTGGTCCAGTGGCCTGTGAAGCCATCGCCGACAACCAAGCTGTGTACTTGATGGCAGTGGGCGGCTCGGCTTATTTGGTGTCCAAAGCGATTAAATCGTCAAAAGTATTGGCCTTTGAAGAATTGGGCATGGAAGCCATTTACGAATTTGAAGTGAAAGACATGCCTGTCACCGTGGCAGTAGACCCAACAGGCAAATCGGTACACGCGATTGCGCCTAAGCAATGGCAAGCGAAAATCGGTATTTTGCCAGTGGATGCTTAAGCTTCTGCTTGAATAATCAAAGCGGCCTGTACATTTACAGGCCGCTTTTTTTAATGTAAACAAGCATTGCAGCAATGAAATGATGATAGTGGGATGGGGTGTATCTCTTGCTTAAATGAGAGCACTGTAAGCAACATTTATCGAAATCTATAGGTAAGGCGGTTTGGTATGGAGCAAACACGATGTACCTATTGCAAAAACACAGTTACTATGTGAATAAGATTGATTAAGAGGTGAAAGCATGGGAATACGAGCAGTCACTGAAAAAGAACTTCATTGGGTCAACGAGCAATATCAAAAAATAGATTTTGTACCAAGTACACTGGAAAATGAAATCATCGCCATCGTGACTTATCAAGACCGTTTTGCTGGCATCGGAAGAATGGTTTATTTGAATGAAGAAGAAGCTGAAATTGGTGGCATTTACATATTAGACGAATTCAGAGGGCTTTCTTTGGCCCATGAATTGGTTGCATATTTGGTTGAAGAAGCCAAAAGTCGGGGGCTAAAAGAAGTTTACTGTTTGCCATTTAATGAGCTGAAACATTTTTATGAAAAGTTTGGTTTTAAAACATTCGATGCCCAGAACACACCTGTCAATGAGAAGATTTTAAAGAAATTTAATTGGTGCTTGGGCAATTATCAAAAAGAAGTTTTATTGCTGAAATTACATCCATTCCATTAAAAATTTGCATGTAGTCATCCTCCCTTTGGAATACTTTTGATTTTATTGTACTGCTCATAAAAAAATGTGTGCTTATTGATTCAACTCAGCGTTATTTGATGTTTTAAAAGCGGCCTGTAAATGTACAGGCCGCTTTTTTGTCTATTGAAACTGCAAAAGCTTTACACCACGCGCACAATCAATTCATAACCGGTGTATTTGCGCATATTGATGACACCAGTATCCAGCAACAAATACTGACCTTTGATGCCTTGCAAGGTGCCGCATATGGTTGGGGTTTTGTCCAAATTGTGCGACTTGATTTTGGCGGGGTAGGCATCCACAGGGTAGAGAAACTCGCGGGTTTCTTCTTGGTCGAGGATGTCTATGGTTTCGCTAAACTCGGTATTGGCGCCAAATTCAGTGCGTATGCTGTCAATTTTCGGGGCAAACTCTTCCAACAATTGCGCGCGCACTTCAACCAAATTCAGCGGTTCGGCTTCGCCTTTGAGCAGTTTGCGCCAATCGGTTTTGTCTGCCACTTGCTCGCCAAACATCACTTCCAATTTGCCTGACAAACGGCGAGAACCCACTTGCATGAAGGGTAAGGCTTGAGTCGCGCCTTGGTCTAGCCAACGCGTGGGCATTTGTCCCAAGCGGGTGATGCCCACTTTCAACGCACTGGAGTTGGCCAAATACACGATGTGCGGTTGAAAACACACGCTATGGGCGAAATCATCTTCTCGGCACGTGCCCAAATGGTAATGGCAGGTTTCGGGCTTCATGATGCACATATCGCAGGCGGCTTTGGTTTTAAAACACTTGAAGCAATGGCCTTGGGCATAGGATTTTGGGGTTTTGTTGCCGCAAGACACGCAGTAAATATTGCCCGTCCATTCCAATTCAATTTCCTGACCCAATACCAACGGCGCATTGACGGCTTCTTGGTCAAGAACAAATTGGTATTGCACTTGGGCTGGCGTGCTTACATCGGCATCGCTGGGCAGCGGCACCAAAGCCGTGTGCATCTTATGACAAACACCTTGATATTGCATAATCAACTCTTTACTGGCTAATGCGAACCAACCCAAGGCTGATTGCGCTGTGAAAACTGGGGCACTGAAAGTTTTTCAGTGCAATAGAGTGGGATTATACAATATTGTGGGTGTGGGGCTGTGGTTGTTGGGTTGAGGTGTTTGTGTGGGCCATGATAATTAAGGGGGCGTAAGTGGGTATCTGTTTGCAGAGAGTTTAGTTTAAATATAGTTGAGAGGCTTGATACCTGCGGCCTGTAAGCCTATTTGGAAGTGGGTTTACAGGCCGAATTTGATTTTATATGACATAATGCTATATGAGTAAAATGAATGTGATATAACTATTTATGGTTTAAGTTGAAAGTACACGCTATGCAAATTTTTACAAACAGTTCTTCGCGTTTTATTGTCAGTCATTTTGAGGGTGTAGAAAATTCTAAATTAAAATTTGCGGTTCCATTTTTTACAGCGCATAAGCAATTATTGGAAATGCTTGAAAATGGATGTCAAATAAAATTGATTGTTCGATTAGGCTACCCAACTTCACCGCAGTCATTGGCGGCGTTGTTTAATAAGAAATACCAACATTTGATACAAATTCGGTTTTTTACTTCACACCATTTCCATTCAAAATTGTATTTGTTTGATGAAGATAAAGCATTGGTGGGTTCAGCAAACTTAACCGATTCGGCCCTTTTTTCAAATCAAGAAATCATTATTGAATTAGACCAAAATAATGCTGCAGAAATATTTGAATTGTCAGAGTTATTTAATGCATATTGGGAACAGGCAGCGCCTTTGGATGAGAGGCAGCTTTCCATTTATGAAAAAATTTATTATGCCTTACCTGCATTAGAGATGTCTAAGGATGTTGAAAGCATTGAAAAAGCACTTGGAAAAGTGGAGTTTAATAACATCAAAAGAGATGAAATCAAACGCGATAAAAAGCAAAAGCTGAATGAAGAGTTTGCAAAGAAATATCAGCTTACCGTGGGTGTGTTCAATCAGATGCTGAATTTGTATACTTCTTCATACAAACCGTTGTATTTAGATAAACTGCCTGCAAGGTTGGAGTTTGATGAATTTTTCCATTTTGTGCGCTCGCATTATGCTACTGGAGACAGTTGGAAACACCGCAATCAAAACCAT
>RRZU013491189.1_pt1 | contig 10624 bp, 8 predicted proteins | sample 2165561 | NCBI WGS metagenome assembly RRZU01 (sample SAMN10456909, study PRJNA506462) | wastewater metagenome | isolation source: wastewater sludge | place: USA: Moscow, Idaho | reverse complement strand
GGCTGTTTCTTTTTCAGATTAACGCAAGAGCTGCAGAGCTTGCTGTGGCTGTTGGTTAGCCTGAGCCAGCATTGCAGTACCAGCCTGTTGCAACACGTTGGCACGAGCCAAGGATGCAGATTCGTTAGCGAAGTCGGCATCTTTAATCCGGCTACGAGAGGCGGAGATGTTTTCGCTAGAAGTTTGCAAGCTGGTGATTGCCGAGCTAAATCGGTTTTGGATACCACCCAAATCAGAACGGAACTGGTTCACCTGCTTAATCGCATTGTCTAACATGCGGATAGCTTTAGTTGCATTTGCACTTGTTGAGCCTGTTACAGTCAGATCGGCAATACCAGTCTTATTTGTTGCAGTAAATGAAGCTGCAGCAAGACCAGAACGAGCAGCATTCAGGCTACCACCAAAACTAAGTGTCTGAGTAGCAGTAGCAACAGCACCATTAGCATCAGTAGAGGACAGTTTGATTGAGCCGGCATCCATGTACGCAACAACACCTGTTTTTTCAGAATGTTTATTGATACCGGCAACAATCTGAGCCTGACGCTCGTTTGCTGAAGCAGCTGCGCCAATTGTAATGGTCACACTTGCCGAGCCAGCAGCAGGCAGACCTGTGGACTCATTAATAGCACGGTACTTGATTGCAATAGAGCCACTGGACAGTGATGCAGCTGTTTGAGCCATCGCACCAGTAGAAGTGTAAGCACCACCGTAAGTACCCATTTTGGTAACATCACCCAATTTAGTCAGGTTAGTATTACCTACTTCTTTAATGGTGATCATTTGACCAGCATCCGCACCCACCTGGAAGGTTTTACCAGAGTAAGTCCCATCCAACAGTTTATTACCGTTGAACGAGGTTTGGTCGGTCATACGCTGAATCTCATCTTTCAGTTGATTCAATTCAGCTTGGATGGTGGCACGGTCACCAAGTTTGTTGGTTGAGTTAGAAGCTTGAACAGCCAACTCACGCATACGTTGCAAGTTATTGCCGATTTCAGACAAAGCACCTTCAGCAGTTTGTGCTAAGGAGATGCCGTCGTTTGCATTGCGGCGAGCTTGATCCAAACCCTTCACTTGTGCGGTCATACGTTCGGAAATCGACAGACCAGCAGCGTCATCTTTCGCGCTGTTAATACGCAGACCGGAGGACAAGCGTTGAGTTGCAGTTGCCAGCAGACCAGTAGAACCAGCCAATTGACGCTGAGAGTTGAGCGAAGCAACGTTAGTATTGATAAACATAGCAACATCTCCAAAGTTTGGGAGGGTTTAAGTTAAGTGACTACAACTTTGAGAACATCTTGAATTGCAGCACTCTTGGTTACGTTTTCGACAAGGTGAAAAAGAACTTGAGTAAAAACCAGCAAAAAATTTTAAAAATTAATTTTTGCCAACAAATTCAATACGTTAGATATATCAGAAAGGCTAGAATCAGTCAATGCAGTAGCTGCGGCATACAACATCGGCGAGTCATCATCCACCCACTCTCTATAGAAAGCAGCAATAGCAACTGCCGCTTGGGCCTCAAAGTCGTCAAGATTAGCACTCCCCATTGCCACCGCTGCCAACGTAAGTCTCTGCAGCAGAAAGAACAACAAGAAAGCATTCATGTTATTTCTAAAAGACACTTTTTTGTTTGCATTTGGAAATGCATAACATAACCAGTGATTTAACAGCAAATTTCCCATAAAATTAGGATGCTTATCTAAGAAAAATTCTAAATCTTGTAACCCTTCCCTTATTTTAGGGATTGCATGGATTGATCTTTCTTCTAAGGAAATTGATTGATCAGCAAGATCAAAGGCACTGACTATACTTAAAAGCAAATCATCATAAGATGTTTTGCCTAGCTGTTTCTCGTGTCGAATCTGTAGAAGCTTCACTAAAAGTAGTGCGTGAAAACTCTCATCAAAAACATTTTTCTCGAAAATCTCTAGCAATTCTCCAGAAATTACTAGGTCAGTGATTGAATCTATTGTTTCTTTAATCTTTTCGAGATTATTAACCTGATAATATTTCACAATATTTTCTGAAGAAAAACAAATTATCATCATTCTCTGCAGAATAGATATTTCCTGAGTTTGTAAGACGTTAGCAAAGAAATCACGGACAAGAAAATATTTTTCTTCTGAGCCCAATAAAGGTATTTTTTGATATGTTAATTTTGGTTCGGAGTCACTAATCTCAAACTCAATTTTATTTATATCAGAAAAGAAAATTTTTGAAACTTCAGGGCAAGAGGGGGACAAGAAATTTTGGCGGAGACTGCCGATTTCAAATGCTAAACTGGGATATTGCTTGCAGTAAGAAGGTTTTAGTGAATCATCACCTTCAGTTTGAAGTTGACAAGCACCATCTCTTGATAACATCCAACAGTGATTGTTGGTTGGATTCATCCTAGTGAAAGCATAATGATCTTCATTATTACTTTCTACCAGAGGAGAGAAGCCTAATTTAAATAATGGATATAATTTTTGATTAGAACTCAGTGTAGTTTTAGCTAAAGAATACTGTTCACGATTCAGAAAAAATAATTTTTGTTGACAGCATGATAACAAGCAGTTTTTGCTACCAACACAGGAGAATTTGTGTAGGTAAGAAGGTACCAGCATACTCATATGAACTCTCCAGCAACTTGAAAGAATTGTCATTATGCCTCACACTGCATGTGTGTACCAGTCAGAATATTAAGGAAACAAAAAATGCTTACTCAGCAAGAAGTTCATACCATAGAAAAGTTGATTGGGGATGGACTGTGGACTCAAGTGATAGAAATTGCCCAAGAAAAAATTAAGCAATCATCAGAAGAAAGCAAAGTTTGGCTCTTTCTTGGTATTGCGCGCACAGAAACGAGCAATTTTAATGATGCAATTCGATGTCTAGAAACCGCTTTAAAATTAGGGGAAGATGATGCAAGGTTATTTTTCTATATGGCAAGATGTTTAGATGAACAAAAGAAACCGCTATTAGCAGATAGTTTCTATGAAAAAGCCAGTTTGATCGACAAGAAAACAAAAAAATATTACATCTATAGAGTAATCAATTTATTTAACAACAAGCTTTTTGATGAAATCAAAACAATTGTCCCAAAGATAATTCATGAAGTCAAAGACTTTGATATCTTCCCAATGATATTAATGGAGAGCTATTATAATACGGCAGATAATCACTCAGAAATTCCACGCGAAGTATTAGAACAATGCAACCGATTTGCACTTAAAAATAGTGACATTAACTCACTCGCAAAGTATATAGATTTTTTATATTCTTATCAGAAAATCGCAGAAATAAAAAATTTCTATCGTTTTATGGAAGAGCAAAAAAATGAAAAAATCTCACCAGTGATTCTGTATGGCAAAGGAAAATTTAGTGAATTGCTAGGAGATTTTGATAGTGCAGAAAGATACTATGAACATGGTTATCAAAAAGAGAGCGCATCAACTTTTAATCTTTGCGCACTAATTGACTTATTTTTTGTCAATAACAAAATAGCTGAAGCAGTCTCATATATTGAGAAAGAATTTCAAAAAGCAAAAAACAAAAAAGATTTACTGTTTTTAGTCAAAGCCTCCTTTGTTTACTCAAAGATTCTTGACAAACAAAATGATGCAATAAAAATTGCAAGAGAAGGCTTGAAAAACTTTCCTAATAACATGGAGCTGCATTTAAACAGTTGTTTTCCATTACTTTTCTTAAGTAATTTTAAGGAAGGTTGGCTAAGTTATAGAATGCGAGAAGGAAATTTATTAAAACGAAGTTTTGATGTCCAAGTTTGGAGTCCAGACGAAACTCTAGGTACAAATGAGAAACTCATGGTCTGGAGTGAGCAAGGCGTTGGAGACCATATTTTATTTGGTAGTTGCCTCAAAGACTTATCAGAGACGGTAAATCCAGAGAGCATTATATTCGAAACAGATCCTCGTTTACTTAGTTTACTCCAACGATCTTTTCCAGAAATCAATATTCGAAAAAACCCGAGAATTAAAAAGGATGGATCTACCTATCAAACCGATTATCACAAACATATCCCATTAGGAACACTTCCTTCTTTTTTCAGAAAAACCATCGATACTTATCCGGGTACAGGCTTCTTAAAAACAGATCCTGAATGGGATACAATATGGAAAAAAAGACTAGATAAAACAAAAATCAATATAGGAATAATGTGGAGAAGTGGTGATATCAATCGAATACGAGAAAAATTTTATTTGGGCGTGAATGATCTGAAAGGCTTATTGGTAGATAACAAGAAAATCAATTGGATCAATCTTCAATACGAGTGTAAAGAAGATGAGTTATATTTTATAGCAGATCAGTGTGGCATTGCGTTAAGCCAATGGGATGATGTAGATTTAAAGGACGACTTTGAAGCTGTAACCTCATTAATTAAACATCTAGATTTAGTTATCACCCCTTCTACGGCGATTCATGCTCTAGCTGGTGCAGTTAACACTAGAACATGGATGTTTTGTCCCCATCCAACATGGACAACATACGGACAGAACTACTACCCTTGGTTCAATAGTATTAGATTATACCAAGTTCCGTTTCCTGGCTCTATGAAATACACTGTTCCATATATGAGAAGAGATCTAGATCACTGGTTAGCAACAGGAGAGCCCCCACCGAATAAAAGTCAGGTTATTATTACAGATATAATAGAAGCAGAAAAACTACTGGAACAATACTCAACAGATGTCAAGAGTGAAATGTTATCAGAGCTGACAAGTGAAACGCTTTTAGTTACAGGTAAAGAAATAGCCCATGTCCAAGAGAAGACAGCTTCCTTGCGACTCAAGAAAAAGTTATCTTTATTCAAAGAAAAAGATTTTTTTTCAATTTCAAAAGATAATTCTTTGACTGAATTTTCAACAGCAGGAATTGATTTTGATATCAATCTTTGTTTACAAGAAGCAAACAACAACGCAAATACATTAATTTTAATTTTTACTGGAAATAGTTCGGAAAGAATACCTCTGACTTTTAGCTTGCCATATCTAAAGCAAAATTTTGAAGGACATTCTCTAATTGAAGCTTTAGGAGAAACATGCTCTTATATTCAAGTGCGTGATGTGTGGCAGATGTGGCATCAAGTCGGTCCTTTGGGGAGCTGCCTTTTGAACCCAGAGAAAGCAGCTGATAAATGGTTAGAACTGATCATACCCAAAATAGAACTATCGAAAGCTAAAAAAATTATCTGTATTGGAACATCTGCTGGGGCTTCTGCAGCGATTCAATTTGGCACAAAATTACATGCAGACGCTGTTGTCGCAATTTCCCCACAAGCAAGGCCTCTTGATGGTGAGTGGGAACTTGAAAATGGTGGTTTTAGTTTTCTCGAAGAAGGGGGAAGTTGGCGAAAACAAGTACGAGATAAATTCAATCTTTCGCCTATAGACCTCAAACCGTATGCGGATGAGTTGGGAGATAAGCTGCATATTATTGTCCCGAAGCTTAATAAAATAGATATCACTCATGCTGATTACTTGACACAAGATAACCCAAATATTCAGCGTTATCGCTCTACAGGTAAAAATCATGGAGAGGTTAATAATGAACTCTTCTTTGACATCATCAAAAAACTAATTTAACACCAAGAGAAAAGGCCAGATAACTGGCCTTTTCTCTTACAACTCGATCTGATTTAAATCAACAGGGGTATTTTTTTGAACGGATTGTCGTATTTTCTTGCCAATCAACATTTCCAAATATTTAGGCGGTGCTCCAAACCCAGGTCTAACACTGCGTATCGAATCTGGCGTAATAACCTCACCAGCGGCTAAATCTTTGACAAAATATAAAGACCGTCGGAACTTCACATTTCCCTGTTCACTTGATTTGCGGCCATAATCCACTCTACCTAAAGCCTGCCAAGCAGTTTTACTGTCTCGACACAACGCAGCTAAATCCGCTGGTTCAAGTGAAAAACTATCATCAGGCCCGCCTCCCTGCCTATCTAAGGTAAAGTGCTTTTCAATAATACATGCACCTAACGCAACCGCAGCAATCGCCGTTGTATTGTCCAAAGTATGATCAGACAAACCAACTGGCACACCAAACCGAGTTTGCATGTCCTGAATAGTGGCCAAATTATAATCTGACGCAGGGGCAGGATAACCACTGACGCAATGCAAAATAGCCAACTCTTTACAACCAGCAGAATAAGCAGCATCAATTGCTTCTTGAATTTCTTCTGCATCAGCCATGCCCGTTGAAATAATCAACGGTTTACCTGTACTCGCAGCGTATTTAATCAATGGCAAATCCACTGCTTCAAAGGAGGCTATTTTATAGGCTGGGGCATTTAAGTCCTCAAGTAAATCAATGGCGGTGTTATCAAACGGCGAACTAAAAATTGTTATACCTAATTTTTTTGCATGTTCAAATAAGGGCCGATGCCATTCCCACGGTGTATGCGCTTCTTGGTATAAATCATACAGTGTCCGTCCATCCCACAAACCACCACGAACAATAAAATCCTCGGTCTGACTATTTAATGTAATAGTATCAGGTGTGTAAGTTTGTAATTTAACAGCATCTGCACCAGCTTGCTTAGCAAGCTCGATCAAGCAAAATGCTTTTTCAATATCTCCGTTATGATTAGCAGATAACTCAGCAATGATATAGGGCGGATTTTCTAACCCTATTTCTTTTTTATCAATGAGAATTTTTTTCATGTGCACCTCTTTAAGTACCACTCATCAGAGAGAAGACCAAAGCATAATAAATCATAGTATTGATTATCTAATAAACAATGCTGCCTTAGCGTTCCTTCTTGAACAAAACCCATTTTTTGGTGAAATCGGATTGAGCTGGTATTACTTGCTAATGTCTGCCCATAGACTTTATGTAAGTTAAGATCAGAAAAAGCATAATCAAGTGCCAATGAGCCAAAGAGAGAACTATACCCTTTACCAATTAAAAGAGGATTAATATAAAACCCCCATTCAGCACAACCGCATGGTTTAACATTTGAAAACTGAACAAACCCAATAGCAGTACAGTCCTTCTCGACAATCAATAAAGATCTAGCACTATCCTTATTGACTTTTTGAAACCAATTTCTATGTTCATCAAGGGTTATTTCATGTTGAGATAACATATACTGCCGAACGCTAACATGATTTCTCCAACTCAGAATAGTTGGCAAGTCAGCCTCAATAACTTTTCTGATAGTAGCCATATAAAACTCTGTTAACGACCCTGTTTGCACCTAAGCCATCCACAATTGCAGCAGAGACAGAAGAAAGTTCTTTATTCTTGTTTATGTCCAAAGCCAAATTTATGTTTCCCTCCATCGTTAGACTCTGATGATATAAAATGGTAGCTTTATTTTTAGCAAGAGCTGTTGCTACTTTTTTCTGATTATCAGCAATTACTATCGTTAAACTTGGAACCCCTAAACAACAGCGTTCCCAAGCAGTTGCACCTGCTGCACCAATTACAAAATCACAGTTGGCAATCAATTCAGCCATATTCTCTACATTTACCAACACTTTAGTAAAAATAGGCATCTTTATAGCAAGGCTTTTAATATCTTCTAGCCAAGGAGCTGTTGCTCCCATCACTATAGTAATAGTGCTTTCATCAGGCAGCAAAGAGAGTGATAACTGATGGAGGATTTTCCCTGTCATGTTATCTTTATCGACACCGCCCATGCTAATCAAAATGTTTTTTAACTCAGGATACTTACGGCGCTGTAAACTATATTCTCGCCATTCGGCAAACTCTGGTCGTAGCAAGGCAAATTTAGGCCCAATTAACTTAATACAATAATCGGGGACTAATTCACTATAATCAGTTTCTGTCGTCCCTAAGTTTTGATCAAGTAAAACATCACAATCATGCTTTCTATCGGCTAAATCATCAATCACAACAATTTTCTGACAGACAGAACGCATCTGACTTTCCCAACGGGCATCAAGTGCGTAATGATCGACTACCAAACAATCTACTTTTTCAGGTAATACTTGTCGGGTTTGTTTAGCATCCATATCAATGGAACAGCGCAGCCAGCTTGAATGAGCCAAACCAGAATCAATTTGAAGGTCAGCCCCTATTTCTGTGCTAAGCAAAAATAACTCAAACCCATTCTTTTTAATCAGCTCACCAAAATGCCCCTCGTGTTCTCTGCAAACAAAAGAACATTGGATACCATGCTCACGTAATGCCTTTGCCAGTGTCAGACAACGCATAACGTGACCGGATCCTATTTGAATCGAGGCATCAACCCGAAAGAAAAACCTTTTCATTAACTTGATTTTTCTAATAGAAACCACGTTGCATCATCTTGCGGGAAATTTGGATCTCGATGATAAGCAAAGCCGTAGTCAATCAGTTTAAGATCTGGGTATTTATCCAATAACTCACCACAAAAATCTCGTTTAAAGAGTTTGTTTTCATGGCCACGATAGCGGATCGTTACTGGACTGGGATTGTAGTATTCACAAAGCATGATATATTTATTTGAACAGCGATAAAGCTGTTCGTACACCTGTGGAAGATACTCAGGATCGATGTGAATTAGCACACCTTTAATCAAACTTAGCTCTACAGTCAAATCAACATCAAAATTCAGAATCGATTGATGAAAGATATTTTCTTTTGGTAAGAAAGTAGCAAGTTCGTTAACGGCATCAGAGTTAATTTCAACAGCATACTGCTGCTGTTCAGGAAACAGGATTTTTAATGCTCTAAGATTTAGACCAATATTAGAACCAAATTCAACACAACTCTTGATACCGGAAGTTTTATGCAGTGCCTTAGAAAACAAAGCGGCATTTGATGCAATCCAATTAGCACCTTGATTTCTTTTTACATATTCACTACCAAAATCACCCGCCCAAAATTCTTCCTGCTCAGTTTTGAATGACATTTAATGCTCCAAGTGTGATTTTTTGAAAATTTCTAATAAGTGTTCCGCCCGTATCCAGTCATCGGGGGTATCAATGTCCTGAACACGATAAGAGGGCAACACGACGGGTAGAGAGTGAGATGAAAAAATAATCTGTTCAGCTATCCATGCTTGAGCTCTACCCCAATAAAACTGCCCCGCATCATGAAAAGCTGGCTCTAAATCTTGTGAACGAGTATGGAAGTTTTCGGGTTGAAACATCTCCACTCGCCCTTGCTGATTGACACGTAAAGCCCTTTGAATCGGCGCAGGGAAACTGGTAACAGAAAAGGCATAGGCGGCATCATCTGCCTGTTGCAACGTGGCTAACCCCTGCTGTAAATCTGCTGGCTGCACAAACGGTGCCGTGGCATATAAACAGCACACAAAAGCAGGCATTTGATACAACTCGGCATAACGCAATACTGCATCACGAATCACCGGCGTGGTACCCGCATAATCATCCGCCAACTCTGCCGAGCGCATAAAAGGCACCTCGGCCCCATACTCCCGCGCCACAGCAGCAATTTCTTCATCATCGGTTGACACAATCACCCGATCAAAACAACCACTGGCTAACGCCGCCTCGATTGACCAAGCAATCATCGGTTTACCACAAAACGGCTTAATATTCTTACGAGGAATACGCTTGCTGCCACCACGGGCAGGAATCACTGCCAAATTCATAGAATCTCCGCAAGGAAACCCCTGGCTTGAGTCAGGGGAGGAATTGCGGGTGCGCTTTGCGCACCCTGTGGTATAAACTGTGACGCATGGTCAATGTCATCACGAAACGTAATTATGTCTATCAAACGGCGCACCATGTGATCTGGTGCCCGAAGTATCGGTGCGACGTACTGATTAGGGCGGTGGCATCAGCGCCGAAACCATCCGTCGCTACATCGAGCGTTGCGAGCATGTCACCAAGAGGCGATGAGCGATGATGCGCACGGCGTCGATTCGGCTGGAGGTGAGCGCGGCGCAGGCCAGAGCGCTTGCCGCGCTGCGAACGGCCTACGCGGACGCCTGCAACCGTCTCGTTCCCATCGTACGCGAGCACCGTCTCTACAACCGCGTCGGTCTGCACCAGCGCACCTATACGATGCTGCGCGAAGCGACGCCGCTGGGCAGCCAGATGTGCTGCAACGCCATCTTCTCGGTCTGCAAGGCGTATAAGGCACAAAAAGAACTCGGGCGCATCAGGAAGGACGCACCCATCCCCGACATCCGCTTCAACCGCACCAGTGTCCACTTCGACAAACGCACCTACACCCTCAAAGGCAAGACCGTCTCGCTCTATACCCTCGATGGGCGTATCACCGTGCCGTTGCGTCTTGGCGAACACCAGCGCCACATCCTCGAATCCGGCCAGCCGAAGGAGGCGGAGCTGGTCTTGCGCAACGGGCAATGGTTTTTCAACCTCGTCGTCGAGCAGGGCGATGTTGAACCCGTGGCATCCGGCCCCGTGATGGGTGTGGATGTCGGAGAAAACAACCTCGCCGCCACAAGTACGGGCAAGGTCTTCGGCGGCGAGCATCTGCGCGACACGCGCGACCGTTACCTTGCGCTGCGCCGTCGCCTTCAGTCCAACGTCAGCCAGAGCGCGAGACAAAAGCTCCGGCAGGTCTCCGGCAAGGAGGCGCGGCGTGTGAAGCACATCAACCACGAAACGAGCAAGGCCATTGTTCAGGCGGCGATCCAAACCGGTGTCGCCAAGATTACGATGGAAGACCT
>RRZU010499002.1_pt1 | contig 10627 bp, 8 predicted proteins | sample 2165561 | NCBI WGS metagenome assembly RRZU01 (sample SAMN10456909, study PRJNA506462) | wastewater metagenome | isolation source: wastewater sludge | place: USA: Moscow, Idaho | reverse complement strand
TCTCACTTGTTTTCCGTTTAAGAACGCACTTTATAGTTCATTGATAACTTCTACGAAGTACAACGACATCTATCCTATCTTCATAACTTTAACGAATATAAAATGCTGATATTCCAATAAAGCATCTACATCATCAAAATTAATTCTTCCATACCTTTCCGCAAAACTCCCTAACTTTCGCGTAAAGGTTAAAACCCACTACCCCCTAAAAGAAAAGATTCGCCTAAACTAACGTCTAGGCGAACAAAAAACACATATTATTTTCAGCAAAAAGCCTTGATCCTTATGGTTTAAGGCTTTTTCCGCTCTATCAACGCGACGCACTCGACGTGTGTCGAAAGTTATCAATCAATAATGCGTGTTAGTAATTGTAAGCTTTGTATTATTGCCTTAACAGCACCTTGAAGTATCCTGTCGTTGCGGATATCATTGCCAATTGAACACTTACGTCAAACTTTTTTTAGTTTAAGACAATCTTTCATCAACTCATTCGTATTAACAATATCGAATGGCTGATAATTCATCCCTTCGCCCCACTCGCGCACCGAATCATGCTCAGGGTGTTTAGGGTCATTCCAAGCTTTAAGAAATTCTTCATATCCGCCTATGCCGCCTACGTCTTCAGGAGGACAAGCGCCATCACCTTCCAGCACTTGGGGATAGCCAAATGGATAATCATCTATAACACGCTCAATTTGAATTTTATGCTGCCAGTGATCTCCAAAATCATAGACATATTCAAACGTTGTATATTTCGCAAGGTACTTGTCAATTTTAGTGCTTTGCGATTTTTTCAATTTCGATTCAAGCATTCTTCCGATAATACCAAGCGGATCCTCTTTCTTCGTCGGCTTTACCGTTTTATACTTCGCAGAATAGTATTTCCATTCATCGAACGATTCATCGTCGCAGGTCATTCGAAGTTTTTCTTCCGGAAACTCAAATTCATAAAGATGCGAATCCCACCATCCCATTGCGAACTGGATTGTGTCGTGCAACCGTTTAAAAGTTATCTCTGCCGGGACGATAACTCTTCGCCATATTAGCGGTTCTGAATCAATGAGCTTAATTTTTATTTGATACGCTTTCATCAATAATCACCTGCGCTTCAATTTTAATTCCTAATAATCAGTCGGACTTATTACAATTTTTAACTCGATCTACAATGAACCCAATCTCATCAGTCTCAGATTCATTAAGAATCGAGATAAGCTTAGCAGCTATCCTTTCAACATTTCGTTTTGTTGCGAGATTACGCACAACAACATCCACAAATGCGTTCATTTCATTTTGTGAAATGTTTCGAGTAGCCACACACCTTAAAAAACCAGCTGCAACAACCAATGCGTACTCCTCTGCATTCATGTCAGCATCAAGGACCTGTATAAAATTTGAAAAATCCTCATTTGGGTTCCACCCTAGCTGCTCTGCAACAGAAGCTATCGTATTGGGAGAAAAAATTACTTCACCATAATTGAGTTGATTATATATAATGTTTACTGCCTCGGAATACTTTTGATAATTAATAAAGCCATACGCTAATAACCATAGTAAAACAACTTGTGTCCACACACTATTCGTTAGAAAAAATGGTTCATTTTGAACGCAAGTTCTTAAATAGGCATCTTCAGCATATAATACATATTCCGACTGCGAGGCAACCAAAGCAGAATCCACAAAAGAAACGCCTATTATTTCATCCAGTTCTTTCTTATCCTTCATATTTATTTTCAATGACGCCCAGCATGGTTCAATAACACAATTACTAAATATCCATTCTAAGATATCCTCAAGGATTCGGCGATTTTTTCGTAAATCTTCTGGTTTAACCTCATCCCGTATATAATGATCCTGCCTTTTGCCAAGCGTCATAAAACCGCCACGAAATTCACTCGCTTTAAATTGTTGAATCTTCTGAGATATGGTGTCTATTGTAGTTTGTACAACAACTGGATTGCCAAAAGCAAGAACTACCGAGGCACCGATGCCTAGTGTATGTATAGTTAGTAAAGCCGTGATATCCAGTACCAATTTAGGTCTTTGCTTCAACTTTATCAGGGCTAAATTAATTTCATTTTCATTTCCCCCAAAAGTATTGATACCGATTTCACTATTTCGTGCTAACCCAGCCCAAACATCAATAACATTTTCCTGAATAGAACAAGCAATGGTACCAAGAGTAATTTCCCCTGAACCGTATAGTTGTCTCAATCCGTCAGTAAAGCTACTCTTTTTATCAACAACACTAGTTACTAATTCCTTTACATCCGGAAGTCTTGGGCTATTATCGTGCCTCCTATGCTCCTCAGGCATTGCATTAGCGTCCCCTCTTGGTACGCGTATCTTAACACCATAAATTCCCGGGTGACCCGCAAAAATAGTTTCAAGAAGGTTTTGACTTTCATGAGCTGCATGAACATATTTACTTTTAATAGCTTTGATCATACCGTATTCAACCGAAATAGGGGTTCTATTAATTTCAATGCGACTCCCAATAGTACGATTTAAGATTTTTTGTGTCAAAGGATGTTCAAGGTTAAGTTCTTTCTTCTGGAAATCAGGATTGCTACAGTCTTCAATGATATACCATTCACCCGCTCCACATTCATCAGTCAAATGAACCGAAGTATCAACCATAACTTCAGACGGATTTAGCCAATCTTCTTTTCCATTTGTATTTAAAAAGAAACGTGATACATATAAGGCATGAGCTTCACCTTCGGAAAAGAACTTTTTCCTTATTTGGTATAAAAGCATAATTGCTTCTTTATATCGTCCTCTTACCGATAATAGCTCAGATAAAATGGTAGCATCCTTAATTGATAACCGGTCAACATTAATACCCGCATCTAAATATGCGTCAACTTCCCCGTACTCGAAAAGTCTAACATTAATTAAAGCTAATCGCAATCTCATCTCAATATCATCGGGATATTTAGCAAGATACCGTTGACATGTTGCTTTTGCCAAATTCAAATCACCAATATATTCAAATATGACCGATTGAATTTCAGAGTGTCTCCGAAGAGAACCGTAAGCGGCATCCATTTTCTTTGCGGTTTCAAGAGCTTCATTCAGCTGACCTGACTGATAATGGCTCAACAGAAGTCGATCAAGTAAGGCAACGCTAGTACCATGTTCAGAAAGCTTTTCGTAAATCGGCGCTGCCTGAGTATATTTTGAATCCCAGTATAGTTCATCCGCTAGGGTCTGTAATTCCATTTTCGTGGTGTTATCCGAAACCGAATCAACCGCTTTTTGAAGTGTTTCCGAAGCAATTGAATCACTATCGACAATACGTTCAATTGCAGATAAATCCACCAGATACGATATGTTATCAGGGCATTCTTCTAATGCTTTCAGCATTATTCGTTTCGCATCACTATAATTCTGCGTATCAATCATTAACTTAACGTTCAATCTATTTATTGCAACTTTAATTATTTGATCACCAATATCAGAAATGCTTTGAACCATTTCTGCGGCTTCTTTAAACTGTCTATCTGCGCGCATAACCTCAGCTAACAGTAGTAGTTCCTCTGGCTTCTTACTTATAGGTTTCAGCAGTTCAACTGCTTTAGCGTAATCATCTTGATTAATAGCAAGCTGAGCCCTAAGCTTAATAAAATCCCAGTTATCCGGTTCCATAGATAGTGCCAGCTCGCTGTCTGATACTGCATTTTGAATATCCCCGACAGTAAAATAGCCAATGCTCCTATTATACAACCATCCACCTCTAGATTTTTCCAGTTCGGTTCCTTTCACTTCATCCCAAGCTTGAGCTATTAAACCTATGGCCTTATATATTTGTTCCCTTTGTTCAGCATCTAACTGATCAGTAATGATACGCCAAGTATCTTTTGTCATCCTATCTATCATCATAGCAGCAAGCGACACTTTTATTTCTAGACGATTACTTTTATCATTTTCCAAGGCAGTCCGAAACCAGGTCTCTGCTTTATCTAAAATTCCTTGTCTACGATAATAGATGGCGATAGCAAATGCCACATCTGCTGCTGGCAGTAACGTAACAGGTATTTCACTTAATATAGCATCTAATTCTACATCGCTCTTACTGCATTGAATTAGGGTGGAAAAGGCGTTTGTATTTACAGGGTTTTTCTTTAAAACCCGTCGCGCAAACTCTATTGCTTGATCTGGAGATCCTAAAATCACTGCACCCGCAGCCGCATTACACAAAGCATTTTCATCTTCGCTATTATACTGAAGTGCCTGCAATAGAAATTTTCCAGCTTCCTCCTCTTCGCTTAAAGCGAGCTTAGCCGAAGCAATATAAGTAAGCAAGTAATATTTAGCCAGTGGCTGCAATTTTTCCCAAGCACGATCTTTTAGGTAATGCAGATAATTTATGGCTTCATTATATTTTCCTTTTTCAAGTAGCTCGTTTTTAGCATAGTCTAGGTTTGATTTGTATTCTCCCTCAAGCACTTGGGCACTCAACTCGCTTAGCGATACCGAATGTCCAGATAGCTTCGTATTAATCTGGTTCAATTGCTGTATAACGTCTTCTTGCTTATTAAGAATACAGGCATTTTGATCTTGTAATTGACTAGTAACGGCTAAGATACATGCTTGAAACTTCCCGTCAGCCTCTAATTTAGACTTTTCGGTCAGGATTTTATCTAGAATGAAATCCTGATGCATTACAGTTTCAAAAACAGTTATAAATCTAGCCAGAACTTCTTCGTTCGCTGGGTTAGCTCCATCGAAGCCACTAGGGTCTATGTCTAGCAATGTCAACACTTTTGAGCTATAGAATACGGACATAATTATTTTTTCTCGCGTAACTTTTCTCACCAAAAAGCTATTTTTAGAAGTTCCATATTTTCCGTCAAATTCTCGGTAAAATTCTTTTTCAGCTACATCATATGCGTTTTCAATTTTACTAATTAAATCATCTTGCTCATATCCAATGAGTGTTTTGGCAATTAATTTAATAAAATCATAAGTTGCATTACCCGCAACTCCAACTAATATATCATCTACGCCAAACGCCATATAAATTCACCCCATATCCTTATGACAGCTCATTCGTTTGTTGCTACATCTCGAAATCGCTATATCACTATTACATAAAATTTCCTTTTCGCATTAAAGTTTTGTCACTTAAACTCATGCCTGCCCGACAAAGTTATATATTCATCTTGTTTGCGTGATCCCGTAGGTTTGTAGATGTCCCCATAGACCGCATATTCACTTCTGAAGTATTTATAAATGCCGTTGTTAATCTTTCCTTCGTAAAACGGTCGATCCGATACTAGAACAACACAAGCCGCCCTATTAAAGCCTCTATCAACAAGTTCTTCCATAAATTTGATGTCTTTTGCGAATGAATACATTTGCTCTGGATGCTGACCATTAAGAGGGCATTTAAGTTCGATTGCATACTTTTCTTTTTTCCCTTGATCGAAAATGGAGATGTCGATCTCCTTTTTTATGGTTTCATTGTCGGTAGTAAAAAATGATACATTGCGTTCGAATTGAACTTTATAATCCGAGAGAACAAATCTTAAATAAATCCCCATCTCATGCTGCAGGCTGAACTCATTATATATTTCCACTCCAGTGGTTTCGGCGAACTTAAAAAAGCCATTAACAATTGCCTTTAATTCCAGCATCAGATTTGTCCCCCTAGAATTTGTTTCGGTTAGCATTTTGTGAAATCCTATATTCATCAAGCATCCGATTCAGAGCTTTTCCAGTTTTCAACCTTGTAACGATCTGACTATCCTCGCGTTTATTACTTGAAGCAACCCAAGAATAATCACCGTCATAGAGCTTTAATTTTTCAAAGAATTCTTCTTTATTCTCGTGTATATATTTCAGAAATTCTTCCTTTTCCACAGCATCTTCAAACAGGAGAACAACTTCAAACAATCTACGGCGCGCCTCTTTTTCTTCACCGTCATTTTCATCATAAAAAAACTCATTTAATTTATAAGAAGAGTCATCTTTCGTATAGTATTTCATTGCATAATCTGGTTGTACCTTATCTGGACCAAAACGCAGAAAACCCCATTCAGGAACTGGTGTGACATATCTACCGCCGTCCAAGAGAGCCATTTGGCAACTATATAATTTAGTCCCGAAATAATTAATATAAAGAAATTGATACGTTGTTGCCTCGTTCATCATCGCATATGAATAGAATTCCGGAGTCCGCCTCTCGTCCTGGTCTTCAATTGCAATAGTAAATTCAGGACTGAAAATATTAAAATATGTATCCCCTTCCCGCCTCCATTCACTCTTCTTCTCAAGCTTCTTAATCGCTTGCTCAAATGGAGATCTGGTCAGAAGAAATCTCTTCTTCCATAAATACTCGATATTATTTATATCTGCGCTCTTATCGATGTCGGTATTGGTATCGCCGACCCTAGTATAAATATGATTGGCCCTAACGTTCCTACCCGCATCCCTGAAATCTTCAACCAAAAAATACGGCGTATCAGTGCTGTTTTTGACAATAAGCACATCCACTTCATGCCGCTCTAAGCGGAAGGTTCTCATTTCTATTCGGGGCCGTATTCCAGATGCAAATTTTTTGCTTTTTAACTGATCAATGATTTGTTGCTGATTCCTGCGGTTAGCGTCAGTTTCCACACCGACAATCTCATATGTGTCATCAGCAATTCCAAATATGATATAGGCATCTCTGTCTACTCGGTTATTAGCCATGCAGATGATATCGTGAAGCAGATCGGCTTTATTTATATGGTGTTTTTCCTTGAAGTCCCAGTAGTCATCTTCTCTCTTGGTTCGTATCAGACCTTCTATTGCATGCTTTAAATCAAGGTCTTTCAAGTTCAACACCTCCCAGCATATAAATATATAGCAACCATTAACCAACAATCCCATCCAGTATTTCTTTTATCGTCCGGCATACGTCCTCATACTGAATATCGCTGGCATAGTCAAACTGCGTCTGGTAATCCAGCCAGTGCTTTTTCATTATCTCGCTTTTTTCGACCGTTGCCATAATCTCGGCATGTCGCTGCATTACAGCTGAGGTATCTCGTTTCTCCGCCGTTGCCTTAAGCGCATCTTTTAAGGCACTGGAATCAACATTGTTCCATTGCAGCTGGCGAATAATAAAGACATCATAATAATCCCTGGGGCGGGTATTTTGGTCACCTCTTGAAATGATGGTTTCCAGTTTTTCAGCCAGAATGGTTTCCAAGTTATACGCCAACACTTTAATGCTCCGCTGCTCAAGCATCAACCGTAACTCATAGACAATTTCCTTTGGCGTAATTTTATCGCCGGTGGTAATATCAATTTTTAGTGGTACCGCCATCGGCTGATACAGCGCTTCCAAAGTCAAACGAAAACCTGTATATTCATCGCTTTCCCTGATTTCTTCAATACGCTTGACAGCAAAAGTAACATCGTCATCGATCTCAATCGCACAAATTTCCTCAAACATCTTCATTATTGTATCAGGGTTGACCGGCATCCCTTTTACCGTGGCATCCATATCCATGGTCGCCCGTGTATCGAGTCCTACCAGCGCAGCTATTAAAAATCCGCCTTTCAGGATGAAATTCTCGCGATAGGAAGATACTGAAATCCGTTCCAGCAGCCGTTCGAGCATGAAATTCTGCAGAACGATTTGTGCTGAGATATTTTTACTTTTCGCCATATTCTTAATGATAGCCTTTAACTGCATCGCGTTTTTCACAGCAATACCTCCAGATATGAGCGAAGTTTCTTTTCCACCCTCATTAGTTTTGCATATTCCGATAATTGGGGAATGTCTTTCTTGTCCAGCTTGGCGTAACGCTTGAATGCCTCTGTCACAATCTGAATCTCCACATTGCTCCGGCCTTTCAGAATGTCGCACAGCGTTCTTTCGGCATTGTAAAGTCTTACAGTATTGCCGCCCGGCGTTTTCCCGGCTATAACGCCAAGTTCATAAAGTTCATCTTTGACCCGGTAGCATTTTACGTTTTCCGTCTTAAGCGCCGAAATATTATATTGCAGCGGAAAAGTCATAGAAAACTTGATCGGCGTCCGGTCTGTCAAATCCAACAAAAAGAGAGCCGTTGCGTGAGAAAATATCCCTTTCTTATAACGGCTTTGGAGATTGAACATTTCATCATCAAACGTTGTGGGCAGGATATATACTCCTCGTTCAGAACGTTCCAGCAAGCCTTGATCCGCAAGCATCTTTAAGTAGTAACGATTAATGCCCGCTTGAGTAATCTGCGCCGACGTAACCACGCCATTATTCGCTTTTGCCAAATCCATTATTCGCTCAGCATAGTTCATCGCTGTCACCTCGGTTTAAATTCGCTCCGTTTTAACTTTCTTGCATATAATTTTATCAATAGTATGCAAGAAAGTCAAAACAATAGTCGGATGCAATTACCTTTTTCTTGGAAAATACAAAAAACCGGCCAGGAAAACTCGCGTTTCCCAACCGGCTACTAATCCAAAGGGCTATCTGGCAACCTCCGTTTCAACACCTGACTTAAACTCAACTAATACCTTATCCTCGAACACCCTCACATTCTCAACATATTTCCGCACCAGGCTGTCATTGTATTTCAAGATCAGAAAAGACTGGTTCTCCAAGAATTCCAACATCTCTGTGGTAACGGTCCGTTTCAGCAGCCGTTCCGAATTGTGGCCTTGCAGGTTCTGCTTTTGAAACCGTAGCTGCTGTATATCTTTCGCCAAGCGCTCGTATTCCTGATCGTACTTGGTGCTGTCGGCACCGGCTTTGGCATGAAGTTCCGTAAGCTCCAGCATTTCATGTTGCAGTTCCAGCAGGCGTTCATCGAGTTCTTCGGCACTCAAATCACAAGCCACGCCTAGCACCGTCTTTATATTCTGTGTCAACACCTTGGCAAATTGTTCTCTATTGGTGATCAATCGGTTAATCGCAGTCAAAATGACGTTTTGCAATTCTTCTTCGCTGATCGTCGAAGATCCGCACTTTTCCTCTGGTTCTCCGATTACATCCGCAATGCAGCGCCAAACGATCTTTTGGTTACCTTTATAGCTCCAGTTTATCCTGCGATAGACATCGCCGCATCTGCCGCACTTTACTGTAAAGGTAAGGGCATGCTTAGGACTGTAATGCCGCTTACTCGCCCGCTTGCCGCTGTGAAGATTGGCCCGCCTTGCCAGTTCCTCCTGAACCCGCATAAAAATATCGCGGGAAATAATGCCTTCATGGGAGTGTTCGTCTTATGGTAATACTTTTAGGGCAAAACAAAATTAGCGACCCCATCACTTGCCTTACTCTTCCTTTATAACTGCACCGATTGAAAATAAAAAAGCTGGTTGGCGTGATTACAAAAACCACCTTAACCAGCTCATTTTCTATTCAAATGCACATTCTAAATCCGTATCATCAGTTTCGCGTAAAGGTTCGACAACTCCTATATTATTGCACCATTTTTTATAATCACCATCAACTATGGATTGCATAACTCCTTGCATTAGCTGAATTTTCTCTTTATAGTTTTTTTCATTATATTGTATGTACCCAACCGTCATCCATTTACCTTTGCGGAATGGTTTCTTATTAAATTCAGGGGTCTTACTTTTAAAGTAGTCATATAAATTCCAACGAATAGCTACTGTACTATCAGTGCTTTCAGTTTTAGCCATTTTAACAGCAATTACATTATCTTCTATCTGAAGATATAAATCATCCAATGCTCCACTTTGGAAACAAGCGTCCAACTCTTCACGTTTAAGATAAAACCACCACAATCCCCAAAATCCACTAGATTGATTTGGTACATAACCCCAATCATAATATCTATCCGTTTGAATAATGCCTTCTTTGATTAAATGAGTAAAAAAACCTTTGTACGCATGGTTATAATCTATGCGCCACTCTTCAATAGGAGTGCTCTGATAACTCTTTACATCTTTGTCAATAGCAAGTAAATAGTCATAATAGTCATTGAAAATGTTATTCTGTGATTTATTTATATATTTGCTAAATAATGTGATTAAATCTAGTCTAGTAATATTGACATCAGTTTTTTCATCAAAGGCTTGCTCCACTATTTTATAATAAACACAGATAATATTATCTTTCCCCTTATCTTTTAGTGCCATCCTATATCTTTCAATTTGATCATCATGCTGTCCACTAAATGTCTTATCTTCGATTATAATGTGATACTTACTATTTACCTCTAGCAACACATCAATATTTTTATACTGCCTCTTTATATCTGTGACAGTAAGGTCTTCTCCTGTCCTTATAATTTTTGAAAGCAATTCCTTTGCACAATTCGTCAGTACTACATCTTCATTCAGATGATCCTTATGGGCAAAGTTCATCAGCCAACAAATAAAAGCATCTTGAGATAATTCGCTAGTCGCATACATAAATAAATTATTTTTCTTCATTTTCTTTCTCCTCATTTTTTCGAACGTTTTGTTAACTTAAATGAAAATTGAAGCACCGAACCTTTCAATGGTATAATGTTTCTGCTAGAAAACAAACCAATCGAAAGGACGATGCCTCATGCAGAAAATTATACCGATTGTATGCCCTAAATGCAACAATAATCACCATTTCCATAAGTTTGGCAAAGATAATTTCGGCCATCAAAAATATCGTTGCCTTACCTGTAAATAT
>RRZU010346913.1_pt1 | contig 10628 bp, 11 predicted proteins | sample 2165561 | NCBI WGS metagenome assembly RRZU01 (sample SAMN10456909, study PRJNA506462) | wastewater metagenome | isolation source: wastewater sludge | place: USA: Moscow, Idaho | reverse complement strand
CCGAACATTCCGGCCGCCTACTGGAACTTCCGCTTGATGATCGGGTTCGGAGCTCTCGGCGCCCTCATCGCGGCATGGATGCTGTGGGTCACCCGCAAGGACCGGATCCCCACCAGCAAGTGGTTCCCCAGGTTGGCTCTCTTTGCCATCATCCTGCCGCTGCTCGGCTCGTCGACCGGCTGGATCTTCACCGAGATGGGTCGCCAACCGTGGGTCGTGTTCGGGCTGATGCTGACGGCCAACGGAGTGAGCCCGACGCTGAGTGTGTTCCAGGTCGTCACCTCGATGACCGTGTTCACGCTGCTGTACGGCGGACTGGCTGTCGTCGAGGTCGGTTTGCTGATGCGCGCGGTCAAGATCGGGCCGCCGGAGTCGGTGGAGTCCAACTACCCGGACAAGGTCGGCGAGGACCGGCCCCTGACGGTTACGTACTGAGGAGACGATCATGGAACTTCAACAGATCTGGATCATCCTCATCGCGGTCCTGTGGATCGGCTACTTCGTGCTCGAGGGCTTCGACTTCGGAGTTGGTGTCCTGCTGCCGGTGATTGGCAAGACCGAACAGGACCGGCGCGCGATGCTGACAACGCTGGGCCCGGTATGGGACGGCAACGAGGTGTGGCTGCTGGTCGCCGGTGGCGCCACCTTCGCCGCCTTCCCCGAGTGGTACGCGACGATGTTCAGCGGGTTCTACCTGCCGCTGCTGCTCATCCTGGTTGCCCTGATCTTCCGTGGTGTGGCCTTTGAGTACCGCAGCAAGCGCTCCAGCCTGAAGTGGCGCAAGAACTGGGACCTGGCCATCGTGATCGGGTCGTTCGTACCCGCGCTGCTGTGGGGGGTGGCCTTCTCCAACCTCGTGCGGGGGGTCCCACTCAAGCAGGGCCCGTTCAACAACCTGCTCTACGACGGCGGCTTCTTCAACCTGCTCAACCCGTACGCACTGCTCGGGGGCCTGGTGACGCTGACGCTGTTCGTGACCCACGGCGCGATATTCCTGGCGCTCAAGACCGACGGTGACATCCGGGTGCGCGCCAACAAGGTCGCCGGCCAGGTCGGACTCGTGGCGACGGTTCTCGCGGTGGTCTACCTGCTGTGGACGCAGCTGGCCTTCAGCGACAAGGTATGGACCTGGGCGCTGGTCCTCGTCGCGGCGGTCGCGTGGCTGGCGGGATTGGCGATGAACCGCGCCGGCCGCGAGGGCTGGGCATTCATCTTCAGCGCGATCACGCTCGGTGGTGCGGTCATCTTCCTGTTCAGCGTGCTGTACCCGAACGTGATGCCGGCGTCCAACGACCCCGCGCTGAACATGACGATCTGGAACGCGAGCAGCACCCCGTACACGCTCAAGATCATGACGATCGTGGCGGTGGTGTTTACGCCGATCGTGTTGGCCTACCAGAGTTGGACGTACTGGGTGTTCCGTAAGCGCGTTTCACCCTCGCAGATCTCCGACGCGGCTGAGGGTTCCCTGGACCTGCCGCATGAGAAGGAGACCGTGGCCTGAGGTTGTCACGCACGCGGCGGGGTTTCGGGAGGGGCTGCGCCGCGTGCGTGTGTTTGCTGCCGCACAGCGATAGCCTGACGACCATGCCCACGGTGGACGAGTACCTCGACGTTGTCGCGCAGCCGCAGCGCGGCACCCTCGATGTGGTGCGGCAACGGCTACGGGCGCTGCTCCCGGGTGCTGAGGAGGGAATCTCCTACGGCGTGCCGACATTTCTGATCGACGGCGTTGGTATCGCGGGGTACTCGGCCTCCAAGAACCACTGCTCGTACTTCCCGATGAGCGGCTCGGTCTTGAGTGCGGTCGCTGACCGGCTCGAGGGTTTCACCTTCAGCAAAGGGGCGCTGCGCTTCGGGATCGATGAGCCGCTGCCTGAGGAGTTGCTGGCGCTGCTCGTGCAGGTGAGGCTGGACGAGGTGGCAGCGAAGCAGCGCTGACCGGCGGGATCAGTCCTCGCTGTCTTCCCGGGTCATCTTCTCGATCTGGTGCTGCTTGGCTGCCGCATCGCGCTCGTTGTCGTGCTCAAGCTCGGCTTCGATGGCGGAGTCCACGGCTGCTTGTTCTTCATCGCGTTCGTTGGGCATGGGTTCAGCCTAGGCCGGGTGGGTACATGATTGTATGGCTGTCGACATAGTTCTTGTTCTGCGCTCCGAGCATCGCCGTATCCAACAACTCATCGATCGATGCGGTCGGACCAGCAGAGGATTCCATGAGCCTGTCGCTGACCTGCAGCAGGCCCTGCGGGCTCATGTGCTCGCGGCCACTGCCGAGATCTACCCGAGCGTGGCTAAATCATCCGATCCGCACCTATGGCCCGCCGACCGGCTGACTGAGGTGCGCACCGTCGTGGAGCGGGACCACGCGCCGGAACCCGAATTGATCAGGGCAGCAGCGGACCTGATGGCTCTCGAGGAGCAGAGCATTCTGCCGTTCCTGGAGAGCTTGGCGTTGCTGACCCGGCGTCGGCTGGGCAAGGTCTTCCGCATCCGTAGGGATGCAGCCGTGCGGGCTGCGAGCAGCACGGGGCGCCGCCGCAGGTCGCAGACCGAACTCTACGAACTCGCCCGCCGGGCTGGCGTGGAGCATCGATCCCGGATGACCCAGTCCGAACTGCAAGCCGCCATCGAGGACCGGGGTCTGCAAGCCTGAGGCGGGTCCAGAAGCAGCAAATGGGCGTTCGTTGCTGAGACACGCCGGACGGAATCGCAACTAATGCCCAATCGGCGCGCCATCAGTTCCACGTCAGCGCCCGTGTCCCAGCGGGCAATAGTGCCTCGAAATCCTCACCCGGGCAGTAGCAGAAGCCTGTAGCAAGGTTCCGTAAAGCGTTGTTCACGAATCAATTACCCCTAAGTCCTTGCCAGATCAAACTGGTATGGGTAACCTCAGAAGTGCGTCCAGAAAGTGGCGCATCCTTACTGTAGGTCCTGAAGACGACGGGACCACGGCTCTTCTTTCGCCACAGTTCTTTTTTTTCGTCGACGTGTGCTTGAACACCAAGGCCGCGTCGCTCACCGCCACATACACACGAGTCGTTGAGCGAGGTCTCATGTTTATTCACGCAATTAGCCGTCCCCTGTCCACCGTTTCCCACGTTCCAGGCAGTGGTGTCACAACCGTTGCCGACCATCTCCGCCGCGCTGGTGCCGACGTCGTTGAAGACATCGGGATCGCCCTCTCGGACATCAGCCGTGCCGCCCGCGAACTCAGCGAGGAACTGATCCAGCGCTGGGAGGCGTCGCCTCCCGAGGTCGTGCACACCATCGGTGTCGTGGCCACCATGGCCGCTGTCGCCGCTCGTCCGGAAGGCACTCGGATCGTGGCGACCTTCGATGAGCGACCCGCCGCGGCCGAGTTGGAGAAGTCCCTGGCGCGAGAGGTCGATGCCGTGGTGCCCCTGTCCACTGCCGAAATGGCGGACTGGCGTAATGCCGGGGCCAGAACGTTCAACGTCGGCGCCATGATGCTGGCCAGCCCCGCCGTCACCGAAAGTACCGCGGATGCCCGTGGCCACGTGGTCTGCTTGTCCACTGGTCGTGCTCTGGAAGACGTGGTCGAGTCGATGACCTTGTGGGGTCCCACGCGGCTCGTGCTGATGGGTCGCCTGGACGCTTCTTCTCGGGCGCGAGTCCAGCAGTTGGCTGTCAAACTCGGTGTGTCCGATCGCATCGACTACCAGCCAGGCTTGCGTGGTGAACGGCGTAGCCGAGTCTGGGCCGAGGCGGCGCTGCTGATCGGTGGCGCCGATGGTGCCCGCCACGGTGGGCATGTCCTCGAGGCGGCGGCTCATGGTGTGCCTGCGGTCGCCCTGGCGCACGAAGCCCATCTCGACCACATCGTTGAAGGCGCCTCCGGTGTCCTCGTCGATCCGCGAGAAGGTCCCCGCGGGCTGGGACGTGGCGTGGCCACTGTGTTGCGCGATCCCCTGCGGTGCCGCGGCATGGGCTCTGCCACGTTAGTACGGGCAGAGAGCCTGCACGACCAAGCGAGTTTCGGTGAGCGGCTGTTGGAGATCTATCGCCAGGTGTGCGGCATCCTGCCGGCATCGACGAAGCCAGCCCCGGCGCCGTTGACCCCAGAGGCCACCAAGCTGGCTCTGAACTACATGCCGCTGGCTCGCCAACTGGCCCATCGCTACTCCGGCCGCGGCCAGCGTCTGGAGGATCTCGTGCAGGTCGCATCGCTGGGACTGGTCCGGGCGGCCTCGCGGTTCAACCCCGACTACGGGACCGAGTTCCACTCGTTCGCGGTACCCACGATCCTTGGGGAACTGCGCCGCCACTTCCGCGATCACGCATGGGCAGCGCGCGTCCCGCGCAGCCTGCAGGAGGTGACGCTGAAGGTTCAGCGCGCCTCCGACGAATTGCGAGCCAGCAAGGGCGAGGAGGTCACCCCCGCTGAGGTCGCGGCCCATCTCGGTCTGCTCGAGGAAGAGGTGCGGCAGGCGATGCAGGCCCGCGGTGAGGCGATGAGTTCGAAGTCGCTGGACCACCCCATGGGTGAGAACGGTGACGAGTCGTACGGAGATCTGGTCGGCGAACTCGACCCCGACCTGGAGTACGTCGAGCTGCGGGAATCCGTGCGGGAAGCCATGATGGCGCTACCCGAACGCGAGCGGGAGATCCTGCTGATGCGGTTCTACGGTGAGCACACGCAGTCGGAGATCGCTGAGCAGCTGGGCCTGTCGCAGGTCCACGTCTCACGGCTGATCACACGAACGCTGGCCGCCCTGCGCGACCACGTGACCAACGATGTGCCGCTTCCCCGCTCCTGGGCTGCTGAGGAAGTCATCGGGCAGCCTGTCGCGGCCGGTCGTCGCGCGGCCTGACACCACCACCCGGCCGGTGGCCCGGCCTGTCGCTTCGGCGCAGGCCGGCCACTGGGTTGTGGTGTGCTGTCGCACGTCTGTCCGCAGTCGCGCAAGAGCATCTTGATCAGGTAAAAGGCCACTTCCGGTATGTATTTGACCGCTGCGGGCAAAACCCTCTCACCATACGAAGCACCGAACGATCTCTCGAAAGGCCCTAACCTCATGCGCCCCATTTCCGCGGTCCTGTTCGACCGCGATCACACACTGACGGTGGACGATCCGCCGTACAACGGTGATCCGGAACTGGTGCGCCCGTATCCAGGTGCGAGGGAGGCGGTGGCCCGCGTCAAGGCAGCAGGACTGCCTGTGGGGGTCGTGACAAACCAGGCGGGGATCGGGCTGGGAAGGCTCACCGTCGACCAGGTCGAGGCTGTCAACGCCAGGGTCGACGCCCTCTTGGGCCCGTTCGACACCTGGCAGTACTGCCCGCACGCCCCCGTGGATGAGTGCAGCTGCCGAAAGCCCGCACCGGGCCTGGTCCTGCGCGCTGCCGATGCGCTTGGGGTGCCTGTCCCGGAGGTCGTGGTCATTGGCGACACCGTCATGGATGTGGGCGCTGCCGACGCTGCCGGAGCCATCGGGATCTTTGTTGTGACCGACCGCACCCTCGACTCCGACCTGCGGCGCTGCCCATTGGTGGCGCAGAACATCGGGGAAGCGGTGAGCTGGGTGCTCGCGCAACGCCAAGGGGACGCCGCATGAGACCCCGGGTGCTGGTCGCTCGCCTCGACAGTGCCGGGGATGTACTGCTCGCCGGACCGGCGATCCGGGCCGTGGCTCGACAGGCCGATGTCACGCTGCTCTGCTCTTCGGTCGGTCTGCCCGCTGCCCGCCTGCTGCCCGATACCCGCACTATGATCTTCGACGCCCCGTGGGTGCACGGCAACCCACCACCGGTGCGCGCTCGGGAGTTGGCGCGGCTCGTTTGGCGGCTACGCGGCTTCGATGAAGCCATCATCCTGACCTCTTCCTTTCAGTCGTCGCTGCCCATGGCCCTGCTCCTGCGCTTGGCCGGCATACGACCCATTACCGCGATCAGCGACGACTATCCCGGCAGTCTCATCGACAACCGGGTGCGTCCGGATTACGACCTGCACGAAGTCCAGCGCAGTCTCGCCGTCACCGGGGCGGCGGGCTACCCGGGAAGCGACGACCTGCGGCTGATCGACGAGCTCGCGGCCTACCCGGTCCCCAGCGAACCCTACGTCGTCGTCCACCCGGGTGCCGAGGCCGAAAGCCGGGCCATCGACCCGCGCATCGCCGCCGAAGCGGTCACCGAACTCAGCGCTGCCGGTTACCAGGTATTGGTCACCGGCAGCCTCAGCGAGAAGCGCTTGACCGCGCGGGTCGCCGGCCCGGCCGGCATCGACCTCGGCGGTCGCACCACCTTCGGACAGCTGGCTTTCGTGCTGCGGGGTGCGCAGGCCGCGATCGTTGGCAACACCGGCCCCGCGCATCTCGCGGCCAGCGTAGGCACCCCAGTGGTGAGTCTGTTCACACCTGTGGTCCCCGCCCACAAGTGGCAGCCCTACGGCGTCGCGACGACGGTGCTCGGCGACCAACGGGCCGCCTGCGCCGACACCCGAGCCCGGGAGTGTCCGATTCCCGGGCACCCGTGCATGGCCGGTGTCCGCGGCAGCGACATCGCGGCTGCCGTCGCCGGGCTCGCAGTGGGAATGCCCGCATGAAGGTACTGATGTGGCACGTGCACGGCAGCTGGGCGACGGCGTTCGTCAACGGACTGCACGACGTGGTCGTGCCGGTGACGCCCGACCGGGGCCCGGACGGCCGAGGCCTTCCCGCCACCTACTCCTGGCCGGACACTGCGCGAGAACTGGCACCGGAGCTGCTGCGCGACCAGGACTTCGACGTGGTCATTCTGCAGCGGCCCGCTGAATTGGATCTCGTCGAACAGTGGCTGGGGCGGCGGCCCGGCATTGACCTGCCCGCGGTGTACGTCGAACACAACACGCCCCGGGAGAGCCCAACGGGCAGTCAACACCCACTGGGTGGACAGTCACGCATCCCTATCGTTCATGTGACGCACTTCAACGCTGTGATGTGGGCCAACGGCCGGGCCCCTGCGCACGTGGTGGAGCACGGTATTCCCGATCCGGGCTACCGCTACACCGGCATGCTGCCGCGGGTCGGCTACGTCGTGAATGAGCCCGTTCGCCGCGGGCGAGTGACCGGCAGCGATCTGGTTGGGCACATCGCTCGGATCGCGCCGGTCGATGCGTTCGGCATGGACACGGCGCCGCTGACGACCGGCGCCCACCGGCACGAGGTCATCGGCCATGGCGATATCGCCCACGATGCGATGCACACCATGCTCGCGGACCGCCGGGTCTATGCCCACCTGTGTCGCTGGACCAGCCTGGGCCTGTCGCTACTCGAGGCCATGTTCCTGGGCATGCCCGTGGTCGCCTTGTCGGTGACGGAGGCCCCAGAGGCCCTGAACGGGAGCGCCGCCGTGGTCAGCAACGACCTGCTGCGCCTTCAGGAGCACGTCCGTGACGTCATCCACGACCCTGAGCTAGCAGCCGACCTCGGCCGCCGCAACAGGGCCCATGTCGAAACTCGCTACTCACTACAGCGATTCCACGCGGATTGGGATCGCCTACTCAAGGAGGTCCTCTAAATGAAGATCGCAATGGTTTCTGAACACGCCAGTCCCCTCGCCGTCCTCGGCGGAGTTGATGCCGGGGGGCAGAACGTTCACGTCGACGCGCTGGCTCGCGGTTTGGCGGCCCGCGGTCATGAGGTCGTGGTCTACACCCGGCGGGACAACCCCGACCTGGCGCAGCGGGTGGAGATTGTGCCCGGAATGGCGGTGCACCACATCGATGCCGGACCTGCCGAGCCCGTCCCGAAGGATGAGTTCGGCCCGTTCCTGGCCCGCTTCGCCCAGGAGCTCACGAAGCAGTGGGAGATCGATCGCCCGGACGTGATCCACGCTCACTTCTGGATGAGCGGTGTGATCAGCCTCGAAGGCGCCGAACTGCTGGACATCCCCACCGCGATGACCTACCACGCCCTCGGAGTGGTCAAGAAGCGTCATCAGGCCGAGGCCGACACCAGCCCGGACACCCGGATCCCAGCCGAACGTCAGCTGCTGACCCGGATGTCCCGGATTATCGCAACGTGCACGGATGAGGTACGGGAACTCGTTGAGATGGGCGGCGACGAGAAGCGGATGGACATCGTTCCGTGCGGGGTGGACTCGACGGCGTTCTGCCCGGCCGAGGTCGGCGAGAGCGATGTGGTGGCCACCGAGCGGCAAGAGCGGCACAGGATCCTTTCGTTGAGCCGACTGGTGCCCCGCAAGGGTGTCGGTGAGGTGATCGAGATGCTCGCGTACCTCGATGATGTCGAGCTGACCGTGGCTGGCGGACCGGAGCCGCAGGCTCTGGACAGCGATGCCGAAGTTGCCCGGCTGCGGCGTCTCGCGGATGAGCACGGGGTGGCCGACCGGGTGACCTTCGTTGGTGCCGTTGGCCGCGACCGGATCCCGCAGTTGTTGGCCGAGATGGATCTGGCCGTCGTGCTGCCATGGTACGAACCCTTCGGCATTGTGCCGTTGGAGATCATGTCGTGTGGCAAACCCCTGGTCGGGTCGGCCGTTGGTGGCCTGCTGGACACCGTGAGCGACGGTGAGACCGGACTGTTGGTCCCCCCGCGCAATCCGAGGCGGGCGGCAACGGCCGTACGCACCCTGCTCGACGACGCGGCTCTGCGCCGTTCCATGGGTAAGGCGGCCCGGCGAAAGATCGAGGAGCAGTACGACTGGCGTCGCGTCTGTGAAGCCACCGAGGCGGTCTACCGCGACATGCTCACCTCCCACTCCACGGTGGCCGTGCGGACCTCGGCCTGATGGGACCGCGCACCACGATCCCGGATCTGCCGGAGGTCGTTCTGGACACCGCCGACCCGTTGGTGATTGAACACCGCCGGGCCACGGTCGCTGCCTTGAATGCCGCCAGCGGGGCCCTGGAACGGTGCGCGCAATGGGGTCGGCGGTTGGCGCAGATCCTGCCCGCTGGCGGGCGCCTGTTGGTGTGTGGCAATGGTGGCAGTGCGGCAGAGGCCCAGCACCTGACGGCAGAGATCGTGGGTCGGTTCCAGGAGGACCGGCCAGCGTACTCGGCCATCTCGCTACACGCTGAAACGTCGTCCCTGACCGCAATCGTCAACGACTATGGCGCCACCGAGATGTTCGCTCGGCAGGTGGCCGCGCACGGTCGGGCCGGCGACGTCCTGCTGATGCTGACCACCAGCGGGCGCAGCCCCAACCTGCTGGTGGCCGCGGAACGTGCCGCTGGCCTGGGGATGTCGACCTGGGCTTTGACCGGCCCCGCACCCAACGCGCTCAGTGGCTTGGCACAGGAGACGGCATCCATCCCAGGCCGTACGGTCAGCGCCATCCAGGAAGTGCATCTCGTGGCCGCGCATGTGCTGTGTGCGGCCTTCGACGCAGCCCTGCCTGTGGGGAGAGCCGGATGAGCCTGCACGAAGCCGACGGGCCCCCGTTGGTGGTGGTCGGTGATTCCCTGCTGGACATCGACCTGCTGGGCACGGCAACTCGGCTGTGTCCCGACGAACCCGTCCCGGTGATCGAGGACATCACGGAGGTGACACGGCCGGGCGGGGCTGGGCTGGCTGCCCTTCTGTGTGCACGACTGCGGCCCACCGTCCTTGTCACGGCCCTCGGTGGCGACGAGGCCGGAGAGCGCCTGCGGGAGATGCTCGCCGAGCACGTGACGCTGGTGGATGTCGGGGCCTCCCACACAGTGGTGAAGACGCGTGTCCGAGTAGGGGATCGGACCGTGGCTCGGTTGGACCGGGTCCATGAAGGTTTCGCTGCGCCAGAGGCTGTGGACCCGGAACTCTTCGGCTACGCCGCCGCGGTGCTCGTGAGCGACTACGGACTTGGGGTGACCGCTCGTGAGGATATCCGAGCTCTACTCGCAGGAGCAGCGCCCACGGTATGGGATCCGCATCCGCGCGGGTCCATGCCCGTCGCCGGCGTCACCACGGTCACGCCCAACCTGGCGGAGGCGGCACATTTCGCTGGCGCAGGTGAGGTGCTGGATCAAGCCCGCACCCTGCTGCAGAAGTGGAATCCGCAGTCGGTCGCCATCACGCGAGGAGCCGACGGCGCCGTGCTCGCCACTAGGCACGGCACGCCGTTGATCGTGCCGGCCCCCGTCGTGCCTCCTACCGACACCTGTGGCGCCGGCGATGCCTTCGCCGCCGCCCTGGTCAACGCGCTGGCCGACGATCTGGACCCGGCCGATGCGGCCCAACAGGCTGTTGTCGGTGCTGCGGCGTACCTGAGCAGCGGCGGGGTCAGCACGCTACACGTCAGCGCGAGCCAAGCGGACTTGGCAGACCGCGATCCCAGCGACCTGGTCGCGGCCGTGCGTGCCCGAGGCGGTCGCGTTGTCATGGCCGGTGGCTGCTTCGACCTCCTGCACGCCGGCCATGTCGCATACCTCGAGGCAGCCCGGGCTCTCGGCGATTGCCTGGTGGTCGCGGTGAACAGCGACGACAGCGTGCGAGCTCTCAAGGGAAGCGGTCGCCCCGTGGTCGGCCAAGAGGATCGGGCCCGCGTGCTGCGGGCTTTGGAGTGTGTGGACGCTGTCATCGTCTTCGATGAACAGACCCCTGCAGCCCTGCTGGACCGCCTGCGCCCCGACATTTTCGCGAAGGGCGGCGACTACCACGCCACCCAAGGCCCCGAGACCGACGTGG
>RRZU011162907.1_pt1 | contig 10629 bp, 10 predicted proteins | sample 2165561 | NCBI WGS metagenome assembly RRZU01 (sample SAMN10456909, study PRJNA506462) | wastewater metagenome | isolation source: wastewater sludge | place: USA: Moscow, Idaho | reverse complement strand
GGTTCCCACTGGCAGTTGGCCAATTCTCGTGCGCCGTCAAAGCAGTCCGGGGAAACTGCCGCTCGCTGCGTGACATCAGGTTAAGGGGCTCTTCACAGAAGTGAGTGGATCAGGGGTCTGAACCCGCCAGCGTCGAGTAGGCATCTGGCGACGTAGTTGACGATGCTGCGGAACCCTCGGGCTGTGCCTCGCAGGTGCTCGAGTAAGCCATTGATCGCTTCGGTGGGACCGTTCGAGGTGCCGGGGTGGTCGAAGAACGCGAGGATGTCATCGTGGCGCCGTTTCATGGTCTGCCCGAGCGAGCGGAGCTCGTCGAGGCCGGCAGGAACCCCGCTCTGGAGGCTGGTGATCAGCCGGGTCATGATCTTTTTTCCCTCGGCCGGGTCGGGGGCTTGGTAGGCGTCGATCACATCCTGGTAGACGCTCCAGGTGACCTCGAACGCGACATGCCGCTCGTCGGCCAGGACCTTCGCGAGCCGGTGCTGCTGCTTGTCGGTGAGCAGCCCAGCCCTGGTCCGGGCGACACGTCGGATGCCATAGAGCGGGTCACCCGAGCGCCCCCGATGCCCCAGGGTCTCCTGCTGGACGCGCTGTCGGCAGCGGTCGAGCTTGTCACCGACCAGGGCCACCACATGATACGGATCCATCACTGTCGTGACGGTGTCGATGGCCTCGACGGCGGCGCTCTTGTAGCCGGTGAAGCCGTCCATCGCGACGACCTCCACCCCCTCCCGGAACGCGTTGGTCTGGGCTTCAAGCCAGGACTTGAAGGCCTGCTTCGAGCGCCCTTCGATCACCGCCAACAACCTCGACGGGCCCGTCTTTGTCCTTGTCGGGGTCAGGTCGATGATGACGGTGACGTACTTGTCGCCGTGTCGGGTGTGTCGCCAGACGTGCTCATCGACCCCGACCGTGGTGACACCGTCAAGCCGGTCTGGGGTGTCGATGAGCAGTTCGGTGCCGGCGGCCAGGATCGCGTCGGAAGCGGTGTTCCAGGCGACGCCGAGGTTGGCCGCGACCCGGGCGATCGACATCCGGTCGATCACGATCGACTTGACCGCCAACATCACCGCGTCCCGCGACAGCTTCCCCTTCGACGGCGCCGCCGCCGTGATGTTGTGACGCCAGGTCCGTCGACACGGCCAGCACCGGTAACGAGGGACCACCACCTCCAGGATCGTCGGCTTCCACCCGAACGGCACATGCGCCAACCGGCGCAGCCCTATCCGACAGACTGGTGTGAGACGCCCAGGCTGAGCGGAACTTGACTGGGGCGGGGACAGGAGAAGTAGGTCCATGACCACCACCACAGCACTGGTCGGCTCGGAGGAGACGACGACCACGACCAGCCCGACGGCATCGACCCCGGCGGCGGACGGGCCGCGGGCGGGGCGCGCGAAGCGGCGCACGTTCACCACCGAGTACAAGCGGCGGATCGTCGCGGAGTACGACGCTGCCCCGAACGGGACGAAGGGGGCGGTACTGCGCCGGGAACGGCTGTATGACTCCCACGTGCAGGAGTGGCGCGCCGCCATCACCGCCGGCACGTTGGATGACCCGCCGAGGCGGGGCCGGCCCGCCAAGACCGCCGAGCAGGCCCGGATCGGCGAGTTGGAGCGGCAGGTCGCCCGGCTGGAGGCCGAGGCGGCGCGGAAGGACGAGGTCATCGCCGATCGTGATGCCGCACTCCAGGTGCTGGGAAAAGGTGTCGCGTTCTTGGAGGCGATCTCGTCGCGGAACGCGCGATGACCCGCAGCACCTGGCGGGCCTGGCAGGCCGCCACCGTCGACGACCTCACCCCGCACACCGGCGGTGGCACGGCCTGCGAGCTGGTCGGCCGGTCCCGGGCCACCCACCACCGGCAAGCCCACCCCAAACCCAAGGTGTTCGGGCCGCACCCGAAACCGAAGCATCCAGCGGAGCTGTCTGCCGCCGAACGCGAGCAGATCCTGGCGGTGTTGAACAGCGACGACTACGCGAACTCGTCGGTGGCCCAAGTGTGGGCGTGCGAGCTCGACGAGGGCCGGTACTGGTGCTCACAACGCACGATGTACCGGATCCTGGCCGCGGCAGGCCAAGGCGGGGAACGCCGCCGCCAAGCCACCCACCCGCCCCGGGCGATCCCCGAACTCGTCGCCGAGGCCCCCAACGTCGTCTGGTCCTGGGACATCACGAAGCTGGCCGGCCCGGCTCGGGGGATCTGGTACCACGCCTACGTCGTCCTCGACATCTTCTCCCGCTACGCCCTCGGCTGGCGCGTCGAGGCCGTCGAGGACGGCCGGCTCGCCACCGACCTGATCGCCGACATCATCGCCACCCAGGGCACCCCACCCGGCTGGCTCCACGCCGACGGCGGCGCCGCGATGACCTCCAAACCGTTGAGCTCGCTGCTGGCCGACCTCGACATCACCCGCTCGCACACCCGGCCCCGCACCAGCAACGACAACCCCTACAGCGAAGCCCAGTTCAAGACGATGAAGTACACCCCCGACTACCCGGCCCGATTCGACTCCATCGGCCACGCCAGGGCGTGGATGGAGGAGTTCATGACCTGGTACAACCACGAGCACCGGCACTCCCGCATCGGCCTGCACACCCCGGCCTCCGTCCACTACGGCACCGCACACGACATCCGCGCCGCCCGACAGGCCACCCTCGACGCCGCCTGGCTCGCCCACCCCGAACGGTTCAACCGCCGCCCCACCCCACCCCGGCTACCCGAACGAGTCACGATCAACGACCCCGCGAAACGACTCCCCGAACCCGAGACTCAGAAGGCTTGAGACGTCTCATTTGACTTGACAACTTCCGCCTTGTCCACCAGTTCCAGGTCGAGGCTGCGGATGTCCAGCAGGGTCTCCACCCGGTTGCCTTTCTTCTGGTGCTTCGCGATTATCCGCTTCGGAGTCAGCCCGATTCGCGAAATGTCCCGGACAGTCACACCCGCAGAATGGGCGGCCTTCCCGAACCACTCCTTCGCCTCGTACGGAACCCCTTTGCTGACCGTGCCGGCCGCACGCTTGGCGACCTTGCTGGCACGGTTAAAACCCGCCTGCAGCTTCGGATGCCTCTCAACGAACTCGCCAGCATCGCGAGCCGCCTTGCTCACAAGCTCAGCCGCCTTGTCATTGAGGCGCTGGCCAGTAGTCCTCCACCAGCTGTGCCGAAAAGCCTGGATCTCGTCCCAGGCGACCTGCTCGTACTTCGAAGGTTCCCCCATGCGCCGGACTATACGGCCGCAAACCGACATGCTGCTGAGACATGACGACAGTGGCTGGCGAGGGCAAACCGGGCGTCTGGGTCGTGCACGCCACCGGTCGGCGCCTCAGCCAGCTCACTCGTAACGTCCGATTCTAATGGGTTTCTGCCGGGTCTCTGGGAGGCTTGGTTCTGGTAGCGGCTGGCGGGTCAGCACTCATCTCTTTTCTGACCCCGTTTGGGTAGGTCTGGCGGCAGACTGTGCGCCTGCTGGTCGTGAGGAGGCGGGGATCGCTGCTGGGATGACGTGCCCCCGGCTGGTTGTGGGTGAGCACTTGGGCCATTAGATCGCCGAGTCGTCTCCTCCGCGCTGCTGACTGCTGGATCGAGCAACCAGGAGGCGGGCATGTTGTTCGTTGGTGATGACTGGGCCGAGGACCACCACGACGTCGAGATCGTCGATGAGTCCGGCCGGACACTGGCCAGACGGAGATTCCCTGAAGGGCTGGTCGGGATTACCCGGCTGCACGGGTTGATCGCGGAGTTCGTGCCCGAGCCGTCGGGGGGCGAGGTGCTCACTGAGGTGGTGGTGGGGATCGAGACCGAACGTGGCCCGTGGGCCGCGGCCCTGGTGGCCGCCGGCTATCGGGTGTTTGCGATCAACCCGCTGTCGTCGGCGCGATATCGGGAACGGCATTCGACGTCGGGGGCGAAGTCGGATGCCGGCGATGCGCACATCCTGGCCGAGATCGTCCGGCTCGACCGGGCACATCACCGGCAGGTGGCTGGTGACAGCGCGTTGGTGGAGGCGGTGAAGCTGACGGCCCGGACCCACCAGTCGTTGATTTGGGACCGAACCAGGCAGGTGTTGCGTCTTCGTTCGGCGTTGCGGGAGTCCTTTCCGGCCGCGTTGAAGGCGTATGGCGAGCTGGACGCGGCCGACACGTTGCAGCTGCTGCGGCTGGCACCTGATCCGGACCAGGCCGCCCGGCTCACCAAACGCCAAGTCCTGGCCGCGCTGGCCAGGGCGAAGCGGCGCAACCCTGAGGTGGTCGCCGACCAGATCATGGCCGTCCTGCGGGCCGACGAGTTGCGGCAGGCAACTCCCGTGCAGGCCGCGTTTGCTGCGATCGTCACGGCCCAGGTCGAGGTCATCGCCACCCTGAATGACCAGATCGACACTCTCGGTGAGGTGGTGGCCGACCATTTTGGTCGTCACCCGGACGCTGAGCTGATCACCAGCCTGCCCGGCCTCGGTGTGATCCTCGCCGCCCGGGTCCTCGGCGAGTTCGGCGACGACCCCAGCCGCTACGTCGACGCGAAGGCCCGCAAGGCCTACGCCGGCACCGCCCCGATCACCAGGGCCTCAGGAATCAAGAAGGTCGTGATGGCCCGCTACGCCCGCAACAAACGACTCGGTGACGCCCTGCAGCAATGGGCGTTCTGCTCGATGCGCGGCTCCGCCGGCGCCAAGGCCTACTACAAGGAACTCCGGGGCCGGAAGATCGGCCACCAAGCCGCGCTGCGCCAACTCGCCAACCGCTGGGTCGGCATCCTCCATGGCTGCCTCAAGACCGGCCAGCCCTACAACGAAACCCTCGCCTGGAACCACCACACCACCGCCGCTGCTTGACATCGAAAAGCCTGGGATGTCTGCCGCACGGTGCGCGAGGGTAGCCTGTCGGCTGGACCGGCAAGTGCAGAGCGCCAAATGGCGCGAGTCAATCGTTGGGCGCGCTCACTTGCGGTTGTGTTGGCGGCGAGGGCGCTGGAACGGGTTCTCATCTCGTTTCGGCCGCTTGTCGAGGTTGAGGGGGTGGGTCGAGGGTGGCGAGGATGCTGGTTTCGAGGGCGTTGGGCGCCTCGACGTCTTCGACGGGGCTGGCAGCGAAGGACGCCGTAGTCCGGGGACCAATTCGCCGTGCTCGACAGCACCACTTGGCGTGCTTCAACCCAGGACCAGTGCCGTCTTCGCACGTCGTTTATCGTTCCTACTTGTGGGACGCTATCCGGTACGTCCACCCGTTCAGGGTTTGCCACTGGCAGCCGGGACGGGGTCCAACGATCACGGTCAGACATGGAAAATGAGCGAGAGGGCGGTCCACGTCTTGGCTGCGTCGTTGGACTCGATCAGGTCGGGGTGCCCGCTGGCCAGGAAGTTTCCCGGCCCGACGACGGCAAACCCCATCGTGTCTTGGTACCGATCCGCGACACGTTCGACGGCTCCGTCCTGCGTGACCTGGTAGACCCCGGAGTGGGAGGCGATGTACAAGGTGTCGTCGGCAGGATTAACGCCGAGCCCGTGAACGTGGTCCAGTGCCGGCGCCGAGGATGCTGACGGTGGTGCGGTCTTGCCCTGAGCCGTATCTGAGGAGCATGCCGCGAGATCTACGCTGACGCAGATCAATGACACGGCAGCGAGGTCATGCTTTGGAACACGGTGACTCCGATGCTCATCTGGGGTGTGCCGATGTCGGCCACGGATGCGGGCCAGGCCTCTGGTCATCGGCAGATGGCGACGTCGTTGGGCCGCGGCCCCGGAAGGATTGCAGTGGTTGGTCGTGCACGGTGCGCCAGTGCCGATTATAGGCGCTGGGCGCGCAGGCGCAGTGCGTTGCCGATGACGCTGACTGATGACAGCGCCATCGCCGCGGCTGCGATCATCGGTGAGAGCAGCAGCCCGACGGCGGGGTACAAAACCCCTGCCGCGATGGGGATGCCGGCGACGTTGTACATGAAGGCGAAGACCAGGTTCTGCCGGATGTTCCGCATCGTTGCCTGGGAGAGCTTTCGTGCTCGCACGATCCCGGTCAGGTCGCCCTTCAGCAGCGTGATCCCCGCGCTCTCGATGGCCACGTCAGTGCCCGATCCCATGGCCAGACCCACGTCGGCGGCAGCCAGGGCTGGGGCGTCGTTGACGCCGTCGCCGGCCATGGCGACGACGCGACCGTCCTCACGGAGTTGTTTGACGACATCTGCCTTGTGGTCGGGCAGGACCTCGGCCTCGACGCGGTCGATGCCAAGGCGACGCGCCACCGCTTCGGCGGTGACCCGGTTGTCGCCGGTGAGCATGACGACCTCGATGCCTTCGGCGCGCAGCGCCTCGACGGCCGCCGGGGTGGTCTCCTTGATGGGGTCGGCGATGGCGATGATCGCGGCCACTTGGTCACCGGAGCTGACGAAAATGACGGTGGCACCGTCGGCGCGCAGCTCGTCCGCCTGTGCCGTCAGTGCGCTCGGGTCGATCCCTTCACCGGTCAGGAACGTGGCGCTGCCGACGCGGATGCGCTGGTCCTCGACGGTGCCCACGACGCCCTTGCCGACCGGAGCGTCGAAGTCGGTGACGTTCGGGATGGACAGGCCGGCAGCGTGGGCTGCGTTCACGATCGCCAGACCGAGAGGGTGCTCGGAGGCCTGCTCGACAGCGGCCACCAACTGCAGGATCTCGTGCTCCTCGAACCCGGTGGTGGTGACCACGCGTGTCACAGACGGCTTGCCCTCGGTCAGGGTGCCGGTCTTATCGACGACGAGCGTGTCGACCTTCTCCATCCGTTCGAGCGCCTCCGCGTTCTTGATCAGGACTCCGAGCCCGGCGCCTCGCCCCACCCCAACCATGATCGACATTGGCGTGGCCAAACCCAGGGCGCAAGGGCACGCGATGATCAGCACGGATACGGCCACCACGAGCGCGTGGGCCAGCCGCGGGTCGGGACCCGCCGTTGCCCACACCAGGAACGCGACGATCGCGATGGCGATCACGGCAGGCACGAACCACGCAGCCACCCGATCCGCCACCCGCTGGATCGGTGCCCGCGAGCGTTGCGCTTCGGCAACCATCTGCACGATCCTGGCCAGCATGGTGTCCCGCCCGACCTTGTCGGCACGCACGATCAGCGACCCGGTCTGGTTGATGGTGCCGCCGATGACGCTGTCGCCGACCTTCTTGGTGGCTGGCATCGACTCACCGGTCACCAACGACTCGTCAAGGGTCGATCGGCCTTCCTCGACGTCCCCGTCAACAGGAACTTTCTCGCCGGGTCGAACCCGGAAGCGATCACCGACGGTGACCTGATCGAGAGTCACCTCCTCCTCGGTTCCGTCCGACTTGAGCCGGTGTGCCGTGTCTGGGGTGAGGTCGAGCAAGGCGCGGATCGCTCCGGATGTCTGTTCACGGGCTCGCAGTTCCAGGACCTGCCCGAGGAGGACGAGGGTGGTGATGACGGATGCTGCTTCGAAGTAGACATCGACGGCACCGTCCATCCGGAACGCCTCAGGGAAGAGGTCTGGCGCCAGGGTGGCGACCACGCTGAACAGCCAGGCCACACCGGTGCCCATCGCGATCAGGGTGAACATGTTGAGCTTCAATGTGCGGACCGAGGTCCACCCGCGCACGAAGAACGGCCAGCCGGCCCACAAGACCACGGGGGTTGCCAGAACAAGTTGGACCCAGGCCGAGGCCCGCGGGGAGATGGCGTCGTGAATTGCTGGGACGAGGTCTCCGCCCATCCCCAGAATCACCACAGGGATGGACAAAGCTACCCCGACCCAGAAACGGCGGGTCATGTCGGCCAACTCCGGGCTTGGCCCGCTGTCGGCTGTCACCATGACCGGCTCGAGAGCCATCCCGCAGATCGGGCACGAACCCGGACCGGGTCGCAGGATCTCCGGATGCATCGGACAGGTCCACTCCGTTCCGGGTGGCGGCGTCGCGGCGTTGCCGCCGTGGCCGTGTCCAGTCGGGTGACCGGTTGCCGGGGACAGGTAGGCATCAGGGGCGAGGTCGAACTTGTTCCGGCATTGCCCAGAGCAGAAGTAGTAGGTGGTTCCGTCGTGCACCAGATGGTGCTCGCTCGTCGTCGGGTCAACATCCATGCCGCAGACGGGGTCCTTCACCCGCGACGGCGTCGAGGTGTGTCCGTTCTCGTGCTTGTTCATGTCCACGTTCACCACTATACCCCTAGGGGGTATCGCTTACCTAGAAGGGTTGGTTTGCGGGCAGCGGCAGCGGTGGCCCGGGGGAATCCTGTCGGCCAACTCGTTCTGAAGCCCGCCGCGAAAGGTCCAACCGGGGTCTGGCAAGGGATGTCCTGTCAAGATGCTCGCCAGCTGCAGGGCTTCGGGGTCCATCAGGAACACTGTGGCCGCACCTTGGGATCCGCCGCTCGCGGGTTTACCGCGGGCGTGTCGCCCGAACACGAACAGCACACCTGTTGATCCGCCGGTGGCTGTGTAGCAAGCACTGTCTATTCGTTCGCATGAAGCTCGCCGGGCCACCCGACGACAAGGAGGTCGACGTCGAGGAGTGGCGCGAGGTCGCCGCGCTCAGCACCACGTTCCTGTGGGACTCGTGGAGTGACCCCCGCATCGTGCCCTGCTGCTACGCCATCAGGATCGACATCTGGGACCGCGCATTGTCCAGCAACCACTGGGGCGGCGGTCACGCGTGGCCGGGCCTGTTGCCAGGCGTGGTCGCGTGCGGTGGCGATATTCCGGTCAATGCTGGGTACGGTTTGGACATGGTGCGAATTGGGGTGGCCGTCGGAGCCCGACAGCGGCTCTGGCTGCTGCTCGGGGTCGTGGCTATGGCGTTGAGCCTGCTCGCCATGCATCAGCTGTCGAGCAACCACACCGCCGCCGGCCATCCGGCTAGCCCGAGTTCCACCGACGCCACGCTCCTGATGTCCGCGGTGCACGCCGAAAGTCACGAGGACGCGGTTGGCGGGGACCACGCACATCTGACCCCCTCGACCGGGGTCGGCCATCCAGTCTCCGAGGTCGGCGGATGCCTCGGCTGCGCCGATCATTCTGAGATGGGGCTGACGTGCCTGGCGGCGCTGATCCTGCTGATGAGCGGGTGGGTGTTGACCCGGCCGGGGGCCGGGCCCGGGGTGTGGGTGCGGCGGCTTCTACACCTGAGACTAGCTCAACGAAATTCTTGGCTACCTCAGCCGCGGAGTCTGGCCCAGCTGTCCGTCAGCAGGACCTGACCGATCGGTGCGACCCATCGCCAGTCGAAACGCCAGTTGTGCTTCGGCTGCGCTGAGAGCGCTCCACCGTCCCGTCGTGTTCCGTCCTATTCCTCAGTAGCTACCCAGAAGGATATGCCTGCCATGCCTGTAAACTCATTCAATTTTTTGCGCCTGACCCTGCCCGCGGCCGCGGTTGCCACGGTGATCGGCCTCGCCGGCTGCTCGCCCAACGACACGGCGAACATGCCCGGCACCGCCAGCGCCCCGACCTCGACGTCGCCATCGACGACGGGCGCGACGCCGTCGGCCACCCCGGCCGCCGGTCCGCACAACGACGCGGACGTCATGTTCGCGGCGATGATGATCCCGCACCATCAGCAGGCCGTCGAAATGGCCGACCTCGTCTTGGCCACAGAAGGCATCAACATCGAGGTCACAGGTCTTGCCTCCCAGATCAAGGCCGCCCAGGCTCCCGAGATCGCCCAGATGAGCGGCTGGCTCGCCGGCTGGGGCGAGAACCGGAGCCCGTCGATGCCGATGGACCACGACATGGGCGGAGGCATGATGAGCCGGGCCGACATGGAGGCCCTCGACAGGGCCACCGGTGACGAGGCCGCCCGCCTGTTCCTCGCGGGGATGATCGAGCACCACAATGGCGCCATCGCCATGGCGAAGCAAGAGGCCACCAACGGCCAGAACCCGGACGCCAAGCAGCTCGCCCAAGACATCATCGACGCTCAGCAGGCCGAGATCGTCACCATGAACCGGCTACTCGACCAGCTCTGATCCGTTTCCAGCGGCCACCGTCCCCTTCCGGGCCGGTGGCGCCTGGAGACCACCGACCTCGCCGATGGTCACCCAAGTCCGTAGCTGCATCAGCGCCGACCTGGACTGCGCCGACATTTGCGCCACCACGGCGCGAGTCCTGTCTCGACAGGCCGGCTACGACGCAAGCATCACCCGCGCTCTGCTGCTCGTTTGCATCAACGCCTGCCGGTCCGGGTACATCCGCCACTACACCTACGTCAACGTCCAGGACCGCAGCCGCATGTCGGGTTGGCATCCACTCCACGGGACTCTCACCCCTCAGCCCGGTCGAGCACCGACGCGATTGATTACGATGCCGCCGTGGCCGAGCGCATCATGTACGTGCAGTTGAAGACGGGTCAAGACGTTGACCGCGGGCCTGCCTGGATTTCGCGTGTTCGTTTAGCAGGTCATGGCGAACTCTGACGTTTCATGGGAAGCGGCTGCGGCGGGTCACGGGCACAAAGTTCGCCAATGCCGACGCGAACTTTTCCGACATCGAGAGCGGCGACCACTACTGGGTGTCCGGTCCCAAGCGTGACCGGACCGACGGCCGATACTCATCACAGCAGCCAATCGTCGACGAAGACGCACGCGACGCGTACGAAGCCATCCTGGCCGGTCACGCACTGCCTAGACGGGAACAAGGCTGACG
>RRZU012291821.1_pt1 | contig 10630 bp, 8 predicted proteins | sample 2165561 | NCBI WGS metagenome assembly RRZU01 (sample SAMN10456909, study PRJNA506462) | wastewater metagenome | isolation source: wastewater sludge | place: USA: Moscow, Idaho | reverse complement strand
TTCCTCACTTTTTATATCGGCTGAATCAACTGTTTTGTTTTCCTCAGTTTCGAGAGGTTTTTCTATTTCAAAAGTTACATTTTCGTGTTCGTCAGGTATTTCATCAATTTCCGGTTCGTCGTCATTTTCTTTTGAAATATCATCGGGTTCAATGATAATGCTTTCTTCGGCATCATTGGCTTTTACAACCCAGTCTTCAGGAATAATTTCGGTTCCCACAGCTACTGAAGGCTCGCTTTCGTCCTGATTTTCAAAATCATTCAAAATGCTGTTTGCCTCATTTTTATTTTTCTTTGAAAAAACTCTTTTCAGGAACGGAATAGTTGCTTTTGAACTAATAATGCTGTAAATCAGAAGTACAGCAGAGAGTATCATGATAGTTCCTGGGAAACCCACATAGGAAACTATATAATTGCTCACCATTTCGCCATGGTTGCCTCCGGGAGCAAAGAAAAGATAATCTTTTACATAAGGATTCAACGCAAAGCCAAGTGTTATCGATAACCATATCAGCCAGAATGATGCATGAAAGAAGCTTTTCCACAATGGCGAAGTTTTTACTTTCAGCAATCTGAGGCCGGTCATTATTCCAAAATAAAGAATGGCAAATGATGAAACACCAAACCAGTGATGCAGGAAATTTTCAGCAATTACGGCTCCGGTCACAGATGTCCAGTTCTGTATTTCATAGCGCATCTGGCGAAGTTCGCTCATAGGTAAATCGAGCTTGCTTTGGTCGGCTGCACCTGTGAAAAAGTACGAAATAAATGCCAGAGCCACATAAAGTACGGCAAGCAGTATAAGTATTCCAGCTACGAATCGTGTGCGTTCGTCGAATACAAATTCCTTTACTGATGCGAAAAAGCCTTTTTCGTCACCAGTGGAAGAACTGGTGTTTCTTTTCGGTTCCTTTTTCAGTTCTTTCTTAACTTCGGCTTTGCTTTCGGTCTTGTTTTCGTTTATTCTGTTTGGTTTTACGGGTTTTCGTGGTGCCATATTGTATATCGACCTGTATATAAGTTGCTTAATTTTTGATTTATTTTCTTTACAAAAGTAACAAAAAATCGATGGAGAGAATTCAGTTTTTTATCTAAATGAATTTTTTTCAGATTTTATTGTCGTCCGTATATTCTTTTTCGCCTGCGATGATAAATAAGTCCTGCAATAAGTACCAAAACAACAGGAGTTGCCACATTTATTATTTGCCAGAAAAGTCTTTGTTCGGTGACAATATTTTTATTTAAAAGTCTCAACCGGAGTGTTCGGGAACGCAGTTCGAGCCAGCCTTCCTCGTCGGTGAGATAAAGTACCGCATTCCTGATAAAATCGGGATTCCCGAACTGACGGTTCATATAACGGTCGAAACCGGCCGGAAGTGTGGTGCTGTCGGAAGCAACGCCATTAGTCTCGTTACGGATTATATCTCCATCGGCCACAAAAATCTGACGCGTAGCCACACTTTTTTGCAATAGAGGTGCTGTGTTTTTCAGATTCGGAGGAGTCATGCGGTTTGCAAAGTTCGATTGAAATATACCTTCCGAAAGCATAGCCACTGGCACATAAGCTTCATTGAAATAATTTTTGTCGTTCGAATCAGGTGTTTCGCTCATTTCAATGGTTGCCGGGGTGGTTACAATATGCGTGTTGTCGGAACTTGCCAAAAGTAAATGGTTTTTCAGTTCTTTATTTTCGCCCACCGGTTCGATTGCTGAGGCAAAAGCCGCTTTCACTTCGGTTATGTTTCGGGTAATAGGATGCTGATATGAAGCCAGCAAAAGCGGTGCATAGTAGAATGGCGCAGGTTCGAATTGTGGCTCGGCGCCTTGTGGGGCAATATTTACCGGAACCTGAACCGACTGAATATCCTGTAAAAGAACCGGAGCAAGTCGTACTCCGTATTTAAAAAGCTGATCGGATAGATTTAAATCAAGCTCAATAGCGGGCGAGATACCTGTAGTTGAAAGATTTTCGGCAGCCAGTTTTACACCGTCGAGCAACCACAGTACACGTCCGCCACGCATAATGTATTGATCGATAATGTATTTGTCCGATTCGCTGAAAGCCTGCGACGGATTTGCAATAATCACAGCTCTGTAGCCATCGAGCACAGAAGCATCATCGGCGAGCACGCCTCTGTCAATCTGAAAATAACGGCTCAGAATTTTGCTGACGCTGTAAGTCTCCGCTTCGTTGAGTTCGCCATGACCTTCGAGAAAAGCAATTCGGGTGACTTCGTTGTTCAGTACGCGACGTATGCCATCGGTGATTTCAAATTCGAGGTTCTCAATTGAAATATTCAGATTTTCTTCTCCCGAATTTCCTCTGATGTTTTTCAACAGATTTACATAAACAGTTTTTTCTCCCGAAGAAATCTTTATCCAGGGAAACACAATTTTTTGTATGGCTTTACCTTCCTTGTCGCGCTCGTAAATGGCTGTAGGGGTCATTCCCTGAGCTTCAAGTTCAGCATAACGCTTCAACCGTTCGGTTTCATTATTGGCTTTCGAAGGATTTTCGAAGCTGACTTCGATGTCCTTTTTAGCATATACCGACATTTCTTCGAGCATATCGCGGGTCGAGGTTTTAAGGCGCTGAAAACCGGGATTCAAATCTCCATCGAGAAAAACTGTAATGTCGATAGTTTTTTCGGCACTTTTCAATAATCTTTTTGTCTGATCGGAAATGCTGTAGCGTTTGTCGGAACTTAAGTCGATTCGGAATATCGCTGAAAAGCACAATGTAATCAGAATCAGAGCTATAAGTGCGATAATGATTTGTTCGGAATATTTTTTTATCATATATATGTCAGAAAAATATAATTTAAAACATTAAGGAATTGAGGCCGCCTTAGTTACAAAGAAATTGTTGTTGTCATCCAAAAGTCTGTAAAATCCGCAATTTCCCCACGAAGCAGGACGATCGGCAATTTCCATGTCTTCGCCGGTATCGTTCGTAATGTGGTTTCCGATAAGCTGATGCCAGTTTTGGATACGCGCTTTACTTTTATATACGTGGAACAAATCGTTTTCGGGCTGAATCATATACCTGAGAAATTGCAGATAAAAGTTTTTGTATTTTTCAATAGCCAGAATTTTTCTTACTAAAGGATGGGATTTCGATCCCCAGTTCAGTACATCCTGTTTCCCTGCATCGTTCATCAATAGCGAAGTGCCAAGCGTATTGTCGTAATCGTAGGGAATGAAGAAAAATTTGCCTTCGCTGTTGAAGTAGAAATAAAAGTTATTTTTGTTATTCCAATAGTCGTCCCACATGCCACAAAGCACATTTACGGCATAAGTTTTCAGAAAAAGTTCCACATCCATTACCGAAACAAGCCATTGTTCAAACTCGGTTCCACTTTTGCTGTTGAATTTTGTAATAAAGTCGGCCAGTTGAGTTTTGGCAAGTTGAATGTCTGTTTCTCTGTTCTTTAAGTCGTAAACCGGAGTGTAGGCATCGGTGAGGGTTACGTTTTCGAGTCCCATTCTGTTTTTGTCGGCCGAAACAAAATCGGCTCCCCAGTTAGCCTTCCACAGAAAACCCTGATTGTCACCAAACTGTGTTTTTCTGTTTTTCAGATAATCATTGTCAACAGGTTCCACCATAAGGTAAATGCCGTAATATGCAGATACTTTTCCGACCGTGAGATTCAGTTTTGTGTAAGAAGCCTGTGGAGCTGTCCACACGCCCGCACGTTCGAAAAGATCATAACAATACATTTCGCGAACATACATGGGGTCGTCCTTATGCCATTTCAGGTTCATTTTTTCCTGTCCGGCGATTTTTTGTCCCTTTACATATTTGTTGAATTTTACACCGAAACTAACATGTTTCCAATCGGGTGCTTCGGGGTTGTGGACTTCGCCTTTAGCTCCTTCGGGACGTCGGCGGCTTGTGTTGCCACGAAGTCGCAAACCAGTGCTATCGGCTTTGAAGTTGTACTTTCCTTTTTTGAAAGTAAAATCGGTCACGATGTATTCTTCGTTATCCTCATTCATATCAAACCACATAAGCAGTTTATTCCACTCGTCTGCTGTGGTTTGAATGGTGATTTCAGGTAGTGCCTGATCATCGTACACAAAATCCAGACTTGCAGAGTCGTTTTTATCGGGCTCAATATCTATGACACTTTCAGGGTCGCAACTCCATAAAAGATTCAAAAACAGCAAAGTAACTATAAGGACGATGGAGTGCCAGGTTTTTGTGGAAGTATATTTTAATGTATGTAAAGACATTCGCGGGTATCAGTTTTTTATTTTTCAGAAGCAATACAATGAATGTGATTGCCGGTTTTCGTAAATTTTTTACTTAGTGCAAAGATAATCAATTTACACAGAATGAAGTGAGATGTAGCCCACAAATCGCAGCAACTGTAAAGCGTCATTTTTGCGGCTTAAAAAACCTTATTTATGTTTTCAGCACTGAAAATTCAGTTTAATGGGTGAATTAATTTTCTTATCTTTGCGATTCGGTAAAAATACGGATACACTGAAATGTAAGGTTTTTGTTTATCAGAGTGTTAACGACTCTTGGTTGCCAAATCCATATCAAAGTTGTCCGGATATTTGGTTCAGACCGCAAAAGATTATTTTCAATCAAAACATAAAAATTATTATTCTCAACATTTTATGGGAAAAATTATTTCACTGGCTAATCAGAAGGGAGGAGTGGGGAAAACCACTACAGCGATCAATCTGGCTGCTTCGTTAGCGTCGCTTGGCAAAAAAGTTTTGTTGGTCGATGCCGATCCACAGGCCAATGCATCTTCGGGTTTGGGTATTGATATCCGTACTCTCGAATTTACAATTTACGAATGTTTGATTGATGGAGTGCCGCCACGTCAGGCTATTCATCCCTGCGAAGTGGAAAACCTTTTTGTGTTGCCTTCGCACATCGATCTTGTTGGTGCCGAAATTGAAATGCTGAGTAACGATGAACGTGAACAGGTGATGAAAAAATTGCTTGTTCAACTGAAAGATGATTACGATTATATTCTGATTGACTGTTCACCTTCGTTAGGACTTATCACAGTGAACGCTCTTACTGCATCCGATTCGGTAATTATTCCTGTTCAGTGCGAATATTTTGCACTCGAAGGAATCAGTAAGTTGCTTAATACCATTAAAATAATTAAAAGTAAACTCAATCCGCGTCTCGAAATCGAAGGCTTCCTGCTTACCATGTTCGACAATCGTCTGCGTTTGGCTAATCAGGTGTATGCTGAGGTAAAAAAACATTTCCAGGGCATGGTTTTCGAATCGGTTATCAACCGTAATGTACGATTGAGTGAAGCTCCGAGTCACGGAAAACCTGTGTTGCTCTACGATCCCGAATCGAAAGGTTCGGGCAATTATATGGAACTGGCACAGGAACTTATCGACAAGGATAAGGCAAAATAATTAATAAAAAAAACTATTCAGAAATAATATGGCTAAACAAACAGGATTAGGATTAGGCAGAGGGCTTGGAGCTCTTATTGATACCGAACATATCAGCACAGGAGGTTCTTCGTCGATCAGCGAAGTGGAACTCGCACTGATAGCGCCCAATCCCAATCAGCCACGTACATTTTTTGATGAGGAAGCGTTGACCGAACTTTCGGCTTCAATCCGTGAGTTGGGCGTTATTTCGCCTATCACACTTCGTAAGAATGAGGATGGTACCTATCTGATTATTGCAGGCGAACGCCGTTATCGTGCCTCTAAACTGGCAGGACTGACTTCGATTCCTGCTTACGTAAAAACTGCTGCCGACGAACAGGTAATGGAAATGGCGCTTATCGAAAACATTCAGCGTGAAGACCTGAATGCGATAGAAATTGCGCTTACATTTTACCGTTTGATGGAAGAGTACAAGCTTACTCAGGAACGTTTGAGTGAACGTGTGGGGAAAAAACGTACTACCATTGCCAATTATCTCCGACTGCTTCGTTTGCCTGCCGAAATTCAGATGGGCATTAAGGACAGGAAAATTGATATGGGTCATGCCCGTGCCATTCTTGGTCTCAACGATCCTGCTGCTCAGTTGAAACTTTACGAAGCTATTCTGAAAAACGATTATTCAGTACGTAAGGTTGAGGAACTTGTGCGCTACTACAGCGAAAACGGAACTTTCGATGCTAAACGTAAGGATGCAAATCCATTGAAAAAATTGAGCGAATTCGGACAGATTGAAACCCGTCTGAGTCAGGTTTTTGGCACGGGAGTTAAGTTCAACTGTAATGCTGATGGTAAGGGAAAAATTACGATTCCATTCGACAACGATGAAGAACTTACCCGTCTTATGGAACTAATGGATAAAATCTGATCTGCACCTTTTTTACTTTGAAAAAAATTATTTACATACTTTTGTTTTCGACTCTTTCGGCAGTATCGGTTCAGGCACAGGAGATACTGACCGATAGTTTGTATGTTTTACCCGTAACGACGGACAATCCAAAAGCTAATGCAAAGATTGAGCTTACACAAAGAAAAGACAGTGCTTTTAAACCGGATCCCGTACGGGTATTGTGGATGGGCGCGATTATTCCGGGCTATGGTCAGATCATAAATCGCAGCTACTGGAAATTACCCATTGTGTATGCCGGATTTTTAGGTTGTACCTATGCAATAACGCTGAATTCGAAACGTTATGAGACTTACAGGTCGGCTTACCGGGATATTTCGGACACAAACAATAAGACAAACAGTTTTCTCGATATTCTGCCTCCCGGATATACCGTAGAGAATTATCCCGGAGGTGAATCGGGATTAAAGTCGGTAATTACGACCAAATATAATCAGTATCGTCGTTATCGCGATTTAAGTATCATTGCATCGGTGGCTTATTATGGCCTGACGCTTGTGGAAGCATATGTAGATGCACAATTGTTCGATTTTGACATTAGCACCGATTTATCGATGCACATTCGCCCGGCATTAATGCAAAACCAATACGGGCAAACCGGAACAGCCGGTGTTCAGTTAAGTTTAAAAATAAAATAGAAGGTGTTTTTTCAAAATGATTTTTACCAAAGAAAATATTAATATCAAAAAAAGAAGTTTTGTTCTGGCAGCTGTGCTGTGCAGTTGGTTTTGTGGTACAGCATTGCATGCGCAAATTTTGCTTAATGAAGAAGAAAATGGCCCTGAAGTAGTGGCCGATACCACCATTGCAATTCCCGAAGAATTTGACAGCACGCTTGATTATTTGTTGCATTCGTGGATTATTCAGAGGTCTGACGATCCGGATTGCCGACCTGATTCCATTTCATTACTCGTAAGCGATTCCATTTATAAACAACGTCTTTCCAAAATGCCATGCGTGATGGAAATGCCGTTCAATAATTCTGTTCGCTCTTTTATAGAACTTTACACTGTACGCAAACGTCGTCAGCTTGAATATATGCTGGGAATGAGCGATTATTACTTCCCTATTTTCGAACAGGTGCTGGCTGCTAATAATTTACCTCTTGAGCTTAAATATCTTCCTATCATTGAATCGGCTCTGAATACCACAATTGTCTCGCGCATGGGAGCTGCCGGTTTATGGCAGTTTATGATTGCTACCGGACGTATGTATGGCCTCGAAGTGAATACGCTGGTCGACGAACGCCTCGATCCGATAAAAGCGACGCATGCTGCAGCTCATTTTCTGAAAGATCTTTACTCGATTTATGGCGACTGGCATTTGGTGATTGCAGCTTATAACTGTGGTCCGGGCAATGTGAACAAAGCTATTCGCCGTGCTGGTGGAAAACGCGATTACTGGGCAATTTACCCTTACCTGCCTGCTGAAACGCGCGGTTATGTGCCCATTTTTATTGCTGCAAATTATTCGATGCATTATGCCCACAAGCACAATATCTGTAAAGCAAAAGTGCAAATGCCTGTGATTACAGATACAATCATGGTGCGCGAACGAATTCATCTTGAGCAAATTGCGTCAGTGCTGAATTTACCTCTTGAACAGGTCCGCTTACTCAACCCTCAGTACCGGAAAGATATAGTGCCTGGTAATATTAAGCCTTACTCGGTTTGTCTGCCACTGAATTATGCAAATACATTTATCGATAAATATGCCGATATTGTAAGCTTTAAAGCTGACTCGCTTGTAAACAACCGTCGAAGTGAAATTGAAATTGTACAGGCCGCACCTGTTTCGCCCGGTGGTTCGGGACGGGTAATTTACCACAAAGTGACTAAAGGACAGACCTTAGGTGGTATTGCTACCCGTTATGGCGTTTCGGTAAACAGCATTAAAAGATGGAATGGATTACGTTCAACTAAAATACAGGTTGGAAAACGTTTGAAAATAATCAAATCTTATAACACCGTAGTTATGGAAAAACTGTATTATTCCATTTCTGAAGTATCCGAAATTTTAGGAGTTAGTCAATCGAATCTGCGGTTTTGGGAAAAGGAGTTTAAACAGCTCAAACCCAAACGAAACGCTAAAGGAACGCGTTTTTATACGCAGGATGATATTGATGTGCTGAAAAAAATTATGTTTCTGGTAAACGATCAGCGTCTGACTCTCGAAGGTGCAAAGCGGCGTTTAGGCCAGCAACGCGATGTGGTTCAGAAACAGCAGGCTTTGTCCGACAGACTCAGAAAGATACGTGCTGAATTAAAGGCTCTTGCAGCAGAACTCAATCATTGAATACATTTTTGTAATGTTATTTTAATGAAAAGAAAGGAACCTTTCGGGTTCCGTTTCTGTTTAAAACAGAAAAATATATTTACTCAATCCGGATGACCTCTTATTTTGGCCATTTATATATTAAGATTATTATGAACAAAAAAATCATTTCTTTTATTGTCATTGCTTTATTGGTATTCTCGCAATCGCTTTCAGCAAAGGGGAAACCCAAAAATGTTATTTTTATTATTGGTGATGGAATGGGGCTTGCTCAGATTCATGCCGGAATGGTTGTGAATGGAAACAAACTCGAAATGGAAGCTTTCCGTCATATCGGATTGGTGAAAACATATTCGAACAGCCATTTTACTACAGATTCGGGTGCAGGTGGCACGGCTCTGGCTTGTGGTGTCCAAACCAATAATGGGATGATAGGCATGGGGCCTGACTCTGTAGCTGTGGAGTCGGTTTTGCATTTAGCCGAAAAGAAAAATCTTTCAACCGGCGTGGTTTCGGCCTGTGCGGTAACTCACGCAACTCCTGCAAGTTTTGTTGCACATCAGATAAACCGAAATATGTATGAAGAAATTGCAGCCGATTTTCTGAATACCGATATTGATGTGTTTATCGGAGGGGGACGAAACAATTTCGAAAAACGTGTCGATCAGCGCAATCTGTCGGCCGAACTAAAAAACAAAGGTTATAATGTAGCATATTCGGCCAAAGAAGTGAAAGCTGTGAAATCGGGCAAGGTGGCAGGTTTGCTATACCCAGAACACACTCCTGCTATGCCTGAGCGCGGTGATTATTTGCCTGAAATGTCGATGGTTGCTGTTGATTTGCTGGACGATAATAAAAAGGGATTTTTCCTTATGATTGAAGGTTCGCAAATTGACTGGGCAGGACATGATAATGATGGAAACAGAGTGCCACTCGAAGTAATTGATCTTGATAAAACTATTGGACGCGTACTCGATTACGCGCGTCGCAAAGGCAATACACTTGTTATTGTAACAGCCGACCACGAAACAGGAGGTTTGACTTTACCTGATGGTAATCTGAAAAACAAAACCATAAAACCGGCTTTTAGTACAAAAAATCACTCTGGCGTAATGGTGCCTGTATTTGCTTTCGGACCCGGTGCTGAGGAGTTTACAGGTTTTATGGAAAATACTGATCTTAAGAAGAAGATTTCCCGTTTGTTGAAACTTTAATTCTCATAAATGATATTAGGAAACGGTTTTCTGAGATTTTCACTAAATGAGAATCCTGAAAACCGTTTTTTTTTGATTGCATGGCAAATATTGAAAAAGAAAAGCGCACTGTGGCACAAATGGTGCGTATATATTGTTTTCTGAAACATAAACAATCGCAGGGTTTATGCAGCGAATGCAGCAGTTTGCTGGCTTATTCGCACAAACGGCTCGATGGTTGTAAATTTGGCGACGAAAAGCCCGCATGCGCCAAATGCAGTGTGCATTGTTATCAACCTGCAATGCGTGAGCAAATACGCGTTGTAATGCGTTTTTCAGGGCCTTTTATGCCCTTTGTACATCCGATTGAAACAATAGAGCATTATTTGCCTTATCTCTTTAAACAAAAGAAATAAAGACTATTTTTTTGCGGGTAGTTTTTTGCTGCCGTTGAGTGAAAGGTATTTTACATTTTCGATGACAGCAAGGGCAGTCCTTGTTGCACCTGTGTAGGCATCAGGTTTTATTGCGCCCGCCTTTTGTATCCGTTTTCCATTCCATGAATTGAAGAATCCCTGATCAGTAAGCATTTGTATGTACGATGGGGTTTCGTAATGTGATAGCAGAGCGACTTTTTTGATTATAAAGTTTTTATCGGTAATAATCATTACGGGTGTGGCATTATTGTATCCGATAATCTGATTACAATACTCGCGGCTTGTCATTGCATAACCTATGGTTTTTTGTTTTACATCAAGTACTTTGTACCAATAATCATTAATCTCCTCTACTTTTATTGCTGTGGGGAATACTTCATT
>RRZU011511117.1_pt1 | contig 10630 bp, 9 predicted proteins | sample 2165561 | NCBI WGS metagenome assembly RRZU01 (sample SAMN10456909, study PRJNA506462) | wastewater metagenome | isolation source: wastewater sludge | place: USA: Moscow, Idaho | reverse complement strand
TTTTTTCAATAAAATAATTTGCGATAACAAAAAATCAGTTTATATTTGCACTCGCTTAAAAGATATACAACTTCCTCCTTAGCTCAGTTGGTTAGAGCATCTGACTGTTAATCAGAGGGTCCTTGGTTCGAGCCCAAGAGGGGGAGCAAACTTTTAAGCACAATATAAACCTTTGAGGTGATTCCTCCTTAGCTCAGTTGGTTAGAGCATCTGACTGTTAATCAGAGGGTCCTTGGTTCGAGCCCAAGAGGGGGAGCAACAAAAACCGATACAACTTGTATCGGTTTTTTTATTTATATGAAATGAACAACACGGTTTACATTCTCTACTCCAAAAAATTGGACAAACATTACATTGGTTTTACCGAAAATCTTATTTAAAGATTAGAATTTCATTTAAATGAATCTCAAAAAAGAAAGTTTACATATAAATCAGATGATTGGGAATTGATTTTCACTATTGAATGTGAAACTAAACATCAAGGGTTATCAATTGAGAAGCATATAAAATCAATGAAGAGCAGAATATATATTCAAAATTTGCTTCAATACCCTGAGATGAAATTTAAATTACTAGAAAAATATAAATGAGCATCTGACTGTTAATCAGAGTCCCGATTGCTATCGGGATTGGTTCGAGCTCAAGAGGGGGGGAGCAAAAAGAGCAATACGAAAGTGTTGCTCTTTTTTTATATTATCAAAATGAAATCGAATCTTTTCCATAATATTATTAAAACATTATCGCTTAACCTTTAGAAAATAATAGCTAGTAGCAATTTAATACTTTCTTATTTTTTAATTCACTTCCTTATAACTTTTGAAATTCAATTTTGTGCAACATTAATCAACACAAAAATGAATAAAAATTACACTACTAAAAAGAGCAGCAGATTCTTATCACTACTTTTAGTTTTGTTTGTTTCTACTACTTACGGACAAACATTAGTACATTATTGGAACTTTAATAACAGTGCTTCAATTGCAACAATCACAGCGCCAAGTCAAACACTTGGAGGCGCGGCGTTAAATGCCATTCCTGGTGGAATTAGTGTGATTGATTTTGCTAATGGAACGGGTCAAAATTTTAATGTTTTAAATTTAAACGCAAGAAATAGCGATGCTTCAGGAACACATTTGCGATTTAATGATCCTATTGGTGGTGCCTTAGAATTTACATTGCCAACAACTGGTTATGAAAATTGTATTGTAAAATTTGCTTCTCGTCGTTCAGGTTCTGGAGCAGGAACGCAAGTTTGGTCATATTCTATTGATGGATCAAATTATCTTCCCTTTTCAAATGTGATTCCAAATAATGGAGATCCGGCATTAGCGACTTTAGATTTTTCAGGAATTGACGCTACCGATAACAATCCAAATTTTAAATTGAAAGTGGAATTTCAACAAGGTTCAGGTGGAACTGTTGGGAATAATCGATTTGATAACTTTACTTTAGAAGGTACAACTTTTGGAGGTGCTGATGTTATTGCGCCTTTAGCAACTTTATTTCCTTTAAATAACGCTACAAATGTGGCAACGAATGTAGTTCCAACCATTTCTTTTAATGAAGCTATTCGATTAGCAGATAATAGTGTAATCGATAATAATAATGTTGACGCAGTGGTTGAATTACGTTTGAATAATGTAGCTGGGACAATCGTTCCTTTTGATGCTACGATTTCAGGAAATGTAATATCGATAACACCGCTTTCAAGTTTAACTGTTAACCAAACGTATTACATAGCTTTATTGCCAAATGCTGTTGAAGATTTAAACGATAATGGAATAACTACTACACAATCTGGAATTTTCACAACAGCAAATCCAAGTATTTCTTTCGTATCTAATTTCATAACTGTAAATGAAAATCAAGGAACGTTATCTTTAGTATTAAATATTGCAAATCCAGCTACTAGTTTGGTAGATTTAGTAGTAAAATCAGCTCCATTTAGTACAGCAGATAATTCTGATTTTATTTTAGCGTCACAAACTATATTTATAACGGAATCATCACCAGCAACATTAACTATAACTATTCCAATTATTGATGATAGTTTAGAAGAACAACATTCCGAATATTTTGTTTTGAGTTTAGAAAGCGCATCCGGAATTTCAATTTCTGGAACTCCAACTACTACCATTTATATTGTTGATAACGATAGTCAAGCACCAATTCCAAGCAACCAAATCGAATTGAATTATATTGGAAGTTTTGATCCTTCAGGAGCTAGTACAAGTACATGTGAAATTGTGGTTCACGATGCTGCTTCTCAACGTTTGTTTACCACAAGTGCAGTAGCAGGATATTTAGATATTATCGATTTCTCAAATCCAACGAATCCTTCTGTAATTAGTTCAGTAAATATTAACCCTTACGGAGGAGTTACAAGCGTTGCGGTTAAAAACGGAATTGTCGCAGTAGCATCACCAAATGCAGATGAAACATTGAACGGTTCGGTTGTGTTTTTTAATACTAATGGAACATTTTTAAACCAAGTAACCGTAGGAGCACTTCCCGATATGATTACCTTTTCTCCTGATGGAACAAAAGTAATGACAGCAAACGAAGGGCAACCAAATACAGATTATTCAATTGATCCAGAAGGTTCGGTAAGTATTATTGATATTTCTGGTGGAATTGCATCGTTATCTCAATCAAATGTAACAACGTTGTTATTCACGGCTTATAATGCCCAAGAAGCTACTTTAATTGCTTCGGGAGTTAGAAAATTAAAATCTACAAGTACTTTATCTCAAGATTTCGAACCAGAATATATTACCATAAGTGCAGATTCACAAAAAGCTTGGGTAACCTTACAAGAAAATAATGCCATTGCCGAAATTAATCTAACAAACAATACTATTTCAGACATTTGGGCATTGGGAACAAAAGACATCAGTCTGCCTGGAAACGGATTTGATGTTTCTGATAACAATGGTCAGGTTTTAATTGCTAATTGGCCTATTCAAGCCTACTTTATTCCAGATGGTGTTGCAAGTTATACCGTTGGTGGAACCACTTATTTAGTTACTGCAAACGAAGGTGACGAAAAGGAATATGGCGCTTTTACCGAAAGAGTTGCTGTTGGTTCAGGAGCTTTTGGTTTAGATGCTACAATATTCCCAAATGCTTCAGTTTTAAAACAAAATCATAATTTGGGAAGATTCAGAGTAACTAATCTTAACGGAAATACCGATGTAGATGCTCAATTTGAAACTATTCATTGTGTAGGAACACGTTCGTTTTCTATTTTCAATACTTCAACTAAACAGATAGTTTTTGACAGTGGAGATGATTTTGAACGTTACACAGCAGCAAATTTACCAACCCTTTTTAATGCAGATCACGAAAACAATACACCAAAAGGAAGAAGTCGTGCAAAAGGACCAGAGCCAGAAGGTGTAACTATTACTCAAATTGCAACTGAAACTTTTGCTTTCGTTTCTTTAGAAAGAGTGGGTGGTGTTATGGTTTATAATATTACCAATCCAAATAATCCAGTTTTTGTAGATTATAAAAATTCAAGAAGTACTTCAGCTTATTCAGGCGATCATGGTCCAGAAGGAATTACTTATATCGCTCCAGCAAATAGCGCAACAGCTAAAGGTTATGTTTTAGTAGCCAATGAAATTAGTGGAACTATTACTATTTATGAAGTGGATGAAAATACATTATCATCTTCAGATTTTAATTCGGAACCAAAAACTTTCGTAATTTTTCCTAATCCAGCTTCAAATTCGGAAATCGTTTATTTCAATAGAGTGGCAGATATTGAAGTGTATGATGTAACTGGAAAATTAATCCTTACGGAAAAAGAAGCACTAAGCATAAATACATCAAAATTACAAACAGGAGTTTATTTAGTTAAAACCTCAGAAGGAATTACAAAAAAGTTGGTTGTTAAGTAGTTTTTTTCATCGAGAAAGTCAGTCATTCGACTGGCTTTTTTGTTTTTATACCTATTTTTTTTCATTCCACGAATTACATTTTAATTCTTGCCCAACTTAGATATTTTTTGTAACTTTAATACAGCAAATAGTTGCCTAATTAGTAAAATTAAGTACCATGATGAAAGTTGCAAAAAGAGTTGGCATTTGGATGGATCATTCTACAGCTCACTTAATGGAGTATTCAAGTGAAGATTATGAAGTAAATACTATAGCTTCTAAATTTACAGAACCTGTACATCAGAGTAAATTGTTACACAGTGAAAATAGTATGCATAATAAGGAGAATCAGTCCTTAAAAATATATTACAAAGAATTAATGGATATTATCAAAGAGTATGATGTTGTTTTGCTTTACGGTCCTACAGCTGCTAAAACAGAATTATCCAATATGATTCGCGAAGATCATCGTTTTGATAAAATTAAAATTGAAACGAAATCAGCAGAAAAAATGAGTCACAATCAACAACATGCTTTTATAAAAGACTATTTTTCTAAACTCCTAAATTACGAAAGTCCTTATTATAAATAACTTTGAAGTACTTGTAATTTAAAAAAGAGGTTGTCTAAAACTAGACAACCTCTTTTTTTATTTTAATCTCGTCTCAACCAACCGGTAACACTCAATCGAAGTTTGTGACTTTCTAATACCTCATGAACCAATTCATTGCTCTTAAAAAAAACCGTTTTTCTGTTTGTTGGCGCTATTTTTTGAGCCATATCATCATCATAAATGCACAATTCGCCACCATCTTCTGGTTGCCAATTTTCGTTCAAATAGGTAATCATCGAAAACTGTCGGCTCGAATTATCTTGAAATTGATCTAAATGTTTTCTATAAAAACTGCCTTTATCAAACAACGCAAAATGAAATTCATAACCTGTAATTCCAGTATAACAACTTCGGTTCAAATACGACACAAAAGCATCTACTTGATCTAAAAATGCATTTTCATGTTCGTTATTGTTCGCTCGGTCTAACCAATAAATAGTATCACTTCTTATCGCCGAATTTTGAGTCAATTTTGCGGCATTTCCTATTCCAGCGGCTTTTAATAAATTTTGTTCTTTCAATTCAAACAATCTGTTTATCAAATGTTGCGCTAATTCTTCCGATACAAAATGTTCCACAATTCCCACTTTCGAATCCAAATAACTCGAAATTAAGGTTTCAAAACAATCTTCCATTTTATTTAAGTTGTAAAATACCTTACAAAGATATCATTTCCTTTTTTAATTTGGGCGTTACCACAAGGGTCGGGCTTTCCGTTACAATCTTTATTTATAAAATTTAGCAATTTTACAAATAAAGGATTTCCACTACAAATGAAATTCACCGAACTCAACTAAAACTAAAACTGGGTGAGGTAATCCCTAACGCGAACCTCGTTTTCAATTAAAATTAGTATTTTTACAAAAACCTTTCAGCATGCAAAATCTTTTAAAAGTTTCAGAAAACACACAGCTTTCTTGGCGTAATTTAAGTATTCAAAATCGAATTTCTTTACTGCCACAATTAGCTAAACTACTTTTAGAAAACAAAGAAGCATACGCAACTTGCATCACTACTGAAATGCACAAACCTATTTCACAAGCCATTGCTGAGGTTGAAAAATGTGCACTTCTATGCAATTACTATTATGAAAATGCAGAAACCTTTTTAGCAACGAAACACATAAAAACCGAAGCTTCTGAAAGTTTTGTCACCTACGAACCTTTAGGAGTTATTTTAGGAGTAATGCCATGGAATTTTCCGTTTTGGCAAGTATTCCGATTCGCGGTTCCAACAATTATAGCGGGGAATACTGTTGTGGTAAAACATGCAAGTAATGTTCCAAAATCTGCCGAATTAATTCAATTAATATTCGAGAAAGCTGGTTTTCCAAAAGGCTGTTATCAAGATTTACCAATTTCAAGTAGCGAAGTAGCAAACAGCATCGCAAATCCAATTATTAAAGCCGTCTCCTTAACAGGAAGCGAACAAGCTGGAATCGCTGTCGCAACCGAAGCTGGAAAACATTTAAAAAAGTGTGTTTTAGAATTGGGCGGAAGCAATGCGTTCATCATTTTAGAAGACGCTAATCTTGATAAAGCTGTTGCAATAGCTGTCAACGCCCGAATGCAAAATGCAGGTCAAAGTTGTATTGCAGCTAAGCGATTTTTAGTTCACGAAAATATTGTAGAAGAGTTTGTTGCAAAATTAAAAGTTGCCATTCAAAACTTAAAAACTGGAAATCCGTTTGATAAAGAGATGCAAATAGGTTCGTTAGCACGAGTTGATTTAGCCGAAGAATTAGAAGCCCAAGTTCAAAAATCCATTCAAATGGGAGCTGATTTGATTGTTGGTGGAACCCGAAAAGAAGCGTTTTATGAACCCACAATTTTAGCAAACGTAACAACAGAAATGCCTGTTTTCAATGAAGAAACCTTTGGACCTGTGGCTGCTATCATAACTTTCAAAACTATTAAAGAAGCAATTGAATTAAGTAATCAATCGGAATTTGGTTTGGGAGTTTCTATCTTTACTCAAGACATTGATTTTATCAAGACTAAAATCCCATCATTTAATGAAGGTGCCTTTTTCATCAACGATATGGTAAAATCCGACCCAAGATTACCTTTCGGTGGTATAAAAAAATCAGGTTACGGAAGAGAATTAGCCGAAGACGGCATCAAAGAATTTGTAAATGTAAAAACAGTTGTAATAAATATTTTATAATCTAGAGATTCCCCCTCCTTTGGAGGGGTGCCTGAAAGGCGGGGTGGTTGTTATGTTGAATTAAAACGGAATAAATGCAAGAAGAAATCTTAACCATAATTCATGATATTCCAATTAAGAGAAATTTTGTTTTAAATTTACCTTATAATGCTTCTTTAAAAAGTAGAGCAAAAGCACTTAGAAAAGCAGGAAATTTTTCCGAAGTTGTGTTCTGGAAAGAAGTAAGAAATAAATCCTTTTGGAATATCGATTTTGACAGACAAAGAATAATCGGGAATTATATTGTAGATTTTTATGTAAAAGCACTTGGATTAGTTGTTGAAATTGATGGAGAGATTCATAATTTTCAAGAAGAATATGATGAGAAAAGAGAAATGTTTCTTAAAGAATTAGGTTTGAAGGTTTTCAGAATATCAACAACAAAAATGTTATTTGATACTGAAAATGTAATGAAAGATTTAGAACAATTTATTATTACCGAATATAAAGATAATTAATAACCACCCCGCCCAAGGTCACCCCTCCTAAGGAGGGGAAATACGAAAAAACCATGAAAAAACTAACCATCCTATTCCTAGCAACTCTAGGATTTTCCTGTAAACCTTGTGAGGAAAAACTCCAATCAGAGAAACAAAACATCACTACCGTTTTAGACAATTGGCACAAAGCAGCTGCGGCTGCAGACTATGAAGCGTATTTTGGAGCCATGTCTGACGAATCTATTTTTATTGGAACGGACGCCACTGAAAATTGGAATAAAAAACAATTTCAAGCTTTTTCAAAACCTTATTTTGACAAAGGAAAAGCTTGGAACTTTAAAGCAATAGAACGTAATATCTATTTTAGCGAAAACGGAAAAATGGTTTGGTTTGACGAATTATTGAGTACACAAATGAAAATTTGTCGCGGTTCTGGTGTTTTAGTGCAAGAAAACGGACAATGGAAAATTAAACATTATGTGCTTTCCATGACAGTTCCAAATGACAATGTAGATGAAGTAGTAAAAATAAAATCAGTAATAGAAGACAAAATACTTTCTGAAAAGAAATAAGAATAAACCGAAATAAAATTCAATCCCAAGATAATTTGTCTTGGGATTTTTTATGTCTAAATGTTAAAATTCGCTTTTTTTTCATTTCCAGAAAACCAAGGAGAAATTGTTTACGTAAATCAACTAAACAAATATCTCAAATAAAATGAAAATTAATAAAAAAGTCAAAATTGCTTTGGGAAGCATCTTCGGAATTTTCCTGATACTTTTTGTGGTTTTAGTGGTTCATATCGCCACGGCTAAACCTTTAGTAATTGATAATGCATCGCTTCAAATTAGTCGAATAGATTTCAAAGAACCAATAGATTCACTAAAAGCGAAAGAAATCCATCGAAATTTAAAATCCATTCCAGGTGTAAAAACCGATAGGTTGAATAGAGAAACTGGAGTTTTGGTTTTCTTTCACGATATAAAAATAGCCGATTCGAAAACTATTTATGACAAATTAATAGCCATGGGAAATTACAAGGCTGAACGTTTTACATTACCAAAAGAGTTAGAAAACAAAACGGCTTGCCCAGTGATGAATGAAGATAGCTTTAGTTATAAGTTTTCTAGAGGAATTCAACGAATTTTTAATTAATTTCTAAATACTATTACTATGAAAAATTTTTCAAAACTAGCCTTATTGGCTTTATTTATTGCATCGGGTACGTTTGTTACTTCTTGTAGTGACGATGACAAAGCAGCAGAACCAGCATCTTTATATGCAAAATTAGGAGGAACTACTATGGTTGCTGATCCTAACAATCCAGGACAAATGATAGAACAAGGGAGATTGAGTTATCGTTCTGTTGTGGATTCTACAATTACGTTAATTGTTTCTGATATTGTAGTGGGAGCAGAAGGTAATTTAGGGGAGCATTTTGCACCAGTAATTTCAGAAGCTTTAAGTGGTAACGCAACTAATGTTGCTATATTAAGTGATAATTTGACCGATTTCTTTTCAGCAAATACTGGTGGAGGGGCAACAAATGTTTACACAGGATTAGATATGGTTACAGCTCATGATCCAGCTCAAAATCCTCGTATGGGGAAAAAATCAAATGATGCTGAATATGATAAATTTATAGGATACGTAGGAGCAGCTGCTGGATTAAACGGAGTTACAGACCCTGTTTTAATCGGAGAAGTTGTTGCTGTGTTAGAATCATTGAGAGCTCCTATCGTTCAGGAGTAAGTTTGTTTTTTGTTTTAATGGAAAACGTCCCGATATTTCGGGACGTTTTTTTATTTTTTATAGGTATGTTCGTTTAAGTTTTTGAACATATCTACGGTCATGTTTTCTAAATCAAAATCGTTTTTCCAACCCCAATCTTCTCTAGCTGAACTGTCATCAATACTTGCAGGCCAACTATCAGCAATTTTCTGACGGAAATCAGGTTCGTAGCTTAATTCGAAATTTGGATAGTGTTTTTTAATTTCTTCACCAATTTGTTTAGGAGTAAAACTCATCGCTGCTAAATTATAAGCAGAACGAATTTTAACTTGTTCTGCTGGAGCTTGCATAATTCCAATAGTAGCTTTAATTGCATCATCCATATACATCATTGGTAATTCTGAATTTTCAGATAAGAAACTCGTGAATTTTCCATCGGTAATCGCTTTATGATAAATATCTACAGCGTAATCTGTAGTTCCTCCACCTGCTTCAGTGCTCCAACTAATTAAACCTGGGTAACGAATACTTCTAACATCTACACCATATTGTTTGTGGTAATATTCACACCATCTTTCACCTGTTTGTTTCGAAATTCCGTAAACTGTTGAAGGTTCCATAACGGTATATTGTGGTGTGTTTTGTCTTGGAGTTGTTGGTCCAAAAACCGCAATACTCGAAGGCCAAAATATCTTTTTAATTTTCCCTGCTTTGGCTAAATTCAAAACATGAAATAATGAATTCATATTCAAATCCCACGCAAAGGCTGGGTTTTTCTCAGCTGTAGCCGAAAGCAAAGCCGCCATCAAATACACATCAGTAATTTGATATTTTTCAAGTAAATGCTCAATTTGGTTGTAATCTAAAGCATTAACAACTTCAAAAATACCGTTGTTTACCACATCATTTTCTAATTTTCTAATATCAGAAGCTACTACATTATTTACGCCGTAAGTTGCTCTAAGTTTTGCTGTAAGTTCGGTGCCAATTTGACCACAAGCACCAATTATTAAAATTTTCGTATCCATTTGGTTGTGTAAAAGTGGTAACAAATATAACATTTAGAAGTAATTTTTCAGATGATTTTTTGTGATATTTTTACAAATAACCTGCTTAATTTATATATTTAATAAATTAACATTCTTTCAAAGACTTTTCTTAATGGATTAACATTTTAGATGTAAAACCAGTGTTAAGATATTATTAGAAAAGTAACTACGTTAAGTAAACATTTGTACCTTTGCTTTTTAATTTATCCGAATGAAAGTTTTCTTATATAGTTTATCGCTTTTAGTTTTGACATTAATTTCATGTGAAAGTGAAAATCAGCAATTAGAAGCCCAAAAAGTAGCTCAAAAAAACGAAGCTGTTTTTAAGAACATTTCGAAAATGTGGCAATTCAATTTTCCTAATGCAAGACCAGAAGTAAATGTTACTTTGAATAAATGGAACGAATGGCGCCAGTTTGAAATTGAGATGCTTCAAAAACCACAATCTACTTTGTCGGCTTTTCAAATGAAAACTAGAAACTTGTCTTCAAAAGCAGATACTTTAGCAATTACAATTCCTTTGGAATACAATAAGCCTCAAATTTTAAGCAGAATTACTACTTTAAATACCAAATTAAAATCGTTAGAAACTTTTATGAATTTGAGAGTTATTCCAGAACAAAGAATTGCTAAATTGATTCCAGAAATTAATGAAGAAATTAAAGGTTTATACAAACAATGGGATGAAATCATCATTAAAAAAGCCAT
>RRZU011355272.1_pt1 | contig 10630 bp, 6 predicted proteins | sample 2165561 | NCBI WGS metagenome assembly RRZU01 (sample SAMN10456909, study PRJNA506462) | wastewater metagenome | isolation source: wastewater sludge | place: USA: Moscow, Idaho | reverse complement strand
TGTATCTATTTTATTTTTTATTTCTTTTTTCATATCTAATAATTTTTTAATATTACTCTCACTTATAAAAAGTAAATCGTTTAATTCTTGAAATTTTTCTAATGACATTGCTTTAATATGAGCATGTTCATTTCTTATGTCAATAATTTGTTTTAAGAAATTGAATAATTCATCTGAAACAAATTGATTATTTACTAAAGGTTTAATACCATGATTTCCACTTAAAAATCTTATTTCTCCCAACATTAAACTTTGTAGAATATTACTATTTTTATAGCATTTATTTAATTCAACCCAGCCAACTTTAAAACTTTCATCATTTTGTAAAAGTGAATTATGTTTTGAATCCTTACTGCATACATTTTTTTTAATTCTTACATACCAAACAAATGAAGTATTTAGCTCAAGCTCAACAAGTTTCCATAGACCACTTGCAGGCATTGAATAATCAAAATGTTCAAAATTTTTATCTTTATAATAATTATATATTGAAGAAGCAGATTTTAAAAATTTTTTACTATCAGGCTCTAATACATCTATAAAATCATCCAAAATTTTTTGTATTTCTGGAGATATTACTTCATCTATTTCTTCACTTAGTTCCAATGCAGATTCTAAAAGTAAATTATCAAGTTCACCAAAAATCTCTTCTTTATTTTCCGTAGTTTCACTATTTAAAAGTTGAGTAATTAACTTACTTCTGTGAATATCTATTTCAGATGTTAATTTTTCAGAACTTCCTTGAATATATTTTTCATATTTTTCTTTTTCCACCTGTTTTTCAAGTTCTTCAAAATCATATTTAAAATCAAGAGTATTCTTATCTTTGGCAAAATTCATATCAATTTGTAAAATACCAAAATTAAAAGCTTGATCATCATCTTTAGAAATACTTATCTTATCCTCATTACTTAAATAGTTAGGATAGATTAAATAAGGGATAGTTTTATAAGAATTTTCAAGTAATGAAGCATCATGTTTAAGTTTTAAAAAATCACTTGATTTTATATCTCCAAGCTTTTCTATATTTTTCCATTTTGCATCGAGAACTATTTTTATTTTCTTTTCTTCATCAATCAAGATATAATCAGGGTTTGAAGTTCTATTTTTATCTTTCTCAAACTTTTGTGAAACTAACTCATATTTGATAATGGTTTTATTATCTTTATCCTTATCAAATAAAATTTTGTAATTATTTGTACTTGCAAAATCTTTTAAAATATCATACACATACCACTCATAAAAAAGTATAGGGTCAATAAAAAATGATGTAGTTGTTAAGTCATATCTATTATTTACATATAGATTATTATCTTCATACATCTGTTCAAAACCAAACAATGATTTTATATCTACTAGCAACATCTTAGTATCACTCTTTTTACTATATACTTTTGTTGTTTTAGAATTATTCAATTTTGATAAACTAAATTTATAATTTTTGTCTATGGGATATTTTTTAGCAATAAAACTTATCACTTCTTTTGTTTCTTGAATCAGTAGTTTTTTATACTGTTCATCTTGAATAATATCTATTCTTCTTTTAGCAAATAATTTTAAAGCACCATGAGTTATAGTTGCTATTTGAGAATACATCATCTCAATAGATTGTGTCTGATGTATTTTTGTTTTGTCTAGTTCTTTTATATTTTTTGATAGATTTAGTTTATATTTTATATCTTGTGATTTATAATCAACTTGGACTTTTTTATAGTTTTTATGTCGTTTGAAAAATGCCTCTATAGATTCAAGTATTGATTTGTATTTATAGTATTCAAATTCTTCTATAGGATTGTGTGAGTTATTTTCATCTTGATTGTTCTCTTCAAAGGCAAGACTTAGAAGTGAATTTGCTATTTGTTTTGTTGTATCGAATTTATACTTATTGTTTACTCGATGATAATGAAGTAAATAATCCACAAATTCCTTTTGTACAGTTGGACTTTTTTCATCTATCATTTTAGGTAGTATAATGATTTTATAAATTTGTCCATCTTGCTGAAAAATATAATAACCCACTTCATTGTTATACATTTTATTAAACAAATCAATAAAATGATGTTCAAATTTTGAAGTATCTATCCCTTGATTTTGAAGAGAATGAAAAATATCTTTTTCACTCTCTTTAAGAAATATAGTTTGAATCATATCAAGAACTCATTTTTTATAAAAATGATTTATAAATTTCTTTTTGTAAGAGATCTACAATATGCTTATAAGATTTGAGTTCTAACTTGTCATCATCATAAAATATTTTCAAGTATCGTTCCAACCTATCAGAGATTAATTTAATATCTTTAAAGACCTTTTCTAATATAGGTTTTAGCTCACTATCAAAGTCTATCTCTCTTATCTCTTTAAACTCAATAATGACTTTTAATAGTGCTTTATAAAATGCAATTTGGCTATTTTCACTGTCTTCTTCTATATCAAGCCAATTGGCATGACCTATCAAATATCTATCAGGATGGATTTCATCTTTGAACTGTTCTAATATTTGATTATTTAATTTTTCTAAAAATTTTGGAATATCTTCTGATTTATATATACCGTCATATTTAGGATATATCTCTATTACATCAAATCTTCTTAAAAGATTATCTTCTATCACTTTTTTATCATCCCTATAATTTGATGTACAAAAGATAAAAAGGTTATCAGGTACGATCATTTTTGTATTGTTTTGGCTATTTTCAACTAAACTTGGTAGTTCTACATAATCTACAGACTTATCTTTTTCTTTGGCTTTTTCATTAATCTTTTCAAATAATTTATAATAAGCTATTTCAGTATCATCAGAAATATCCAAATCAACAATCGTTCTTTTTTTATCTTCAATAAGATAAATCAAATCTCCAATCAACTCATTTAAACTATTTTCTTGTATCTCTTCAAGAACTAATAAAAAAGGTTGCTTTGGTTTATATATAGCTTTAAAGATATGTTTTAAAATAGCCCCTTGCTTTTCTCTGTAAAGTACATTTTCATTATTTTTTGTTGTCGAGATTGAAATACCCTGCATAAGGTCGCTATTTGATGAAGCTGAATGGATATTGATACGAAGTACATTATCAGTTAGTTCTTTCATATCTAATTTATCAGTAATTATGTTTTTTATAGTTTCACTTTTCCCGGTACCTGGTACGCCTTTAAAAAGTATATTTCTATATGGAAATTTTATATTCCCTTTTGTTTCATTTGAAAATTTCAATTTTTCAATTTCTTTATCTTCTGTAAAACTAAGTTCTTTTTGAGTATCTTTATATTCAATATTATCAATTTCTAAAATTAAATCATCAAAATCTAGTGCTTCGTTATCTTCGATTATAGCTGAAGCATAACAATCTATTTTTGCAAAGCTATCGTCAATTTTTTGAAAACATTTTATATCTTCAAAATCTTTTTTTACAATGTATAGTTGCTTAGATTCACTTTTATATCGTATATAATTATATTCTCCAAATAAAGCTTTAAAATCTTTGTCTTCCCCATAAAATAAAATTGTTGCTCCACTTTCTAGGTATGTATTAATATTTAAAGTTAATTTATCTAAAATATCTTGATTTTTTTCTTTTTCTTGTCGTTGTTGGTATAAATCACCTTCTATATAATTTCCACCTATTTGAGGATTTAAAATCACTAGATTTGCATTAATTTCACTTGAAATATTTTTTTCTAAAATATCGTAGCTTAGAATCTTACAATTATCTATATAAGTATTAATATTTTGATTTGTTCTATCAATATTCCTATCATTTAAATAAATGATTTCATAGACTATATTATTATCAAATACAATATGTGAAATTAAATTCCCACTACCAAAAGTCATATCTAAAATAGTATTATATGAATTTTGAAGATGGTTATTCTTTATTAAATATCCTATAAAAGATGCTTTATCTATAGCTTCATTATTATTCACATAGAATCTTGCTTCTTGATAAGTTTTACTACTTTTGTCAGTTGAGTCTGTTAATGTATTATTAAAAGCCTCAATTTGTTGATATAACTCTTCTTTATTCATATTTAACTCCATACTATTTTACTAAATGTTCTTTTTAGATAAGTTTCTCTTAATAATTCTAATACTTCATAAAACCTATTATATTTTTTAAAGTATTTTTCATCAATTTCCTTATCAATATAATCAATAAAATTTGCTAATATTTTTTGTATATCAATAGAACTTAGCTTAGCTAATGATTCTGGTATTAAGAACTCTTTTTCTTTAAAATATTGAAAATGTCTTTGATAACCTTGAGCCTTTACTTTATAAAAAGATTGATAATAAGCATATTTTGGGAATATAGACGTTTTGCATTTAAGTACTTTTGTTCCATCTGCTCCAACTAAAAAATCAAAATCAACATATTTTAAAACTGTAGTATGATCTCCAAATATTATTACTGGTTCTATTGAAGCTTTAATAACGCCATTATTATTATCATAATAACCATTAATAAATGATTCTGATTGAGAAATTATAGGATAAATACCGTTTTGTTTGAATTCTTTATTTTGAATTTTTTTTGAAATAGGTACATTTTCAAAAAATTTATCAAATGATACAGAATTAAACTCAATGTCAGTAATCTCAAAATTTATATTATTTTCTTTTGCATATTTTTTAAAAGTATTTTTTATAGCAGTTCTTTTAAATGTTGAAGGAATAAGAGATTTTTTTATTTTAGTTACAATATTGTATCTTTTATCAATATTACTTTTAATTTGATCAAGATTATTAAAATTATACTCTAAAAATTCAACCATTGCTTTTTGAATATCTATTGATTTATAGTTTTCATTATAATCTTGGGGTATTGGAATAGATACTGTTTTTATTATATCAGTATTCAAATTTTTAACTATACCATCTTTACTTTTTGATATTAGTGTTTGTCTATATGATGTAAAAAAATAAAATAAATATAAATTATAATACTTTTCTTGGACATTATCATTGAACCCTAAATATAAAAAACCATCATGGAAACAAGTTTCAATATCTAAGATAATAGGCACACCAACAGTCATACTGTTTGATATTAAAAAATCACCTTTCTTACCTAAAACACTATTGTTTTTACCATCTTCATTAATATATTCATTTGTTTCTTTTAAATATATATTGGATTTAGTTACATCTCCAATTTTTAACCAATTATATTTAATACCAGAATAATCTTTATCAACTTGATATTGTTTAATAGGTCTAGGAGATGCACCTCTTCGAACAATATCAAATATTGAATCAACTGACAAGTTACTAAACTTAATGCTTGCAATGTCTAAATCAAGATATTTACCCATTTTATGTTGAAATTCTTTAAACTTTTCAATGACCTGATAATCTAATTTACCTATCATCTACTTTATCCCCAAAAGTGGATTATCTTGAAAATCTTCATACATCTCTTTCATAAGCATATTTAACTCATTTGTAAGTTCATCAAAGTTTACATCTTCACTATCATCTTTGAAGCCTATCTCATTTGATATATTTATCTCATATCTATTTTTTGAGTTTATAAATTTTGATTTATATTTAAACTCTTTTTTACTGTTGATAAGCGTAGCAAGTCTTTGGATGTTTTTCTCACTATAGCTATTTTTCATCTTATCTTTTGCTTGTGGATGAGGAGAAAAAAGTTCTTCCTCTTTTGTATCTGCTTTTACTATTGTAATTTTTTCACTTGGATCACTATCTAAAAACCAAATATGAGAACTTATATCTGTGTTGGTAAACATTGCATTTGGTTGTTCAAGTACTGCACTTACAAAGCCTGTATTAAATATCTCTTTTCTTATTTTTGATTCACTACTTGTGGCATTACCTGTACTTATAAGAGTTGAGGAGCTTATTATCGCAGCATGAGCATTTTTATTTCTTCTCTTTTCTGATTTCATAAGATTTATAATATGTTGCATAAACAAAAATTGTCCATCTGATTTTTTGGGAGTTACAACTTTTCCCTTTTCATCTTTTACAACAAAAAAATCACTTTTTTTACTATTCATATTTTTAACTATCTCATCATAATTATGTTTCCAATCTACACCAAATGGCGGATTTGCTATTATGAAATCGAAGCTTGTATTTCCATTGATTCCATTTGCAAAAGCTGGATTTGTTAAAGTATTTCCATAAGCAATAGTATTTTTTATACCTTGTATTTTTCCATCAAGTGAACTTATCTCTAAAAATATTTTTGCAAGCAACCAAGTCTGTCCGTGTAACTCCTGCCCATAAACTTCAATATTTTTTATTTTATTTTTGTTATAAAAATAATGTGCAGACTCCATTAGCATACTAGAAGTTCCACAAGCTGGATCGTAAATGGCAATTTTATCATACCCTTCAGCTTCAAACTTAGAAACCTCACACATAAGATGCACTATAGATTTTTGAGTAAAATGTTGTCCTGTTAAATCGCCACTAAGTTTTTTCATCCTTGAAATAGTGATTTCATATAAATCTTTGTATTGTTCTTTTGGATAGTCTCTAAAGTTTGCTTTATACGTGTAGATATCTAGTACATTCTCAAGATAATTATTTGATAGTTCTTGAATGTATCTCTCAATCTCAAAGGTTTTAAAATGATTTAAATAAGTTAATATATTTGTTGAAGTATCGGGATTGTATTTAGCATCTTGCTCAAAATAATTTAGGTTATGTCCAAACTGTTCAATATTTTGAATGAGATTTAAAAATGTAGATTTCGTATCTTCTTTCTTATATTGGTTATATAATTTTGGAGTCAATCCAAATTTATTATGATATTCAAAATTAAATTTTAATTTATCATTATCAATTAGAAGTTTTAAAGCCATAAAGGCCATTATTCTTTGGTCATAAGCAGACTCATTTATTCCTATATCTCTAAGAATATCAGAATAAGCCCAATAGTAATCCCCTAAAGTTTTTTCAGGTATTCTAAATTTCATTGGTATTGTCATAACTTCTCCTTTTATATTTATTACTAATTGTAATCTAAAAGAACAAAAAACTTAAAATTAATTGCATTTTGTAATATTTATTTTAGCTAGATATAAAATGATAGCTAAATTTAGCTAATAAATTAATATACTTTAAAATCTTTTTTCTTAGTATATTTTACTTTAAATACTGTAAAAAAATGGTTGGGAATTAAGAATGATTAAAAAGCCTAAAAATATTCTTTTATATTAATCTTAGAATTTTTCTTCGTATTATTAATTTATAATGTATTAATAAAAATTTATTTTTTATGATGAGATTGTGTATAAACTAGATACAATAATTACTAAGAATAAAAAAGAGATATAATCAATTATCTTGATAAATCAAAAACTGAAAGAACTATAAATAGCTCCAGACATATAAAAGAGCATAGTATCTCAATAATTATTTAAGGAAAAATTTAATGCAATTAATATATCAATGGATAGATAAATATAGAAGTATTAATGATAATAATTTACTAAACAACTTAGAACTTAATTTTCATCATAAATATAGATTTAAATATGATGGAAAAGATAAACTAGAATTTGAAATATTAGAAAAAACTAACTATATTGATACTTACTATAAAGAAAATCAATACTATTCTATGATTGTTGGTAAAAATGGAAGTGGTAAAAGTTCTATATTTGAAATGCTTTATAATGGTATAAACATATCACTTGATATGAAAAGTAGAAAAGAAAAGATAAGAGATAAATTTATTGCAATTTTTTTAGATAAAGATAAGTTCTTATTTTATGGTTTTGGAATAAATGGGCAAAATGAGATTTATGTATCTAGGATAGAATCAATAAATAAAATAAACCTTGATATAGAATATAGAGAATACATAGACAACTTGAGAATTTTAAGTATTAATTCAGATTTTGGAAGTTTAGAAAATATAGAAACTAACTATGAAATGTCAAGAGAGAGGATAAAAATATCTGATAATATAAAAAAGAAAGATATAACAACATTTTTATTAGATAGGCAACAAGCATTCGAAAATAATTCTTTTATGAATGCCAATATGTATGAAGCAATATTAAATTATTCTAAAAATGATTTTATTCAAAGTTTTTTATTAAACTATAAATATTTTAAAAGTATAGAAAATAATGATATAGAATTACCACAATATGTATACTTCAAGTTTGACATTCCACCTAAAAATTATTATGAATATAAGTTTAAAAAAGTGATAAATGAAAGTAGTGAAAAAATAAAAGATTTTTTAATAGAGCTTTCAGAAACTTTGTTAGATTATTATGATTCAATTAAACTTTCATCTGAATTATCAATTTTTCAGAAAATAGAATCATTTTATATATTTTATTTAATAGATAAGTACTTATTTTATACATCAGATAAAACAGTTTTTATTGATACTCTTTTAAAAGTTGATATTATTTCTAAAATCAAAAATATAAATTTTGAAAATTTAGATAATTTGTACTTTGATTATACTATTGATATTAGGTTTAATCCATTTAGAGAATTCTTAACTTTAAAAGATATTGTTATTGCACTAAAAAATACTTATCATAAAGTAATTGATCATTCAATAATAATTAATGAATTAGAGAATCAAGAATACATGAGGAACTTAAGTTTAAGTGTAGATTCATTTAAACAAATATTTACATTGGGACAAATTTATCTTTCTTATGACTTTTATCCTATATTATCTAGTGGTCATCAGCAACTTTTTAAAACATTTAATTATATTTTAGAAGGTATTCAAAAATTTGAAAAAAACGGAGATAGTTATCAAAAAGATGTGTTAATATTACTTGATGAACCAGATATAAGGTTACACTATGAATGGCAAAGAAATTACATTAAATGGTTGTCTATATTTTTAGAACAATTTGAAGATTTCAATTTTCATATAATTATTAATACTCATTCAAATTTAATGCTAAGTGATATACCAAAAGAAAATGTAATAGTGTTAGATAGAAAAGATAATAAAACAAGTGCTAAAAATATTACTGCACAAACATTAGCACAAAATTTATTTGAGAATTTGAACAATGACTTTTTCTTAGATAAGTTTATTGGTGCATATATTGAAGACAAGATAAAAGATATACTTAAAAAAGATGATATAACAATTAATGAAAAAGAATTAATTAGCAATTTAGGTGAAAAGATTTTAAGAGTTTCTCTAGAAATGAAATATGATATAGAGAGTAAATAATGATAAATATTGAAATCTTCAGTAATATAGATATAGATTATTATAATTTTGTAGTATTATCAGAAGATAAAGATAAATGGGATGTGACTACAAATATTTATGGTCTAAAAAAGAAAATTGAAAGAGAAGCTAAAAAGGTAAAAAACAAAGATGATTTAGAGTTTATAAGTTTTATCCAAAAAAGATTAAAAACGATTGTAAAGGGTGATATAAATAAACTAAAAAAAATTCAAAATATAATTGAAATTAAATATACAAAAGTATGGGAAAAGATTAAATCCTATAATGAAAATGCTCCTAAAGGTAAAAAACGAAAGTTTATATATACAATACTAGAAAAGATATTCGTAACTTATGGTTATGAAAGTATTATAAGTGAAAAAATAGCATATAAAATGCTTAGAAAGTTAGATGTTAAGGTTTGCCCATACTGCAATATTAATTATATATCATTTTCAGGAACAAATAGTAATAAAGGTATAAGACCAGAGTTAGATCATTTCTACCCTAAAAGTCGTTATCCATATTTTGCAGTTAGTTTTTATAATCTTATTCCCTCTTGTAGAAATTGTAATGGACTTAAATCAAATAATTTTCTAAAAGGACTTTATTCACCATATGAAATATCGGAAAATAATGATGATTTTAAGTTTAAATATATAGCTAAAGATATAAATATATTTTCTACAAGTTTAAATAATATAGAAAAAGGTATTGATAAAATAACATTTCAAAAAGAAATTATAGCTAACAATAAAATGTTTCATTTAGATGATTTATACCAAGTACATAAAGATGTAGTTGCAGAAGTTATCTGGAAAAATAGAAACTTCCCAAATGTATTAAGAGATAGTTATAAGAATTTTGGAATTAGTAAAAGGGAAGCATATAGAATAGTTTTCTGTAACTATAGTGATGTAAATGAATTCAATAAAAGACCATTAAGTAAATTAACTTATGATATACAAAAATATTTTTAATTTTAAGAAAACAAATGACTATAGTTTATTATCACTTTTTAATGTACACATTAATATAGAGAAATTTAACCAATTGTATTATACAATCAAATATAAGGTAGGTTTTATATGAAAAATACATTCTCATTTTTTAATGAATATGACATGAAGCAACAATATTATTGCCTCTAAAGAAGATACTATGCTATTTTAAAATAGTCATAAAAGTTTTCAAATAAGTTTTCTCCAAAAGAGTTAACTATGTTTAAAAATTTATAATCTTCAAGCCACAATTCAACATTAATTATGCTATTAGAAGAAAATGCTATAGTGAATGGCTTTTTATCGCAAAAATTAATTTCTTTAATTTTTATATTAATGCTATTGGGCATTTCTTTTTCCTTTTCCTTTGTTTTCCTCTAGTATTTGTCTAATTCTTTCTGCTTCATTTTCATTAAACATATAAGTAATAACTTG
>RRZU010079824.1_pt1 | contig 10631 bp, 6 predicted proteins | sample 2165561 | NCBI WGS metagenome assembly RRZU01 (sample SAMN10456909, study PRJNA506462) | wastewater metagenome | isolation source: wastewater sludge | place: USA: Moscow, Idaho | reverse complement strand
GCGCCTCGTCGAGGAACTCGTCACGCTGCTGGCCTACGAGGCGACGCGCGGGGTGCGCGTCGTCGATCACGAGATCGAGACCCCTGTCGCCCCGACGACGGGCACCAAGCTCGCCTCGCCCGCACCGCTGGTGGTGCCGATCCTGCGCGCCGGCCTCGGGATGCTCGACGGCATGCTGCGCCTGGTGCCGACGGCGGAGGTCGGGTTCGTGGGCATGATCCGCGACGAGGTCACGCTCGAGCCGATGACCTACGCGGAGCGGCTGCCGAAGGACCTCTCCGGGCGCCAGTGTTACGTGCTCGACCCGATGCTCGCCACCGGCGGCTCGCTGGGCGGCGCCGTCCAGTTCCTGGTCGAGCGCGGCGCCGACGACATCACCTGCATCTGCCTCCTCGCCGCCCCGGAGGGGATCGAGAAGCTGAAGGCCCTGCTCGCCGACCTCGAGGTGCCGTGCACGCTCGTCGTCGCGTCGGTGGACGAGCGGCTGAACGACGTCGGCTACATCGTGCCCGGCCTGGGCGACGCGGGCGATCGGCTCTACGGCCTCGCGGAGTAGTCACCGAGGCCTGCCGCTGGTTGGCCCTCCCGCGGCTTGGTCCGGGCTGCTGATCGAGCCCTTCCACGGGTTGGGCCTTCCGCTGAGTGAAACCTCCGCGGATTGAGCCGGGCCGCGAGGAGCGAGCGCGTTATCCATAGACTTGGGCGCGGAAAGCGATGATGACGAAGAAGCAGACCAGGAAGAAGCCCGCGGGTTGGGTGCCGCAACAGCACGGGGCGTGGGCGATGATCGTCGTCCCGTTCCTTGCGGGGCTGGCGCTTTCCGCTCGGGTGCGGCCGCTCGGCCTGGGCGACGTCACGCTCGGGTTGACCTGGCTCGTCGGCTACTTCGCGTTCAGCGCGGGGGTGCTCGCGCTGAAGGCGGCGCCGCGGCGTCGGCCGAACTACTACCCGGCCCTGGTCACCTACTCGGCGATCGCGGGGGCCCTCGGCCTCGCGACGCTCTGGTTCAAGGGCTGGGCGCTGCTGTCCTGGGTGCCGGTCTACGCGGTGCTCGTCGGCGTCTCGCTCTGGCTGGCGAGCACCAAGCGCGAGCGCGCGGTGCTCAGCGGGGTGTTGACGATCGTCGCCTCCTGCGGCCTGATGGCGGTATTGCGGCTGGTACCCGGGGCGCCGGCGCCCACGCCGTCGGAGTGGTCGGCGATGGTGGCAGTCACCGCGTACTTCGTGGGCACGGTCTTCCATGTGAAGGCGCTGATCCGCGAGCGGAACAACCCGAAGTCGGCCAACCGGTCGCTGCTCTTCCACACCATCCTGCTGTGGATGATGGTGCTGGCCTTCACCACCGGCTGGTTCACGTGGCCGTGGCTGATCTTCGCGCTCGCCCTGGTCGTGAGGTCGTGGGTCATGCCGAAGTCTCCCCCTCGCCCCGCCGTCATCGGCGCCGTCGAGATCGTCCTCTCCGCGGCGGTGCTGGCCCTCACAGTCTGGGCCTGAGTGCTTAAGAGGTAGATGTTCGTTGGTCTATCAACAAGGATCTCCCTCTTAAGAGGTTGTGCGGGGTTCGGCCACGATCCCCGGGATAAGGAATGGCGGGGGACTTCCCCCGCCTCCATGTGGGTCTAGACGTCTCCGCCAACCCAGTGGTCTCAGGGCACCACCCAGGCCGAACGCGCCGTAACTCCGGGGGTACTCGGCAGCTCATCAGGCTGCCCGCGAACTCAGTAGTAGTACAGGAACGTCGTCACGGTCCTTTGAGGAGATGGGTCAGCGTTGGTCGCTGTCGGGATTGTTGGCCTGACCTGCGCAAACGTGGTGGGATTCGTTGGCTGTCGTCGGTCACGACGTGCTGTCCTGCCACATTTTTGCCACATCGCGTGTGCCGTCTTGGTCCACGTCAGGGCGCAACCAGGACACGGGCGGTGATCTGCTGTTGCACCTGCGAATAAACGTCTACGCCAAGGTCCGGCGCAACCCACAACGTCAATAGAACCGCGAAGTCAACCCGTTCGCCGTTGAGACCTCCGGCCTGCTCCGCGCACTGCACCGTCAGCTCAAGGTCGCTCCCTTGACCTCCGGCAACGGCCCGAGTCACTTCCCAGACGGTGTGTTGGAGGGTTCCACGCTTGGACCGCTCAGCATCAGTGTCGACGGAAGTCCCGAGCTCGGTGAAGCCACTCGGCTTCGAGAAGGTCAGTGCTGCACGCCGGTATTGACGGTGCTGCCAGTTGACCGGGGAGAGCCAGGCCAACGTTGCCGTGATCCGCTTCACCCCACGGCTCTGGAGACCGTTGGGAAGCGGGAGTCGCAAGACGCTCTGCTCGTTGGCTCCCAACTGCCCTAGAAAGAGGACTGTTGCCTCATGAGGCTGGCAACCTCCAACTAGGTCATTGGCGGCAACGCCGTACCCGTGACCGTAAGGTGCGAGCTGACCGTTCGCTCGCAAGTTGTCTGGCACACGAGCAGCGTGCGCGACAAACGCCTTGGTGGCTACGGCCAACTCCGAGCGCGACAGCGCTCGATTCGCAAGTGACGCGATCACGTCCACTGCCCGGGAAGCCTCGCGGGACACCAGCGCCGCCGCCGGGCTTGTCCCCAGCATGAACGCCTCACCCCCGGTGGGGGCGGCCACCCGCACCCCGGGGCCGTGGACGGTCTGCGGGGCAAGGTTCAGTTGAGTCGCCCCGGTTCCGGCCACAGGCTCCTGAAAACGGACTCGACCACCAGGAGCGACCAAGTCAGGCTTGATCGAGCGGTGATGCCCGGCGCCCACGGCACTGATGGGACTGACGATCAACTCTCCGTCCGCTGGATCCCAGACATAGCCAAGGAGCGGGACACTGCCTGCTGCGTCGGCATTCAACGCGCCAATGGTGAGCGCGTTGATGGAGTCCGCTGGGGCGAGCAGACTTCGACGGGGCGTGGTCTCCGCGACGGCGGTGTTCACCGCGTCTGCACGCGTCGGACCCGAGAGCTGGGCCACCGCGTCCGCGCCCTGCGGAATCGGCAGTGCGCCGTGGTTGCCGGCAGAGACAACCACAAGCACTCCGTACGTCTCCGTCAACCAGTCAAGGGTCCTAGCCCAAGAAGAGAGGACGCCATCGAAGGGTGAGGCGGGATCAGCCACCGAGATATTCACGACGACGACTGTTTCGCCAGCCGGCGGAACCGCACCATCGCCTTCAAAGAGCTCACGGAACACCCGGCGCATCAGGTCCGGTGTGAGATCAGTCGGCCGAATCTCTTCGACGCTCCCGACGGTGTCGAACGCCGGGGCGAGGATCGGGCGGACAAGGACGGGCCTGATTGCCGGGCCGCCCCCTGCCGAAATGTCTCCCCAAACCGTGACTGACGCCATCGCGGTGCCGTGCTTTCGGAGATCAACTTGGCTAGAGACTGTTCCCTCGTAGTCGTCTGGGTCGTGAACGATGATGCGGCCCGCGAGCCGCTGGTGGTTCGAGACCGGGAGCCCGTCGAGCACACAGAGCACAGGGTCGCCCGAAGGCAGCGAGTCATCGCTGGCCGTCTGCAGGGCTGCCTCCTCAGACAGGAGCAACGCCTGGCCCGAGACCCTCAGGTACATCACGTGCGCGGACTTCACCAACGCCACCTGATCGAACTCGCCAGCAGCAAGTTGTTGGAGGAGATCGAGTGGGACAGCGCACTTCAAGCCGTGATAGCCGATCTCGGAGACCTCGCTGGCGGACAGAACCTCCCCGCCAGCCGAGAGAACCAGGCTGGTGACCTCCTGCACGGCCCTTTGGCGCGCGGCGACGGAGCGTCGGTACCAGAGTTCAATCTCGACAGTGTGGTTGCCCGGCAGCAGCCCGGCCAGGACCTCGGAAACTTGATCGGCACGAACGCGGTCTCGCGGTCCCCATGGCCGCACGTCTTTCAGGTGTGCGAACAAGTTCTTGAGCGGCGCGTACCCTCGGTCAACTGAACCGCTCTGTTGCCACTTGCGCCACTGGCCGAGGACATTGGCCTTGGCCTGCTCGTTGAGGCACACCGCGTGCAAGCATCCCGTAACCGGCAGCGTCTGATTCACTGAGCGGCGCGGGAAGTCGGAGTCAGGATCAAAGTCACGTTCAACCTCAGCCAGGATCTCAAGGCCAGCGCGGTCAGCAACGCCACTGAGATCCTCGCGCTCATCGATTGCCTCGAACACGATGACAAGTTGCGGCTCGCTTGCCCCGAGAGACTGCGTGAGTTGGGCCTGTTCATCGAAGGCAGCATCAAGTCCGTCGAATCGGTTGCCTAGTCGCGAGCCCTGGCGTCCACGGTCGGGCAAGTCGACCTTGGGGTTGGCTCGGACCTGGCGGGAAAACGATACCGGCGGCCCTACCTGACCCCAAAGCACGGGCCGCTCTACAACGGCCCCGTCAGTCATCCGCTGCTGGCCTCGCGCGCGCAGCCCACATTCGTAGAAGTCGCTCGGTTACATCAGCAACGTTGGCGTCGAAGCCTTCGAGGATCTGGCGACGCCGGACGTCGTTCGCGAAGTCTTCGAGCTCGGCATAACTGACGTCTTTGAGCCGGTCTGCGATCGTTCGCTCGGACTTGCCGAACACGACACCCGTGCGTGCAGACCACGCACGGAGCCACTCCACCTTGCCATCACGAGTTGCCTTCGGAAGTGACAGCCGAATCTGCATCCTTCGCCAGACGGCGCGGTCGAGCAGCTCGGCGTGGTTCGTTGCCGCCACGACAACGACATGGCTCGGCAGCCGGTCAACTTGGAGCAACAACGAACTGACGACTCGCTTGATCTCCCCGGTCTCGTGCGTATCGCCACGCTCCTTGGCAATCGCGTCGAACTCATCGAAGAACAGGACACACGGCCGAACTCGGACAGCGGAAAACAGTGTGTCTAGTCGACTTGCTGTCTCGCCGAGGAACGAACCGATGAGAGCTTCGTATCTGACGGTGAGCAATGGAACCGCGATCTCGGTGGCGATTGCCTCGGCCAGCGAGGTCTTCCCGCTGCCGGGTGGCCCTTCCAACAAGATTCGGTGGCGTGGCTCTACGCCGTGGCTACGCAAGAGGTCGCGGCGATGGTGTTCCTCGATGAGGTCCAGGGTGGCTTGGCGGACGCCGCTCGGGAGAACCAAGCCTGTGAGTCGGCCCATCGGTTCCGTCTCGTAGAGAAGGCCGTGGTTGTCATGTGCTCGACCCAGTGTTGCAACGCTCGACCCGTTGGTCTTACGTCGTGTCAGTGCCTCCGAAAGTTGCGAAGCGAGGACGCCGTGCTTCTTGGCGTTCTCCTCCGCGATGACGGCTTCAGCAGCCCGACGGAAGGCAAGGTCATCTCCGCCTGCTCCGGACTGGACCAAGGCGAGGAGCAGGTCAGCGCGTGCCATCAGATGCTGCCTCTCTCTCGAACCACTACCTCATTCTTGCAGACCCCGCCCGGAGGAGGCGCGGCATCTCGGGCAAGTCGTCCCAGTCGACGAGCCCGCTGCGCACCCAAGGATGCCGCCCACCTCCGACACTTCGAACGCTGCACGGGTTCACAATCCACTCAGAGACGCTTCCCTCCAGGCAAGAGGTTCGATCTGACAACCCGCACCCCTCAAAACTCCAAGACAGCCTCGGCGCCCGTCGCCGCGGCGGCACTCCACCTCCGGCTGTGACCACGCCGACGACAGCTATCGTCAGAGGCACGCGTCGGAGAGCCACCCGGTAGACCCTCCTTCCTTGTGGCGACGATTTGGGCCGCACTGTGACACGAGCCTAGGGACGCCGCGCGCTACGGCGGGCATCGCTCTACGGCCTGCCTCGCCTACACCACGGCGACGTCGACGTTCTTTGTGAACAGCGTTAGGGGTTGGACGACAGAGGTCGCTTCGACTGGGACGTGCTTCGCAAGGTAGACATCCCCGCCAGCGGCGAAGACATCGCTAACCAGATTCGTGTCGATGGCCAGCAGGACGGCTGCGCCATGCCGCCGCGCGGTCACCGCAGCCGAGAGCGGGTCACTCGTCAGATGGACCCACTGGCGCCTTCCAGGGATCAGCCCAACGCCAGCGGCGAGGATGCTGTTGAGACGATCGAATGCAGTCCCGTGGTACAGAGTCCGCCCATCCTCCACCCGCTCGTACTCGAGTTCGACCGGCCGCGTATGCCCGTAGAGCGCACGGATGCGCTGTTCTGAGATCTCGTACCTGTGTTCATCAATCGCCTCGGCAACAGTGGCCAGCTCCGCTTCGTTCGTTCTGTGGCCCTGTCCGTTGAGAAGGTCCACTAGGTCATCGAACGTCATCCAGCCGTGCTTGTCCGCGGGGACATCCTCGGTGCCACCGTGACGGAGTTGGTAGGCCATCGCCCGAGATAGATGGCGACGCCGGGCGTCGCCGATCGCAGCAACCTGGTGTCCCGAGCCGACAGTTGCTGCCGACCTTGCGTCCCATGCGCTGAGAAGCTCCGCCGCCAACTGCGTGATGGCATCCGTCGCACCCCGATCCCGCAGCCAGGCAAGAAGTCCCCTGCCGTGCGCCCGGTTCAAAGCGTTGGCGTCCGGGTCCGTTAGATGCCGAACCGCACGCGCAATGCAGCCGAGTTGGAATCCCTCCCACGCAGCATCTTTCGCAACGTGAACGCCGAACGCTCCGAGATGGTCGACATACGCCCGAACTAGAGCGTCCCGCTCGGCATGACCAGTGTCATCCACAGGGATGACAGGGACGTCCTCCGTTAGCTGGGAAAGTTCGTAACCCAGAGGCCGACGACCGTGTGCCTCCAAGTCGAGAGCGACGAGAGCACCGTCGTCGGTGACGATCCAGTTATCGGCGTGAGCGTCTCGCCGGAGGAGTAGAGGCAGGTCGGTCATCGCGACCCACCAACGCTCAAAGACGTTTGCGTGATCGGGAACTCGAAGCGCCTTCAACCACCGCCCGAACTCCTTCCGGCGCAGCTCCTGCCGTGGGTTCCTGTCGCCCTCCAGTTCCGTCCCGCGGAGCGAGTGAATCAGAGCCAGATATTCGGCAGCACGCCCGAGCCAGACCGCCCGGGCAGCATCTCCTCCGGTTCGAATCGCGTCTGACAAGATCTGGCCCGCATGGAAGCTCTTCGCGACGACAATCTCGCAGTTCGCTTCGCGAAGAGGATCACCCGAAGGGAGCGGGCTCCTGGCCAAGGTTTGAGCGAGGCGGAACCTTTCCGCCCTGCCGAATCGACTGATCTGAGTCGCGACAAGGCTGGACCTTCGCTCCTCATGGTCTGCAAGTGCAACAAGGGTCGGCTTGAAGACGAACTGATCGTTGAGGACACCCGAGTAGTCCTCGGCAAGGAACACCCCCACACGCCCGCCGAGGCCATGCCGTGCGATCTCACGGCTCGCCAGAGCACGCCGAGCTGCAATGGCGTACAACGCCGGAATGTCTCGGTCGACGACCGCTTGAAGGAGCGGCGGGTCCTCAGTTGGACTGACCGCTCGACTCAGTTGATACACAGCGGCGCTGCTCCACCCACCGGGCTCGGCGCTGAGTTCCCTTGCCAACAGGAGGACCGGTGTAGCCCATGTGGGGTCGGAGCAAGCCGTCTTCAGAGCAGCCGTGCATGCCTGCACGAGGCTCCAGTCCTGCCGCTTGACGGCATGCAGAGCGAACAAGTCCAGGACGTTTTCGAGGCTGCTCTCTGGGTCCGTGAGACTGCCCCGAGTCTCGACTGCCGCCTTGTGCCACTCGGCTCTCAGATCTGCCCGCGCGTCCAGCGGAAGGAGATCGGCCATGAGGCTGCGCATTTGGGCCAGCAGACGCCTCAGAATGGGTTCGGTGGGGAACGCACCCGAGATGGCGCCGAGTTCTCCAATCGTCGACTCCAAGAGACTTCGTGCGCCTTCGCGATCCGCCCCTCCCCAAGTAGCAACACGCTGCCGGAGTGAGAATGGCAATCTGAGACCCTTGACCGGCATCTGTGCGGACGACGCCGCGTTGAAGGACGCAATTGCGCGGATGAGCGCCGCGTGCGAGCGGTCGACGATTCCCGGGTGTCGAGCCAGAACAAGATCGGCAGCCTGCGCCGCGCGGGCCAAGAACTGCTTGCGGGCTGTCTTCGTGTCAGCAAGTTCGGCGAGCCGTATCCAAGCCTCGGCGACCGCGAGCTGGACGTCATCGACCTCAGCGTGCCCTCGGCCGCGAACGAGCTCGACCAGTTGGGCGCGATCGCCCGATAGATCAAAGTGTCTGATCCGCGCAGAGGCGAGGTATCCGAATGCCTCGGGCTTGTCGTTTCCCAACTCGATCGATTGACTCAGGTTCTCGATCGCACGTTGGATTCGTTGAAGGTCGACTTCTCCGTACTGAGCTTGCAGGACGCGCGCCGCGCCGAGTTTGCCGAAGGATGCCTTGCGAGAATCTGGGTTTGCGTAGTCGATGTTCTCGACCACTCCCGAGAGATAGACCTCGGCCACGCGCAATGCCCTCATATAGGTGAGGGGCTCGCGCCAGTTGACGCTCTTGGCACGGTTGTAGAGGTAGGAGGCGAAGCACGTCCGGACCGTATGGAGGGTCTTCTCGAAGTTCATATGATCTGGAAGGGAAGCTGCAACAACGCTCGGTTGCGCGGAGATCCAGTGTTCTGCTAGAAGAAGTTCGAGCGGTTCCCAACTCGGCCGTCCCATGATGCGCTGCCAGATGTTCGCGAAGCTCACCGGCGCGCGGCCGTCGTCGACGAGGAGCTCAAGCCAGTCGGTGCCGTACGTTTGAGTGAACCGCTCTACATACGGCTCGTCGATGGGTTCAGCAAGGAGACCGAGCAGGTGCAGGGACTCAGGAATCAGCTTCCGAAGCTCGGCCAGACTGCTCAACCCGCACCACCCGTCACGCCCAGCTGCTGTGCGACCTGCGCCGCAAACTCTGGGTCGGCGTGGATGCGGGCGACGACGTCGTCGGCGATCTTGTTGACGTCCAGCGGGCCGCTGTATTCAACCGCGTGACCTTGCGGGAACTGGTAGTCAGGCCGGGGGTCGCAGGCGCTCTCGCCGTTGTCGCCGTAGGCGGTGAGGACGTGGTTGAAGACGAGCTGGACCTTCGTGTGGAAGATGTCGACCGTGTACGGGGTCTCGGGCAGGCTCTGGTCGAGGACGCGGCGGATGGTGCTGTTGACGTCGTTGGTGGTAGCGACCTTGCGCCGCCAGTCCTGCACCAGCTTCTCGTGGAGGTGTTCCAGCAGCTCCCTGGCGCTGGCCTTGACGGTCTCACGCTCCTCGTCGGTAAGCACCGGGTCGGGCTGGGTGAGGAGATCGAAGATCGCGAGTTCTTCTTCGGTCATGCCCTCGCGAACTGCCCGCTCCTCCTCGGCGGTCAGCGTCTTCGACAGTTCGATGAGACGCCTGAGATATTCATCGATGTTGACGCTGCCTGCGTTGTAGTCCTCGATGAGCTGCTCGATCCGCTCGACGAGTTCGTATCGGGTCGGGTTGCGCATAGCTGCCCCGATCGCCTGCTGACGAAGGAGCTGCGCGAGGCGGTCTGTCTCGGCGCGCTTGCGACCGGCGAACTTGGCTGCGAGGCCGTCGAAGTCGATCAGCGACAGGTCGATCAGCGGATCAGGATGGGTGCCCTCGGCCGCGGCACGGATGACGTACTCCTCGGCGCCCGCCGAGCGATCCAGCAGGGCGTCCACCGCATCGGCGACCACCGTGCGTCGATACGGCGTCAGCGCCCGTACCTGCTCAGGGCTGTAGGTGACGGGCGAACTGCTCGGCGACCACTTCGGCCGAGTCCTACCGCTGCCTGATCCCCCGCTGCTACCTGTGCCGCCGCCTCCGCTTCGCGGCGAATAACTCGGCGGGGAGTAGTAGGACGGCGTCGGCGAGTAGTACCCGTACCCCCTGCCCCCGTGGACCGGGCAGGCGGCAGCACCACTGGAAGTTCGATGGCCCTGGACCGGCGCCGTGCATCTACTCATAGGCAAGACCGTAGTCGGCACCACCGACAAAACCGCCAACCGAACTCCTCCCCCTCGCGCTGGGTCGCTGTCTTGCCACATCTCTGCCACATCTGGCACCGGAGACGTCCCCTGACCTGCGCAAACGCTCCAGATCAGTAGTACCAGGGGAACTTCGACCAGTCCGGTGCGCGCTTCTCCAGGAACGAGTCGCGGCCCTCGACCGCCTCGTCGGTCATGTACGCGAGCCTGGTCGTCTCGCCGGCGAAGATCTGCTGGCCGACCAGGCCGTCGTCGATCGCGTTGAATGCGTACTTCAGCATGCGCTGCGCCGTCGGCGACTTGCCGCAGATCCTCGCCGCCCACTCCAGGCCGACGTCCTCCAGCCGCTCGTGGTCGATGACGCGGTTCACCATGCCCATGCGGTGCGCGTCCTCGGCGTCGTGGACGTCGCCGAGGAAGAAGATCTCGCGCGCGAACTTCTGGCCCACCTGGCGGGCGAGGTAGGCCGAGCCGTACCCGGCATCGAAGGAGCCGACGTCGGCGTCGGTCTGCTTGAACCTGGCGTGCTCCCGCGACGCGAGGGTGAGGTCGGCGACGACGTGGAGGGAGTGCCCGCCGCCCGCGGCCCAGCCGTTGACGAGCGCGATCACGACCTTCGGCATGAACCGGATGAGCCGCTGCACCTCGAGGATGTGCAGCCGGCCGAGCTTCGCGGCGTCGACGGACTCGGCCGTCTCGCCCTC
>RRZU010658006.1_pt1 | contig 10632 bp, 8 predicted proteins | sample 2165561 | NCBI WGS metagenome assembly RRZU01 (sample SAMN10456909, study PRJNA506462) | wastewater metagenome | isolation source: wastewater sludge | place: USA: Moscow, Idaho | reverse complement strand
GTTGGTCGTGGGCGTCGTAAACTCGAATCGGTCGGCGGCTTCGTCAATGATCTGGCAAAGCGTGCCAATGATCTCGTTGATCCGTTTGGGTGAGAGTCCTTCCTTGTCTCCGCGACCTTTTACTTTGGCGAGTGTGGCGCGGTAGGCAAGGATGTCGGATTTGGTGATGCTGCTGACCACCTTTTGTCCGAAGTGAGGGATCAGGCGACCGTCCAGTGTGGAGCGCAGGGATCGGATATGGCTGCGTCGCCATTCGATCTCGTGCTCTTTGAACCATTGGCTTGCGAAGTCTTGAAAATGTGGCGAAGAACTATTGACATGTGACTGTATCGACTTGCCCACGTCGATTGCAGCCTCTGGATCGAAGCGCGATGCTAGTGCGCTCTCAGGAAAGTAGTCGCGGTACTGGAAGGTGCCGTTCTTCAGCGCCTTCTTGATCTTTTCCAGAACGACCTCCACCCGCTTTCGGTTTTGCAGCGTGTCAGGCAATGCTGTCTGCTCACGGCAACGAACATTGCGATAGGTGAAGTCCATCACCAACTTGCCGGTTTCATTTCTGACTGTGACCTTAGCCATGGAGAACTGCTCCATTAGCCATCGGAATTGCATTCATGCCAACTGGCAACAGGGTGGAGGCGACCTTCATGTCACGTTCAATGGTCTCCCACACAAACAAGATCTTTCTGCCACCGAACGGTCGCACATAGTGCACTCCCTCCATCAGCACGCTGTCTTTGAGACGTTCTCGGATTGTCCGAACGTCATACTTGATCCTTGACGACAATTCATCTGTAGTGAGATAGGTCTGCTCATTCATGGTTGCTCCTGTAGAATCTATATGTCAAGCGATAAAAATATTTATCACTCGATGCCGATGATACACAAGCAATCGCAATTTTCAAGTCATTTGACACTATTTTTTATCATTCGCTATCTTTTACTTCCATGATCAGGTTCAAGCTAGGCGAGATGATTGAGAAAAAACAGTTCGCTGACGCGCGTCGTATCACCGTCAGCGAGATAGCTGCAGCAACCGGTTTGAACAGGATGACCCTGTCCAAGATCCTCAACCAGAAGGGTTATGGAACAGGAACCGAGACGATCGACAAGCTTTGTGAGTACTTCGCTTGCCGCGTTGAAGACCTGATGGAGCATGTCGGGCCCGACGAACCTCCCGCTTCGATCTCCGACTGAATTGCATCTGGTCAACGGCCCTGTAGCAATCCCCACCGAATCTCCACTCCCGGCGGCTGTCGATCACACAACTTGGGACTCAAGTTTGCTTGGTCAACTTCAGGCTGCGAGCGGCCAGTCGCGTATCCGGTGACAGAAGACTGCTTTTACGGAAAGCCGTCATTGAATCGCGTCGTCCGATTGGCGTCTGAGTCCTAGTTGCTAATTTCCAGCCAGAACTGATCCACCTGCCGTTACGGCGTGACCTGCTCTACATCGCGCTGAGGCGCAGAGTCAAAGAACGTGGCGCTGCACTCTGGAGACACATCCGGCAAGAACGCCTCGACGGGCGAAATCGTGAAGGTCGCGCCTTTGCCAGACCATGAGAATTTTGATGCTCGGATGCCAGCCCAAAGAAGCGCAAGATTCTTGTCCCCGGTGCACAGCATGATCTGTTGGTCAGGAAACAAGGCGAAGAGGCACATCAGCATCTCAAGTGATCGAAGATCTGCGAGGGCGTTGTAGGCGCACTCAGCAGAATAGGCCAGCGACGGCTTGAGCAGTCGCTTGGCAGGACTCTTACCCAACGGAACAGATATGGAGCTCAGCACAGCTAGGACCACCAGAGATTTTGTGTCCACGCCGCATTCTTGGGCCACGGCCAAAGTCTCATCCCATAACTGAGCCTTCTTGCTTTCGCTTGTCGGAGCCTGCAGCAGTGGCGCCATGCGCATCAAGAAAGTCTGTTTTCTCTGCATGCTGGTTTCTGTGTCTTGGACGATGCCCACCACACCGCGCAGGCCACCGCTGTCTCCAGGGACCAACTCAGCTTTGGGCAGCGCGATGCGCAACGCCGCGCTGACTTCCTCGAGTTGCTGCTGGATTTCGTAAGGCGTTGGATTCCGTCGCAAGTTGCCTTCCAAGGCAAACAGCAGCGGATTGATGCGAATGCCATCGCCCGCAAAGAAGTCGAGAAAGTCCTTGTCGTCCGCGTTTCTCTTGACTCCGTGAAGGAAACGTCCCTTCAGCTCGGTGATGGTGCAACGGTCCGGGAGAACAATCATGTCTTGGCGGACAGCCAATCCTGACGGCAGCCAACCGCCCTTCACCAACCCAATGGTCTTGGATGTGTAGAACGATTCGATGCTTGCATTCCCAGAGGCAACCCCATCCAGCTGGATCTCCGGAATGTTGCTTTCAATGACTTTGGCGCGCGTCCAGTTCAGCGGGACGACAACCTTATCGGTGAGCTTCTTGTCAATGAGGTCCGCATACTGCAGCGGAGTGAACTCGACGCCAGCAAATGCCATACGGCGGCCCGTCGGTAAGCCAGCTTCGTCCATTTCCTCGTAGGCCAGTACTCGGCCACTCTTAATGCGTGAAGGCTTCAAGATCCTCAACAACTGCGCAGGCGTGAGGGCAACGCCATGCACTTTCGTAAGGCGGCGGGACAGGCGTCCAGCGGAAGTCTCATCGACTTGAACTGCAGCAACGCGCGCCGGGAAAGCGTTGACTTCTGGCCAGTGTCGAAGTCCTAGCAGCGCCGCGACAAGATCGAGCGCCTGCCCGTGTTTGAGTTGAATCTGATGTTTTTCGAGGTATGCGCGCAAGCGCTGTGCAAGCACCTTGAGCTGTTCGGTGTCCATATTGATCTCCATCGGACCAGATTCCGGTGCACGTTTTGCGGGCCGCCCAAGGAAGCAATGATGGTTGGGGGGCGCGAAACTCTGTCTTTTTCGTACCCCGAAGGTCGCGCGGCAGCCCACCGTCGAAAATAGTCGTAAAAACTGCAATGGGCTCCCCATCAAGGGCCAGCTTGGCTTGCTCTAGGCGAGAGACCAAGGTTTTTAGCGCTGTTGAGCTTGCCCGAGTGTTCAACAGCCGCGCTTCAAAGTACATCCAAAGCAATGCAAAGCTGATGGCCGCTTCTCGCTCTCCGTCGGCCAGGTGAGCCAAGCCATCATCGCGCTCGCACAGCCAGTCCAGGATCTGCATGGGACCTCCGAAAGGTGTAGCGCTAAAGGCGCCTAGGGATGGGTAGCGTTTGCTGCCATGCCGGCAGGTCGTTACCCAGCACCTCCGAGCCAGGAAAAATCATCATTGTGGGTGGATCACCATCATGACCAAACTTGTCGCAAGTCTCGTCGACGAGCCAAGAATGTGATTCGGATATGCGTGGCACGAGGTAGTGCACATATAGCGCCGCAACCATCGACTCGGCGCGAAACTCTGTGATGACCTCCTTGTTGCGCTGTCGCCTGAGGTCAGACGACTCGCAGCCAAGCTCGATGTCCATCGCGAGATGGATGACGCCGACCTTCTGGGTGGCTACCTGGCGACCTGCTTCGGCAAGTTTGGTTTTGACGTGGCGCGCCTTGCGCTCGATCGCCACTGGCGCTGTGCATTGCCAAGTGACGACTGAACCGTAGCGGAAGTCCTGGAAGAAGCGGGGGTCACGATCGACGGGGACCAAGCCGACGGCAAGGTTGTAGCCGTTATCGCGAACTGGGTTCCCTGACAGTAATCGTGCCAGCTTCGTCCCGAAATAGAGAGACGAGTCTGCAATGTCCTCCAGTACCGCATCGACATTGGCTTGGCGAATCTCACCCGAGCCGAACTCGTCGCGCCAGGGGTAGTGGCCAGATGTGAAAAGCGGGCTCGACAGGAATCGCAAAACCCAGTCGGAGAGGTACGTCTCGGGCACGTCTTTGAGTTCGACGCTGTAGTTCACATCGATGGATAGAGACAACTGCCGCCTATCGATGATCTCAGCAGCACGGCGGAATATTCGTCGCTGTAGCTCGCGTTCGTCCGCCTCGTACTGGCCTGCTCTGAGCCGCTTGAATTCAACGGCGACGCGCTCAGAGCGCCCGTCAACTGTCAGATGGATGTCCGGCGTCTTGGCTTGGCCGGGCTGCTCGGGTATGAAGGCTACGTCCTCGCCATCGGCTGCGTAGTTCCCGGCCATCACCAGCTCAAGCATGGGTCCGTCCGGCTCGCTGGCAGCGTCCTGCAGCATGCGGCGAGCTCGCTGCTCCGCGCCAGGCACATTCGCCAGAGCCTCAACATTCACCCCGATCTGTTTGATCCAAGGAACACAGCGCGAGGCAAGAGCTTGGTCGAAGGATCGCCTGCAATCAAGCAAGGATTGAGACTGGGCCAGAAAGGAGGCCACGACGTCGGCCCCGAGAGCTGACAACGCAGGGTTGCGCCCGAAGTCGCCGGCAGCGCCTGTGTAATCGATATAGGCCTGCTGGGCTGCGCGTAGTCGCCGCCCGAAGCCGACGGCATTGCCGCTGATCTCTGCTAGCCAACGGAGCGCTGTGCGGACATCAGTATCGTCCTCTATACCCTGTCGCAGTCGCATCGCGTCCTCCTTGGTCACCAATCATCGCATGTCTTCCGGACGGCGCAAGATGCCGAGGAGCGCCAGCACGACCCGCAAGTCGCTGCACGCACAATGCGCTCACGCGTCACAGAGAGGAATGTTGAATGGCGGCTACCAAGCACACGATGAAAATGCCCGAACTCCTGGTCTTTGCCAAGATGTTCGTTGTTGGCTTGGTTGCCGCAGAAGTCTGCAGGACTACCTACTATCTGGGAACTGCGTTTGTTCCTGCGATAGCCGACTTTCCCCTTTGGGCCAAAGCAATACCTGTTCTTATTGGACTGGCGGTCTGTGTGGTCTACGCCATCAATCGTGGTGCGCATGTTTCTGCCTTCCAAATGGGGCAAAGCCTTCGTTTCGATCTACTCATCGCAATGTGCTTGGGAGCTTGGTCAAACGAGTTATCCATGCCTTGGCATTTAAAGTTCCACGCAGCATTGAAAGCGGCGGACCCGTATTGGGCGCCAGTTTTTCTTCTGCTGTTCTGCACTGTGCTTTTGTCACCGCTAGTCCAGTGGCATTGGCCTAGAAGGCGGCAGACTCCTTCGCAATTCCGTTTCCTTGCGGACGAAGAGATCAGACAGGAGACCGACGATCTGCTATCGAACGAGACCCAAGCAAAGTCGTTCGCAGAGACAGTCCTCGCAAGCGGTGTGCATTCAGGATTGGTGTTCGGTGTCGATGGCCCCTGGGGCGTAGGCAAGACAAGCTTCATCAATCTTGCAGAACGCTACTGGGAGCGAGCTGCGGACAAGGTAATTGTTTGTCGGTTTGAGCCCCTTCGATACGCATCCGAGCCAGATCTCGCTGATCGCTTGATTCGCGACCTGTCCGCCGCGATTCAGAGCAAGGTCTTTGCACCCGAGTTCCGTCCTGCGGCCTCCCGATACTCTCGGCTCATCAAGGGTAAGGCTGACGTTTCGTTCCTGGGCTTCAAGCTCTCGCTGGAGCCTTCTCAGGAAACCGTCGATGAGTTGCTCGACGACATTGACGAGGTCCTTCGACGTATCGGTCGACGTGTGATCGTAGTCATCGACGACCTGGATCGTCTGGACGCGAAGACCGTCAACAACGTCCTATTCGCAACGCGACGCACCTTCAAGCTGTCGCAAGCGACCTACGTCCTTTGCTATGACACCGAGGTACTGGCCGGTGGCAAAGAGGAAGGATCCAGGGCGCGTGAGTTCCTTGAGAAGTTTGTGACAGTCAAACTGAGCTTATTCGTGGACAGCTCCAGCATCCGCAACTTCTTACAACGCGACTGGGAAAAGAGCGAGAGCCAGCTCGGGTCCGTGCCATCGGACACGATGTTGAAGCTTGGTGCCGTACTAAATGAGCTAGCGGAAATCTTGAGTGGTGATCTTGCCGCCAAGTACCTGCCTTTGCTCGGTGATCTGCGCAAGGTTAAGCGCTTCATCAACGCGATCTTGCTCATGCAGATTGAGAAGACCAATCTGGGCCGGACCGACTTCAATAAGCGTGACCTCATCAATTTGATGCTGCTGCACCTGAACTATCCAGGGTTGTTCAGGCGCATATACGCCGAGGAGACAGAGGGGCGCAGTGGTACTTTCTCGATTCGGCGCAAGTACGACGAACCAGACTTCAAGAACGCCGATGGTTTTGCAAAGGTCAAGGACGTGCACCCAGGTTCTGCCAGTTTCTTGCTGGAGCAGTTGTTTGACGTGGAGGTTTTGGAGCTGGGCGACGGGCGCAACATTGAAGAGTCCGTTCTTCGGTCCCGGGCGTGCTTTAACAAGGGCGATACGAGAAACCTGGAGAGCTTTTTGAAGCTCATTGTTCGCTTTGCCACGCCGGAGCCGCAGGAGACCTTTGTTCTCTACCAAACAGCGGTGGATCAGGTTCGCAAGGGTCGATCGATTGCCTCGGTTCTCGCGGAAGCTGAGTTTGCACTGGAACGAACAGAGACCGCACACGACCAGTTCTGGCGGGTACTTGTCAATCAGGCCCACGATTTCACCAGCCCGACTGCAGAAGACGCCATCGAAACGCTCGTTGAGTACCTGCCACGCTACTCGTCGTTCGACAACGATGACCGTGGACTGCGGCCGAGGTCGATCTACTCGTTATTGCGGCTGTTGGATCGCGCAGGTTGGGGGCGAACTGTCGGCCGGCGACGGGCAAACACCCCGGAGAACGTCATAGAAGTCGCGTGGCGCATCTTCGGAGAGCAAGCGTACGTTGGGAAAGGTCTGCTGGAGCGGCTCGCGAGCCTAGACCGCGGTGTGCTCGGTTGGAATGATCTGATGCTATTCAGGCTGCAGTGTTCGGCGGATCGCGGCGGGCAGCTGTACGACCTGCACACAGCGCTGATCATTCACCAAGACCCGTCCGCTATGACTTCAGGTCTGGTTAGCAAACTAGCCCTGTTGGGCATGAGGCGGCTCTCTCAACAGGTGTTCGCGCTCTTCAAGCGTACCTACATTGACGCTGGACGGAACTTCATCGCCGAAGCACGTGAAGTGCCCGTAGATGCGTTTTTAGGGCAGGCTTTTGCGCATCTCCATGAACAGGCTTCGCTGGATCCGGGATCCGAGCAAGGAGATACAACAATTGCGCGCCGTGTCGCCTCGGCGCGCGCCTTCGCCGCGTCGTTTGTGATCTATCAGCTCAGCAATGCGCTCCCCCCGAATGGCTCCGGCGTTGGATGTGGTCACTATGATGAAGTCGGTTCAGAGGATGGCGCCGGCATCTCCAGGTTGATGAACGAGTACGTCTTTGGCTTTTGCTTTAGCCCCTTGGTAAGCGGCGACAACGTGCTGCTGTTCCTCGATCATTGCCTCGCCAACTTGAGCAGCCCCTTCCACACTGGTCGAGATGAAGAGGGCTATGTCGCGACGAAGTCTGGACTACCAGGTGGACTGGATCCGAAGGCGATGGGCCGGTATTGGCTTGAACATCGCGATCACATTCGGGGGCTTGGTCTCCAAGACAGCGGGCGATGCGTCTATACGCCCGGCTACACGGCCTTCTACCGCGACGATCTCGACGGGGTGTTTTCCGTGCTCAATGAACTGGCCGAGGAGGTGACCTCCTCTACCACTATTCAAAATGACTGAGCGCGTCTCTTGGGGAGATCGGTACTTTCGTGTCAGATATGACGCTCCAAGGCTAAATTGGCGATCAGCCCGACGCTGCTTGTGTGGCCCAAACCGCCAAACTCGACACGGAATGCGTTCACTGGCTTCGAAGACTGCTTTGCTCCGTTTAGGGGAAGTTGGGCCGCCGAATTCCAAATGCCGCTCCCGCTGCTTATGGAGAGCTTTCCATAAGCAGCGTTATGCACAGTACGCAGTTATGAACAGTTCCTGGGCTTGATCTGGCAGCGGGCCGCGATCTCCCTGGGCGGACTGCCATGAGGGTGTCGTTGGACTGGACATAAGTTCGTGGCTGGCGCATGGATGGCGATCTCACAACTGGAGATCACCATGGACTTGATCCGCTCAATGCACCCGTTAGCCAGGGCTTGGTTGCTCGATGGCCCGCTGTCCTCGTACATCGAGGCATTCCAGGCATTGCTGGAGCGCGGTCGGTACGCCGAAGGCAGCTCGGCAGCGGCCTTGCGTGCTTGGTCGCACTTCGCTCACTGGATGACGAAGTGCCATTCGTTGCGTCAGGCGATGACGCGATCCAACGTGACGCAGCGCCTGGCATTGGCCGTCAAGGCCGCTGCGCTCACGACGCCGAGCCTGGCCGGGAGAACGATCTCTCCGCACTGCCTACGTCACTCAACGGCCATGCACCTTCTGCAGTCGGGCGTGGACATCAGCGTGATTGCCCTATGGCTCGGGCATGAGAGTCCAACGACGACGCACCAGTATGTAGAGGCCGATCTCGCCATGAAGGAAAAGGCGCTGGCCAGGCTTCAGGATCCCAACGTGGCCCCGCGCCGGTTCAGGGCAGACGACGACCTGTTGAAGTTCCTCAAGACCTTGTGATTACGCACAGTTCAGAAGCACGATCTCTGTCCTCGTAGGAGGGCGGCAACGTCGCGCTGCTAAACCAACTGTGCATAACTTCGTTGTGTGCATAACGCTGCAAACCAGACCTACAACATGGCAGCTTATTCAGCTCGCGCTCTCGCCACCGGCACATCCTCCCACCGCGTCGTGTACTGCGGCGTGCGCCTCTCCTGCTTCATTCCCCAGTCCTTGCCCTTGTTGGTGCCACCTGTGGCGCCTGAATGCACGGTGCCTTTGCCGTACCGCTGGTTGAGCGTGTCCAGCGCCACCATCAGCCTGGTACGCTCGCTGTGGTCTTCCTGTTCCAGATCGGGCTCACCCTGTAGCATGCTCCCCGCCACCAGGTCCAGCAGCATCACCCCGGCCTTGGCCATCTTGTAGCCTGGCTCATAGATGCTCTGCATGCCGACAGCAGCGGCCCAGACCAACTTGCCGGTGTCTGCCGTGGGACGACGCAGCGGCACGACGATGCTGCGGTTGAATCGGGGCCCTGGGCGGAAGGGGACGTATGGCAGAACACCAGCAGTTGGCTGGCCAAGATACCTATGCAGTGGCACCAGCAGATCATCTGTACGAGCAATATCGAGGACCCTGGCCCAGCCAGTGGACCAAGCCGAGCAAAGTGGGATGCCAACATACACATCAATCCCAGTTTTGCCTCGGTCAGGTTTGATCATGAATAGGAAGTACCTCATGACTCGTGATTCCGCAAACCTACCAAATGAATCCAAGGCATTCCGGTAACTTACATAGATTCAGTTAGCGCATCAATATGCGCACTTATGATGTAGAAATGGACGGTAGGTCAATGTCACTTTAGACGCATGGCGGCGATATGCCTTCAAACCATGGCCCGCCGCCCACGATTCACTCAGCGGTGGATGGCGACCGCCCTTTAGCGGAAGTCATCACTGCCAAGCTGGAAGCCACGGTCGTTGGCGCCCGACTTTGATCCCGCAGCCAATTGGCCCGGTCGTACACAAAGCCTGGGAATTCTTGGTCCAGTGTGGTTTTCCGCAAGATGAGGTCACGTGCCAATTGCGCCACGGTCGCGACTTCCTTTTCGTTTCGCACGTCCAGCGGTGCCACAAGGCTCACGCCCATCGCCCAGCTGAGACGCTCCCAACGCCGTGATGGCTTGACGCTTTTCTCCTGGCCCGACGATATCGATTTCAAGGGCATTCAGCCCGCTCAAAAATTCCCGAATCTCTTCATGCGGGTACGTGAGGCGCCAGCTGGAGTGGACCACGATGCGAACTGGAGGATGAGCGCTGAGAAGGGCCTTCAGATCACAGAGCCATTCAAAGGGAAGACAGGCGCCCACAGGCCCACCTGCAGGGTGCAATACACCATCAAAGTCGATGAAGATAGCCCTCATTGTTTCTTGCCTGTGTGGGTCCGTCTCGCGGGCTTCCACGCGAGTGAAACGTTCATAGCACTAAGGAAATCCTGCAAAACCTCGCGATCAGACTGCTAGATCCCGGTCAGTCATGGCAAGCGTCCAGTTCAAAAGCTCGGTTCGCGCGCCGGCCTTGAAATCGACCTCTGGCAGTTCGGCGATCGCCTCTGTGATGTCGTCTTCATCGAAGCAACCCACTGGTAGGACGCCCGGCTGTGGCTGAGCTTGAAGTGCGCCGCCTGCAGCTTGGTGCGCACTCCGCCAATGACCGCCCAGTCCTCGCTCCAGTCGAACTGGAAGGCTTCACCTGGGCCGAAGGTCAGGGGAACGAAGGTGCCACGACCAGTGGTCTGCTGGGCCACAAGGCGCTGCTCGTGCCAGAGGCGCGCAAAGGCCGCAACGCGGTTGTAGGAGCCGCCATAACCGAGCGCCTGCAGATCCACGTACATCTGCTTGACGGTGCGCCGCTGCTTGCGGGATCGGCCCGTCTCGGTCTTGAGCCAGCCAGCGAGCTTCAAGGCGAAGGGATCGAGCTTGGATGGACTGACCCGCTTGGCATAGTGCGGCTCGGCCTCGCCTACGCGCAGGTACTTGCGGATGGTGTGGCGCGAGAGGCCCGTGCGGCGGGCTATCTCCCGGATGGACAGCTGCTCTCGCAGGGCCCAGCGCCTGATGACACTCAGTGTTGC
>RRZU011830784.1_pt1 | contig 10633 bp, 5 predicted proteins | sample 2165561 | NCBI WGS metagenome assembly RRZU01 (sample SAMN10456909, study PRJNA506462) | wastewater metagenome | isolation source: wastewater sludge | place: USA: Moscow, Idaho | reverse complement strand
TGTGCCGTTGTCGATAATCTTAACATGCGTTGCTTGAAGCTGATAGCCATTTAATTCAATATTCTTAACATGCGCGATGAAGCGGAATGTGTAAGCACTATTGATGTTGTAATCTAACCTCGAGTCTAGACCTTTTGTTGCAGCTTGTTCAACGTAGTTGCCAAGGATTAGGTCGGGATCTTGAGTGGATCTGTTAAGCTCTTCCAGACTGCCTGCATTGGAAACACGGTCAGAAGGATACTTTACGAAACCCTTATCGTTAGGTAGGGGTTGGGGATTGTCGGGATTAGATGGTTCGTTCTTAGCGCAAGATACTGCCATCGCTAAAAACAGACCAATACCAAAAAGTTTGATTGTATTTTTCATAAAAAATATTTTGTAGGTAATAACAAGCAATTCTTATATGGGTTCAAACTCCATTTTAATATTGCTGACTATACATTTCTGAAGCGCAAAATATAACATAATTTTGAAATAAACAAAATTATTTTTTTACACTGTTAATAAGTTTTTATATATCTGTTTATGTGCGTATTAAAACAGAGACAGAAATAATCTCTCCTGTGAGCATAAGTGAAGTTATGCAACAAAACAATTTGCTTTTGTCAAAATTGCATGTATTAATGTTTGCTAAATCTTCGGGATTCTCTTCCATTCCAGTTCCTATCATCTTTAAGTAAGACTCCTTTCTGGTCCAGACCTCAAGAACTTTTTGCTTGATAGAGGAGCTGTTGTCGGCACAGTAATGTTGCTCTTCTAAACTGAAACTAGTCTTGATTAAATCATTCATGTGATCTTTTGTAAAGTCATGGTCTGAAATACTCTCCATATCAACTCCAATCTCAGATTCAGAAAAAGCTATCACAAAACTTTGAGACGTATTTGAAATATTAAAATATAACTGGGTTGTTGGATTTTGAGGCATTGAATCAGACGAGATTGCTAAGTATGGCTTTCCATAAGATGTTCTAAGAATTTTCAGTTCTGAAAAATCAAGTGAAGAGATTTCGGTACTATTTTTAGAAGATACTGCTGATTCTAATTCATATATCTCATATACAATAGTATATGGTAACTCTTTTTTAACAGCCTCATTAAAAGAATATCGTCTGTAATATAGATGAATAACAACATCCTTTTTTACAGTCCATTTAAAGAACTCCCCACCATATGTCTCTTTAATTTTCGATATTGTACCCTGATTTATCATCTCTAGCATTTAAGATTTTATCCAATTTTGTTGCAAATGTTTTGCTATTCTTCTGATAAAATATTTCAGAATGTTTTCCTGGAAGCACATGTGGATTTACTCCACATCTCGCATACTCACTCCATCCATAATTAGCTTTATCAGAAATATAGAATGTCCTCTCAGCTGCTTTGAAGAGGTCTATTTGGACATTTGCCGCCTCAAGTTTGTAATTTAACAAAGCTTTGTGCATTGCAATCATAACATTTGTCCCTTCGAATTGAGGGATACCATTTTTGAATGTAATTTCGGTATCGTGTTCTTTGATAAATCCTGTCTTTTGAGCAATGTACTCGACTGTTAGTTTGTAATTTTTAATCTTAGTTTTAACTGTCAAGAAGTCTAGTTTTAAAACCGACTTTATGAGAAGCTGGACATTATAGCAAAACTTTATCATAACACTAGGGTTGTGCCCTCCTGCAAGCCCTGCTACGGTATCTATCATCCCTAGAAAACCAATCTCATCTCCAAGTTTCGTTAGCTTACTAGCAATATCAAATGCAATGAATCCACCAACCGAAAACCCTAATAGATAATAAGGGCCACGAGGTCTAATCGCCTTAATCTCTTTGATGTAATCATCTGCCATCTCTTCAATTGAAGTACTTATTTGCTCTGTACCGTCAATTCCTTTAGCTTGTAGTGCATAGATTGGCCTTCCAGGCTCCATGTCTTCGGATAATGATCTAAATAGCAAAACATTTAACCCCGCACCATGAATTACAAAAAGAGGCGTCTTCTCTCCCTCTCGTCTTATTGTAACCAAACAACCTGTTTTTGTTATGTCAGACGATATATATTTAGTAAATTCCCTTGCAGTTGGATAGTTAATCAAAGCGGATACAGGAACTCGAATACTTTTATCTGTATTGATTTTTGATACCATAATTACCGCTTTAATGGAGTTTCCTCCAAAATCAAAAAAATTATCATTAACTGTAAGGTACTTATTATTCAGTACATCTCGCCATAAATTTAAGATATACTCTTCAAAACTATTTTCTAAGCAATTATCCTTTATTGGAAGAGAAGCTTCAAGCTCTGTATCAATTAGTCTCTTTTCAACTTTTGATTGATGGAACGAGATTAAGGCTTTATTATCTGTTTTACCATTAACATTCAAAGGAAGTGTATCTAAAACATAGAAATATTGTGGAATTTGATGATTCTGCAAATATTTTTGTGATTCTGTTCTTAAACTTTTCTCAAAATTATTATGGGTATCCTGAGCTAAATTTGTAATCACAAACGCTATAAGCGAGACTGAATCATTGTCTTTATATGGCAATACAACACAATCTTTCACCCCTTCAACTCTTTTCAACCTATGCTCGACGTCTGCCTTTTCTACCCGATATCCTCTTATTTTTAACTGTCCGTCATTGCGTCCTAAATAGTAAAAATTCCCCTCTATGTCGCTTGCAACTAAATCACCAGTTTTGTAAAATTTTTGATTTGATTCGAGACAAATAAAATTTAAGTCCGTAAGTTCTTCATTATTACAATACCCCTTTGCAACAGATCTTCCCCCAGTGTAGAGCTCACCTTTCATCCCTGGATAGACCGGTTTCATATTATTGTTTAAGACTTGGGATATGTAACCCTTAAGAGGTCTTCCAATTGGTACAGATTGATTTGTGCAAACATAGGCAGCGTGGGAGACAACTGTTGTTTCGGTAGGTCCATATGTATTTGCAAGCTGAATGGATATCTCTTTTGATCTCCATTTTATAAGGTCTTCTCTATATAATGCTTCTCCTCCAATAATAATAAGTCTTAGGGAGTTAGACATCTGCTCCAAACATCCTCCTTCAAGGAGCGTTCTCCAATAAGCAGTTGGAAGGTCAAGAACAGAAATATTGTATTTAGTAACATTATCTGCTAATACTTGAGGGGAGATCATTTCTTCTGTTCTTAAGACCAAAGTTGCTCCAGAGGTTAAAGTACAGAAAATCTCCTCTATTGATGCATCGAATGCTAAATTTGAAAATTGCAGAACTACATCTTTGGAGGTAAAATTATAAAAAGTGGCAGCTCCATCTACAAAATTCCACAACGCTTCTCTACCGATTATAACTCCTTTAGGCAGGCCTGTAGTTCCACTTGTATATATTATATATGCCTCATCATCTGGATATTTACCTTTATCTTCGGAGTTTGTAACAAGCACTCCAAGGGAATCTTTTGTATTTACATAAGCAACAATAGAAGAGTTATTTATAATATAGTCTCTCTCTTCATCAATTACTCCAGGACTTAAAGGAACGAAGGTTGCCTTAAGTTTTAAAATTGAAAAAATTGCTACTAAATAGTTGAATGATCGATATGCTTCAACTGCTATTCTTTGTCCTGAAGTTATTCCGCTTTCGACAAGTGCTTTAGCAAACTCATCAATTGCCTCATTTAATGCAAAATAAGTATACTTTGTGCCATCTTTTGCATCAATTACAGCGATTTTATCACTATTAACAAATTGAAACTCATCATTAATTTTGCTTTTACAATCTGACTGTATGATTGTTGTAGCTCGATGATTTATGCATTGATCCAAGTAATAAGTAAGATAGTCTGCAGTTTGGTCATAGGTGTATACCTCTACGACAAGTTTTTCATCTTCTTGATAGATGAAAATTTTTCGGTGATTACTTTGAATATAAGAGCTCTCCTCTTTTTCTGACAATGTTGGTTGGTAAAGACATATCGAATATCCTGCGCTCTTTAATTGTGAAGATATTTGTAAGAGTTGCGGATAACGAATAAAGATATCGTCCAATATTATATATCTATGATAATCTTTATTTTGAAAATAAGGGACTACTTCGCAAGTCAATCCGTAACTAACTATGTTGAGATTTTTGGATATAGGAGTTATAATTGGAAGTAGAGATTCTATTTCGCTGCAATCATTTTCTGCAGAGTTAAATATATTCAGAAAGAGCTTTTGCAAACTATTCAATATATCTTCAGTATCAACATTTGAGAGATCGAATTTTATTGTATCAGAATATTTTGCTCCACTTATCACAAATGGCCACTCTTTGACATCGGAGTTCTGCAGTTGCGATACAATCTCTTTTTCTGTTTTTATAATACTTTTTAACTCGTGACTTTTTATAAACTTATTTAAAGAATCTGGCAGCGAATCTGATTTGATTATCTCATCCTCAGAAATATTTTCGGAGTTGTTTACATACTCTATCTTATTATTTCTAAACAATTTGGCGGTACAAAACTCATTTGCAGCTGTTGGCCCGTTATAACATGCTCGAATAATTCTCTTAGCATATTCAAAATCTTTAATATTATTTAGAAAACCGAAATTTTCGGGCTTTTTATGCAAACCGTTGTAGCTTCTCTTTACTAAATTATTGACTTTTGCTTTCTTATCTAATACCATTTTATCTATGGAATCTTCAACAGACGACAACTTCGCAAGCAGCTCATTTAGAGACTCTAAAGCAAGATTAAAATTTTGTGAATTTAAATGATAGGCTGTATCCTGTTGTTTTATCGGATACTCTTTTTGAATTAAAATATCACCTTTGTCAATCTGTTCATTTATTAAGTGCCATGTTACACCTGCTGTTGCATCTCCATTTATAATTGCCCACGAAGTAGCGTTGACCCCTGCATTTTTCGGCAAGATAGAATCGTGATAATTAATTGAATTGCATTTAATTTTACTGAGGAGTTTTGAATTAAGGATTTTTGGATTGTTCACACTAAAGAGATAGTCTGCATATGGTATTTTCGACTCATCCTGAATATAATCAAAGATCTCTATCCCATTTTTTATTGCATACGATTTAATATCAATATCTTCAGAAATTATACCAACGACTGAGTAGTTATAGGTCTCTAGGATCTTTATTGATTCCAGAACTAATATACCTTCTCCAATTATAAGACAACTATATGGGAGTTTAATCTTATTATAATCAATATCTAATTGCTTTTTAAGTGTTTCTTGAATAGTTTGAACAGGGAATTTCAAAAAATCACTTATGTATGCAGTCATTAACTGGCTTATGTTTTGCGCATTAACGAATCCACACTTGACAATATCATACTCTATCCAACAAATATACTTATCATCACATTTTTCGATGTTTAGTAGAATACTTGTCTTACTTGTATTGTTCCCAATCTCTTTTTGTTGAATTGAGAAGTTTTGGTTCTGGTTAGTACTATGTGGCCAATTTTGCAGAACAAATATATTATCATACAGTGGATTAACTCCTGGCTTTGCTTCACGTCCCGATATTTTTAATATATCGCTAAAAGGTAGCTCTGCATGAGAGAATGCTTCGAATGACCTGTTGGAAATAGTTAATAGTATATCAGTAATTTTCTGGTCTCGCTCAATTTCATTTGCAAGCGGAATCATATTTGTGAAGTAGCCTATCTTATCTGCGATTTCGGGATTCTCTCGATTGGCGTAAGGAGTTCCTGTGACTATTCTATTTTGTCCTGTTAGACGATATAGGCAAAGTTGAAATATGGTTAAAAACAGGTTAAATTGTGTGATTTTGCGTTCTTTACAAAAGAGATCAATCTTATTGGTTTCATTCTCGGAAATTTCCCACCACAACCTGTTACCTTCTGTTGATATTATCTGATTATTAGCAGATTTGCTCAATGAATCAGTTCGTGAACTTGCTTTTTTTAGGTTTAGTTTTTCTGGTATTTCAGCAAGTCTCTCTCTCCAAAATGAATTAAGTGATTCTAAATCGCTTTGAGATAAATTTTTGGGTTCTCTTATAATATCTAAGTAATTAGACTTTACATCTTGTTTTATTCTCTCCATAAAGAGATTTAAAGACCATCCATCAAAGATAATATGATGGATACACATCAGGATTATAAGCTCATTATCATAAGTTAAAAAGGATCTACATGAAAATAAGGGCAACTCAGAAAGGTTGAATCGTGTATTACCATTTTCTTTTGCTTCATTTACTATTACTTGTAACTTCTGATTAACGTCTAAATTTCTGAGGTCATTTATTGTGATCTGATCGCTGAAATATTGATTATTTAGAACCTGAAATACTAATCCATCAATTTGTTTGAATGTAATTTTAAATGCTTCTGATGCATTTATTGCTTTTTGGAAAAGAGTTACTACTTCTCGAATATCAAAGTCGCTTTTGGTTTTTGTAAACTTAAACTCTATTTGGATATTATTTATAATCCCCGATTGATCGAAGCTATCCATTATCCACATCTGCTTTTGCTGTGCAGTTGCAGGAATTTGACCATCTTCTCCATTATAATGCACTTTATGCTTATCGTATTGAGCATTACTTTCAATCGATAATTTATTTATCAGCGTTAAAAGTTGTAGATATTTTGAATTATGATAAACATCAGATATTGTAAGTTTTATATTAAGTCTCTTTTTAATTTCGATTATTAATTGAATTGCTTTGATTGAATTTCCTCCAACTTCAAAAAAATCAACCTCTTCGGAAGAGGGCTCACTCCCTATTAACTCTACCCAAATACTTAATAATTGATTATAATCTGCTTTTTCATTTACATTAATATCTGTGTCATCTAATTTAGCTTGTCTCTGTTGTAGTTGCTTTATTGTCTTTAGTTTTGAAATCTCCTTTTTCCCATTTTCCGACAATTTAAATTCCTTACAATGGACAAAGTAAGATGGGATCATATATTCTGGAAGGCAAGGTCTCAGCTTTTGCAGTATTTCAACAAGATCATCTGTTCCAAGTAAATAAAAATCAGATTCATCTTTACCTTCTAATGGTTTATAGACAATATAAGCTGCAATACAGTCTGTTTCATTTGCATCTTTTGTGAAGATTACAAGAGAATCTTTAATCTCCTCTATCTTATTCAATTCATATTCAATCTCACCTAATTCAATTCTCAAGCCCCTAAGTTTTACTTGAAAATCCTCTCTTCCGCAAAAATCAAAAATTCCAGGTTCTATCTCCTTCCCAATATCACCTGTTCTATATATTGTCTCACCTTTTCTATATGGATTTGGTATGAATCTTTGACTATTGAGCTCTGGCCTATTGATATAGCCCTTTCCAACCCCTGCTCCTCCGATGAATATCTCTCCCTCTTGTCCAAATGGAACAGCATTCAGGTCTTTATCGAGGATGTAAATTTCATCACCATCAACTGCATATCCAATTGGAGTTTTAGTATATTTATGCTCAATTGGGCAAAGGTATGTTGTGGCATACACAGTTGTCTCAGTAGGGCCATAAACATTGATCAACTTAGGCTCTTTAGAATTAGTTAATTTGTAGAACTTGTCTGCTAGAGAGACTGGTAGCACCTCTCCGCCGACAGAAACCCATTTAAGTGACTGTAAATAATTAGAATCATTTATAAAATCAGAAACTTCATAATAATCCAAAAAAGACTTCAACATCGATGGTACAAAAAACATAAATGATACATGATGTTGATTTATTTTCATTAGTAATTTTTCTGGATCTTTTTCTGCTCCAGCCTCTAAGACATATAAAGATGCTCCGGCTTCCATCCAACCAAATAATTCCCACACAGAACCGTCGAACGTGTAGGGAGATTTGAACATGATAACATCGTGCCTATCGATAGGATATCTATGTTGTATATAATTGATTAAATTTAAAACTGAGCAATGCTGAATTTCAACTCCTTTTGGCTTGCCAGTCGATCCACTTGTAAACAAGACATAGGCTGTAGACTTATTGTTAATTATTTTAGAACCCGATTCTTGGATCTTATACGTCTGAAATGTATCGCTCTTTTGATATAAATTGGACTCTCCGATTAAAACTGTATTAAATTTTGAGGTTAATGCTACCTTGTTGTGTTCAACTGTTGTTACAATCAATCTAACACCTGCATCTGCAAATAAATCGTTGATTCTCGATTCAGGCCAACTTGGGTCCGCTGGAACATAAGCAGCTCCTGTCTTAAGAATCGAAAAAATAGCAACGACCATCTCAATTGATCGATCCATTAAAACACCAACTTTTGAATCGACTAAGTCTGAATTATAGCTATGCTCATAGCTATTCTCTGAAAAATACTTTTTATTTAATTCTTTATATTGATTTTCTATTTGGTGGCAATACGAATCAGTTATGTATGCAAATTCACTATATGTCAGACTTGTACAATCGTCAAACACAGCTGTATTTGTAGGATAATTCTTGCAACATTCTTCTAACAGCGAGATTAATGTCGCTTGTTCGTGTGCCTCTTTCATATAAGTTCTTTGTAACTATGTAAATATAGGTCTTTTTTAAATATTTGATTACAACCTGAAATAAATAATATCAATATTTTTTATTTTTTCCTACCGACCGTCGGTTTTTTATTTATATTTGCGCCGATATTAATATTCGAATAGTAGTGTAAAGTTTATGGGGGCAAAAGGGGATAAAAAATTTGAGGAGATAATCGAAGTTGCTGTAAAAGAGTTTACTGAGCGTGGGTATGAAAATACCACAATGCAGAACATTGCTCAGAAAGCTGGCTTAAGTAAAGGTGGACTATACCATCACTTTAGTAGTAAAGCAGAAATTTTATTTGTTTTGAATGCTACAATAATCAACTCAATTAAAGAGATTTGCGACAGAATTGACTTAAGACCAAATGCAGAAGAGGGATTGAATCGGTTTATTGAGGAGTATATCTCCTTTTGGTTGACAAAACCCGATGAGTTACAGCTTTACTTTATAACCTTTAACTACGCTTATAAAGACGAAAGAATTGTGGAGCTATATTCATCTTCCAATGAATATCTTAGATCAAAAATTTCATTAGCTTTTGAAAAAATGAACATCAGATTTGAAATACAGAATTCACAAAAAAGTGAGTTAATAGACGCAAAAGCTCGTTCGCTCGCATTGATGTCGTGCTTAGATGGATATCTCGGCAACTTGCTCTTCGACACACAAATCGAACCAGATCGGATGATTAAAGAGATCCAACGAATATTTGTCAAGTAATAATAGAGGTTATGCATAAAATTGAACAAGACAACAATGGTACAATAGCATTAGAATTGAAAAACATTTCTAAGCACTTCGAAAAATTTGTGGCAGTGAATAATCTCTCGCTGCAAGTACCTAAGAATATAATCTTTACACTTCTTGGTCCAAATGGTGCTGGTAAGACTACAACGATCAATATGATATAATGTAATTTATCCAAAACTGACTTGTTTGGAACAACTTGAATTTGTTGGTTGTATGCATGATATTGATTCAAAAAGTGCAAAACTGAGAGCATTGGAGGATGTATTTATAGCCCTCACAGGCAGGTCATTACGAGACAATTAGATCAACAATAAGTAAGCATTTTAAATTATTTAGAAGCATTTACATATGAAAATCATACATATAATTAAAAAATCATCAAAAGAGCAGCTGCGTAGTTTTTGGATGCTACTTTTGACTCTTTCTATGGGTCCTTTCTTTATTTTTGTTTACTTCTTAATCGCTCAATCATCAGAAAGGAATTATAATGTACTTATAGAAAACAGAGATACAGGTGTAGTTGTAGCTTATGAACCAAAACCGAATAAGATAAATGCTAACCATGAGTTTCACAGAGTTAATCACGGTGCTAATTTGATTGTTTACGCAAACAAAGAGCTTATTAAAATAGTTATGACTACATAAATTGCAATCAAGTAACATCTTCAGATATGTTTACAGCAAGTATTGCTTTCATTTGGGAAGTCGAAAATAAAACTATCACATTGCTTAAGTTATCTAACTTGAATCCTATCGAATATTTACTTGGAGTGAGTAGTGTACAAACAATAATTGGTGTTGTTGCTGCGTTTTTGTCTCTTGGCACTGCAATCGCCCTTGGCTTTTCTGTTGGAGGCAGTATAGATTCCATGTATGTAGGCGGAACTCAAAATAACATCTCCATTATTGTTACTATTTTTATTGTCTCGGCTCTTACATCAATCTCAATTCTTACAATTATCTATCTGATTATAGGCGCAATACTTTTTAAAAAGAGACATTACGGGCTACTAAGTCACGCTAGAAAAAGTTAGAAATAGCTAATCTCAGAAAAATTGTATATCAGAGAGGTTGTAAACGATATTCGCTTACCAAGTAATTTAGACTTAATCAGCACTAAACAAGAATAGGTAGATAGACATGCAGTTAACATATATTTTGCGGCATTTCAAGGAAACAGCATCTCTATAAACGCTCCCTTAGGCTCAAAAAGGTGCTTCGCTCGTTAATGTGCTAAGCTGCTGATTTATTGCGTATTTTGCAATTTCCTGCAGAATACCCCAATGTATTGTCAATAGCATTATCATCGTTATATATTGACAAAATGTATTATCTATCAATACATTAAGAAAAAGTACTTACGATACTACTT
>RRZU010808770.1_pt1 | contig 10633 bp, 9 predicted proteins | sample 2165561 | NCBI WGS metagenome assembly RRZU01 (sample SAMN10456909, study PRJNA506462) | wastewater metagenome | isolation source: wastewater sludge | place: USA: Moscow, Idaho | reverse complement strand
TGGTCATCGAAGGCGTGCAGCGCCTGCAGAACGGCATGACCGTCGCCACCGCCGCCGCGCCGGAACCGGCAAAGCCGCAAAACGCCACCGCCCCGGAAGCACCCCAAGGCGGGGACCCTGCGACCGAAAGCGCCGGTGATGCGCCATGATCTCGGACTTCTTCATCAACCGCATCCGCTTTGCCCTTGTGGTCTCGATCGTGATCTCCATCGTCGGGGGGATCGCGCTTCTGGCGCTGCCGGTGCAGCAATATCCGAACATCACCCCGCCCACGGTGAACGTCTCGACCTCCTATCCGGGGGCGAGTGCTGAAACGATTGCCGATGTGATCGGCGGGCCTATCGAATCCGCCGTGAACGGCGTCGATGACATGAGCTATATGTCCTCGACCAGCTCGAATGCCGGGCAATATTCGCTGGCGATCACCTTTCGAGATCGGCACCGTTTCGGATCAGGCGCAGGTCAATGTGCAGAACCGGGTGCAATTGGCGACCTCCAATCTGCCCAATGAGGTGCAGCAGCAGGGGATACAGGTCCGCGCCAGCTCGCCCGACTTCCTGCTTGCGTTGGGGTTCTATGCGGAAAACGGGCAGATGGACGATCTCGCCGTCGCCAATTTTGTGAATACCCGCCTCATCGACGAAATCGTGCGCATTCCGGGCGTCGGCGATGCGTCGTCTGTCGGGACCTCGGAATATGCCATGCGGGTCTGGCTGGACACGCCGAAGATGGTGGCACTTGGCGTGACGGCCGACGAAGTGGCCGCGGCGATCCAGACGCAGAACGTGCAGGCCGCACTGGGCGAGCTTGGCGGCCCGCCCGCACCGCCGGGGACCGATCTGCAATACACGCTGGTATCGCAGGGCCGGCTGAGCGAACCGGCACAGTTCGAGCGTCTGATCGTGCGGACCGGGGCCGATGGCAGCATCGTGCGGGTCGGCGATGTCGCACGGGTCGAACTGGGCGCGCAATCCTATGCGGCGCAGGCCATGGTGGGCGACCGCAACGCCACCATGATCCAGGTGAACCTTGGACCGGGCGCGAATGCGCTGGATACGCGCGGCGCCGTTCTGGACATGCTGGAGACCGCAAAGCCCAGCTTTCCGCAGGATCTGACCTATGACACGGTCTATGATGCGACGCTGTTCGTCAGCTCCAGCATTGATCTGATCATGCGGATTCTGATCGAGGCTTTTGTCATCGTCATGGTGGTGATTTTCCTGTTCCTGCAGGATTGGCGGGCGACGATTGTGGCGGGCGTCTCGATCCCGGTGTCGCTTCTGGGGGCGATGGCGGTGCTGCTGGCGATGGGCTATTCGCTCAACATGATCTCGCTTCTGGCGCTGGTGCTGGCCATCGGGCTGGTCGTCGATGATGCGATCCTTGTCGTCGAAAACGTCCAGCATATTCTGGAAGAAGACCCCGACATGCCCCCGGCGGAAGCCGCAAAGCGGGCGATGAAGCAGATCACCGGGCCGATCATCTCGACGACCTTTGTGCTGCTGGCGGTGGTTGTCCCCACGGGCTTCCTGCCCGGCATCAACGGCCAGTTGTTCCGGCAGTTTGCGGTGACGATTTCCGGCGGGCTGGTCATGTCGGCAATTGTTGCGGTGACGCTCAGCCCGGCCATGGCGGCGGTCCTGCTGAAGCCCCCGAAGGAGGGGAAGCGGCGTGGCCCCCTCGCCTGGATCGAGGCCGGGCTGAACTGGCTGCGCGATACCTATGGCAAGATCGTGGGCTTCCTGCTGCGCTTCTGGCCGATCCCGGTCGGCGTTCTGATCGCCTGCGTGGCGGCCGCCGTCTTTATGATCACCTCGCTGCCCAGCACCTTCCTGCCCGATGAGGATCAGGGCGCATTGTTCATCAACGTGCAGCTTCTCGATGCGGCCTCGTTGCAGCGGACCGACCGGATCATGGCGCTTGTCCGGGACGAGCTGGAAAAGACGCCCGGCGTGAAGGAGGTCATCTCGGTCTCTGGTTTCAGCATCTTGCAGGGCACGGCCGCGCCCAATGGCGGCATGGACGTGGTGGCGCTGGAACCGTGGGAGGACCGGGAAAGCGAAGACACCCAGATGGGCCACATCGTCCAGACGCTGAACCAGACCTTCAGCCAGGTGCCGGGTGCAACCATCGCGGCCTTCACCCCGCCGCCGATTCCGGGGGTGGGTGCGGTTGGCGGGCTGGACATGCGCTTCCAGACGCTGGAGGGGCAATCGCCCGCCGAGCTGGCCCAGACGCTGCGGTCATTTCTGGCCGCCGCCGATCAGGATCCGGCCATTGGCAGCCTCGGCTCGACCTTCAGCGCGGATGTCCCGCAGATCTATCTGAACGTCGATCGGGTGCGCGCCGAGCGGTTGGGTCTCAGTGCGGCGGATATTTACCGGACCATCGGGATCAGTTTCGGGTCCAGCTATGTCAACGACTTCACCACCGGCGGCCGGAACTATCAGGTCACGCTGGCGGCGGATGGCGATTATCGTGCCGATGTCGACGATCTGATGAACCTGTATATCCGCAGCGACAAGGGCGCGATGGTGCCGCTGCGGACCGTGGCATCGACCACGACCATCCTTGGCCCCTATGTCATCAACCGCTTCAACCAGCAGATGGCGGCCACCGTGAACGGTCAGGCTGCGCCCGGGGAAAGTTCGGGCGCGGCAATGGCGGCGGTCGAACGGATTGCGCAGGACGACATGCCCGAGGGCTATGCCGTTGCATGGGCCGGGCTGTCCTTTCAGGAACAGCAGGGCGGCGGCAATCAGTACATCACTTACGTCATGTCGCTGATCTTCGCCTATCTGTTCCTGGTGGCGCTGTATGAAAGCTTTGCGCTGCCCATTGCGATCCTGCTGTCGCTGGGGGCGGCGGCCTTTGGGGCGGCGGTCGGGCTGGTCATCACCGGCCTGCAGATGAGCCTGTATGTGCAGATCGCCTTGGTGCTTCTGATCGGGCTGGCGGCCAAGAACGCCATCCTGATCGTCGAATTCGCCAAGGAACGCCGCGAGGAAGGCATGTCGATCATCGACGCCGCCCGAACCGGGGCCGAGGCCCGTTTCCGCGCCGTTCTGATGACCGCCCTGGCCTTCATTTTCGGCGTGCTGCCACTGGCGGAATCGCATGGCGCGGGCGCCGGGGCGCAGAATGCCGTCGGGATCACCATCATCAGCGGCATGCTGGGCGCGACGCTGATCGGCCTGTTTATCATCCCCTCGCTGTATTACGTCGTCCAAAGCGTGACGGAATGGCTGTCCGGAAAGCTGCGCAAGAAGCCGCCGGAACCGGGCACCCGCGAGGCGCGGGATTCATGACCCGAACATGATCGCGGTGCTATGGCGACGCTGGTGGTATTGGACGGCGAAAAGCGGGCCGGCGCAGGTCGCCCTCACCTCGCCCGAGGCATAAGCCGCAGCCGCGCCTCGTGGGGTTGCGACGAATGGCTGCGCTGGAATGCCCAATGCCGGGACAGCACGAACGTCAGCACGGCCGCCACGGCGGTCGAGGCCATAAGCGCGGCCGAGGGGTGACCGGGCGCCCCTTTCAGCAGCAGGAACAGCACGGTTTCATTGGTCGCGAAACCAAGTCCCGACACGATCAGGAACCGGCGGAAGGCGTGGCCGACTGCCGCGCCATGCCCCGCGAAGGAAAACAGGTGATGTCCCCAGAAGCTGACCATGAAGGCCGTCGCAAAGGCAATCGCATTGCTGACCAGCGGCGCCACCCCCGCCCGGATCAGCAGCAGCGCCACCGCCAGATGGGTCAGCGTCGCCAGCCCGCCGGTCAGCGCAAAGCGTAGGCCTGCGCCTATCATTCGGCCTGCGCCGCGATGCTCAGATCCTCGGCGATCAGATAGCCGGGGCGGCCTTTCACCTCGTTGAAGACCCGCGCCAGATATTCGCCCAGGACGCCGATCGACATCAGCTGGACGCCGCTGAAGAAGAACAGCGCGACGGCCAGCGTCGACCAGCCGGCGACATCATGGCCAAAGATTATCGTGCGGCCCGCCAGAAACAGCCCGTACAGGATCGAGAAGCTGGCCAGCACCATGCCGATCCCGGTCCACATCCGCAGCGGCCAATCGGTAAAGGCGGTCAGCCCGGTCATGCCCAGATGCAGCAGGCGCGCGAAGTTGAACTTGCTGCTGCCGCCGCCCCGCGGTTCCAGCTCGACCGGGATCGCCAGCGACCGGAAGCCGACCCAGGCGTAAAGCCCCTTCATGAAGCGGTTGCTTTCGGGCAGCGCGCACAGCGCGTCGACGACCTTGCGGTCCATCAGGCGGAAGTCGCGGGCGCCAGCGGGGATCTGAACCTCGCTGCCGATATTCAGGAACTTGTAGAAAGCGGCGGTGAAACGGCGCTTCAGCCAGCTTTCATCCTCGCGATGGGCGCGGACGGCATAGACGATCTCATACCCCTCGCGATATTTCTCCAGCATGGTGTCGACGTAATGCAGGGGTTCCTGCAGATCGGCGTCGAGGATCACCACGGCGCGGCCGGTGCTGTGGCGCAGCCCGGCCATGATCGCCTGTTCCTTGCCGAAATTGCGCGACAGGCGCAGCAGGCGGACGGGCACATCCCAGTGACCGGCGCGGATAATGGCCACGGTGTCATCGGCGCTGCCATCATCAATGACCAGAATTTCGGAATGGGCGGCCAGCTGTTGGGCCTTCTGGGCGACGCGGCGCAGGGTCTCGGCGATGGTGTCGGCCTCGTTATAGGCCGGGATCACGAAGGACAGATCGGGCGGGGTCAGGCCCAGCACCGCGTGGCCCAGAACCGTCTGGCGCGTCAGCATATCAACTGTCTCCAGCGAGAGATCACGCATATTGCCCATCAGTTCATCTCACTCTTGCTTGGCCCCAGAAACAGGACGTGGCGGCCATAGGCGCCGAGGTTTTGCAGGCCCAGTTTCTCGGCCAAGGGGGCCATGTCGGGCGGCACGGAAAAAGCAGCAGGGGCACCGGCGGCGATCTGCGGGAAGGCGTTCGCGTCGATGGTCTTGGCCTGACCGCGCGCATAGAACTCGGCCGAGAAGCTGCGCTTGCCGACGGTATAAAGCGGCGCGCCCGGCAAGGCGGTTTCCGCCGCCGCGACCAGCCCCTTGTCGGATTTCAGATGGATCTGGGCGGGCGCGAAGACCGCCATGCCCGCCAGCGCCGTGAACAGCACCAGCATGACGAGCGATGCGGTGACAAAGCCCGTGCGCAGCCCGCGTCCGGGTTCAGCCCCGAAGACCTGCGCGACCAGAACCACCATCAGGATCACGGCAGCAGGCAGACCGGGCAGGACATAGGCCGCGAGGATGTTCGAGGCGGGCGTAAACAGCAGCAGCGGCGACAGCGCCCACAGCAGCAGATACAGCCGCCAGCCCGCGCGGTCCTGCCGGAAGGCGGTGAAGGTAGCGCGGGCGCGCGACAGAAGCAGCAGCGGCACCACGCCCCAAGGCAGCGCGGCGATCAGCCAATACAGCCAGATCATGCCCTTGGGTTGCTCGTGTCCGGTGCCATACAGATCGCCCTGCCAGCCCGGCGTCAGGAAGCGCTGCACATGCTCGCCGATCAGGAAATAATGCAGAAAGCCGGGGGTCGCGATCTCGGCCGCGACGTACCACGGCAGCACCAGCATCAGCAGCAGCGCCGTGCCACGCAGCCATGGCAGGCGCTTCAGCAGGCCCCAGTTCCAGGTCACGACCAGCCACAGAAAGACGGGAATGCCGCACAGGATCGTCGCCACCGGCCCCTTGGCCAGCAGCCCGATGGCCAGCCCCACGATCATTGCATAGGCCCAAGCCCGGCTGCCGTTCTGGGTGGCGTTCCAGAACCCCACCATCACCAGCGTCGTGCCCAGCACCATCGGCATATCGGTCATCACGAAGGCCGAGGCGCCAAAGAACATCGCCGTGGTCGCCAACGCGACCGTGGCCACCAGCGCGGCATTGCGCCCCACCAGATCGCGCGACCACAGCCAGACCAGCATCAGAACCGCCAGCGCGGTCAGCAGGATCGGCAGGCGCGCCGCCGCCTCGTTCACGCCGAAAAGCTGCATGCCTGCAGCCGACAGCCAGGTATGCAGCGGCGGCTTTCCCCAGAAGGGCACGCCATAGTCGAATTGCGGGGTCAGCCAATTGCCGGTCTCGACCATCTTGCGGGCGATCTCGGCATAGCGGGCCTCGGTCGTGTCGGTAAAGGGCACGGTGAAGGCCGCCCACAGCCGCAGCAGGGCGAAGGCTGACGCAATGGCGATCAGCACCGCCTTCGCGCGCGCGCCAAGAATCAGGTCCCGACCCGCGGGGGCCACGGCTTGGGGCGGCATCGCCGATGCCACGTTTTGCGGGCCAAGATAGGCTTCGCTTGATGCCATTATCGTCTGTCCTGCTCGGTCGTTTTTGGCTGACGTTATGGGTCAGTTACCCGGCGGGACCTCTCGGCGCGCTTGCCGCGACTATACCAATCCGTAATCTTTCAATATCTTGACCCGAGGTCGCACTGGGCTATCTCTGCGGCTGCCATAACCAGACAGGACAAGACCCATGCGCGTTCTCGTGGTCGAGGATCATGCGGAGACGGCGGATTACATCACCTCCAGCCTGCGGGCGCAAGGGCATGTGGTCGATCATTGCGCCAATGGCCGGGACGGGTTTCTGCATGCCCTGGATAACGACTATGACGTGATGGTGTTTGACCGGATGCTGCCGGGGCTGGACGGTCTGACGCTGATCAAATCGGTGCGCGGCGCGGGCGTGGAAACGCCGATCCTTGTCCTCAGCGCGATGGACGGCATCGACGACCGGGTCGAGGGGCTGGAGGCCGGATCGGACGACTATCTGGTCAAGCCCTTCTCGTTTCAGGAGCTGTCGGCGCGGCTGGCGGCCCTGACCCGCAGGCCGCCCCTGAAGACCGAGGAAACCGTGCTGCATGTGGCCGATCTGGAAATGAACCTGATCCGGCGGACCGTGACGCGCGGCGGCGTGCCCCTTGATCTGCAACCGCGCGAATTCAGCCTGCTGGAATATCTGATGCGCAATTCGGGCCGGGTGCTGACGCGCACGATGCTGCTGGAATCGGTCTGGGATTTCCACTTTGACCCCAAGACCAACGTGGTGGAAACGCATATCTCGCGGCTGCGCAACAAGGTCGACAAGCCCTTCGCGACCGAGCTGATCCACACCGTGCGCGGCGCCGGGTACAGCCTGCATGGCTGATATGGCCGCCATCCTGCGGTTCCTGCGGTCCACCTCGGTCCGGCTGTCGCTGCGCTTTGCGACACTTTATGCGGTGGTCACGCTGCTGATCTTCGGGCTGACCTATTATTTCGCCGACCGCGAGATCACCGAATGGGTGGGCGATCAGCTTTCAGACGACGCGGCGGGCTTTGCTGAATTGTATGACGCCGAGGGGCTGGACGCCACGCTTGCCAAGTTGAACGGCTTTGCCGGCTTCAATTTCGAAGACTACCGCATCTATTTGCTGAAAGATGCGAATGGCGCGGTGCTGGCGGGGAATGTCGCGGACATCAACTGGCAAGGCAGCAGCGGCTATGTCGAGACGGCGGCCATTCATGCGCTGAAGCCGCATCACAACGATGTCGCGGGCTATCTGCTGCATTCGGTGCAGCTTGGCCCAAATCAGCTGACGCTTGGCACCAGCACCTATTTTCTGGAGGAGCTGCGCGAGGTTCTGGGCAAGGGCCTGATCACCGGTTTCATCCTGTTGCTGCTGGCCGGGCTGGTCGCGGGCGTCATTGTCGGGCGCAAGACCGAACGGCGGCTGGCCGAAATCTCGGGCACGCTGAAGTCGGTGGCGCTTGGCCAGCTGGAGGCGCGCGTGCCCCCCGCCGGGCGCGAGGCGGACGATCTGGCCCGTGTCGCCACGGAAATCAACCGCACCATCACCCAATTGCAGCACATGGTGGAAAGCCAGAAGCAGATCTCGGCCGATATCGCCCATGATCTGCGCACGCCGATGCAGCGGCTGCGGCAACGGCTGGACGCCATGGCCCACTCCGGCAGCCTGTCCCCGCAGATGGAGGAGGAGGTCACAGCCGCGATCGAGGTCGTCGACGACCTGATCAACACTTTCCACGGCCTGCTGCGGATCGCAGAAATTGAAGCAGGCCGGCGGCGCGAGCGCTTTACCGATATTGCGCTTGCTCCCCTGCTGGCCCGGCTGGAGGACGCTTACGGCCCGGTGGCCGAGGAATGCGGCCAGACCCTGTCGCTTCGGATTGATGACCCCGAGGCGACGGTTCACGGCGATCAGCAATTGCTGACGCAGATGATCGCCAACCTGATGGAAAACGCCATGCGCCACGGCCCGTCCGGCACGAAGATCGAGGTATCGCTGTCCCCTGCCCCGGAGGGTGTCCTGATCGCGGTCGCCGATAACGGTCCCGGCATTCCCGCCGAGGAACGCGACAAGGTTCTGCGCCGCTTCTACCGGCTGGAGAAAAGCCGCACCACACCCGGAAACGGGCTGGGGCTAAGCCTGGTCAAGGCAATCGCCGACCTGCACGGTGCGTCGGTGACCCTGGCCGACAATGGACCGGGACTGCGAATTGCGATCAGGTTCGGCGCCTGACCGGGCAGCCAGTTACAGGTGATTTCGGCAGTTGTCAGCATCTCTGAAACCTTGATCTGCGGCCAACGGTTGGCCCAAACAGCGACTCGAGCGCGATCCAGAAAGGCGCAGACCATCTGCATCCGCGCGGCGCACCCCGCCGGTAGGCGCAAACCCGCGCCCTCACATCAGATGCGCGACATTCGGCGCGGGCACAAAGCGCCAGTTGCGGCGCGGGCCGGCCATGACGTTCAGGTAATACATCTCGAATCCGGGCGGCGCGCCGCAGGGGTGATGCCCGCGCGGCACGCAGACCACGTCGCCATCATGGACGGCCATCGTCTCGTTCAGCGTCAGGTCGTCGGTATAAACGCGCTGGATGCCAAAGCCGTCGCCGGGGTTCAGGCGGTGGTAATAGGTCTCCTCCAGATAGGTGATGCGGGGGAAATCATCTTCGTCATGCCTGTGGCTGGGATAGCTGGACCAGTGACCCGCCGGGGTAAAGACCTCGGTGACCAGAAGCGAGTCGCAATAGTCCTCATTTTCCATGGCGATGTTGTTGATATAGCGGGTATTTGTGCCCTCGCCGCGCGCGGTCAGGGTGATCCCGTCCGGGCCGATCCGGCGCGCCGGGTGGCCGCCTTTGCCCGGCGCGGAACAGACCGCAATGGTGCAATCGGTGCTGGCCGTCGCCTGCCAATCGTTGCCATTGGGCACATAAAGGCAATGCGGCGGAGTCTTCTCGAAGACATCCATGCGCGCGCCCAGGGTGCCCCAATCCTGACCGGCGGCCGCGATCTGCGCCTTGCCCTCGATCATGACCAGAATGACCTCGTTCCCGCCGGTCGCCTCGGCCGCCGTCTCGCCCGCGCGCAGGCGGTAAAGCGAAAAGCCGACATAGCGCCAGCCCGCATCGGCGGGTGTGATTTGATGAACCTTGCCGTGGGTGCCGAAGGGCTTTTTCAGAAGCTGGCTCATATGTCGTCCTTTCTGTCTTCGGGGGCTTTGGGATCGAAGGCGATGAAGAACTGATGCCCCGCATACAGCCCGAGCGCCCCGAACAGCCCCCCCCAGAAGGGCGCGCCGCTGGCGAATTCGAACAAGGCCCAACCGAGGCAGACCGCCACGATCGCCACCCGAAGCCAAAGCGGGCGATAGACCTCTTGCTGCAGGTCGAACAGCTTCATGCGGCGCGGTCCCCGTCCAGCCCGGCCTCGGCGGCCGCCGCTTTCAGCGCCTTCAGCCCCATCGACTGATATTGCAGCGGGTTGCGAAGCACCGGGTCCTGCTCGGCCTCGATCACCAGCCAGCCGTCATAGCCCGCCCCGGCGAGGATCTTCAGCAAGGGCACGAAGTCGATCGCGCCTTCCGGGTCGCCCGGCACAGTAAAAGCCCCGGCCAGCACACCCTGAAGGAAGGACAGGCCCTCGGCCCGGACCCGTTCGGTGATGGGGCGGCGGATGTTCTTGGCGTGGAAATGGGCCACGCGGGCGGCGTGTTTCGCCAGCACCGCTGCCGGATCGCCGCCGCCGAAGGTGCAGTGCCCGGCATCGAACAGCAGATGCGTGGCGGGCCCGGTCGCGGCCATGAAGGCGTCGATATCCTCGGGACTTTCGACCACGGTGCCCATGTGATGGTGATAGGCCAGCGTGATGCCCTGGGTCGCCAGATAGGCGGCAAAGGCCTCGATCTTGGCGCCGAAGGCCGCCATTTCGGCAGTACTCAGCTGCGGGCGGTCGTTCACCGGCACATCCGGGCGGCCATGCACGGTGTTCGAGCATTCGCAGACGATGCAGACCTTGCAATCATTCGCCTTCAGCTTGGCCAGATGCGGCTGGACCGCCGCAATCTCCTCCTCGACCGAGCGGGTCAGCAGCTCGGTCGAATACCAGCCCGAGATGAAGCGCAGACCATGGCTGCCCAGCAGCGCCTTCAGCGCGGCCGGGTCGTCCGGCCAGCGATGGCCGTTCTCGATCCCGTCAAAGCCGATGACCTCGCCCGCCTCGTGCAGGATCTGTTCGGTCGGGATATGGGCGCCGATGGACTGATCGTCATCATTGGCCCAGGCGATGGGGTTGGTGC
>RRZU010404980.1_pt1 | contig 10633 bp, 15 predicted proteins | sample 2165561 | NCBI WGS metagenome assembly RRZU01 (sample SAMN10456909, study PRJNA506462) | wastewater metagenome | isolation source: wastewater sludge | place: USA: Moscow, Idaho | reverse complement strand
GGTGCCACCGCGCTGAGGGCCGCAGGGCTGATCGCGGTGCTGCTCGTCGCGCAGCCCTCCATCGACGCCATGGCCCTGGGACTTGCGGTGTCGATCGCGCTGTGGGGGGCGACCCGTGGCGTCGACGACTTCGTCACCGGGCTCGACTCGGCCTTCGCGGCCACGGCGCGCGTCCGGGAGATCGTCGACCGGCCCGCCCTGATCACCCAGGCAGACGAGCCGCAGGGGCTTCCGCAGCGCAGCGACGTCGTCCTCGATCGGGTCAGCTTCGCCTACCCGGGCGCCACCCGGAGCGTGCTGGACGATGTGTCCCTGCGTTTCGACCAGGCGTCGTGGAGCTACCTCGTCGGCGTCTCGGGGAGCGGAAAGTCGAGCGTCGCAGGCCTTGTCATGCGCGGCTGGGACCCGCAGGGTGGGGCCGTCACGCTCGGCGGCGTCAGCGTCGACCGGCTCCCGTTGGACGCCCTGCGCGAACGGGTGGGGTTCGTGGCCCAACGGCCGACGCTGCTCAGCGGCACCATCGCCGAGAACCTACGGCTCGCGCGCCCGGACGCGTCCGACGAGACGCTGTGGGAGGCGCTGCGCGCCGTCGCGCTTGAGGAATGGGTCAACTCGCTTCCCGACGGCCTCGAGTACCGGGTCTCGGCCCGCGGCGTGAACGTCTCCGGAGGTCAGCTGCAGCGGCTCGCGCTCGCCCGGGCACTGGTCGCCGAACCCCAGGTGCTGATCCTCGACGAGGCGCTCAGCCAGCTCGACGGCCCCACTCTCGTCCTGGTGCGGGAGCGGTTGGCCGCCTCGCTGAGGGGCCTGACCGTCATCGAGATCAGCCACCGGGCGGACCTGATCCCCGACGCGGCGCAGGTGTGGGTGGTCGACGCCGGACGGGTCGTCGCCCAGGGCAGAGTGGGCATGCTGAGGGCCACCGACGGGCCGTTCGCGCGGTTGGAGGCGCGAGGCTGAGCCTCAGTCGTCGAGGCGCAGCGTCACATCCGAGCCCGCGTCGAGGGTCACGGTCGACAGCCTGAGCTCGTCATCGGGCACCAGGTCGAAGCTCGTGGACGGCTTGTCCGCGGCCTGCTCCTCGTCGTGGTGCCCGCGCGCCATGGGCTGGTTGAACTCGAGCGTGACGGCGTCGTCCCGCACCGCCGAGACGGTGATCGTGAGGTGGCCCACGTTGCTTGGCAGCGTGACGTTGCTCCCCTCGACGGCGTCGATCGAGGCGCCACCCTCCTGGCTGACGGCGCCGCTGCGGCTGTTCCACGTCTGCGTCTCCACGCTCACCGTGCGAGGGGAGGGCTGCTGACAGCCGGACAGCACCGCGAGGGCGGACAGGGCGACGAAGAGGGTTCTGAGCATGGTCCATTCTGCGCCGACAGATGCGTCCGGCGAGGTGGTTCCCCATATATCGCCCAAAAGCGATACCATCGTTGCATGACGATCAATGCCCAGGTCCTCGACCGCGCGGCCACGGAGGTCTATGCCAGGCTGTTCCACGCGCTCTCCGATCCGACCCGGCTGGCCGTGCTGCAGCACCTCGCCCTCGGCGAGCACCGCGTGCGCGACCTCGTCGAACACCTCGACTTCGCCCAGTCGACCGTCAGCAAGCACCTGAGCTGCCTGCTCGAGTGCGGGCTGATCGCGCTGCGGATGGAGGGCCGCGCCTCCTGGTACTCGTTGGCCGACGCCGAGGATCTCTCCGGGCTGCTCCGGGCCGCCGAGCATCTGCTCGCGGCGACCGGGTCGCAGGTGAGGCTCTGCTCGCAGCTCATGCGCCCGGAGGTGGAGTGAGCATGGCGCACGAGCATCACCACGCCGCGCCCGCGACCGCCGACCATCGCAGGCGGCTCCTGCTCGTGGTCGCGATCACGGGCGTCATCGTCGTCGCGCAGCTGGTCGGCTCCGTGCTCACCGGAAGCCTCGCCCTGCTCACGGACACGGTCCATGCCGTCGCCGACCTCTCGGGCCTAGTCGTCGCGCTGATCGCCGCCACCTTGATGCTCCGCCCGGCCAATGACCGCCGCACGTGGGGCTTCCGCCGCGTCGAGGTGATCGCCGCACTCGGCCAGGCCGTGCTGCTCCTCGTGGTCGGCGCCTACGCCGTCGTCGAGGGCGTGCAGCGGCTGTTCGCACCACCGGAGGTGCCCGCCGCAGAACTGCTGGTCTTCGGCGTGATCGGCCTCGCCGCCAACCTGGTCGGGCTCGTCGTGCTGCACGGAAGCCGTGAGGCGAACCTCAACCTGCGGGCCGCGTTCCTCGAGGTGCTCAACGACGCCCTCGGCTCGCTCGGCGTCATCGTTGCCGCCGTCGTCATCTGGGCGACCGGGTTCCAGCGGGCGGACGCGCTCGCAGGCCTGTTCATCGCCGCCCTGATCCTGCCGCGTGCGTGCGTGATCCTGCGCGAGACCACCCGCGTGCTGATGGAGTTCACCCCGGAGGGGCTCGACCTCGACGAGGTGCGCCGTCACCTGAGCGAGGTCGACCACGTCGTCGAGGTGCACGACCTGCACGCCTCGACCGTCGCCACCGGACTCCCGGTGCTGACGGCGCACGTCGTCCTCGCCGACGAGTGCTTCGTCGACGGCCACGCCCAGGAGATCCTGCGCGATGTCCAGGGTTGTGTCGCCGAGCACTTCGAGGTCGATCACACGACCTTCCAGTTGGAGGCCCAGGGCTTCCATGTGGACGTCGAGGCCTGTTCCGTGCCGCGCACCGGGTGACCCCTGTAAGGCACTCGCCGCTGTGAGGTAGGATTAGTTTTACTTTTCCTACCAAGGAGGTCCAGATGCCGATCGAGAGGCTGCCGGAACTACCCGGCAAGTTCGCCGCGAGCGTGAAGGTCGGGCCGAAGGGTCAGATCGTGATCCCCAAGGGCGCCCGCGACCTGTTCGGGATCAACCCCGGCGACACCGTCCTGATCCTCGCCGATGTCGAGCAGGGCATCGCGATCCTGCCCGGAGGTGCGCTCGACCAGCTCCTCGCCGCGGCGTTCCCCAAGGACGATGCGTGAACGCGGTCGACGTGCGCGCCGTTACGCGCCAGTTTCCGGGGGTCCGCGCCCTCGACGCTGTCGATCTGAGCGTGGAGGAGGGGGAGATCTTCGGCCTGCTTGGGCCTAACGGCTCGGGAAAGACCACGCTGTTCAACTGCCTGCAGGGGCTCGACCGACCCACCTCCGGCACGGTCTCCGTGCTCGGCCTCGATCCCGAGGTCGACCGGGAGGCGCTGGCCCTGCGGATGGGGGTCCAGCTCCAGTCGGCCAGCGCCATCCCGCGCCTCACCGTGCGCGAGGTGCTGCGCCTGTTCGCCTCGTTCTATCCGGACTCCCTCGACATCGACGACCTGCTGCGTGAACTCGGCCTCGAGTCGAAGGCGGGCTCGCGGCTCGAGCGGCTCTCCGGTGGCCAGCGGCAGCGCGTCTACATCGCCCTCGCCATGGTCAACGACCCCGAGCTGCTGTTCTTCGACGAGCTCACCAGCGCCGTTGACCCGCAGGCGCGGCTCGCGATCTGGGACATCCTCCGCGGCCTGCGCGCCAAGGGGCACACCATCATGCTGACCTCCCATTCGATGGAGGAGGCCCAGGCGCTCTGCGACCGGATCGCCATCATCGACGCCGGACGCATCATCGCGCTCGGCACCCCTGTGGAGTTGATCGCCAGGCACGGAGGCGAGCGCCTGCTCAGCCTCGCGGCGGAGCCGTCGCCCGACCCGGGGCTGCTGGAAGGGATCGACGGCGTCTCCTCCGTCCGCCTCGCCGAGGGGCGCGTCCAGATCGCCGGCTCCGGAAACTTCGCCCCCGCGGTGCTCTCCCGGCTGGCGAACCTCGGCACCAGCGTCACGGAGATGACGCTGCACGAGCCCGACCTCGAAGACGTCTTCGTCGCCCTGACCGGGCGCGAGATGCGCGATGGAGAACAGTGATGCGTGGCTACCGACGACTGACCGGATCGCTCGCCCTCTCGCAGCTGCGCGAGCCCGTGGGCTCCTTCTTCACCCTGATCTTCGCCCCCGCACTGGTCGTGGTGCTCGGGCTGATCTTCGGCAACGAGCCGAATCCCGGCTTCGGCGGGGTCGGCTACATCACCAAGACGCTGCCCGCCTTCGCCTCGCTCGTGCTCGCCATCACCGGGGTGATGGTGATGCCGCAGCAGCAACTCCAACTGCGCGAGACGGGTGCGCTCACCAGGCTCCGCGTCACTCCGCTCAAGCCGTCCACCTGGATCGCGGCCGATCTCACCGTCAACTTCGTGCTCGGCATGCTCGGCATGGTGCTCGCTCTGGCCGTCGGCGTCATCGGCTTCGGCGTCGATCTGCCCCAGCGCATCGGCTCGGTGCTTGCGGCCTCGGCGCTGGGCCTTGTCGCCTTCCTTGCGCTTGGGTACCTGCTGGCCGCCCTCTACCCGTCGGTCGGGGCATCGGTCGGCATCGGCAACGTCCTGATGATCCTGCTGATGATGACCTCGGGAGCGTTCGTCCCGCTCGCGGTGCTCCCCGAGGGCGTGCAGAGGGTGATCGCCTTCTCGCCCATCCACCACTTCGTCGAGCTGACCTCCGGGCTCTGGAACGGCGGGACCTGGGGAGAGCACCTCGACGCCGTGCTCGTCCTCGTTGGGATGACCGTTGTCTGCGGGGCCCTCGGCGTGTGGCTGTTCCGCTGGGCGCCGAAGCGCTAGGCGGACCCGGCCGCGGCCAGGTCGAGGGTGTCGATGGCGAGCCTCGCGGCACCGAGCAGGATCGCGTCGGCACCCGTCGCGGCCGCCTCGATGCGCAGCGTCTGGGTGACCAGGGGGTGGCAGTTCGCGTAGACCCGGCTGCGCACCGCGGCCAGGAAGGGTTCCGACGAGCTCATCGATCCGGTGAGGAAGACGGCGTGCGGGTTGAAGAAGTTGACCACGCCTGAGAGGACCTGGCCGAGGTACGTGCCCGCCGTGCGGACCAGTCGGGTGGCGATAGCGTCGGCGTCCCTGGCGAGCGCGAGCGCCTCGGCGGTGGTCGTAACGTCATAGCCGGCCTCGCGCAACTGACGCACCACACCTGCGCCTCCAGCCCTGACCGGCGGCGCGGTTCGCGCCCGTGCCTCCCGGGCCGGGTGCACACTTGTCGGGTGGAACTGGAGTTCGACGGAGAGATCATTCAATGGCGCGGCCCCGCGCCGTTCCTCTTCGTCCCCCTCAGCGAGGAGGCCGCCGGGGTGGTGGGCGACTCGGCGGCCATCCTGACCTACGGCTGGGGCTGCATCCCCGTCGAGGCCGTCATCGGCGGCACCAGCTTCACCACCTCCCTCTTCCCGCGCGACGGTGGCTACCTGCTGCCGGTGAAGGTCGCCGTCCAGCGGGCGGAGGGGATCGGCCGGGGCGACAGCGTCCACGCGAGCATCCACCTCGAACCACGAGGCTGACCGGAGGACACATGGCACTGGAACTGCACACGACGATCGAACCGACCGGCCCGGCGGGGGCCATCATCCTCACCGACGCCCAGGTCGCCGAACTGTCTACGGCGAAGACGCCACCGGTGGTCGTGACCATCGGCGAACGCTCGGCGAGACTGCGGGTCGCCCGGATGGGAGGAGCGATCTGCATCGGCATGAGCAAGGCAGCCCGTGCGCAACTCGGCGTCGAGATCGGCGACGAGGTGGATGCCAAGATCGCCCTCGACGACGCGGAGCGCACCGTCGACGTCCCGGCAGACCTGGCAGCGGCGCTCGACGCCGACGCCCAACTCAGGGCAGCCTTCGAGGCGCTCAGCTACACCAGGCGCAAGGAGATCGCGGCCGGGGTGGCGGGCGCGAAGCGCGACGAGACAAGGCGCCGCAGGATCGAGGCGGCGATCGCCGACCTGCGTCAGGTTCGCTGACAGCGGAGCGGGGTGGAGGCGCCGGGCCGGGGTGGGTAGCCTGAGTTCGTCTGAAGCCAAGGAGGGCCCATGGATCCCGCACTCATCGTTCCCGACGACCAGGTCTGGGAGTCGATCAAGTCGGAGTGCGCCCTCGCGGCGGCCAACGAGCCGCTGCTTGCGGGATTCCTGCACGCCACCGTGCTCAGCCAGCCCGACATCGAGGAGTCGCTGAGCTATCTGCTCGCGAGCAAACTCGAGAACTCGACGCTTCCCGCGCTCGGCCTGCGCGACATCTTCTTCGACGTGCTGCAGGAGGACGAGTGCATCCAGCGCGCGATCCTCGCGGACCTGCAGGCCGTCGTCTCCCGCGATCCCGCCTGCCCCGGCTACGCGAACCCGCTGCTCTACTTCAAGGGCTTCCAGGCCATCCAGGCCTACCGGGTGGCGCACTTCTACTGGAGCCACGATCGCAAGGCGCTCGCCTGGTACCTGCAGAGCAGGATCTCCGAGGTCTGGGCCGTCGACATCCACCCTGGCGCGAGGCTGGGCAAGGGCATCATGTTCGACCATGCCACCAGCGTCGTGATCGGTGAGACCGCCGTCGTCGAGGACGACTTCTCGATGCTGCACGAGGTAACGCTCGGCGGCTCCGGCAAGGAGGGCGGCGACCGTCACCCGAAGATCGGCCGCGGCGTGATGATCGGTGCGGGAGCCAAGATCCTCGGCAACATCCGGATCGGCGACTGCGCGAAGATCGGTGCGGGTTCCGTGGTGCTCAAGGACGTCCCCGAGCACACGACGGTCGCAGGCGTCCCCGCCAAGGTCGTCAACGTCCCCGCCACGTCGCTTCCCGCGTTCGACATGAACCAGAACTTCGAGGCGCTCGACGCGTTCGACCCGTGCATCTGAACGAGATCCCGCTCCCAGGCGGCGACGTCACCGAGGGCGTGGTCAGGGTGGGCGACACCGTCCGTCGGCCGCTCGGCGAACACAGCCCTACGGTGCACGCCGTGCTGCGCCACCTGGAGTCGGTCGGCTTCGACGGGGCGCCACGCCTGCACGGCACAGACGAGAAGGGGCGTGAGATCGTCTCGTTCATCGAGGGCGAGGTCGCCGCTCGCCCATGGCCCGCGTGGGTCGGGGACCTCGAGCGGGGCAGGTCCGTCGCCCGCCTGCTGCGCCGCCTCGATGACGCGATGCTCGGTTTCGGCCTGCCCTTCGGCTCTGGCGCGGGCCCCCGCCCTGCGGGCTCGCCCGAGCCGGTGGGGCCGCCTCCCGAGTTCATCGGGCACCGCGACATCACGCCGGAGAACACGGTCTTCCGCGATGGGGAGGCGTTCGCGCTGATCGATTTCGACCTCGCCCGTCCCTCGTCCCGGGTGGACGAGGTGGCCAACCTGCTCCAGTGGTGGGGAGGGTGGCAGGCACCGGGGGACCGCGACCCGGCCTTCGACGGCGTCGACGTGGCCCGCAGGGCACGCGACCTGGTCGACGCCTACGGCCTCTCCGGTGAGGAGCGTCAATGGATCGTCCCGGTGTCGATCTCGGTGGCCGACAGGAGCTGGTACTCGATGCGCGAGCGCGCCGAACGGCTCGGCGGCGGCTGGCGAAGGATGTGGGACGAGGGGGTCGGTGACTCGATCCGCCGGCGCGGTGAATGGCTGCGGGGCGACGCGGGCCTGCTGGCAGGCGCGCTCATCGGCTGATCCCGGCGCAGACTCCGCCGCGCGGAGTTAGTGTCAGGCATGAGGATCACAGATGTCATCAACCACAAGGGCAGCTCAGTGGTCACGGCCGATCCCGACCAGGACCTGGCCCACCTCGTGAGGCTGCTGACCGAGCACAACATCGGTGCCGTCGTCATCGCCGGTCCAGACGGTTCCGGCGCCGGGATCGCGGGGGAGCGCGACGTCGTGCGGGCGCTCGCCGCGTACGGCCCGGAGGCGCTCAGCCATCCGATCTCCGACATCATGGCGGCCGAGGTCCGCACCGTCGCGATGGACGACGACCTGACCGACGTCGCCGCGTCGATGACCGAACTGCGGGTCAGACACATGCCGGTGCTCGTCGACGGCCAGCTCGCAGCGATCGTCTCCATCGGCGACATCGTCAAGAGCCGCATCGACGACCTGCAGCGCGAGACGGAGTACCTGACCAACTACGTGCACGGGCGACCTGTCCCCACGTGACCTGTCTCTCTGACAGGATCGACGGATGAGCGAACTGCGCTGGAACCATCTGAACAAGGACGTCGTACAGCCCTGGGCCGAGCTGACAAACCTGTTGGCGAAGGTCGACGGGACCGAAGAGTACTACGAACCCGAGGACCTGGCTGAGGAGCTGGAGGAGACGGGGATGGACCCGGCTCAGGACACCTGGACCGTGTGGGACGGGGACCGGCTGGTCGCCTTCGGGCAGCTGCGGGTCGGTTTCACCACCCAGGAGGACGACACCGTCCGCTGCCAGCTCGACGGTGGCGTGCACCCCGACTGGCGCGGGCGCGCCATCGGCCGTGAGCTGATGGACAAGATGGAGCAGCGGGCCCGCGACCTGAACCAGGAGCGCAACCCGGGTCTGCCAGGCACCCTGCGCGCCGGTGGCGGCCTCGAGGGCTCGAGCGCGCGCAGCATGCTGCACGCACGCGGCTACGAGGAGGCGCGCTACTTCATCCTGATGGAGCGCCCGATGCCGGGGGATCCGCTCGAGGTCGACTGGGAGGAGTTCGCCTCGCCGACCGTCGAGGACGAGGAGGCGGTGCGGATCGCGCACAACGCGGCCTTCGAGGATCACTGGGGCACCGCTCCGATGACGCCCGAGCGGTGGCACGACTTCTATGCAGGCCGCCCGATGCGTCCGCAGTTCTCGTCCATCTCCCGGCGCGACGACGGTGCGGTCGACGCCTACGTGCTGATCAGCCAGTACCTGGACGACGAGCTGTACGTCGACCTCGTCGGCACCATCCGTGAGGCGAGGGGAACGGGCCTTGCCAGCCGCGCGATGGCCCGCAGCATCGAGCTCGCCCGCGGGGCGGAGGGGATCAAGGTGCTCGGCCTCGACGTCGACTCCGAGAGCCCCACCGGCGCCACCCGCGTCTACGAGCGGCTCGGCTTCGTGGAGAAGCACGTGACCGCTGCCATGACCCGACCACTGTGACCCGCCGAACCCGAGGAGCAGCCATGCACATCCCACCACCGGTACCCTTCGCGGCGGCCTGGCTCACCCAGCGCCTCCTCTCGAGGAGGAAGAAGGGTGCCCCGGAGAGGAAGGTGCCCGCGGTGGCGAAGCTGGCCGCCGTCGGGGTCGCGGGGGTCTCGGCCACGATGATGGCGGGGACTTTCGCGCAGTACCGGCTTGGCGACACGACGGTCGACCCGATCCGGCCCGACCGCACGAGCGCGCTGATCGTCACCGGCCCGAACCGGATCACGCGAAACCCGATCTACGTCGGCTTCGCCGGCCTGCTCACGGCGCATGCGCTGTGGCGGGGATCGGTGTCGTCGCTGCTTCCCGTCGCCGGGTTCATGGCGGCCGTCACGCCGCAGATCGAGCAGGAGGAGGACGCGCTGATGACGAGCTTCGGCCACGGCTACGCCCGCTACGTCAAGCGCGTCCCGCGCTGGCTCGGTCGCCTCGGCTGAGCCGTCAGGCTCCGGGGGCCGAACGTCGACGACCTCTACGTCCATGGGCGCAGAGGTCGAGGTGTTGAGGGCCGTTGTCCGGCCAGGCGTCGGTCAGTGGTTGCGCAGCGCCGTGATCAGCTCGGACTTGTTCATCGTGGACCGGCCCTCAATGCCGATCTCGGCTGCACGCTTGCGCAGTTCCGGGACCGTGCGGTCCTCGTAGTCCTCTGCGGTCGCGCCCTTGTGCCCGACGGCGCTTCTCGAGGTGGCGGCCGCCGCGTTCGCGATGCGGGCCGACTTCTCCTTCGAGTTGCCCTCCTCGCGGAGCGTCTCGTACAGCTCCTTGTCCTTCACACTCGGACCAGGGTCTCTCCTACCAGGCATGATGCCTCCTTCCAGATGTCTTCGACCCTACGCCGAGACCCTTCTGCGCCGAAGCGGTTCCCGGAAACGCCGACGCGACGAAGGAGGGCGTCGCGCCGCCGCGGGTCGGGGTGGCGGTCAGTGGTCGTGGTCGTGGCCGCCCGCGGCCTCTCCCGTGACGACCGCGAGCTCGACCGGAGTGACCGCCAACTTGTGTCGCGAGGCGACCGCCAGGTCGTGCAGGTCGACGACGATGAGCTCGCCGCGCTCAGCGTCGGTGATGTAGGCGTGCTCGCCCGCGACCTTGAGGATCGGTCCTGGCTGCTGCCACTCGTCCTTCTCCTCCCAGGCCTCGATCACGGGCAGCTTTGAGCTGACCGTCGCGGTCTCGGGGTCGATCACCTGCAGGGATCCGTCGTAGGTCAGCACGAGCGCCTCGCCGTGTGGGCCGCGGGCGAGCGAGCGGAACCAGTAGGAGGAGCCGAGGTCGACCAGCTGCATCGTGTCGGAGAGCGTGTCGATCAGGCTCACCCGGGTCGGTCGCTCGAGCTCGGCGTTCTCGTCGCTCTTGTAGTCGCCGAGCACGATGCTCGACTCCGCCGAGCCTGCGAGGTTGCCGGAACGGGCGTAGGCGTCGGGAGCCTTGACCTTGTGGGAGGCGCCGTCGCGGTAGACGGCGGGGCCGTTCGTGCAGCCGACCACGACGACATCGCCGCCGTCGGTCGGGTGGGCGGTCGCCTCGCCATGGCTGCCGGGGCAGTCGGTCGTCTCCGCGACGACCTCGTCACCGCGCTTGACCTGCAGGGTCGAGC
>RRZU012132411.1_pt1 | contig 10634 bp, 5 predicted proteins | sample 2165561 | NCBI WGS metagenome assembly RRZU01 (sample SAMN10456909, study PRJNA506462) | wastewater metagenome | isolation source: wastewater sludge | place: USA: Moscow, Idaho | reverse complement strand
GATTGAAAAAGACCCTTTCTTAAATTATAAAGGTAAAGTAAAAGAAATTGAAAGAACTTATTTATCAGAAGATGAAATTGAATCTTTGCTTAATAAAGAATTTAAAATAAAACGATTAGAGTTAGTTCGCGATATGTTTATATTCTCATGTTTCACTGGACTTGCGTACATTGATGTCTTCAATTTAACAAAATCTAATATTGTAATTGGCATAGATGGTGAAAAATGGATTTCAACTCACAGACAAAAGACAGAATCAGCATCCAAAATTCCAATACTCCCAATTACTCAAATGATAATCGACAAATACGAAAATCATCCATTATGTATCAACGAAAATCGACTCATACCTATTTTATCAAATCAAAAAATGAATGCATATCTCAAAGAACTAGCAGATATTTGTGAAATTGATAAAGAGCTAACTTTTCATATTGCCCGACATACATTCGCTACTACGGTAACACTTACTAATGGAGTTCCTATAGAAAGTGTCAGCAAAATGCTTGGTCATAAAAATTTGAGAACCACTCAACATTATGCAAAAGTATTGGACAGAAAAGTAAGTGAAGATATGAAAATTTTAAAAGATAAATTTTCGAATAAATTAAAATTAAAAAGCTCCTAATTCATTCAATAACATTCCAATATGTTTAGTATTCAATTCAAGAATTGAATACTAAACTATTTGATTCCTTTTAAAAGCTTATATAGTTTTGTTGCAGAAAAACACATCATGTCAGAACAAAATAAGCAAGAACGAATTAGAAAAATATACCAAATGCTATTTGAAATGGCTTCTGGAAATCTTCAGTTTCAAATTGCTAATTTAGATGAAGAAGATGAAATTGATCAAATCGCTCTTAAGCTGAATCAAATCGCAAGTAACATCAAAGAAACTATTCTAAAAGTCGGACATGTTATTCCTCAATTTACGTATCAAAATTTAGTACAGTACACTTTTATTTTAGATGAAAATTTAATCATTTTAAGCTACTCTCCAAGTGTTTTAACGACTCTTAGTTACAATCCTGAGGACCTTTTAAAAAAACCTATCTCCAGAATTATGACACAAAAGTCGGCAAAGGATTGGGAAGTAATCAAGCTTGAAAAAACAAATACAAACAATATTAATACAGTAGTTCTATTAAATTTATTAGATAAAAACAATCAAATTTATCCTTCTTATTTCAATGTTTCATCACTTATAAACTGTGACAAAATAATTGTTTCAGGTATAACAACCATCCTCCAAGACTACACATACAGAATCCCAATAAACAATCTAAAGAAAACCGAAAATGCATCAATTGTTCAAAACGTATACGATTACATTCTAAATAACCTCGAAGAACCACTACCATCAATTAAGGAATTAGCCAAAAAATTTGGAACTAACGATTTCAAACTAAAAGAAGATTTTAGAATCAAATTTAATACAAGTATTTATAAATTTTACACCGATGAACGTCTAAAAAGGGCTACATACCTTATTCAAAAAACAGAAATCCCTATAAAAGAAATAGCTTTCATCTGTGGATTTAATGATTATAACAACTTTTCAAAAGCATTCAAAAAAAAATATAACTACCCGCCAAGTGCGCTTAAAAGAGATATCTAATACCTCTTCTACTTTTTTAACCAGTCAAAATCCCGATGTGATAATAGCTAATAGTTTATTTTTCAAAACTTTACAACACAAAAGGAGCAACCATGAAAAACAAACTGAAATCTAGAATCATTAACTTTATAAGCTATCTGTATATTTTTTTATTCACATATACTGCTATTAGTAAAATAATTGATTTTGAAACTTTTCTAGTTCAACTGGGGCAATCACCGCTTTTAAGTGCATATGCTAATTGGGTTGCTGTTTTAATACCTGCAGCAGAAATCATCATTTCATTGATATTACTAATACCTAAAATTAGATACATAGGTTTGTTTTTAGCTTTCGGATTAATGATTATGTTTTCATCATATATAATCATCATATTGAACTTTAGTGATTTCATCCCATGTTCATGTGGTGGAATTATATCACAGATGAATTGGAATGAACATCTCTTTTTTAATTTTGCATTTGTTGTAATCGGAGGTATAGGTATTATTCTCGATACACATCTGAAGTTTACTTTAAAAGAACAATTAATTAAGTTAACTAGTATAAGTGTTTTTAGTGTTGTATCTGTTGTAATTCTATACAACCTATCAGAAAATGAAATGCATAGAAATAATGCTTTTATAAGAAGATATCCCCATCATCCAATTTCAGATAGTAAAGCAATTCCTTTAGGATACAATTCATATTACATTGCGGGTTTTAATGAAGGAAAAATAATTCTTGGAAATACTACTGCCCCACTTCATATAGTAGAGATTGATACAACACTTGAAGATAAAATAGTCAGAAGAATAAAAATGAAAGATTCAAAAAAATATCTTTTCAGTGCTGTTCAATTAAAAATTAAAGCACCTCACTTCTATCTTGTGGATGGTTCAATTCCTATTATATTCAAAGGAAATCTTTCAACATGGGAAACTACAACAAAAGAAAAACCAGATGCAAAATTCTCTCTTTTGGAACCTATTAAGCAAGATGTTTTTATTGTCCGACAAAATAACGCTAAAACTTCAGAACACGAACTTCAAATAATTGGTAAAGAAAATAATACCTCAACAAATATTTTACAAAAGAAAATCGACGGAGTTTTTGACACTGACGGCATGTTATTGTATAATGAACAACTTAATTTCATAATATATAGTTACTATTATCGAAACCAAACCATAATAACCGATAATAAATTAAACTTAATAAAAAGAGTAAAAACAATCGACACACTAAGTCAATCTCCTCTGGAATTTGCATATACAAAAGGTTATACAGAAAAAAAATTAGCACAACAACCTATCACGATAAATAAATATGCCACAACTGCAGGAAAATATATTTTCATAAAATCCAACAGACTTGGGAAATACGAATCTGAAGTAATAGCAAAACAAGCCAGTATAATAGATGTATACAACATAGAAAACAATACTTATGAATTTAGCTTTTACTTCTACCATCATAACAACGAAGAAATCAAATCATTCAAAATTTACAATAACCTAATAATTGGAATTACAAATAACTACCTAGTAATACGTAAACTTAAGTCAAACTATTTTCAATTTGAAAATTCAAAAAATACGTGGCCAGTATCAGGGAAAGATCGAAAACCTGTAACAGAGTAGATCACAACTATAAATTTTCACATTATGAGAACTAGATTTTTAAAATTCGGTTTACCAATTGCTGTTTTCGCATTAGCAATTTTTGGAGCTTTTGCTTCTCAAAAAACAGAGAGCAAAAACTTAGCACTTGAAGTAGGATGGGTAGACGCTCCATCACCATGTCATGTGCAAGTAACATGTAGTAACGACTTAGGACAAGTTTGTACTATGTTCTATCAAGGACAAAATAGACAAGTGTATGGTAAAGTTAACCCAACAGATCCAACCTGTTCAAAAATACTTTACCGTGCTCCTATCAATAACTAATTAAAAAGGTGTCGCTAACGCGACACCTTAATAACAACTAACTTCAAAACATTAACTAACTTTATTATTGCATCCACAAACCTTTCGGTTTATTTTTTAAATAATAATCTAACCAATCTTTAATGCGTCTACTCAAATCTATTTGATTAGTCTCCTGCATTAAAACATGACCTTCTTCAGGATAAACCAATAAAGTGTTCAATTTACCTAAACGCCATAAAGCATTATGGAATTTGACACTATGCAACCAATCCAACTGTAAATCTTTTGTTCCAGTCCATGAAAGTGTTGGCGATGTGATAGATGATACATATTGCAAAGGTGAATTCTTTAGGAAATCTTCACTGTAAAAAGGAGCTGTAATACGCATTTGGTCGCGTTCAAATCGCCACATATTCGATTTTCCATGTCCATCATTTGTCAAATAGGCACTTACTAAATCAATCATGGGAGAACCAATTATGGCTGTTCGAAATAAATCAGTGTTTCCCATTATATAAGCAGTTTCATAACCTCCAAAAGAATGTCCCATTAAGGCTACTCTTTCCTTAGAAATAGAATAATCTTTTAATACTTCAGTTACAGCTGCTGTTACACAAGCCAAAGCATCTGCACCCGGATTATCAACACCATAAATAATATCAGGATACAAAACAAAATACCCATCAGAAACATAATTACTCAAAGTAAAACCCCACGGACTCTTTTCAGATGGAGGAATATATTCCATAATTTCACCCGACTTCTTTTCATAAATAACCACCAACAAAGGATATTCTTTCTTCTCATCATAAGACTCTGGATAAAACAGAGCGCCCTTCAAAGAATTATCTTTTCCTGGTAATTGGTAGTTAATCAATTTATATTTTCCCCATTCATATTTAGCTTGTTGTTTATTGGTTTGAGCTATTTCTGTAACCTTTCCGTTGCCATCCACAAATAACAAACGTGGTGATAAACTAAAATTTTGCTCTACAAATAAAAAATAATCAAAAGAAACTGAAGTCTGAATCAAATGCAAAGCACTTGACCGCTCTATCAATGGAGTTACGTGTAAGTTTACATCCATAATTGCAAATCCAGTCCCTAAAGTTGTTAAGTCTTTTACAAACAACAACTGCTTTGCATGTTTCTTTACAACTCGAGTTTGAAAACCGTAATATGAAGCTTTGGGAGGCGAAGGCAATTGCGATTCATAAATTCTATAAACTTTATCTACTTCTTTTCCCTTGGTAATTCGTTTGGAAAAAGTTCCATTAGTGGTAAACTGCCAAACATCATAAGTATCACTCAAAAACAAACTACTATCATCAGAAGCCCACCAAGCAGGTGCTGCAGGAGGAATATTTCCAGGCTTATCATAATGCTCATTATAAAAATCGGAAGAGATCGAACAAGTAATACAAGTATGAAGTCGCTTTTGAATATCATAAACCCACCACTGCTTTTCAGTATAATAAGCAATAAAATTCCCTTTTGGTGAAAACATCAAAGTATTCGGGAAACTTTTACTTATACGCTCCAAATCGATATATTCTTGATTTTCTAAATATTTTAAATACAAACCATTTGAACTACTCTTTACAGAATCCAAATCCGTTTTCTTTTTTCCAATCAACAAAGCATATTGTGCATTCCCATTTAAAATCGCGTTACTATAAAGGGTGTCTTCAACTGAACTAACTAGTTGAGTATCTACATCCCAAAAATGCCAAAACAAATTATTATTTTCACGTCCGTTTTTATTTAATGGTGGTAATTCCTTACTATCACTATGCCACACTTGAACACAATTTTCACAAGTATTTTGCTTTTTAGGAATAACCGACTCTAATGAAAAAAATACTCTAGAGCCTTCACTAGTCAAATAAAGAGACTGTTGATTCAATACATAATTCTTTGGTAAATGATCATGAGATAGAACTTGTAAATGGGATTTTTTTCTTTTTGGTGGATTAATAGAATAATAATACAACTGTAAAGGTTTTTCTGTAGCTTCATCTAGAAAAAAAGCAAACTTTTGTCCCTTATCATCCCATTTAAAACCCGAAATCAATGAAGTGGAAGAAAAATTAGCAATTACATTTTCTTTATTTGTATTCAAATCATATAGTACAACTTTTTGTCCCTTATCGTTAGAAACAACTGAAACACTATAACGCTTATCATTACTGAAACTTAAATCAGTAATATCAGTAATGATATTCCTTTGCAAAGTGGCTAGTTGGATAAATGCAAGCTTTTTATTTTTCCCTGAATTACTTAAAACAACCAATTGCTTGCCATCCTTTGAAAAATGATACGTTAAAACCGAATCTCCAATAAATTGCAACTCCCCTTTTCTTAAATCCAATAATTGTAAACTATCATTTCTTGAAAACGCAAAATTATTTGTATCTGGAGAAAACAAACCTCCTTTGCATTTCGGAAAACTGTGCCTCTTAGTACTTTTTACATTTTGTAAGTAAAGAGTATCTGAAACAGAATTTCCCACTACATAACTCACCCAAGCTCCATTGCCACTCATAGAAATTGCTTTAAAGTCATTCCATTTTAAATAAGCATCAACAGTCAATGGTAACTTTTGTGCATAGGCTACATGGGAAAAGTTAATTCCATAACACACTAGTAATAATCCTAATACTTTACACATTTTTTAAAATTTTAAAAATAGGTAGTTTAAGAAATGATTTTCTTAAACTACCTTATTATTTAATAACCTAAATTTTGTGGCATCAAATTAGGATTTAACAACAGTTCTGATTCTGGCAAAGGCAATAACAAATCCTTTGTATCCCAACCTGGCTTCACTACGCCTAGAACAGAAGTCGCTGTTCCACTGCGTTTCAGATCAAACCAACGGTGACCCAATTCTGTAAAAAATTCATGTCGTCGCTCCTGATGTATAGCACCTAGCAAATCGGGCTGACTTGAAAAGGAAGTATCGCCCAAACCAGAACGATTTCGAATAACATTCAAATCTTCCGCACCTCCCGTCAAATCAAATAATTGAACCTTCGCTTCCGCTCGAATCAAATACAACTCCTCCAAACGTAGCAGTATGGAATATTCAACTGAACTTCCGGTAGTACCAATCGCTTTATATTTATAAGCATGATACCATGAATCTACACCATTGGTTACAGTCTGTATCCAATTAGTTCGTCTAATATCTCCAACTTCAAATGAAGAAACTAAAGCCGGAGTTAAAGCAAAAGTGGGTGGTGGAGCACTTGTAAAAGTATAATTCTGGGCTTCCAAGGTATTAGCTCCTGTAAACTGCGGTCTTAACTGTAAAAGTGTTCCAGTACTTTCTTTTAAAAAAACATTAGCCACTGGCGCCAACTGATACATTGAAGTAGAACCTATTACCAAATCTGCATATTGTATTGCTTGTGACCAATCCTCTGAGTATAATTTCACCCTGGCTAACAATGCATAAACCACACTCTTATTAGGACGAGTACGTTCAAAACTCACATAAGTTGTCGGAATTAAAGTTGCCGATTGTTGTAAATCAGTACTGATAAATGAATAAACATCCTGTACAGTACTCTTTGAAATACTTGCATTTGTTACATAATCTGTAGAAATTACATAAGGAATCTCACCAAACATATTAACCAAGTAAAAATGGAGATAAGCACGTAAAAACAAAGCCTCTCCAAGTAATCGCTCTTTATCGGCTACTGACAAAGAGGATGACTGCTGAACACCTTCAATTACAGAATTAGAAGCATATACCAATTGATAAGTTCCATTCCATATAGTTCTAATAGTACCATTAGTAGGCAAAACATTGTTTTGGTAAAAAAATTGAGGTGCCAAATTTCCCGAACTATAATAATCCAATTCATCAGCATAATGCCCCATCAAACATCCAATTCCCGATGAATTACCTTGCAACAGCACTTCATCACGAAGTTTAGCATAAATATAACCTAGAGCAGCATCAGCAGTTGCCACATCTTCAAAAACTGTTGGACCACTCAATTGAGAAGTAGGTAAATCTACAGTAACAAATTCATCACAACTACTCAAAGTAGCTACCGAAAAAATTACTAGAATAAAACGCGATAAGGCATTTAGTATTCTAAATAAAAACACATTCATAAGTATCATTTTTTTAAATTAAAAACTCAATTGTACTCCTAAGGTTAACATTCGTAAGGTAGGCAACCTACCTTGCGATTGGTTTTCAGGGTCTGCGCCTTGAAATTTGGTAAACGTCAATAAATTTTGCCCTTGAAAATACAACTTACAACTCCCCTCTTTCATTAGCGTCTTGGGCAAAGTGTAAGAAAGAGATAAATTTTTCAAACGTACGAAAGAAGCATCTGTGTAGGCGGCATCACTATTGATATAATAACTATAAAAATTATTTACTGCATCACCATTAAATCCTGCTGTAAAAAGTTGTCCTCCACTAGTATCACCTACTGTCTGCCAACGATCTAAAACACTTACTGGCATATTACTCGCAGAACCAGGTAAATCAGAAGTAGATACACTATTCAAACCTACTTGTTTCACAAACTGAAATAAAAAGTCTAAATTCCAGTTCTTATAAGTGATACTATTCTGAATCCCACCATAAAAATCCGGAGTGATATCCACTAGTTTTTGTCTGTCTTCTGTAGGAGTCAAAAACCCATCACCATTATAATCTTCAAAAGTGAACAATCCTGTGTTGGGGTCTACCCCTGTAAACGAATATACTTTTCTAATACCTAGAGGTTGTCCTATAACCAACTGGTTAGCATAAACAGAACCTTCTAAATCAGGAAAAGAAAGTAATTTGTTACGAACACTAGTGAAATTTAAAGAAGTTGTCCAATTAAAATTAGAACCAGAAAAATTCACAGTTCGTAATTCAAATTCTAAACCACTATTAGCTACTTCAGCATTAAGATTAGATTGTACAGAAGTAAAACCAGTAGTCCCCGGTAATGGAATACCAACCAATTGATTGGATGAACGATTAGAGAAATAACCAGCCGTAAAAAAGATACGGTCATTTAGAAATCCAGTTTCTATAGCAACCTCAAACTTTTTGTTAACTTCCCAACTAAAATCAGCATTAAACAAACGAGTTGGCTGTAAACCAATTACACCTGCATAAGGAATACCTGTTGGCATATAAGTATTCAAAAATTGATAGTCACCTATCTGGTCACTACCTGTTGTTCCATAACTACTTCTCAGTTTTCCAAAACTTAAAAAAGGGAGTTTCTCACGTACAACATCATAATTACTAAACAACCAAGTACCACCAACAGCACCAAATGTGGCAAACTGATTACCTGGTCCAAATCTACTAGAACCATCCCTACGACCAGTCAAATTTAAAATATAGGTGTCTTTATAAATGTAATTTACCCTTCCAAAAACCGCAGCATATCGATATACATTCTCACCATGATTCATCACTTGTGTAGTAGTAGCCGCATTCAAATTGGTAATTAAACTATTACTGGCAAATCCAATGGCATAATTAGTAAGTTGAGAAGCCTCGCGTTCCTGAAAAGTACTTCCTAACAATACACTAAACTTAGAATTGTTAAAAGTCTTTTTCCATTCCAGTTGAGGTTCTACATTCCATGAATGCTGAAAAGAATTATTAAACATAGCCGAAGAAATGGCACTGGTCAAACCAAAAGCTGGATTATAAATGGTATGCGGAGTCGTACTTAATTCTTGTACACGCGTATCATTATAACCTATCGAAGTAGCAAACTCCAAGTCCTTAGCTAAATTATATCCTAAGCGACCTCCTAAATTCAGTCCTTTAGTTTTCGACAAATACTTACCATTTAAAAGACGTAAGGGATTTTCCCATGTAGAATTCTCCCAATTCAAATTGCCGTCAGCATCATATAAAGCGGGAGCATTAGGTGCTAAAGTTATAGCAGTTCGAGTCAAATCAATTGGCAATAAATCATTTTCATCAGCCACATAAATTCCCGAAAGCTGTAAACGCAATCGATCGCTAGGTGAAGCATGAGAAATAGAAAAATGAAAAGACGATTTTTTATAACCAAAATCACCCGGAAAAACGGTTGTTTCATTATAATGAGTACCGCTTACCATAAACTGAGTGGTAGAAGATCCTCCCGAGACTCCCAACTGAACAGAACGAACATTTGAAGTACCTCCTATAAGTTCTTTCTGCCAATCAGTATACCTATTTCTATCCCAAGTACCATTCACATCATAAGCCCAAAAGGGTAATGTACTGATACCATCATTTTCGAATGCTTCTTCTCGCATTTCTAAATATTGTTGGGTATTCAATAAATCCAATTTTCGTGTTATTGTCCCTGCTCCTGAATAAGTATTTAAAGTAAATTGGGCTTTCTTAGCTTTTCCTTTTTTAGTAGTAATCAAAACCACTCCATTAGCACCACGCGAACCATAAATAGCAGTTGCGTCAGCATCCTTCAAAACAGTTACACTTTCAATATCCGAAGGATGAATAGCATTTAGAGGATTAATCCCCGAACCAGGTAATATTGGTCCTGAAATAGCAGTATTCCCCAAACTTTCAGATGAAAAAGGCATCCCATCTACAATATATAAAGGCTGATTAGCCTCTGGTCGAATACTGTTTCTTCCTCTAATTTCAATAGAAAAACCACCGCCCGGCACTCCTGTAGACTGAGTAATATTTACACCAGCCATTCGTCCTTGTAAGGCTCCTAAAATATTAGCTACTGGCTGCTTTTCTATTGCCTCAGATTTAACGGTAGCAATACTACCAGTTCGCTCTTTGTCCTTTACTGTATAATATCCAGCATTAACCACCACTTCTTGTAAAACCTTAGTATCTTCCACAAGAATAACAGAAAGCTGAGAAGAGTTACTTACTAACCGCTCCTGAGTTGTATACCCCACATAAGAGAATACCAAAACATCATTGGCATTTGCTGTAATACTATACTTTCCTTCAATATCACTAATCACTCCTTTATCTGTTCCTTTGATACGAACAGTAACACCTGCGAGCGGTCCTTGTGAATCAGTTATAATACCAGATATAGTCTGTTGAAAATAAATAGTAGAAGGTAAATTATTTTTTTTAATAG
>RRZU011863292.1_pt1 | contig 10636 bp, 7 predicted proteins | sample 2165561 | NCBI WGS metagenome assembly RRZU01 (sample SAMN10456909, study PRJNA506462) | wastewater metagenome | isolation source: wastewater sludge | place: USA: Moscow, Idaho | reverse complement strand
ATACGGACATTCTACATATTACCCGGACCTGGGTATTTGCATCCTCAGACACACTGCTGAGTCAATAATCCTTATTGGAACGGGAATTAATCTTTTTCTTCCAATTTAATTAAAGAGTTTTTACCTATGCTCGATTTGTATGCTGTGATTGGCAATCCCGTCTCACATAGTAAATCACCACTGATCCACACTGCTTTTGCACAACAAACCAATCAATCCATGCAATACGATGCACGCTTGGCTCCACTCGATGGTTTCATGCTTGCTGTAGAAAACTTCCGGCAACAAGGCGGCAAAGGATTGAACATCACCGTACCCTTCAAACTGGAAGCGCATGACCTGTCCACCCACCTGACGGAGCGTGCAAAAATCGCGCAGGCAGTTAACACCCTTAAATTTGAAAATGATGAGATATTAGGTGATAACACGGATGGTACCGGACTCATACGCGATATCGGATCGAATCTGGGCCTCTCTATTACAGCAAAACGCATACTGTTACTTGGTGCCGGCGGCGCTTCAAGAGGCGTTATTCTTCCATTACTGCAGCAAAATCCCGCTTTACTAGTCATAGCAAACCGCACATCGCACAAAGCTAAGGCATTACAACAGCAGTTTATTTCGCATGGTCATATTGTAGCGGGTGATTTTATGGCGTTCTCAGATGAAAAATTCGACATCATTATTAATGCCACTTCCGCCAGCCTGCACAATACATTGCCGGAAATATCCGCGAGTGTTTTTTCACATGCCGAGCTTGTTTACGATATGATGTACAGCCGTGAACTCACTGGCTTCCTTAAATTTGCTCAACAAAACGGCGCCCAACAGTTAGCCGACGGTATCGGCATGCTAGTCGAACAAGCCGCTGAATCTTTCTTTATCTGGCGCGGCATTAATCCTCAGACAAAACCAGTCATTACGATGCTGAAATCACACATGTTAAATCAATCTTAGCTGCTTCTTATTTCTATCAGTTGTAATTTTAACAAACCGATTTAATTAATCGCAATGTCGATAACAATTTTATGGTGCTGAACTCGCAACGCGGTTTATACTCACCGGTCATCAAATTGCAAACTGTCCGGCGTATAAACAGTCTAAATTTATTTTCAATGAAAAGACTATCTTGCTAGCAAAAATCCGTTATGACTGAAACAAATAATAACAACGATCAGGAAAGCCCACCGACTCCGCTGCAACAAGCCTCTTTTCTGTTACGTAAATACAAATTAGTCGAAGGCCTGGTTAATTTGCAAGATAGCGTAGATCAGTCAATCAACGAATCAGTGGTCCAAAAACAAAACCTAACCGAGCTCCAGGAATTCCTAGATCAGCTTCATCCTGCCGATATCGCTAACATTTTGGAAGCACTACCGATCGAAGACCGCCTTCTGATCTGGGGCATGATCAAAACTGATCGAGACGGTGAAGTATTACTGGAAACTTCCGATGCCGTTCGCACGTCGCTGATAACTGATATGGGTACTCAAGAATTAGTCGCAGCTACGGAATACCTGGATGCCGACGAGATTGCCGACCTTGCGCCTGATTTACCACAAGAAGTTATGGATGATGTCTTTCGTTCATTACCTATGGATGAACGCGAGCAACTGCGTGCAGCCATGTCGTATCCAGAAGATTCCGTGGGCGCGCTGATGGATTTTGATGTCATCACGATCCGAGAAGATGTGCGACTGGAAGTTGTTCTGCGCTATTTACGCCGACTGGATGAAATGCCAGATCATACCGATCAATTATTCGTTGTGGATAGGAATGAACAACTGAAAGGGGTATTGTTGATCAACCGATTAATTGTTAGTGACCCTGACATTCTGGTCACCGAAGTGATGACTAAGGAAATGATTAAACTGCGGCCAAACGATATCGCGCAACAGGCTGCCAACGCTTTTGAACGCTATGATTTGGTTTCGGCTTCGGTGGTTGATGAAAACAACAAACTACTCGGCCGAGTTACTGTCAACGTAGTCATCGATTTCATTCGTGAAACAGCAGAAAACGAAGCTCTGAACTTAGCCGGCTTGAATGAAGAGGAAGACCTTTTTGCGCCGATTTTGAAAAGTGTCAAGAACCGTTGGGGCTGGTTGGCGATAAACCTGGTCACTGCTTTTATCGCATCACGGGTTATCGGTTTATTTGAAGACTCGATCGAAAAGCTGGTCGCCCTCGCCGCGCTCATGCCGATCATCGCGGGCATTGGCGGTAACTCGGGCAACCAAACCATCACCATGATCGTACGCGCATTGGCACTGGACCAGATCAACACCAGTAGCGCCTGGAAATTAATCACCAAGGAAGTTGGTGTCAGCATCGTCAATGGCCTGCTATGGGGAACCGTTGTCGGCTTATTCACCTTCGCTATTTACCAAAATGCCGAACTGGGTTTAGTGATGACGCTGGCCATGACGCTCAACTTACTACTAGCCGCACTATTAGGCGTAATAATACCATTGACCTTGCGCAAACTTGGCCGCGACCCCGCTTTAGGCTCCAGTGTGATGATCACTGCGGTGACAGACAGCGGCGGGTTCTTCATTTTTTTAGGTTTGGCAACCTTTTTCTTGCTATGAGCAAAGCTGATTTATCCAAGCAGCCGGCGTTTTAGGCCGGCAATCCCTTCACTCTTAAGAACTTCCCAACCGCGCTTTCCTATCGCCAAACCCGTCTTAGGCTGAGATAGCGATTGGCGAAGGATTCCGCCTAATTTTCCCCAATCGATATTGCTTGTGTTCCCACGAAACCCCGGAGTCAGAACCGATGAGAACTCTTTCATTGCCGCTTCACACTTCTTTTGATCGAAGAAATCCGGGAATTCCACTCTGCCTTGGGTATTCCACCAAGTCAAATAAGTAGTCGCATCGAAAGGGTTTTGGAATGCGCCTTGAAGGTCAATTCTTTCACGATAAACAAGACGCTGCGGCTTAGTGATCGGTGTTCCGTCCGTGTAGGAACCATAAGCCCAAGGCTCTTTTGCCAGCGGCTCATCAGCCAGTCCTTCAGTCTGCCTTGCATACCAATTAACAAGCTGATGTACAGCCTGATTATTCCCAGCATTTTTGGCAGCCATAATACGATGGGCACCACTGTCAAAACCGGTAAAATGATAGAATCCCAGTGGCTCACCGTCAACAGTGTAGCTGCCCGATGCAGACAAACCAAGCTTGCGAGTAGTCAGGTTCCAAGTCGCAACGTTGTGACGACTAGATTTCATGATTGCAACACCATCAAAGAATGCAGGTACAAGATCGATCCATCGCTGATCTGTAAAAAGCCCATTTGGAATATCAGCCCGACAAAAATGATAAATACGCTGACTCCACCACTCTGCAAATTCGTGACCGACATCAGAAGCATTAACAGCGATAAATCCAAGATTATAGATACCGTGCTTCAAACTACAAATTTCATTATCCATCACCGCGGAGAGCGTTTGCTCCGGCCGAGTCTGATGCGGCGTCAATACAATATTCGCATTGTCCAATGCTGCCGTAATGTCATCAAGACGAGAAAATGCAACGGTATCCGGATCAAGGTAAATAACCTTTTGGCAGCCAGGCAGCTTAAGCAACCGGGCCAGCATAAATGGCTTGATAGCGGTTGCCAACTCTACAATCGTGTGGCAAAAAGCCCATCCGCGCCAATCAGGAATATCCAGTTCACTTGCGGGCCAAATCTCGTCGAAAGGCTCTCGGCTGAGATCGACACCTGGTCTCGGTTCATCGGCAAGCGCCAAATGAAGCCGCCACTCCGGATGATGCTGCCGCAAGGATTGAAATAGCATGCGTACTTTTGGAATATAGTTAAAAGCCGCGCTGGTAAATACGTGAATATTGGACATATGAACCTCAATGAGCAAGATAAATCTTACTGTGAAACAAAATCAATTCATCAAGAACGCTTGCAGCATCCATAGAAGCAAGGACGAGCCCCTTCGAATAGGTAGCGATACGTTCAGCTGGTGCACCAACGTTAAACGATGCAACGGGTAGATCCATGCACATCAATTCCTGCACAACATAGGAAAACGTCTCAGGCCAGATTGAAGGAAACAACATAACATTCGCGCCTGAGGCATCAATGAGATTAGCTAACTGATCGTATCGGTATGCCCCGGTCTGACTGACAATAGAAGGCTCACAGCTTACCTCAATGGAACCAATGACAACAATATTGATATTGATTTCACGCCGTTTAATCTCACGAGATAGTTGCTGAATAAATGCCGCACCTTTGTGGAACCCGATCTGTCCGACAACACCGATGCGTAGTGACGCAGTCTGCTTGACCCGAGCAATCTTGTCCGCCAGATACGCAACCTGATGTGGCCTGATGGAAATCTGAGAGCTTTCAATTTGCGGATAAGCTTTCATTAAGAGCTGTGCCGTACTGTTGGAAAAAGTAACGATTTCATCGGCAACGGCCAGGAGTGACCCCCATATTGCTCGCCACTTAGAAATATCACGTTCGATAAAAAGTGTAGCGAAGCCATAGCGATTCCTAGGCAAACAATTATTACACACACTTATCTCTGGAATCTGGCAATACTTCCCCTCATGATCAAGGAGAAAATGAGAGGGACAAACTAGATAAAAATCATGTGCAAGTACAATGAGTCGAGCGGAAGTCAGCGTTTTCAATTGTATTAAAAATTGCGGAATCTCATCCGGCTTAACAAAAGACACTGCCGTATTGTAAATAATATCGCTGACTGAAAGCTGTTGCAGCGCTTTCCACAAGAATGTGATATTAGGTATTGCATACCGAACATTCAAACGTTTGTTCCGCACGATCACCATGTGCGATAAGGTTGTCACATGATAAGTTAAGATAATTGCGCTTCGTCCTTCGCGAATGATGGCTTCAACCAAACGGTCTCGGTACTGGTTTGCACCTCCACCCAGATTGTGATCTAAAATCACGCTCAGGTTCTCGCCTTCCAGCGGCTCAAACAAAGAGGCAAGCTCATCAGGTTTTTGCAACGTGGTTTGCGGTCTTCCATTAAGGTATCGTTTTACTTTATCAAAGAAAGAAGAAATTTTTCCTGATCGGATAAGATACAGCCCCCGCTTAAATAGAGTACCTGCTTGACTTAGTACAATACGATTTTTAACTTTTGTATAATCATCAGAAAATCGGATGATCTTTGAAGGTGGAACTAATAGATCGATTACAGAACCATCCGCCAAGGCGCATTCCAATATAATGGCATTCGGATATTTCTCATCAGAAAGCGCTCCGAACACCACATAACCGGAGTTCAATGCTCTAATATGGTTCGGATAAGTACGCCCAACATCTTCCCGAGGTTTTCCAAAGTCGGCGTAAATATATTCTGGGGCATCCTTTTTTACTGATGCCACCCGGAAACGCAGCGAAGCAATTTCGTGTCGTGCATGAAAAACCCAGCCAAAGCCAAACAACACATTATCCTTAACCACCAAGGAATCAATTGTCCAATATAAATCAGACATCCGACCTCCTGCGGTTTGGATCGAGCTTTATTAGTTTTAGTAGCTTGTAGCCTAGAGAAGATTGAATAGATTCAAGTTGAGCGCTTATTTGTGTCAATTGGCCCTGTAATTGCTGCTGCCCTTGCAACCGATCAATAGCAAGCGATTCCGCATAGTTTTTGGCTTCCTCGGTAGCAACAAGTTGAGTTTGCAAACGCTGAATTTCAGCCAGACGTTCATAAGCGAACTTTTCGGCCACAGACTTTGCCGACTCTGTACGCTTAAGTCGCGACTCCAGAGTTTCTCCTGGAAAAGTGCCAGAACAACCTGGCAAGCTTGCATCGGGAGACCAGGTTGAAAACACCCTACTCTCAACACCGGATGAAAAAGCACTTAGCTCAGATTCCATCCGCAAAAATCTGGAAAAATCCTCCTCGCTAGGTGAGAAACCTAGGCTATTCATCACAGCCAGAAGAAACCTTCCCCGCGTTGCCAAAGCAGGGTCTTGTGGCTGGGAAAATGTCGAAATACCTTTCATCAATGACGTAATTGCGCGAAAAAGCAGGTAGTCGAGCGAAATTCCCTGCAATGCGCACCATTCACGATCAATGTAGGCTGCTTTTCCGTCATTTGTCATAACAATATTCGACGGGATGGCGTCAAGATAATCTCCGGGAAGCAATATATCCTGCAGCTGCGGGTTACACAAATGGCCTTCCGAATGAGCAATCTTCAGAATAATTTTCAGATACCCGGAAAAATAATTCTGAATTTCTCGAATAGTCCAGTCCGGTCTGGTCACAATCTCAACAAATTGCCGATACAGAGTTTTCCCACGGAAGTAGGCTAAGTCACATGGTGGTTGAAAAAATAGATGGGAATTCTCTACCGTTTCATGCAAACTATTTGTTGGAAGAACACGACGTTTTACCAAAATAGATTCATCGGATCGGACAAAAGCAGTCTCTTTACAAAAATCAGATCTCCGGTCTGTACTAAAATAATAGGCAAGTACGCCTGATCTCAAATTATCTTCAGAACAATTGGCCGCAACGATCAAGAATGAATTTGCCAAATCGACAGCCAAGCCGTTAAGAAAAACAACCGGCAAAGACCGCTCCAACGAAAACAATGTCCTCTCGGGCAATTGCGCATCTTTCGTGATGGATTGACATGCAAGTTCAGCCGCATCAAAATCAGGTGCATTTAAGCCTTCGGCAGTAAGGATACAGACCGGAAGTTTATAATCGGGAAACGGAATCAGGAATTCTGACTTTGCAAAACCTGCCTGATGGATCAATTCAGAAAGGAATCTACGCCCAAACGTCTGCGGTTCATCAATTTGATAGCGCCCTTCTATTCCGTACATTGGTTGCCCAAGATGATCTTCAGGCGCGCCTGCGAAATACTTAAGCCCAAGTTGATTTTCGATTGCTAGGATCAGCTTGCCATTTGGCTTCAACAACGATCGTACATGCTCAAGCATCGCTAATGCAGGATGTTCAGCCGTAGCAAAAAGACTAGCATACTCCAACACTCCAATGAGCGTAATTACGTCAAATTTCTGATTAATCAGGAACCGATCAAATTGTTCCGCAACCACCATGACATTTGGCAGATCACGCGTTCTTAATCTGGCAATGGCAGCGCGCCGGAGACTACCTTCAAGCGCTAAAACATTTGCGCCGCATTCTCCTAAATAACGTGAAATCGCACCGCAACCAGCGCCGATTTCAAGAATATGCCCGTTAAGATCGGATTCAAACGGGCGTAAAATATTGGCACGGACACCTGACAAATGATACAACGAAGGCCAATCAGTACAATGACTGCGCAACTCACTTGACAATACGCTAAGATCCTTTGTCGACCTCACAATTTGCTCAATACGCTGCTCGACTTCGTCCCCATCGCTGTAAGCGATGCCGCAATATTCAGGTCGCGACCAAGTGTCGGCTTCGGTATTCGAAATATAGCCGGCTTGTAACAGAAATGATTGCATCATATTATTTCCTGTACTGTCAGTTCCAGCTCTAGATCACACAAACCAAAAAATGCAGTAACTGGACTCACCTGCAAGTGAATGGCGTCATACCGTCTATCATGCGGAATCACTTCCCCATTCTGTTGGGTTGCAACTCCTAGAGAAATAAAATAATCTCCCGGTGCAAGTCGGCAATTAAAAACAGCATCAGCAACTATCACCGTATCTTTTTTACCCAATGACTCAAAGGCTGCTACTTGCAGCGTTGTAGAATTAGCGCCGTAAACTGTAATACCTGCCTTGGTTTTGATAGTGATACCCAGAATCGGATATATCAAGTCGGCGTGAAACCTTATCACAACACCCAGCGTAATGGACTGCCCTGTCGTAACCACTGACGGATAAAGCTCATTCCCAGCTGACAAATAGAAATCGAGAATTGTTGCCGACCCATCCCCCCAACGATACTCATGCGGATTATATCCAGCACGCGTAGCAAATACATCGTCTATGTAATTCAGCATGAGCGGATCACTGTCTATATTCGTGGAAAAGCTGGGAATAGTGGAAGAAGGTAGTAGACTAGATTCTTTACGCGCCTTACCAAATAACAAATCCATATAGCGATTGATGACATGCCGTGGCTCGCCGGTCACCACAACGGAACCCTCATTGAGTAACATCGCTCGGGAGCAATGCGTCACAATCTGCTCACTGGAATGTGTCACTAATAAGATGCATGCTCCCTTGTCTTTGAGTCGTTTTAAACACTCAAAGCACTTAGCTTGAAACTTTGCATCCCCTACTGCCAAGGCTTCGTCAACAATCAATATATCCGGAGAAATCTGGGCTTGAACAGCAAAAGCAAGGCGCACCATCATTCCGCTAGAATATGTCTTGACCGGCTGTTCAATAAATTCACCGATGTCGGCAAAGGCCGCAATATCATCAAAGCGCGCATCAATTTCTTCCTGGCTCAAACCCAGCACGGTAGCATTCATGTAAACATTTTCCCGCCCAGTGAACTCCGGATTGAAACCTGAGCCCAATTCCAGCAACGCGGCAATACGCCCGTAAGTCTGGACATTACCACTGGTAGGGTTCAACGTACCGCAAATCATTTGTAGCAAAGTAGACTTGCCGCAACCATTGCGGCCAATAATGCCGACAGTCTCACCCTTCTTGATCTCGAATGAAATATCCTTCAACACCCAAAACTCACGAAAATACTGCTTAGATCTACGTCCAGACAGGCGTTGCAAACGGGGAATAATGATTTGCTTGAGGAAATCGCGCGGATGATCGTAAATCTGATAGCACTTGCTCAGGTCTTCGACCTTAACGGCAATGTCAGAGGACATTGGCAAATCCCTTGCGTGTCTTTTGAAACCAGGCAAAACCCAGCCACGCCGTAATCGCGGCAAGTATCAAGTAGATAATCCATCCCTGCCAGCTTATTCCATTTCCCCAAATCATCACGCCACGAGATTGTTCAATGATAAATGTCAGTGGATTGATTTGCAGAAATCGATGGTATTCCGCGGGCAAAGCAGTGATCGGATAAAAAATCGGTGACAAAAACAACAGTGCAGTCGTCATCACGCCAACAATTTGGCTGACATCGCGTAAAAATACGCCCAATGCCGCCAGAAACCAACTAAGCCCTAAAGTCAGCAATAAAAATGGAATCAGCAGTAAAGGAAACCATAAAAGCGTTACTTGCGGTACACCAAAAAAAACCAAATAAAAAATCAGCCAGACCAGAAAACTGATCAAGAAGTGAAAAACTGCAGAACCAATGGTAACAATGGGTAGTATTTCCAAGGGAAACACCACCTTCTTAACGTAGTTCACATTTCCTAATATCAAACCCGGAGATCGATTAATGCACTCTGCAAACAAGTTGTAGATCATCAGACCGGCAAACAACACCAGAGCAAATTCGGTTCTGGAATCAGTGCCGCCCGCCCAGCGTGCCTTGAATACCACACTAAAAACAAATGTATAAATAACCAGCATCAAGACTGGGTTAAAGAATGACCATAATATCCCCATAATCGAACCACGATAGCGGCCAATAACTTCCCGTTTGATCAGCGAATAGATCAGACTTCGATGGGTCTTGAGTGTATTGACTAGGGTAAATGGAGAAATCGATCGAGCAGCGTGCGGATTCAATTTTAATATTCCAAGCTTACAAACAAACTTTCTAATCTTACAAAATGCACAAACCCTTCCCGAAAGCACTTCTGCAGAAAATGGAAGAAAAATCCCACCAACTCATATTGCTTGATTGCAGAATTATGATAACGATAACAGGTGCTGTATTATCTACAAAAACGTGAATGAGCGCGAGTTATTTATCTGACAAGTTGTTGAAAAACATAATCGAGACAATCATTGCAAGAAAACAAACAACCAAGCTCAATATATACCTGATCAAATTTACGACCATGCATTACATCCCAGCAGCGCTACCTCTATCACGCTCATGAAACTGTTTAGCGCGCTATTCTAGTGAAATTTTCTAGCAATCGATGTGACTAATGCCACACGACATGCTTTATATCTTTTCATTTCACATCCATCATTCCGAACGTAGAGAAAAATCTTCCAGAATATATTTATATCGCAAACACCTTGCTACACCGCGTATTTTTAAAATCATCCTCGACGCTGCTTGGCGAATTTACGCTACCCGCAATGACGCAGCCAAAGTCAATTGGCTCACCATGATAAGCAATACAAATCTCCTTCCGTGATGGAATTTCAGTGTTCCCAGGATAAAACGTTTTGGCCGCAATTAAAAACCGACCAATTTGTCATACTCGTGCGGAAATTTGACAATCCTACGATGAGTGAACAGTCCGCACCGATTGGCAATAACATAAACTCAACTCCCTTCTCCGATAATAATGATTGGGCACAACTTGCCGGACTATGGCATGACTTAGGTAAATAGTCGTCCCTGAAAAATTCCCGTCAATGGCTATCTTGGAACAGCAGCTTCAAAAGGTGATCGTCCATAAAAGGTAAATTGGGGTTATTTGATTTTTTTCATCAAAGAATCCGCGAAACCTGCAGTTTTCTCCACGGTGAAAAGAGCCAAAAAATGGCCAGTAGCCATTGTTTCAAATTCCAGGCAACAGCGGCCAGTAGCAAATTGATGTGGTCACCGAGT
>RRZU010594602.1_pt1 | contig 10636 bp, 8 predicted proteins | sample 2165561 | NCBI WGS metagenome assembly RRZU01 (sample SAMN10456909, study PRJNA506462) | wastewater metagenome | isolation source: wastewater sludge | place: USA: Moscow, Idaho | reverse complement strand
GTTCGCGACCGCGCCCCGTTGGGTCGCGCCGGTGGTCGCGTTGATCCCGATGACCCACGCCCCCCCGATCGGGGTCCCCGAACCCGCCTCGGTCACCGTGCCCGCGATCGAACCGCGCAACGACACCATCTGCGGGTCCACATCGGTCATGGCCCCACTGGTCACCGTCACCGTCGCCGGCGCACCATGGAACCCCGCGGTGTGCGCCCCCGACGGATCCACCACATACAAGTAGTACGACCCCGCCGCCACCGGCGCCGTGAAATTCCCGGAGCCGTCGGCCACCGCACCCGCCGCGATCGAGAAATCCGAGGTACGCAGCACCGCCACCCACGCCCCACCCACCGCAGACCCCGAACCCGACTCTGACACCGTCCCCGACACCCCCGACGGCGGCAGCACGACTTCGACCTGGACCTGGTTCGAGTCGACCGGCGTGGGGATCTCTGTTGCGGTCACCGACGCCACGTTCGCATAGGTGCCCACGTCCGCGCCGGTGGTGACGTAGTCGCAGTCGACGGTCAGCTCCGCGGCCTTGGCCAGGTCGAACGGTGCGGCCTCGCAGTTCGGGGCGTTGGGGTCCGAGACCGTCACGGCGTGCAGCGCCACGTTGCCGGTGTTGGTGATGGCCACGTGGAGGTGGATCGTGGCGCCGGGTGCCACGGTCGACTCGTCCGCCGACTGCACCACGGACAAGGAGGGTGCCGCGGGCTCGACCGTCACGTTCACGTTGTTCGACGCCACTGGGGCGGTCTCGGCTGAGTCCACCGTGGCCGTGTTCGCATAGCTGCCGACGTCGGCGCCGGTGGCCGTGTGGGTGCAGTCGATCGTCTGGTGCGCGCCTGCGGCGAGGTCGCCCACGGGTTGGACGCAGGCGGGAGCGGCGGGGTCGGACACGGTGAGCCCGGACAGGGCGGGCACGCCGGTGTTGGTGACGGTCAAGTGGTAGTGGATGGCCTCACCTACAGCGACCGTGGTCTCGTCCGCCGTCAGTGCGACCCCCAGCGATGGTGGGCCCGGGGCAGCACCGAGGTAGATCGGAAGGAGCGCGGCCATGTCGCCGGGCACGTCCCCCACGGTGGCGGTGCTGCCCTGCCCCAACCGACCGTTGCTGCCGAGCCCCCAGCACTTGACGGTGGCGTTGTCGAGCCGCGCGCACGTGTGCACCAGCCCGGCGCTGATGGTGGTGGCGGTGCGGCCGGCGCCGAGGTTGACCGGGCTGATGGCCGCCATCTCGCCGGCGGCGTCGCCCAGGGTGGCGGTGCTGTCCTGGCCCAACTGGGCGTTGGAGCCGAGGCCCCAGCACTTCATCGTGGCGTCGTCGAGCAGCGCGCAAGTGTGGGCGCCGCCACTGCTGCCGGCGCTGATGGCGGTGGCGGTGCGCCCGGCGCCGAGGTTGACCGGGCTGATGGCCGCCATCTCGCCGGCGGCGTCGCCCAGGGTGGCGGTGCTGTCCTGGCCCAGTTCGCCAAAGCTGCCGTTGCCCCAGCACTTGACGGTGGCGTTGTCGAGCAGGGCGCAGGTGTGGCGTCCTCCGGCGCTGATGGCGGTAGCGGTGCGTCCCGCTCCGAGGTTGACCGGGGCGAGCGCGGCCATCTCGCCGGTGGCGTCGCCCAGGGTGGCGGTGCTGTCTTGTCCCAGTCGCCCGTTGGCGCCGATCCCCCAGCACTTGACGGTGGCGTTGTCGAGCAGGGCGCAGGTGTGGAGGTCGCCGGCGCTGATGGCGGTGGCGGTGCGGCCGGCGCCGAGGTTGACCGGGGCAAGGGCGGCCATCTCGCCGGGCTGGTCGCCGAGGTTCGCGTTGGAGTCCTGGCCCAACTGCCCGCTACCGCCGTTGCCCCAGCACTTGACGGTTCCGTCATCCAAGAGCGCGCAGCTGTGGTTGCCGCCGGCGGTGACGGCGGTGGCCGTGCGCCCTGCCCCCAGGTTGACGGGCGCGAGGGCACCCATGTCGGCCGGCAGCGCGCCGAGTGTGGCGGTGTTGTCCTGGCCCAGCTGCCCGCTCGCACCGTTGCCCCAGCACTTGACGGTGCCGGCGGTGAGCACGGCGCAGGTGTGGCTGGCGCCGGCTGCGACCCCGCTGCCCTCGGCGGGCGACCCGACCGGCACGCTCACGGTGTTGGACGCGGTGGGGGCCGTCTGATCGCTGTCCACGGTGGCGGTGTTGGCCCGGGCCGGGAAGTCGGCCCCCGTCACGGTGTACGAGCAGTCGACGGTGTGCGACTGCCCGGCGGCGAGGTCGGCGACCGCCTGGACGCAGGCCGGCGCGTTCGGGTCGCTGACCACGATGCCGGTGAGCGCGGTCGAAGCCGACTCGTTGGCGATGGTGAGGTGGTAGTCGATCACGCCACCGGGAGCGGCGCTCAACTGGTCGGCGGTCAGCCGCACGGAGAGCGGCACCCCGAGGTCCACGGGGGCGAGCGCCGCCATCTCGCCGGCCTGGTCGCCCAGGTTGGCGGTGCTGCCCTGTCCCAACATGCCGTTCGTGCCGGTGCCCCAGCACTTGGTGGTCCCATCATCGAGCCCGGCGCAGGTGTGGCTGAGCCCGGTGGTGACCGCGGTCGCGGTGCGTCCGGCTCCGAGGTTGACCGGATTGATCGTCGCCATCTCGCCGGCGGCATCGCCAAGGGTGGCGTTGCTGTCCTGGCCGAGCTCACCGTTGCCGCCGTTGCCCCAGCACTTGACGGTGGCGTTGTCGAGCACGGCGCAGGTGTGGGAGCCACCTGCGCTGACGGAGGTGGCGGTACGTCCGGCGCCGAGGTTGACGGGCGCGAGCGCGGCCATCTCGCCCGCGGCGTCGCCGAGGCTGGTGGCGCTGTCCTGGCCGAGCTGCCCGCCGGCGTTGTTGCCCCAGCACTTGATGGTGGCGTTGTCGAGCAGCGCGCAGCTGTGCGCGCTGCCGGCGGTGATGGCCGTGGCGGTGCGTCCGGCGCCGAGGTTGACGGGGGCGAGGGCGGCCATGTCGCCGGTGTTCCTGCCGAGGTTTGCGACGCTGTCCTGGCCCAGACGGCCGTTGGCGCCGCTGCCCCAGCACTTGACGGTGCCGTTGTCCAACAGCGCGCACGTGTGGTTGTTGCCGGCGGTGATGGCGGTGGCGGTGCGTCCGGCGCCGAGGTTGACCGGGTTGATGGTGGCCATCTCGCCGGCGCTGTCGCCCAGGACGACCACCGCGTCCTGGCCCAGCTCGCCGTTGATGCCGGCGCCCCAGCACTTGACGGTGCCATTGTCGAGCAGGGCGCAGGTGTGCCCGAGACCGGCGGTGACGGCGGTGGCGGTGCGCCCGGGACCGAGGTTCACGGGCGCGAGTCCGGCAATCTCGCCGGTGTTGTCCCCCAAGGTGTCGGTGCTGTCTTGGCCCAGTCGCCCGTTGGCGCCGTCGCCCCAGCACTTGACGGTGCCGTTGTCGAGCACGGCGCAGGTGTGGGTGCTACCGGCGCTGATGGCGGTGGCGGTGCGTCCGGCGCCGAGGTTGACGGGGGCGAGGCCGGCCATCTCGCCTGGGCTGTCGCCCAGCACCGCGTTGTTGTCCTGGCCCAGTTGCCCGGCGCTGCCGCTGCCCCAGCACTTGACCCGACCGCTCGGGAGGAGCCCGCAGGTGTGGCTTCCGCCGGCGGTGATGGAACGGAACGCGAGCGGCGCCGCGGGGGCCTCGTTGGCGTCGGCGGCGGCGGGCGTTGTCGGCGTTGCCACTGCAGTGCTCGCGGCGACAAGGGCGAGCAGGACAAGGGCGAGCAGGATCAGTCGTCGCCAGCGATCGGCCCACCCGTCGATCTGCCCCATGGCCACGCCCCCTCTGGGCGGATCGGAGCCGCCAGATCGGTCGACAGGCTACCAAAGGTGGCAGAAACCGTCCAGGGCCTCCCTCGCGCCGTCGGCCCGGTCGCCGCGAGGCGCTCCCTCGGCCTCGGCAGGCGTCGCCCTTGGGGAGGTGCCGCGTGCGGCGCGGCCCTTTCTCGTGGGGCGTGTGCACTTCACGGTCGTACGCTGGAGGGGCACCTCCAGACAAGGAGAAGGCCATGATCAGACGATTCGTGATCGTCACGGCGATCCTCATCGGTATGGCGACGACCGTTCCGACGGTTCCGGCGGGGGCCGTCCCCGACGTGAAGGTGGCCTACTGCGGCATCACTTGGGGCAGCGGCGCCAAGGCGGCTGGCCCCAGCACCAGTCCGTTCTCGCCGCTGACCGACATCCGCACGGGCCGCCACGCGTGCTACGACCGCATGGTCTTCGACCTCGAAGGACCGGCGGCGGGCTACCGCGTGCAGTACGTCAACCACGTCTACACGGTGGCCAGGGGTGCCCTGCTCCCGCTCGGAGGGGGCGCTCGCCTCGAGATCGTGCTGCGTACACCAGCCAACGACGTGCACGGCCACGCCACCTACGATGGCGTCGAGGGCGCTCGGCTGCCACGGGTCGACCTCGCCGGCTACCGGACGTTCCGCAATGCCCGCTACGGGGGCAGTTTCGAAGGTGTGACCATCATCGGGCTGTCCACCCGTGCCCGCCTGCCGTTCCGGGTGGTCAAGCTCGACCACCGGCTGGTCCTGGACGTCGCCCACCAGTGGTGAGAGGGCAGCTCGGGAATCGCCCGGTCCCTTCGGTGATCAGCCGATACCGAGGAGGTCGACGATGAACACGAGGGTCTCGCCGCCCTTGATGACGCCGCCGGCCCCGGCCTTGCCGTAGCCCTTGTGGGGCGGGATGGTGATGCGACGGCGGCCACCGACCTTCATCCCGGCGACGCCCTCGTCCCAACCGGCGATGACCTGGCCTTGGCCGAGGCCGAACGAGAAGACGTCGTCGCGGTCCCACGATGCGTCGAACTGCTGGCGGGTGCTCCACGCCACCCCGACGTAGTGCACGTTGACGGTCTGGCCGGGCTGGACCTCGGGGCCGTCGCCCACGACCAGATCCTCGATCACCAGGTCGGCCGGTGGGGCCTCACCCGGCGGGACGTAGACGTGGGGTTTCTCGTTGAGATCGTGGTCGGGCATCCGCCGAACCTACCGGGTGATGGGAGGGAGGTCACCCGATAGGTTCGGCGGGCCCGGAGACGCCTGGCGGGAGGGAGGGGAACCTGCCGGGCGGTGGTGGGCCGGGGGTCGTGGAAGGACGACTAGTTCTGGTGGATGACCGTGTCGAGCATGGCGAGCTGGAGGGAGGTGGCCGCCCGGGTGGCGGCGAGACCCCGGTAGCCACCGCTCTCAGCGTCCAGGCGGCGCAGCGCGGCCTCGAGGACCTTGCGATCACCGTGGGCGACGCGGGCGACCGCGTCGACGCGGGCGTCGCCCGAGATGGTCGGGTCGAGGGCGGTGGAGAGAGCTCGGGCGAGCACCCGTTCGGTCCGGATGGGGTGGGGGTGGTTCGCATCCATGGGCCCACGATGTCGAACCCGGCGTAAAGCTGGGTGAAAACGAGGCGGCATGCTGGTGGCGTGCCCGAGAACATCTTCCACGTCACGCGTGCGTCCGACTGGGCCGAGGCCCTCGCCGCCGGTGACTACCGACGCTCGACCATCGATCGCACGCTCGAGGAGGAGGGCTTCATCCACTGCTCGACGGCGGCGCAGGTGCCCGGCACCCTGGCCCGCTTCTACCGGGGCATCCCGGACCTCGTCCGTCTCGAGATCGACCCCGATCACCTCGGCGGCGTCGAGCTGCGCTGGGAAGGCGACCCGGACGCGTTCCCGCACCTCTATGGCCCGCTGCCCGTGGATGCCGTCGTGTCGGCGGACCCCATCGAGGCGCCGCCCGCCTGAGGCCCCGGCGGCGTCGGTCTCAGTCGAAGGGCTCGCAGGCGAGCTCGGGCTGGCCGGCGTTCGCCTCGAGGACGAAGCGGTGGCGGCGATCGCCGGCGAAGGCGGGGTCGTGCCAGCGGACCCGATAGTGGTGGCGGTCGCCGTCCTGGCGGAGGTAGGTGATCTCCACCGCCCACCCCTGGTCGTCCACGGGTCGCCCCCGGTAGCGGGCGGGAGCCCACGGGTCGTTGCCGGTGGACGCCTCGACCCGGAGGAGGGGCTGGTGCCACTCGAGGTTGCCGGGCGCGACGTCGACCCACTCGGCCTCCCACCAGCCGTCGCTGCGGGAGGTGGGGTCCACGAAGCGGGCCGGGCCGACCCAGCGCCGCTCGACCGCCACCGGGAGGGGCTCGGGCAGGTAGCGGTGCACCCGCAGGTCCCACCGGCGCTCGTGGGCCACGTCGCTCACCCGGCCGGCGCCGGCGAGGTCCCGGGCCAGGCGGGCGATGTGGGCGGCGAGGAAGGCCTGCGTGTTCGGGCCGTAGAGCGTGTGGCCACCCTCGTAGTGCTGGCGCCGGTACTCCTCGGCGGTGGCGACGTAGCCCGAGTACTCGTTGGCCAGCGACGACACGGCCACTCGCTCGACCGGCGCGCCGGCGTCGGCCAGGGCCGCCGCGGTGGCGGCCTCGATGCGGCGACCCGACTCGACGGTGATCTCGAAGGGCAGGCCGACCACGGCGGTACCGTCGACCACGAGGAGCTGCGCCGGAAGGATGCGGGGGAACGAGCGGGGTGGCACGAACAGGGGCTGGAGCCACCGGGTGCCGAGGACCCACTTCTCGCCCTGCGGGTTGGGCTTGCCCCAGCGCTTCGGCGTACCGGGCTTGAACGGTGGGAGGCGGTGGATCACCGGCGTGAGGTTCTCGTGGGCGCCGGCCACGAGCGCGGCGCCCACGGCGGGCCGCTGGGGCAACTCGATGCCGTCGATGCGGCGGTCGGTGCCCAGGTCGATCTCCCGGAACGCGGCGGCGAGGTGGACGTCGGACCGCAGCTCGCCGCCGAGGCGCTGGTGGAGCGCGGCGGCCTCGGCGCCGACGCCACGGCCGATCCGGGCCGCTTCGAGGGGTCCGGGCACGCCGGGTCGGATGGCGGGGGCCACGTCGGCGTGGGTGCCCTCGATGGCACCGACCACGGCCCGGGTGCCGTGCGCCTCCTCGATGCGGTGGTCGAGCTCGCCGACCAGGTAGGCCCAGACGTCGGCGTTGTACTCGGGCGCCTTCATCGAGATGCCGGTGCCGTGGACGGAGAAGATGACGGTGGCGGCGAGCGGTTCGGTGTCGCCGTCGGGCCGCTCGCGGTCGACGCGCAGCAGGTGGAGCCAGGGGTTCACCGAGACGTACTTGCGCTGCGGCTCGGTCCGCTTGTCGGCCACGCTCTCGTTGTCGACGTGCGGCTCCAGCGACCGATTGCGGGTCAGCCCCCAGACCTCGGTGCGGCCGGTGGCGAGGCGGGCCGGGGAGCGGGACTCGACCGCTTCGATCACCGCGCCGGCGATCTGGCGCACGAGGAAGTCGGTGTAGGCGGGGTCGAACCCGCCGCGGTTCGAGGCGAAGCGGTTGTAGAAGTCGGTGCCGAGGAACTGGCCCGGGCCGGCGTGGGTGTGGGTGGCCCCGATCATCAGGCCGGCCAGGGGGACGTCGGTGCGACCGGCGATGGCCTTGGCCACGAGGTGCTGCACCACCGACGAGCCGCCCAGGAGATCGCACTGGACAATGGCCAGCGAGGCGGTGCCGGCCCGGAGGTGCAGCACCCGTGCCCGGAGCCGGGTGCGCACGCCCTGCCCGTCCTGCGCGTTGGCCGAGTAGCCCGCCTTGGGCATGCCCGGTGGAGGGGTCAGATCGGCCACCGCGGCGCCGGCCAGCAGGCGGGGCTCGTCCGGGAGGGCCGGCAGCGCTGCCGGCCGCACCGAGAACCGGGCCCGGCGGGTGTGGCCGTCGACGAAGGGCGCCAACGGCGTCGAGGGGACCGCTTCGGGCCGCGTCGGATCGTCCGCCATGCCCTCACCCTCGCGCGGTCGCGGCGCGTCGTGCCTCTCGCCTCCGGTCAGGGCACTACGTTGCCCGCCATGCCGATCTCCATGGACGAGTACCCCCTGCACCAGGCGCCGCTGTCGCTCCAGTACCCCGCCACCAGCGACCGCAACGCGTACGACCGGTGCTACTTCAACGCCCACGATCGCACCGGCGACCTCTTCCTCGTCACCGGTCTCGGCTACTACCCGAACCTCGGGACCATGGACGCCTACGCCACGGTCCGTCGCGGCGACCGCCAGCACACCGTGCGCATCTCCGACGCCATCAGCGACGACCGCCTCAACCAGCAGGTCGGCCCCTACCGCATCGAGGTGGTCGAGCCGCTGAACGTGATCCGCGTCGTGTGCGACGCCGACGACCACGGCCTGGGGTTCGACCTCATCTGGACGGGTTCGTTCCCCGTGGTGGAGGAGCCCCACCACGTCATGCGCCAGGGCCCGAAGGTCATCCTCGATGCCTGCCGGTTCGCCCAGGTGGGCTCGTGGAGCGGGACCCTGCGCGTCGACGGCGAGGAGATCGCCGTCACCGACGACGTCTGGCTGGGCACCCGTGACCGCTCGTGGGGCATCCGCCCGACCGGCGAGGCCGAGCCCGCCGGCCGCACCGCGGCGGAGACGCCGGCCGACTACGGCTTCTGGTGGATGTACGTGCCGCTGCGCTTCGACGAATTCGCGGTCGTGCTCATCGCCCAGGAGGACGGCGACGGCCACCGCACCCTCAACGACGCCGTGCGGGTGTACGCCGACGGCAAGGTCGAGCAGCTCGGCTGGCCGCGGGTCGACATCCGCTACACGTCCGGCACCCGTCACCCCGAGGGCGCCCGCCTGACCATGGCCCGCCAAGACGGCACGCCGGTGGTCGTCGAGGTCGAGACCCTCGGCTTCGTGGCCCTCAACTGCGGCCCGGGCTACGGCGGCGACCCCGACTGGAACCACGGCCAGTGGTTCGGCCGGGACCACATCGACACCCTCACCTTCGACATGTTGGACCCGGCGGTCGTCGGCCGCACGCCCTTCGGCGTGGTCGACCACGTCGCCCGGGCCACCTGCACCGACGGCGACGGCCCCACCGTCGAGGGCTGGGGCATGTTCGAGCACGGCACCTTCGGCCGCCACGACCCCACCGGCTTCGCCGACTTCGGCTCCGTCGCAACCTGACCAGAGGAGACACCATGCCCGAGCCCATCGAGATCGTGCAGCAGTTCTGCGACGCGTGGGGGACGCCCGATGAGATCGAAGCGTCGATCGCGCTGTTGTCGGACGACTGCGTGTACCACAACATCCCCGTCGATCCTGTGGTGGGGATCGAGGCCATCCGCGAGTTCGTGAGGAACTTCGCCGCCGGCGTCGAGCGGGTGGACTTCGCCACGAACGCCATCGCCGCCAACGGCTCGACCGTGCTGACCGAGCGGGTGGACACCTTCCTGTACCCCGGTGGCAAGCGCATCGACCTGCCGGTGATGGGCACCTTCGAGGTGGACGCCGACGGCAAGATCAGCGCCTGGCGCGACTACTTCGACCTCAACCAGTTCATGTCACAGATGGGCTGAGGTAGGGACTGGTCGTGACCTCGTTCGCGCCCTCCGGATCCGCCCGGATCGCCTACGACGACGAGGGCAGCGGGCCCCCGGTCCTGCTGCTGCACGCCGGGGTCACCGACCGTCGGTCGTGGCGGGCGGTGGTGGACGTGCTCACCCCGACCCGACGCACCCTGGCGTTCGACCAGCGTCGCTTCGGCGAGACCACCTACGCGCCCGAGCCCCACTCGACCCCAGCGGATGCGCTGGCGGTCCTCTCCCACGCTGGCGTCGACGGCCCCACGACCATCGTCGGGTGCTCGATGGGCGGTACGGCGGCGGTGGACCTCGCCCTCGCCCACCCTGAGCTCGTCGAGCGCCTGGTGCTGATGGCCCCCGGTGTGCGGGTCGACGTCTACCCGGACGAGATCCCGGACTCCTGGCGCGACCTCGCCGCCGCCCTCGAAGCGGCGGAGCAGGCCGGCGACACTGACGAAGTGAACCGCCTCGAGGCCCACCTCTGGCTGGACGGGCCGACCGCGCCCGAGGGCCGGGTGGGTGGCGCCGCCCGGGAGCTCTTCCTCGACATGAACGGGCGCGCCCTCGCCGCGGAGGACCCGGGCGAGACCGTCGGGGTCCCCGAGCTCTGGGACGGGCTCGACACCCTCACCGCTCCCACCCTCGTGCTGGTGGGCGACCTCGATGCCGAGGAGGAGCAGGGCGCCGCCGAGCGGCTGGCGGCGATGATCCCCGGCGCCCGCTTCGAGAAGCTGGCGGGCACCGCCCACCTGCCCCACGTCGAGGGCCACGCCCGTTACCTCGACGCCCTCCGCGACTTCATCGTCTGACGTACGTCCTGGCACTCCTACCGTCCCCGGGGAGTTGAACGGGTGTCGGCCCACCGTCTCCAGCCGGTTGATCCTCCCCGTCAGAGGCCGGTGATCTCGGTGGGGGAGATGTCGAGCCATCGCTCGAGGTTGCGGTGCAGGTTCCAGATGCGGCACTCCTCGTTGGAGAGGGTGACGCGGGTGAACCCGGGCTGGTGCAGGCCCCGCTGGGCCCGCTCGGCGTTGGCCACGTCCTGGCTCAGCACGAGGCCGATGGGGAGGTCGCCGTCGGGCGGCAGGGTGACGTCCAACGGCGGGGTGCGGGGCGCCGCCGGGTCGGCGGGCACCCGGTCGAAGACGAACACGTCCATGACGCCGTCGTCGGGAGTGGCGCCCGGCCGGGCCCGCACCACCGACAGCAGGTCGGGGAACACCACCATGGTGATGTTGGGGAACAGGT
>RRZU013455951.1_pt1 | contig 10637 bp, 6 predicted proteins | sample 2165561 | NCBI WGS metagenome assembly RRZU01 (sample SAMN10456909, study PRJNA506462) | wastewater metagenome | isolation source: wastewater sludge | place: USA: Moscow, Idaho | reverse complement strand
ATCAGTTCGTCCGATTCCCTTATGGCTTGGGGTGTCAGAGGAAGCTGCTGCAAATAATAATCGACCGAATATATATCATTAGATGCAGAGACCTTACTCTCTGGTTGTTCGGCTAGTAAACTGTCCGTTTCATTAGTCTCGCCTTCGGTTTCAGCTACAAGAGGATCTTCAAATCCGGAAGCGACTTTGTTCCGCCTGCGCCAGTCATCTTCGAGCTTCCGGTTTCCCCATTGTTGCTGGAATGCAATCTTGCCCTGAGTTACAGCCTGAGTATTATAAAAATAAAACGAATCTCCTGATCCGCTCTGTATCGGGAGTGTCGGAGTAGTGGTTGTCTGAGGTTTGGATAGTGACGACTCTATATCTCCCCACGAAGAGATGTTGCCCGCCCGCTCCTCAATGCGTTTTTGTTTTTCTCCCTCTTTTGCCTGTTTTTCCTCTTCCTTCTTTATGGCTTCGATCTTGTCGTTTATTATCGCCAATCGTTCTTCTTCGGGTAATCCGGCAAGATGTTGCAAGCTATCCTGCTCTTCTACTGTTTTTACATGTACCACCAATTCATCCAGCACTTCGGCTCGGAGAGCCACACGGGGATAATCGGTATGAGTTTTGGACAATTGAGGCAATGCGTCGCTGTAACATGGCTGTGCCAAAACAAACTCTCGCTGTTTGAAATAGATATCGCCTAGTTTTACCTGACTTATGGCTTTGTCGTAACCATTTCGGGTGCTTTCCTTTATGGCTTTTTGGTAATTTTCGATGGCGTGTATGGTATCGGATTTCTCTAAATGCAGATTACCCGCAATGAAATAGATCTGATCCAGATACTCTTTATTCTTTTCACTTTTAGACATCTTCGTCAGTTGGTTAAGAGCTTTTTCCTTTCCCGGACTGTCGTCTAACTGTATTTGTTGCAATTGGGCATTAAACGAGTATTTGTATGGAGTAGTCATTCCCTGAACCGAAGCGAAGGCTTTATCTGCTTTGATCTTATCGCCTAGGCCTGCATACAGTTGCCCCAAAAGATATTTCATCCGAAGTTTCAGGTGCTTATCCTTTGTCTTTTTTATGGCTAGTTCGATATGTGGTATAGCTGCCTCATACTCATTGTTGTAAACCAGATAATTAGCTTTCACCAGAGAATATAATCCCATGTGCTTTTCCGGAGCACCTCCGGCAAGTTCCATCTTGTGCAATATATTTCCTGCCTCATACATCCAACCCATTTCGGTATAAGCCCGTGCTATCCATAGCTGGCATTCGGCTACTATTTCGGGCTGCGAACTGTATATTTTAGTGATATAAAGAAAGGTGCTGATAGCCTGCAAATAGTTCTCTTCCTGAAATTCGGCTTTGGCAAGCAACATCCATACAACGTCCATAAACGGAGTATATTCTTTTTGTTGCAACCACGCCTGATATTCCGCATCGTTTCGCCTGTCGGGGTCTTTTCTCGGTTTGGTTTTTATCGAGTGCAGCTTGATGGCTTTCGTTGTTTTGTCTATCGTTGTGGTGAAGTTCCCTTTTGAAGAACTCAGGGATGATGAATCGGTCTGTTGAGGAAAAATGTAAAGCATTTGCGAAAGATTCTCGTCCCTGCTTTTCTCTTTGGCAGCTAAAGCCTCTTTGTAAGCAATCTCTGCATTATAATGTATATTGTAACGTGTGTTTATGGAATGGTAAAAACGATTCGCAGCCGTGTTCTTTTTGTTAGAACAGGATGAAAAAAACAGAGATAAAAAAGCAACACTGAGCAAGAATATCAGTGCGCGGGCTAAATTGGTTTGTGACACGTATCGAAACAGTCTGATTCTATTATTAAGAACACAAAAATAAGCAATTTATTGTTTTACCATCAATTATAAGCGAAAAGTAAAATTTTCTGCTTTTGTTCAGCCCGTAAAATGAAAAAGACTTCTAATATTTAGAAGCCTTTCCCTTTATGATTGAAATAATCTTACTTGTACATTTTTTCGCGCAGAGCTTTTATCTCATCCGAAGTGATGTAATCGTCGTAATCCATGATCTTATCTATCGTACCGTTAGGGGTAAGTTCTATCACCCTGTTACATACGGTTTGTATAAATTCGTGGTCGTGCGACGACATCAGTATATTTCCTTTCAGTTGGATAAGCGTATTGTTGAACGCCTGTATCGATTCCAGATCGAGGTGGTTTGTCGGAGAATCCAAAACGAGGCAGTTGGCACTCTTCATCATCATGCGGGCTATCATACAACGCATTTTCTCTCCTCCCGAAAGCACTTTTGTGTTTTTAAGCACTTCTTCGCCCGAGAATAGCATTCTTCCTAAAAAGCCTTTGATGTAAATTTCGCTGGTGTCGTCAGAAAACTGTGACAGCCAGTCGATCAGGTTCAGGTCGTTCTTGAAGTAATCGCTATTATCCAAAGGCAAATAAGCCGTGGTGATAGTCTGTCCCCAACTGAATGAACCTGCATCGGGTTTTGTATATTCGTTGATAATTTCAAAGAAAGCAGTCATGGCACGCGGGTCTTTCGACAGGAATACCACTTTGTCGTCTTTCTCTATATTGAAGCTCACATTGTTGAATAGAACCTTTCCTTCGATCGATTTGCTCAGTCCGTTCACCTCAAGTATTTTGTTGCCCGGCTCTCTGTCGGGGCTGAATATAATACCCGGATATCTTCTTGACGAAGGTTTGATTTCTTCGATGTTGAGTTTCTCGATCATTTTCTTACGGCTGGTAGTCTGCTTCGATTTTGCAACGTTTGCACTAAAGCGACGAATAAATTCTTCCAGCTCTTTCTTTTTCTCTTCGGCTTTTTTGTTTTGTTGCTGTTGCTGGCGAAGGGCTAACTGGCTGGATTCGTACCAGAAGCTATAGTTCCCTGCAAACATAGATACCTTGCCGAAGTCGATATCTACCGTGTGAGTACATACCGAGTCGAGAAAGTGACGGTCGTGCGACACAACAAGTACTGTGTTTTCGCAATTCGCCAGATAATTCTCCAGCCACATCACAGTTTCTATATCGAGGTCATTGGTCGGCTCGTCGAGCAATAAGTTGTCTGGGTTTCCGAATAGTGCGCGGGCTAACAGGATGCGTACCTTTTGCTTTCCGCTCATGTCTCCCATAATCTGGTAATGTAGATCTTCCGATATACCAAGTCCGCTAAGCAGCATGGCCGCATCGCTTTCGGCATTCCATCCTTCCAGTTCGGCAAAGCGTTCTTCCAGTTCCGAGGCTCTGATGCCATCAGCATCCGAAAAGTCTTCCTTTGCATACAGGGCATCCTTTTCTTTCATTATATCCCAAAGGGTAGAGTGTCCTTGCAGAACGGTGTCCATTACACTCTGGCTATCGAAGGCAAAGTGATCCTGTGACAATACTGACAGACGCTCGCCAGCTCCCAAAGCAAAACTTCCGCTTGTAGCGTCTTTTTCGCCGCTCAATATTTTTAGGAAGGTCGATTTGCCTGCTCCGTTGGCTCCGATTATACCGTAGATATTGCCACTTGTAAATTTAAGATTCACCTCCTGGAACAATACTCTTTTCCCGAATTGAATCCCCAGATTTGATACTGTTATCATTGTTGTTTTTTAATTACGAATTATATGAAATGCCGGATAATATCTCATTATCCGAATGCGGGCGCAAAGGTACAAAATTATTAGCTGATAATCAAAGTATACTGTTCCGTTCTGCAAACTTTTTCTGTTTGTTTACGGTCGTTACTCTGTCTTGATGGTAACAGACTGTCTTATTTGAGGTGTCAGATGAAAAACGCGCCTGTGTGAGCCATCCCATGCTTCTATCGTAAGGCGGGTATCAATTTTCGGATTTATATATTTTTCGAAGTTATACAGGTACGAAAAGTTGGTGAGATATTCCGATTTGTTGAACTCTTTGGCTATTTCGGGATAATAAGCTACATTCCAGAACATGCATTCGTTAAAACCCTCAGCGTTGATGAATCGGGTAGTCGGGTCTCTCAGAGGCATCGTTTCTACAATGAAATTCTTGTAGCTGGCCGACAGGTCTTCTTTTGTCTGGTTGAATTTTTTATCGTTTATTTTCTGGATAAGATAACCTGGCCGTATTCCCGCTGCAAATGCAGGAGAATTGGGGTCTACATCATTCACCGTGATCAGGTTGTCGGCATCGAGATACATCCCGGTATAGCTATATTTGTTAAACTCCACGATATATTTCGCTTCGTTTTTCTTTACCGAATGAGGAAACTGTTTTAACATCAGCGGAGTATGCAGCTTTACATAGTCTTCGAGCGAGTAGCTGGCGGAAAGGTAATCTTTAATATTGCAATCCCATATTTGAGTCAACTTCTCGGTATTGATATATTTTCGGTCATAGAAGCTAAATCCGAAATCGACCATAAATTGAGCAGCTGTTCCGGCTTTAGGATCTTTTATATCAAATATGGGCAATAACACCATTTGTTGCTTCTCGGTGCTGAATCTCCAAGAACCCGGTCTGTAGTTGGGATTATTCAACCCTGTAAATTGAGGATTGGGTTCGTAAGTATAATAGATTTGCACTACGATGTCAGGGTCTTTTGTGTCGCGAACAAGGCCTTTAGACTGTAACTCTTTTTCCAGCAATGCCGTGATTTGTTTATCTATGGCAGGCACATCAGTCTCAGGACTATAGAAATCATAGGTGTGGTAATCCGTATAATCCACTTCTTTCCTTGGCTCTACGGTCAAAGGCAGTGTGAAACTTCTTTGATTGGTATTCTCGAGGCTGTAAAACGAAAATATGTTGGATAACTCACGTTCGCTTACCGAATTTACCGTTATGCATTTCCTTTCCAACGTATATTCCTTGAAGTAGGTATTCATGTTGCGGATAGTGAACTTTACCTCAGGCGTGTACATGTCGCTGAACAGCCAGTCTGCGATGGTTTGGTTGTCTCTCAGATAGGTCGCTTTACCATTAATTTCCATAATGATATCGTCTACTTTGATGCCTATTTTTTCCGCCGGAGAATATGGTTCTACGCTTGTTATCACAAGTTCGCCGTATCCCCAATTCGGGTTTTTGCTTACTTCGAATGTGAAACCATAGTAACAATTCTTTACATACCCTTGTGGTTTGATATATGCAGAAACCATCAGGAACAGGAATATCAGGAGTATTTTTCTCATTTAATAAAGTCTAAAACTGTGCAAAGATAAAACATTTTGTGAATTAACACATTATAAAAATAGCATAGCCGTAAAAAACGACTATGCTACTGCAAATATTCGATTAAATTCTTATTTCAACTTTTTCACAAGATCGTTAACTATCTGGCACATCTTGTCGTAGTTTTCTTCCATCGATTGCAGCAATTTGTATTGTGCATGCGTGCGGACAAGATTATGTTTTTCGTTTCTCACCTTATAATAACTATCTCCGTCGATGTAATCCATCAGGAAGCGCAATACTTGTTCGAATGTGATATATTTTGCTGAGAAAGCAAGATTTTCTATCTCGGCAGGAGTGATGAACGATATAGTTTCCGACAGGTACCCCGAAGTGTATCCTTCAAATATATCCATCTTGATATATATGTTGTCGAGGTTTTCGTCATCTTCTTTTCCGGCGTTGGTGTACGAGCGGATGGCATCGCCGTAGTCATTCAGCACGATGCTGCTTAGTACAGTGTCCAGATCGATAACACAAAGCACATTGCCTTGTCTATCGAATAGAATGTTGCTGATTTTGGTGTCGTTGTGGGTTACGCGTGTCGGTATCTCTCCCGATTCGGCTTTTGCCCAAAGAGCCAGCATTTCTTCACGGCGGCTTTCTATCCAGCTTATTTCTTCCTGTACTTCGGCTTTTCTGCCTACCGGATCTTTTTTCAATACTTCATCCCATTGCTTGAAGCGGAAACGCATGTTGTGGAATCCCGGAAGAATATCGGCTAACGGTTCTTTCATGTCGGATAGCATCGCCTGAAATTTACCGATACCTTTACCGCCCTGTGCAGCCAAAGCAGGAGAATCGGCCTGTTCGTATGTGATTGTATCTTCGATGAGCAAACATGCTGCCCAGTATTGATCTTCTTCATCTTTGAAGTATAGTTTCCCGTCGATGGTCGGAGTCACAGTCAACGCTTCACGCAACGGATCACCCCCCTGTGCGGTTATTTTGTTCTTCAAGTGCGAGGTTACCTTGTAGATGTTCTCCATCATGGCAGGTATGTCCTTGAATATATTTTTGTTTTTTCTCTGTAAAATGTAATTAGGCGAATCTCCTTCTGTCTCCACCAAAAAAGTATCATTGATCAGACCTTCGCCCAATGGACGTATTTCCTTTACTGTTCCTTCGAAGGCGAAGTTTTTACTAATCTTAAATAGGGTTTCTTCCATGTCGTGTTTTTATGGTTAATTTTATGAAATGTTTACAAATTGAACTGTTTTTTTACGATGTTTCGGGAAATCAAGATAGATTTAATTGTTTACTTTGCAAAAGTATATAATTTCTGAAATTAAATAAAGAGAATATATTCTAATAATCCAAAAACCTAAAAACTATTTAAATTATCATGAAAAAAATCACTTCATTGTTACTGGGCTTTTTTATTATGAGTTCGCTGGCTTTATGGTCGCAGCAGGTAATAAAAACAACAGTACCAACCCGTCCGGCCGGACAAAAAGACGTATTAGAGTTGAGAACAGCTCCCATACCGACAGTGCGTGTCGCATTTATCGGCTTGGGTATGCGTGGGCCGGGAGCTGTGGAACGAATGACTCATATTCCGGGAGTAGAGATTATAGCTTTATGCGACGTAGTGCAAAAGAATACAAATAAAGTAAATGACATGCTGGTTAAGCGTGGTTTCCCTAAAGCCAAAGAGTTTTACGGAGATACGGAAGTCTGGCGTCAGGTAACCAAATTGCCGAACGTAGACCTTATTTATATAGCCACAGACTGGCTGCACCATGCCAAGATCGGTATTCAGGCATTAAAAGACGGAAAGCATGTGGCAATAGAAGTTCCGTCGGCCATGAATATGGATGAAATATGGGAGCTAATAAACCTGGCCGAAGAAAAACGATTGCATTGCGTGCCACTCGAAAACTGCGGGTACGACAAATATGAACTGACCACACTGAACATGGTCCAACAAGGTGTGCTAGGTGAGGTACTTCACGGAGAAGGTGCATATATCCACGGGCTTCAGCCATTTTGGAATCAATATTGGAACAACTGGCGCATGGACTATAACAGAAAACATCGTGGCGACCTGTATCCTACACACGGCTTAGGGCCTGTATGTCAGGCGATGAACATACATCGTGGCGATAAAATGAATTTCCTTGTTTCGGTAGATACAAAAGCTGTGGGCAATCCGGCCTTTATTAAAGAAAATACCGGCGAAGATGTGAAAGACTTCCGTAACGGAGACCATACAAGCACTTTAATTCGGACAGAAAAAGGCAAAACAATATTGATAGAACATAATGTGACGTCCCCACGGCCTTACAACCGTATGTATCAGTTGACAGGAACAAAAGGTTTTGCCAATAAATATCCGATCGAAGGGTATGCTCTTGACGGTGGAGAGATTGATCCGGCAATTGCGGCCAACCATGAGAACTTAAATGCGCATAGATTTGTGCCAAATGATGTACGCGAGGCTTTGATGAAGAAATATCAGCACCCGATCACAAAAGCCATGTTCGATGATAAGAAAACGCTTATTGAAAAAGCTGAAGAAGTAGGTGGACACGGAGGTATGGATTTTATCATGGATTATCGTCTGATCTATTGCCTGCAAAAAGGACTACCTGTTGATATGGACGTGTACGACCTTGCAGAATGGTGTTGTTTAATACCGTTGACAGAGATTTCTCTCGACAATAATTCTGCTCCTGTTGAAATTCCTGATTTTACCCGTGGTGCATGGGACAAATTGGATGGATTGAAGTTTGCTCAATAACGTATTGCTATATAACAAACTAAAAGAGAGGCTCTGACAGAGCCTCTCTTCTTATATAACAATGCGAGATTTCTTCGCTTTTACGTATTTGTAATACGTTATTGACCAAATAATTTGCCTAACGATCCCAGTATTCCGCCATCTTTTTGGGAAGAGCCGCCTGTGATAGATTCGAGCAAAGAGTCGAAGCTGAAAGAATCATTCGAATCTCCCGATTTTTTAGAAAGAAGCTGTAATAAAGCAGGAACAACAGCTGCTGCTATTGAGCCCGCAACTTCCTTGCTTAAGCCTACTTTTTCGCTTAGCGATGAAACAACAGATGTTTGTATCGAACTTACCATCTGATTGCTGGACAAGTCAGAATCTCCACCGATCCCCAACAATGAAGTGATATTGTCTAGCGAAATGTTGTTTTTTATGCCATCTACTATGGCATCGGTTGTGGTTTCTACTGCAGCCTCCTTTTTGTTGGCTGGTACATTTGCGTTGTTTGTGATTGCTCCAAGAGCCTGATCTTTTACAAGATCTAATATTCCGTCTAACATAGTGGAAATGATTTTAATTTATACTCGAAGTTAACTGATATGTTGTGTTATTTGTGTTTAATATCAATGAATTAAGTGTGTTGGATCAGTTTGGTGCTTTGGTGTAAAGGTATGCTGCAATAAACATAAATACGATGTTAGGTATCCATACAGCCAGCCATGCAGGCATTGTACCCGAAATGGCAAATGAAGAGCTGACCGTCTGAAACATGATGTATGTAACGCTTAGCCCCAGCCCTATTCCTATATTCATCCCCATGCCTCCTTTTATCTTCCTTGCAGACAGAGCCGCACCTATTATTGTCAGGATAAAGGCAGAGAACATGGACGCAAACCGCTTGTGAAACTCTATTTCGAATTGTGTGATACTTACATTCCCCACACTTGCCACACCTTTCGCCCTTTGTCTCTGAATATACTTATATAGCTGAGGTGTAGTCATTTGCTCGAAGTCGTTGACCGAGACCAAAAAGTCACTGGGAACGACATTTAAGGTCGTATCCAGGCTGGCTCCGGAGGAAATGACTTCTTTCATCCCTTTAAATTCACGGATGCTATAGTTTTTCAGTACCCAGTGATAGCCCGAATCATACTCGACGCTTCTGGCGATAAGACGCGATTTCAGTTCCTTGCCCTCAAACTTATCAAGAGACAGGTTAGCACCTTGTTTGGTCTGATTCCGATAGCTTTCTATATACAGTATCACGCCTTCATCTATGCGCATCTGTATCTGAGTAGCCGATACAACTTCCTTGTTTTTTATATATCTGTTCTGAAACTTAATTCGCGAATCATTTGCCGGCGGAATGATAAAACTGCTCAGTATGAAAGAGGAAACGGCAATCACCGCAGCCGAAATCATATAAGGTTTCATCAGGCGTTTAAAACTCATCCCGTTCGACAGCATGGCTATAATCTCGGAATTGTCAGCCAGCTTCGAGGTGAAGAATATAACGGCAATGAATACAAACAACGCGCTGAATAGATTGGTATAATAAGGAATAAAATTCAGATAATATTGAAATATGATAGCCTTTAGCGGTGCATCGTTTGTTAAGAATTTATCGAGACGCTCGTTGATATCGAATACTACCGAAATGGATATAATAAGGATAATTGAGAAGATATATGTTCCCAAAAACTTTTTTATTATATACTTATCCAATATCGATAGAATCTTCATATTCACCCGGAATTATAATCGTCTTGACACGTTTTCAACCATATTTTTCTTCCACACAGAGAAGTCTCCCGCAATAATATGCTGACGGGCTTCTTTTACCAGCCATAAATAGAATGCCAGATTATGAATCGATGCTATTTGCAAACCCAGTATCTCATTCGTGATAAACAGATGACGAAGATATGCTTTTGAATATAAAGTATCAACAAAAGATGCGCCGTTTTCTTCTATCGGAGAAAAATCGTTCGCCCATTTCTTGTTTCGCATGTTCATTATTCCATTGCGGGTGAATAGTTGCCCGTTGCGCCCGTTACGTGTAGGCATAATGCAATCGAACATATCTACTCCGCGCTCAATGGCTTCGAGTATATTGGCCGGAGTACCCACTCCCATCAGGTAACGGGGTTTGTCGGACGGCAGTATTTCATTTACTACCTCTATCATTTCGTACATCTTCTCGGTCGGTTCACCTACAGCCAGACCACCGATCGCATTTCCGTCTGCACCTTTAGACGCTACATTTTCGGCAGCTCTTACCCGAAGGTCGGGATAAACGCAGCCTTGCACAATGGGGAATAAGGCTTGTTTGTAGCCATATTCGCATTCTGTTTCATTAAATCTTTTGATGCATCTGTCCAGCCATCTTTCTGTCAGTTCCAGCGACTTTTTTGCGTATGCATAATCGGCATCACCCGGTGTACACTCGTCAAAGGCCATCATAATATCGGCACCTATGGTACGCTCGATGTCCATTACCGATTCGGGAGTGAAGATATGTTTAGAGCCATCGATGTGTGAACGGAATATTGCACCTTCTTCGGTCAGTTTACGGTTTTCGGCTAAAGAAAACACCTGAAATCCTCCGCTGTCGGTGAGTATGGGTTTATTCCATCCGTTAAATTGATGAAGTCCTCCGGCTTGCTGTAAAATTTCCAGCCCGGGACGCAGATACAGATGATAGGTATTGCCCAGAATAATCT
>RRZU012601935.1_pt1 | contig 10637 bp, 8 predicted proteins | sample 2165561 | NCBI WGS metagenome assembly RRZU01 (sample SAMN10456909, study PRJNA506462) | wastewater metagenome | isolation source: wastewater sludge | place: USA: Moscow, Idaho | reverse complement strand
TGAAATCACTGGAGAAGGCTACCTTCCAACATATACAAGAACAGATTTAACTGATGATCTTCACGATGCATTTGGATTCAGAACAGATTATCAGATAGTAAATACAAAACAAATGAAAAAAATTTTCAAAGATACAAAAAAATAAAAAACATTACTCACTTTTCAAAAAACAAGAAAACCTGTAAATCGTTGATATTGCTTCGATTCACAGGTTTTTATTTCGTTAAAGTGTCAAAGATGAGGTATTCTATCACGAATCCAATTAAATATCAATAAAATTTAATGAATAATGTAAAAAAACTTCTCTTTTCGATAAACTACTAAAGATTACTTAGGTAATTTATTAGCTTTTTCTAAAACAGCTACTAAGAGAGCGTAGGCTTTGTCAATGGATGATACAGATACATGTTCATCTGGAGAGTGGGGATTAAAGATATCTGGTCCCAGAGAAACAATATCCAGTTCACCGAGTTTTTGTTTGAGGATTCCACATTCAAGTCCAGCGTGGATTGCACTGACAGCTGGCTCTTTTTTTTCTATTTCTTTATACACTTCAACTAATAAGTCTCTAATAGGAGATACGGGGCTATATTCCCAGCCTGGGTACATTCCGCTTACCTTAACTTTTGAATTAAGGACTCCCGCTACTTGCTCCAACTCATTTATCTGGGAAAGAAGCAAAGATTCTACAGAGCTTCTAATAGAGAAGAGGCATTTGGTATAGTTGGCATCTTGGGAGATCACACCAATGTTCTTGGATGACTCAACCAAGTCTTTTATATCGTAGCTCATGGTGTTGACGCCATTGGAAACTGTTGAAAGAAAATAAATGACATTTCTTTTTGTGTTTTGATTAAACACAGTTACCTTGTTAGTGTCGGTTTTTTCAAAAACAATTGAGATGGGATTATCCTTGCCCCTAAGTTCATTTCTAAGGGTGCTTTCCCACGCGGATACAAATTCACTTAGGGCATCTTCTTTCCCTTTGGCAACGGCGATGGTAGCCATGGCCTCCCTAGGGATGGCGTTATCCTTTGATCCCGCTTCAATTGATTGTATTTCAAAATTGACAACCTTATCAAGCTCCGACAAGAGGCGGCCCATTATCTTGATGGCGTTTCCTCTTTCTTCAATTATATTTAGACCGGAGTGACCTCCTTTTAGGCCGGATATTTTGAGGTTGAAAACATCATAGTCTCCGTCAAGCAAAGTCCATTCACAGTCCAGTGAAACTTCCGCAGTCGCTCCACCAGCACAGCTTACAAGAAAGTTTCCATATTCTTCAGAGTCAAGGTTAATGAGGATTTTGCCATCTAAAGAAGATGGCTCTAGGGCCTGGGCACCGTTTAGACCAACTTCTTCTTGCGTGGTAAAGAGGCACTCAATACGAGGGTGGGCAATATCAGACGAATCCAGTATGGCAAGCATCATGGCGACGGCAATACCGTTGTCAGCCCCCAGGGTCGTTCCATTGGCATAAAGCATGTCATCTTTTTGAATTATTTCAATTGGATCTGTCAAAAAATCATGTTCCGTTCCAGAGTTCTTTTCGCACACCATGTCCGTATGTCCTTGCAGGATAATAGTGGGTGCATCACCTAAGCCTTCTGTCGCATTTTTTTTGATGATTACATTATAGATATCGTCCTGATAAGATTCTAGGTTTCTTTCTTTGGCAAAGTTAACTAAATAATTACTGATACATTTTTCGTTAAAGGAACCTCTAGGGATTTTAGAAATTTCTTCAAAAAAGTGAAAAACATTTTTTGCGTTCAAATTATCATAGAAATTCATACCATACCTCCAATTTTTATTAATTTCATACTAACATAAACTTCATAGATTTGCCATTATTTAGAAAATTTATTTTGAAATAAGCATTTTAGAACAAGTATTATGAAAAATTGCTATGTATAAACTAATCCTTGTTATAGAAAAAATGTAGTTGCTTATAAAAAAAATCAATTAGACGGCATTGAAATAATATGATATATTTTAAGACTGAGAGCAATAATAAGAGTTGAATTTTATAATAAATATATCGGAAATTAGTTTGGACTTTTTATAGTTAAAATATTGGAGGTTATCGATGAAAGCCATATTGACATTAACAAATACAGCCTATAAGCATATTACAGGTTCAAATATATCAGATATGAGAGAAATTCAAAATATAAAGGTATTAAAGAATGAGGAGTTTGGGCTACAACTATTAATTGAATCTGATGAGGAATTTATTGCAGTAAGAGGACAATACATGGATATTGCATGGAAGGGTCTTATCAACAAAATTCGCGTAGAAATAACCGCAATGGATTCGAAAGATGGCCATGACTTGAGCCAGTATTTTAAAGTCAATCTTGTTGATTATGTACTAGATGATGAAAAAAATCTAATTGCAGACAGGCTAATGAATTCAAATTCCAGACTGGCAGTTACTTTGGATCAGATGGTTTATATAACAGGAAGACTTCCAGAAGATTACTCTGGCAGTGAAATAAAGCTTTGTATAAAAGCTTTCTATTCAAAGGCTTATGAGGATGAAGATTTAGTATATAAAAAAGAAGTGCCAATTTTGGTTCACAATTATTCCATAGCTGATATAAAAGATTCAGAGTTTTATATGGATCTGTGGCAACACCCATGTAACTGGGCAAGAATATATGATCTCCCATACTATGGAGAAGAACATTTCGAGGTAATTGATAATTATCTTAAAGGAATGTCTGTGCTTGGACAAAAAGTCTGTAATCTTGTTATATCCGACTACCCTTGGGCAGGACAAAGATGCTACAAGATAGAAGAAAACCATATGAATTTATTTGAGTTAAACATAGTCAAGGTAGTAAAGGATTCAACCGGAAACTTTAAGTGTGATTTTACTGCAATGGATAAATATATAAATCTTGCAAAAAAGCATAATATGTTGGATGAAATAAATATCTTTGGAATTTTAGGCAACTGGGACGGTTACGATTTTGGGAATCCCCTAAAAGACTACAGGGATCCAATCAGGATAAGCTATTACGATGAACCAACAGCGAGTTTTAGATATATTTCTACCAAAGAAGATTTGACTACATACATCAGACTCGTTTTTAATCATATAAAAGCTATTGGGTTTTGGGAAAAGACTCTTATTATGAGTGATGAACCCGATGATCCAGAACTTTTCAAAAAGGCGGAGCAAGTATTAAGTGAAGCCGCTTGTGGGAGTAAAATAAAAATAAAATGTGCGATTCATGACCAAAAATTTTTGGAAGAATATGGCGAGAATATAAAGTCTGTATCCCTTAACACTTGCGAGCTTGTGAATAATCTAGAGGGTATAGACTCTATACAAAAAAACATTCAACTGAAAGGTGGCACAATCACCTGGTTTTCTTGCTGTTTCCCAAGTCAGCTTAACATATTTTTGAAATCTCCACTGATAGAATCCAGACTTATTGGCTGGTTTACCTACTATATGAATATGGATGGTTTTTTGAGATGGGCATATGGTATATGGCCAGGGGATGTCACAAAAGATGCCAGTTACAAAAAAGAAAAGTGGGCAGCTGGAGATATGTTCTTGGTCTACCCTGGAAAAAATAAAAAACCAGAGGAGTCTGTCCGTTTAAAAAATATTATTTATGGCTTGCAAGACTGGATTTTGCTAAAAAAATCCGAGAAAATTATTGGTAAAGACGCAATATATGCAAAATTAGAAAACCTTCTTGGAAAAAAGGAAGATATGAAATTTGTTCCGGAACGGGAGGTAGAGCTTTTCCATAGTCTTGAATACCATAGTTATATGGAACTTAGAGAATGGATCATATCAAAGTTAATTGAGGAGGAGAAGGATTGTATTTTTTAAAAGAAATATCAGATTGCGTTGTAAACATGGATGATGAGGGGGTGATTTTGGCCATAGACAGAGCTCTAGATAATGGCCTAGATGCAAATGAAATCTACAGTCAGGGACTCAGCAATGGTATGCTTAGAGTAACTAGAATGTATGAAAACAAAGAGTATTATGTTCCTGAGGTAATAGTATGTGCAGATACCTTGAAAAAGGGAATTAATTACCTAAAATCCAAAGGAGCAGACAAAGCTGCTGATGGAGCAAAGGTAATAATAGCTGTCGTTGAAGGAGACCATCACGAAATAGGAAAAAACATTGTAAAGATTATGATGGAGGCTGCAAATTTTCAAGTTATTGATATGGGACTGGATGTAAGAGCCGGTGATATAGTACAAAAGGCAATCGATGAAGAAGTGGATGTCATTGGGCTATCAACCATGATGACTACAACAATGCCTGCCATGAAAGATATTGTGGAAATCATAAATGGCACGGATTTTGGGAACAAAGAGAAACCCAAGGTTATTGTTGGAGGAGGATGTCTAAGTCATAAGTATGCAAAGGAAATTGGGTGTGATGGTTACAGTAAAAACGCCATAGAAGCAGTCAAGTTGGTTAATACTTTGCTGGAAGGAGGATACCGTGGCTCACTGGAAAGATAAAACGCTGTTGGAGTATATTAACAGCGAAAACAGGGGATTTTTTTTGCCTGATATGGGGACCAATGGGCTAGAACTTGTGGGGTACACTGCATATGAAGTGTATGAAGATCCTGAAAAACAGCTGGAGTTGGCCCAAAAGATGAACGAGGTATTTGAATCTGATTTCATATATTCTCTGTGCGATGGTGCGATCTTTTGTGAAACCTTAGGACTAGAGTTATTAAAGCTAGATTATGACTTCCCAAGTGTAATAGAACATCCAATAAAAACATTGGAGGATGTAAAAAGACTAAAAGTACCGGATCCTTACAAAGATGGAAGGATGCCAGTAAACTTGAAAAGTTTGAAACTTATTGCCCAAAATATAGATAAACCTTTGTATGTTTCCATCCAGGGACCTTTTACCCTAGCAATTCAACTGGCAGGAGCTACCCATCTTTTAAGATCTTTAATAAGAGACAAAGAATATGTTAAGGCTTTACTGGACTTTACAAAAGAAACGGTTATACTTTACTCAAGAGCAGTAAACGATGCCGGAGCAAAGTATATTCAGATTTCAGAACCAGGCACTGTAACTTTGAGTCCGGCACAATTTGAAGAAAACATAGTGCCAATGCTAAATGAAATTTTGAATAATCTGGATAGCTGGAAAGGCATCCATATATGCGGAGATACCATGCATTTTCTCCATCTGATGTTAAAGTGCAATATCCATGGCATAAGTCTGGACCAGATTATGGACTACAAAGAGGTGGCCCCTAAAATACCAAAAAACATTGTACTGATAGGAAATCTGGACCCTATAGAGCTCGTAGGAAAAGGGAGCGTGGAAGAAATAAAGAAAGGAACGCTATTGCTAAAAGAAGCCATGGGACAGTATAAAAACTATCTTTGTGCCCTTGGCTGTAACTGCCTAAATGATACTCCTGTAGAAAACCTGCAGGCGGCTATCCTTACGGCTAGAATATAATTGTATAAATTAATTAGGAGGGTTTTATGAAAAAGAGTTGGATTTTTTTACTTGTAATGACTATTGTTGCTGGGCTGTTTGTAGGATGTGCGCCAAAAAGTGATGAAGGTGGACAGCCTGAAGGAGAGCAATTCAAGGTTGCGTATGTCACAATGGACGCTACCAGCCCTTATTTTATTTTGATGATTAATGGTATGAAAGAAAAAGCGGAAGAACTGGGAATTGACCTTACAATCCATGATGGCAAGTACGAAGCACAGCCTCAGATAGATGCCATGGAGACATTGATTGTGCAAGGCGTAGATGTAATAATTTTAAGCGCCAACGATCCTGCTGCTCTTCAGCCATCGGTGGACAAGGCAAAAGAAGCTGGTATAAAAGTTATCGCAGCCAATGTTGAAATGGAAAATACTGATGCCTATGTAAGTCTTGTGGAAAAAGAATACGGACTTGCAGGAGGCGAAATAGCAGGGAAATACATTGCTGAAAAAATGAATGGAGAAGCAAAAGTTGCCGTACTGGCATTTACTCAGGTTCCAGCAGTAATCCAAAGAACAGAAGGGCTTAAAGAAGGAATTAAAAAATATGCACCAAACGCTGAATTTGTTGCAGAAGTAGAAGCAAACAATAGAGAAACTGGTCTTAAAGCAATTGAAAATGTTCTTCAGACAAACCCGGATTTAAATGTGGTAGTAGGGGTAAGTGATGATGCGGTACTCGGTGGATATGAGGCAATGATGGCAGCAGGAAGAACCGGAGATGATGTGGTCTTGGTAGGACTTGACGCTGTAGAAGAAGCAGTGGCCAAGATAAAAGAAGGTGGAATATACCGAGGTACTGTGGATATTGATCCATTTGGAAGTGGAAAGCTAATTATTGAAACTTCGGAAAAATTGATGAATGGAGAAGTTATATCAGAAATGATTAAATTCCCAATGATTCCAGTAACAGAGGAAAATATAGATAAGTATTAATGATTTTTAGTGCCACACTGTTATGCGGTGTGGCACTTTTAGTAAAGGAATATGATGGAGCCTATATTAGATTTAAAAGCTATTTCAAAACAATATTCTGGAGTAATGGCATTGGAAAACATTGACCTAGCCATACAAAAGGGCAAGATTCATTCAATTGTAGGAGAAAATGGTGCTGGGAAGTCAACATTAATAAAGATTATTACAGGTGCAGTAAAACCAACAACAGGCAATGTTTTCTTTCGGGGGAGCGAGGTCCATGAGACTAACCCCAGAAAAAGCCTTGAGATGGGCATAAGTGCCGTTTATCAAGAGTTTAACTTGATTTCAGAACTGAAAATCTATGAAAATATATTTTATGGTCGTGAGTTAAAAAAAGGACTAACTTTAGATGCAGAACTGATGAAACAAAGGTCCGATGAGGTACTGAAAAAAATTGGGATGAACATGGATACAGAGATCAAATTAAAGTATTTAGGGATTGGGAGCCGGCAGACTATAGAAATTGCAAAGGCACTTATACAAGAGTCAGAAGTTGTTCTGTTTGATGAGCCTACTGCATCATTGACTCAAGAAGAAGTCAATAACCTTCATAGGATTATAAAAAACCTCAGAGATAGTGGTATTGCAGTGATATATGTGTCACATAAACTAGATGAGGTTTTCGAGATTTCAGATACCATAACGGTTTTAAGAGATGGTAAACACATTAGGACTACACAATTAGAAAAAGAAAACTACACGGTAGATATGGTCATCGAAGATATGATAGGCAGAGAGATTTTGTCAACATCTCAGGATTCAAATCACAGCGTAAACAAAGAAGATATTGTACTTGAGCTCAAAAACGTTAGTACAGGTAGTGTAAATAATATAGACCTTTGTCTTCATAAAGGCGAGATACTATCCATATCAGGTCTTTTAGGTTCAAAAAGAACAGAGCTTCTGAATGCCATATTTGGCGTAGATAAAATTGAAGAAGGTGAAATCTTTGTAAAGGGCAGACAGGTTTCTATAAAAAATCCAGTTGAAGCCATAAAACTAGGAATTGGCTATGTATCAGAAGATAGAAAAGACACAGGACTTTTTATGGATTTGCCAATACGGGAGAACGCAAGCATTGTATCATTAAAAAAATTCCTCAAGAAAATTACAATAGATAAAAAAAGAGAGAAATTACAAGTTGGAGAAGTGCTTTATCAGTTAAAAGTCAAATACTCGAGTTTAAGTCAAAAAATCAAAGAACTAAGTGGAGGGAATCAACAGAAAATAGCTATAGGAAAATGGCTGTTAGAAGATCTAGATATTATAATGCTCGATGAACCGACGAGAGGAGTCGATGTGGGAGCCAAGGAAGAAATTAACAGAATCATTTTCGAACTTGTCAGAGAAGGCAAAGCAGTACTGCTTGTATCTTCAGAAGCTGATGAAATTATAAAGCTTTCAGATAGAACCCTAGTAATGAGTAGTGGAAGAATTGTGTCAGAGTATAGCCGAGGAAATATAACATCCGAAAAAATATTAAGGGACTCAGCCCGTTATGCAGATTCAAAAGGAGTTGACCATGTATAGCAAAAAACTAAAAGCTTCACTTTATAAATATGGAACTATAGCTTTTTTTATAGGACTTGTAATCTTTTTTACAATTAAAAGTCCAAGATTTATGTCCCTTGCCAATATATCGAACGTATTAAGGCAAATGTCAGTAGTCGGAATAGCTACAGTTGGTATGACAATGATAATCATTACTGGAGGGATAGACCTTTCTATAGGATCGGTTGTAGCACTTTCGTCTGTAATACTGGCAAAACTGCTCGTAAGCGGTATGTCGATTATCCCTGCCATAATAATCACACTTCTCGCAGGTGTCGGATTAGGCTTAACCAATGCAATACTTATAAACAAACTTAATATACCACCTCTGATAGCAACTTTAGGTACGATTACCATCTACAGGGGGTTGGCTTATATTACAACAGGAGGCTTATCTGTTTTTGGATTTCCGGAAAAATTTAGATTTATAGGACAGGGTTACATCGGGGGATTTCCGGTACCTGTAATCATTCAGATAATTGTCTATGCTATCGGTTTTTTTATTCTTTATAAAACTCCGATGGGAAGATATATTTATGGCATAGGTAGCAATGAAAATGCTTCTTATTTATCAGGGATAAATGTAAAGAAAGTAAAATATTTTGTGTATATTTTTTCTGGAATTTTAGGGGCCTTGGCGGGCGTGGTGACTCTTTCCAGAATAAACAGCGGACTGCCGAATACGGCTACAGGATTTGAATTAGATGTGGTGACGGCTGTAGTTTTAGGTGGAGTAAGCGTAAAGGGAGGAGAGGGACATTTGGCCGGATCGATCATAGGATGCCTTATAATTGGAGTTTTGTCCAATGGTATGATCCTTCTGGGAATTGAAGAATACTACCAGATGCTTGTAAAAGGAATTGTACTAATTGCTGCGGTAGGGATAGATATAAAGGTGCGTAACACAGCAAAGGATGGTAGTCATGCATAGTTATAGAGCTCATGGGGATATGTTATTTACCAATCAAATAATAGAAGGGGTAAAGAAAAACAAAGACCAAGCGGGTAGATTTCTCGGCTACACAGATAGACCAATACCGGATTTGATAAATAAAAAAATCGATGAAGAATTAGACCTAATAAAGGAATTTCTAGATATTGAATATGAATATAAGTTGTTTGAAAAAGAAAACCAATATTACGCATATCTTATTTACACAGTAGGCAGTAGGGTGGAAGAACTTTCAAAAAAATATATGAAAAATACGGAATCCATAAGGGGCATCATTGTTGACAAATTATCGGTTTTGTCACTGGACCGCATTAAGGACTATATTATTGGAGAAATACAAACAAACACAGGACTGTATGTGGTAAAGGAGCTGTACCCAGGTAACGGCGGATTTTCAATAGAAAATCAGAAAACGATTCTTGAGTCTATGAATAATATAAAAACCATAAGTATTAATGAATATTATCAGATGCAGCCAATAAAAACTGTCGCGGTAAAGCTGAATTTATCTAAACACCAGCAAGAGTACTCAAGATGTGGAGACTGTGAAAATCCTTGTGAAATGAAAGGAACTTCTGGAGCAGATTATAAAGAGTACAAATTTCTATACTACCAAGACAGAAAGGAATTTCATAAAAAAATATTTCAAAACTTAAATAAGCCTTATGAAGAGCTATACTATATTTATAAAGAGATAGCCAAAGATACATTGGAAAAATATAAAACAAGAAATATTCCTGAAGAAATTTTTTATAACTCTATAACTGACATCGAAGTATGGGCCAATGATTATAAAGAGAAAAATGGCGTTTATGGAATAAAAGAATATGAATGGATAGAGCAAACCTTGGACATGAAGGTGTTTAAGCTGGGAAGACTACAATTTAGAATGGCTGACAAAGATAAAAGAAAAAAATGCTGTAGTCAATTAGGTGTGTCATCAGATAAATGTATCGTTATAGATGTACATATACAAAAAGGGGAGTCTCTTAATTTTGAATTGTGTCAAAAGTCGTATAAAATGGCAGAAGATTTTTTTAATGTAGGCGATTTAAAGAAACAAATCATATTTATATGTGATTCATGGCTATTAAGTCCTGATTTAAAAGAATTGCTAGGAGAGACCAGTAATATACTGGATTTTCAAAGTCAATATAAAATAATACATGAGGATAAGGATAACCGGCAAATGGAAGAGAGGGTATTCGGTAAGATTGAGGATAATCCACAAGACTATGTTGCTAATACGACTCTTCAAAGAAACCTCAAAGAAAAGTTGAAGTTGGGGAAAAAGTTTGGTACAGCTATTGGTATATATTCACCTTAAATTCCTAAGCATGTCTGCTTCACATGACAAACCGACCTCCTGTCAGATCTATTTCACTCTGATTTGGGAGGTCGGTTTACAAATGATATGCTATAATTTATTTTCTTATTTTATCAAGGCCGACATTATTTTAAATTCTTTGGTTCCAGAAACCTTTAAGAGGTCAAACACGATATAGCCAGCATCTAGTAAATCCCTTACGGTCTGATAGACGCATACATGGGTTTCCATACCCGTTACGATGATTTTTTTAGGGCCCAAAGTTTCAATTTTATTCTTTACATCCTCAGTATAGGCGGTAAAGCTATTTTTTGC
>RRZU011325489.1_pt1 | contig 10638 bp, 8 predicted proteins | sample 2165561 | NCBI WGS metagenome assembly RRZU01 (sample SAMN10456909, study PRJNA506462) | wastewater metagenome | isolation source: wastewater sludge | place: USA: Moscow, Idaho | reverse complement strand
GGCACTAAGCTCATTAAGCGCGGCTCAGCAGGAGACGGATGTACCACCAGCGTTCCTGTTGCGGCAATACCAGCTAGCGTGCCAGTAAAACTGGCCGGTACATCATCAAACAACTCACGCTTCCACTCTTCAATGGGGCGATCGTAAGCCAGTAATTGCAACGATTTCTGCGAGGCTTGGCAGTAAGCGTGAAAGGCTTGTCCGTGCGCAGTGCTGGGTGCAATCAGCAGCTTGTTGATCTGGCGCGCAGCTAAAAGATCACCGAGCAACTTCGGCCATTCGCTGCTATTGGTCAGTAATACTTCGGCGTGCACTGCGGTCATCAACTCTTTTAGACGGGTGACGCGCTCAGAGGCAGTGTAACGCCAAGGTTGATCGACCAAGGTGGCATCAAAAGGATCAGCAATGGGCGTGGTGCCAACTAAGCTGCTGCGTAAACTGGCTAAGATTTTCGCACGGGCACTCATGATTTTTTCTCCAAATGCGCTTTGGCCAGCTCATGTAAGCTGCGTTTAGCAGGTTTAGGCGCGCTGTGATTTTGCGTCCATGGGCCGAGATTTTTCGGGGTTAAACCGCCAAAGCGTGTGGCCATGAAGGTGCCGGTTTTATACAGCAATGGCACGCTATTAAAATACTGCCAACCTTTCCACAGCAAGCGTTCTTTGCCTGAATAACGACTGCCTTGGCCATCCATTACTTGGGGCTGCTGCTCGGGTGGTTTAACGTTTTCTTCGCGTAAGCGGCGAAGTAGCGCAGGGATGGGGATTTTAACTGGGCAGACTTCACCACAGGCACCACAGAGTGATGAAGCCGAGGGATGATCTGGGGTGTTTTCTAAACCCAATAAGTGTGGCGAAATAATTTTACCAATAGGGCCAGGGTAGACAGTGCCATAGGCCTGCCCGCCAATACGCGTATACACCGGGCAGTGATTCATACAGGCACCGCAACGGATGCAATTGAGGGTTTGCCGCAATTCGCTATCGGCAAAGGCTTGGCTGCGGCCATTATCCAGTAGCACTAAATGCACTTCTTCCGGGCCATCTAACTCGCCGGGCTGACGCGGGGCTGAGATCATATTCACGTAAGTGGTAATGCCTTGGCCGAGTGCCGAGCGCGTCAGTAACGACAGTAACGGTACGGTGTCTTGTAAATTGGCTACGACTTTTTCAATACCGGTGACCGCGATATGCACCGGCGGTACTGTGGTCGACATGCGGCCATTGCCTTCGTTTTCCACCAACAATAAAGTGCCAGTTTCCGCAACGGCAAAGTTGACGCCGGAGATCCCGATGTCAGCATGGAAAAACTTCTCGCGCAAAATACCCCGTGCCGACTGAATCAAGCTATCCACATCATCGGTGTAGGGCAGGGCTAAGCGATGCTCAAATAAGCGACCGACTTGCTCAGCGTTTTTATGAATGGCCGGCATAATAATATGGGTGGGCTTTTCATTATCCAGCTGAATAATGTACTCGCCCATATCCGATTCCAGGGCTTCAATGCCGTGCTCGGTCAGGTGCTCATTCATGGCCATTTCTTCACTGACCATGGATTTGCCTTTAATCACCTGCGTGGCATTACGCGCCTTGGCAATCTTTAACACTATGGCATTGGCTTCGTCAGTGGTACTCGCCCAGTGCACTTGCACGCCCTGCTTGGTCAGGTTGGCTTCCAGCAATTCCAGCAAATCAGGCAGCTCAGATAAGGCGCGCGCGCGGACTTTATTGCCCAGTTCACGCAGGTTTTCCCGCTCATCTTCATCGGGCATAGAGATAATGCGCTTGCTGATCAACGAGTCCATGGCGCTGCGCATATTGTTGCGCAGTTGCTGATCTTTTAATGACAGATGTGCATTGGATTTGAGCTTGCGCGCGGTGATATCGACGGCGTGAATACGTTGACTGTTCATGCCCGCGTCTCCTGTTTGGCTTGGGTGCGCTGCCAGAGAAAGCTGGCCAAATGCTGACCAAGTAGGGGGATATTTTGTTTCTCAAAAGCACCGTTGATATTCATTAAGCAACCGCAATCGGCACTGACCACTTGCTGTGCGCCACTGGCCAGTAAAGACTGAGTTTTATCCGCAACCATGGCGCCAGAAATATCTGGCATGCGGATGGAGAAGGTACCGCCAAAGCCACAGCATTCGCTTTCATGGTCATGCTCGACACGCTCAACGTGAGTGAGTTGGCCAAGCAGGGCGCGGGCATGCAGATGGGTATTCATTTCACGACGGGCAGAGCAGGAGGTGTGCAACGCCACTTGAGTTGGCGCACCTTGATCGTTCAGCTCGACCTTGCAGACATGCAGTAGAAACTCAGCTAACTCATAGGTGCGCGCAGCGAGGTTATGCACTTGTGCTAGCATCTCGGGCTCATCTTTAAACAGGTCAGCGTAGTGCTCGCGAAACATGCCCGCGCAGGAGCCTGAGGTCACCACCACCGGCCAGTCGTTGGCAAACAGCTTGAGTTGCGAGCGCGCTACTGCCCGGGCTTGTTCGGTATAACCAGAAGTGTAGGCCGGTTGCCCGCAGCAACTTTGCCCTTGCGGGAAATCCACGCTAATCCCTTCACGCTCTAACAGGTGAATCGCATCCATACCCGCTTCGGGGAAGAATAAATCCACTACGCAAGTACCAAATAAATAGACCTGTGTGGGCTTAATAGTAGGGTACTCGCGCGCAGGTTTACGAGGCGGAGCAATGCGAGTGTGTTGTGGCGCTGCGTTATAAAACTGATCGCTCATGGGTACATTCCGGCGGAGTTAATAATGAAGCTCTAGCGGGTGGTGAGTTCTATGCTTGAGCATATATCACCAGCCCGCTAGGCATAAGAGGTTAAGGCATCAGTGGGTCGCGAACGCCCAAAACAGTCACAGCAAAGAGCACAATCAGACCGGTAAAGAACACGTAGTACAGCGTCGGCCAAATGGTTTTTCTTAAGGTGTTACCTTCTTGACCCAGCAAGCCTACGGTGGCCGAGGCAGCAACCACATTATGAATGGCAATCATATTACCTGCCGCTGCACCAATGGCTTGACCAGCAATAATCAACGCGGTGGAGATGCCGAGGTTTTCCGCAACACCAAACTGAAACTGACTGAACATCATATTGCTGACGGTATTGGAACCGGCAATAAAGGCCCCGAGCGCACCGATACTTGGCGCCAGCAGAGGGTAAATATCACCCACGCTGTCAGCAACAAAACGTGCCATGGTAATGGGCATACTGGGAATGTCTGCCGCATTGACCCCTGAGTTAATCAGGATGCGCACCATGGGAATGGTAAATAGCAAGACAAAACCCGCACCCAATAAAATACGGCTTGACTCACTTAGGGCGGAGCGAAACTGCTGCCATTGCATGTTGTGTATAAAGTAGGCGCAGCAAGCGACAAAGATTAATACGCCACCGGGTAAATACAGCGGCATAAAATCAGCGCTAATACCAGTCTCACCTAAGATATTAGGAAACTTGAGGATCACTGCTTTCAGCGCGTCAGACAGAGTTGGAGAAACGCGACTGATCACCAGTAATAAACCCACTAACACATAAGGAAGCCAAGCCTTTAAGCTACTCATGGATTTATTAGTGAGTTTATCAAGCTTCATTTCAATAGAGCCAATCCACTCACTGGGCCATTCTTTAGCGGGAGCAAAATCCCAAGTGGTTTTAGGGGTCAGAAAGTTCAAGCGTGCTGCGGTGGTGACAATGGCTAAACCAACTAAACCACCGAGCATTGAGGGGAATTCTGGGCCCAATAAGATACCGGTTGCTGCATACGGAATGGTGAAAGCAACACCGGCAAATAGAGCAAATGGCAGTATGGCAAAACCTGCTTTCCAGCTTTTTTCTTGACCAAAAAAGCGCGTCAGCATGAGCACCATAATCAATGGAATGATGGTGCCGACGATGGCATGAATAATCACCACTTGGCTGGTGATCAACTGCAGATAGCTGTCCCAGTCAGAGCCATTGGCCAAGAGCTGTAAATTCACCGCTTCGCTATCGAGGCCACCGGTAATACCAATGATAATTGGCGTACCCACTGCGCCAAAAGAAACTGGTGTACTTTGCACCAGCATGCCCAGCATCAGCGCTGCCATGGCGGGGAAGCCGATGGCAACCAATAACGGCGCAACAATGGCCGCAGTGGTCCCCCAGCCTGAGGCACCTTCAATAAAACAGCCAAACAGCCAAGCAATAATAATCGCTTGCACGCGGCGGTCAGGACTAATAGTGATAAACCCAGCACGAATGGATTGAATCGCCCCTGAGTGCTTTAAAGTGTTCAGCAGTAAAATGGCGCCAAAAATAATCCACAGCACCCCTGCTGTAATCACCAAACCCTGAAGGGTTGAGGCTAGCACACGATTAAAACTCATCTCCCAAAAATACAGTGCAATCGACGCCGTAAATAAAAATACCAGTGGCATTGCTCGTTTGGCGGGCCAGCGTAAGCCGACCAGCAAGATGGCTGCCAGTAGAATAGGCGAAAAAGCTAACAGCGCAAGCGTACTAGATGACATGGTTAAGCTCCATTAGCTGCTCTGTGCGGCTTAAAAAATGCAAGTGGTCGGTTAGTGAGTTAGGCATACTTTAGACTCTTTGTTGTTATAGTTTAAAATTGGTAAGACCAGTTTACATTCTGGTTTTGACAAGTTAAATACGTAGCGCGGAATCTGTCAAATATCCGCTGTACGACTTTAGTTGCGCTGAGGCTGCTCAAGCTGCGGCAAAAGTCGGCCAATGCACTGTTGAAAAAGAGTGATTGTGTTAATCTAAGCAGCCTTCGTCAGCTGCTTTTATAAGGTAAGAAGAGCACCATGAGCTTTGCACATATACAACAACGCCGTTTGTCGGATGACATTGTTGAGCAGCTAGAGACCATGATTGTTGAAGGCGTCTTGCAAGCAGGCGAGCGTTTGCCGGCTGAGCGCAAGCTGGCTGAGCAGTTTGGTGTGTCACGTCCATCATTACGTGAAGCGATTCAAAAGCTGGTTGCCAAAGGCTTGCTGGTCAGCCGTCAAGGCGGTGGTAATTTTGTCAGTCAGGCTTTAGGCACAACCTTTAGCGATCCGTTATTGGGCTTGCTGGCGCAAAAGCCCGATGGGCAAAAAGACCTGTTGGAATTTCGTCATATTGTCGAAGGGGCTTGTGCTTATTATGCGGCGTTGCGTGCCACACCAGCTGATCATGAGCGTTTAGATGCAGCTTTCGCTCAGATGGAAGCCTGCTATGCCGGTACTGTAGAGAACTGTCAGGTGGAAGAAGGTTTGGCGGATGCGCGTTTTCACTTAGCCATTGCTGAAGCCAGTCATAACGTGGTGTTTTTACATACCATTCGTGGTCTGTTTGATTTGTTGCGCAGTACAGTGGCGACCAATATTGGTGGCATGTATATACAGCGTAAGGAAACCCGCGATATGCTGATTAATCAGCATCGTGCGTTGTATCAGGCGATTAAGGCCGGTGATGCTGAGCAGGCTCGTCAGCTCTCCAATCAGCATATTGAGTATGTCTGTGAAGTGCTTGAAGAAGTGGATGAAGAACAGTTGCGCGTGCAACGTTCAGCGCGGCGTAAGGGTGTTTAACAGCTCGGGTGATGCTTAACCCAAGCTGTCTATTGTGCGCCATGCTTGAGTGTGCAGACTTATTGAGAGCTGGCCTGCTGCGGTAATAATGCTCGGAAATTATCCTCAGCAATCGCTTGAGCTACCTCGGCAGGTAGAGCCTGCAGTACGGGCTCAAAACCTTGCATGGTTTCACCTAAACTGGAAAAACGACCGACGACATCACTGTCCAGCACAAAACGTGTGGGATTGTTTTTAAACAGGGTTAACCAGTCGGCGCGCGGCTTGCCTTTGCTATCCACTAGATAGGGCTCGAGTAACGTCCAAGATAAATCGATATAGAGATTGTCGTGCTTAGCCAATAAGCGTTTCACCAGTGGTCGTAAAAAATCCAACTCTTCCTGATGGCGGTGCAACTCCATACTGGTGCCGGCATGCGCCCAAATAAAACGCACATCTGGGTTTTTCTCTAAGGCATCTTCGAGTTCTTCGAGATACAGCGGATTGCGTTCGCGTTTCGAAGTGATATTGCTGTGCAGTAAGACAGGCAAATCAAACTCGGCCGCCACGCGATAGACTTTCATCATGGCTTCATTATTGGCCCGCGGCGTATTGCCGTGCATCAGTGCGGTGACATCGTCATGGCGGGTAAAAACTTCACCAATCCCTTGCCAGAAACCTGGGTTCATTTCTAAGGTGCGGCGAATATGTGCAGCAGCGTTTTTGTCATTGGCATTAAAGCCAGAGAGGAAAGGCAAAAAGCGTTTTTGCTGCTCGGGTTGCAACTGCTGGATGGCTTGTAATAGATAAAAGTCTGTCGCGCTGTACCAATAGAGCGCGGCATCATCACCGGCGTAATAGCGTGGCTTCTTTGGTTCATCTTCTTGCCATTTTTTCGCGACGGGGATGCCCATAATGGCGGCGTGACTGATTTTTCCTTGGTCCATCGCCTTTAATAAGGCTGGCATACCTTCGGACTCTTGAAAGAAATCCACATAGTGTAAATGGCCATCAATATAGCTGCGCGCTTGGGCAAATGAAGCACTGATGCATAAAAAACTGACTAGAAGAGTTCTAAGCACAACCTGCGTCCTGTAATGATATCGATACAACATCAGACGCGCAGTCAGCCGAGGAGTTCGTGATTTGTTAAGCGGATACACAATAGCGCCCCAGCGTTGGAGCGCTATTAACAACTGTTGCAGTTACTGCATTGAAGCAATCACCACGGGTTTATGGCGCAGTAAGCGTCCACTTAAACGCAGTAAAGCCATTAAGGTCAGGCCTTGTACTGTGGCGAGTAGAGCAATCACGATCCAATATACTGCGCCAAAGGCAGTGATAATCCCACCTTGCACCCAGACTAAATGCCACCAAAACATGCCCATTACAAAGATCGCTACACCGGGGCAAATCAAGCCAAAGCTAATGGGGTTGTGTTGCTCGCCTGTAAAGTTCTCTTTTAAATAACCATTGAGCTGCATCACGCGGTAACCCAGTAACATAATGTCCAGTTGCAGCATAAAGATGCTGGTGAGCATGATAAAGAGTTTGCTCTGCACAATGGGCGCAGCAAAGTGATGACTCAGGCCATGCTGCATGCGCACCCACTCAATACCGAGCAAAGTCATAATCGGCACCAACATCCAGACGCTGGGTGTGGCTTGCGGTTGTAGACCATGTTGCATCATGGCTTGCAGGCCTGAAATCAATACCAACAAGCCGGTGATTAACGCGACCATTAAAAACAGAATAGATAAGGTACCGGCCAATATAGCAATGGCTGAAATATGCGACATTGCGGCAGGCGCAGAAAAGCCCACCGAAAGCATGGAAAAAGTAAAGACCGCAATCAGTGGTGATAAGTGGTTGTGTTCATCGCTGCGATAACCACCCTTGACCAGCATGCGACTTAAATAACGCCCATAAATACGCAGCGCCCACACGCCCAGCAAGGCAAACGAGAGCAGGGCTAAAGGAAATAAATACTCCACCACCGACCATAAATTCGGCACTAATACAGCACCCAAAGCAAAGCACACGTTAACGGTCATAGCTAAGGTCAATGGCTGTGTCATCAGCTGTACTTCATTGGGCGAGTTTAGCCAATCAGCGTAACGCTCGGTTTTCTTCGCCGCGCTTTGCTCGCGTAGATTCCAAATAACCAACGTGAAGTGTAAAAGTGCTAATAACAGCATAGCAGTGACGGCGAGCATCGCTAACGGACGCACACCTGCAGGTAATTCAACTGTGCCTTGCAGTGCGGCGAGAAGATGTTGCCAAGTGGGCATGGGAAAGCCCGCATGCGGCACCATCCACATCAAGTACATAAAGAAAGATACGGACAGACCGCCCGCGCCAAGTGCAGCCAGCCAATAGCTTGGATGCCAAGGCTGTTGAGGATCGCGTCTAAGCATGGTAATCTCCCTTGCAGAAATGCAGCGTTCATATGCTTTTGATTAGAGCTGCACAGAGCATGCTGCACTTGATTGATAAAGCCAAAGCCAAAAAAGCTCCACTACCTGAACAGATAGTGGAGCTTGACACAGCGTCTTAACCCTTAAGGCGACTGCGTCTTACAACTGCTTTGTGCAGTAGTAAAAGTCCACGCATTCGTATTCACCTGATTTAACGCGTGCATCGGCTTCAGCGGCAGTCGCTGCTGGTGGCACGATGACACGGTCACCGGGTCTCCAGCCTTCTGGCGTAGCAACTTTGTGCTCGTCACTGGTTTGCAGTGCATCCAACAGACGCAAGAACTCATCAATTAAACGACCGTTGCTCATCGGGTAGTACACCATCGCACGCAACACACCATTGGGGTCAATAATAAAGGTTGCACGTACGGCTGACGTATCCGCAGCACCGGGGTGAATCATGCCGTAAGCACGCGCCACATCCATTTTCAGGTCAGCGATGATTGGGAATGGAATCTTCACGCCGAATTTTTCTTCGATGTTACGCATCCAAGCAATGTGCGAGTGCGTGCTATCAATAGATAAACCTAATAACTCACAGTTACGCTTGTTGAATTCTGGCGCTGCTTTAGCAAAGGCAACAAACTCAGTGGTGCACACTGGCGTAAAGTCAGCAGGGTGTGAGAACAACACCAACCACTTGCCTTTGTAATCATTTAAAGATTTCATGCCGTCAGTGGTTGGTGCATTAAATTCTGGTGCACGTTCGTTTAAACGTGGTAAACCGTAAACAGCAGTATCAGTGGTTTGCATAGTATTGCTCCTAGGTTGCTTGCTTAATGTGGTTTGTTTAACTTGGGAATAATATAGCACGCTAAAATATATTATAAATAGTTATATATTGATTGTCTTGATAGTCTAAGGCTATTAATGCAGCTGTGTTGATCTGGATCACAGTGTTGTGTGGCAGGTGCAGAGCAGGGGGATGTGGTTAGCACTCAGCGCTACAGATAAGCGCTGAGTGGGGGGGAGGATTGTGGTTACTTCATCACTAAAATGGGTATCGGGCTGTTTTCCAGCATTTTTAAGGTGTTACTACCGATAAAAAACTGACGTAAGCGCGGACTGGCAAAGGCACCCATGACCAGTAGATCTATAGCATTATTTTGTTGATAAGCTAACAGCTCCTTAGAAATATCGCCCTGTAAGTAGGTTGCTATCACGTTAAAGCCGCGTTGCTTTAACCGCTCAGTAGCCTGGGCAAATTTTTCTTGCTGATCGGGTTGCTTGTTTTTGATGGTGACTAAGTGACAATCCAGACCGCCCAGCAAATCACTGGTTAAAATATGCCCAATAGCAGCTTCGGTCGTGGCGCGTCCATCATAGGCCAGCATAAAGCTTTTTGGTGCTGTGAAGTCATGCGGGGTAATCAGCACTGGGGTGTTGATTCGGCGTAGCAGGCTTTCGACATGGGTGCCAAGGATGGAGAGCTTTTTGTCGGTTTGGCTGCCCGAGTGGCCCATAATAATCAGCCGCGCGGTATTTTCCAGCGCCAGTAAATTATCAATAAATTCACCGTGGCGTTGCACCGTAGTCACATCGCTGCAGCCGGCATCTTGCGCTTTGCTTCCAGCAGTGGCCAGTAACTCTTTACCTAGCTGTAAGGCTACTTTGGCGCGCAGTTCATCGAGTGTAGCAATTTCATTGAGTAACTTAGAGCGCGCACCTAAACCAATCGCACCCGATAAATCTTGGCTGTCGGGCAGATGTTGTTTCTCGATACTGTGTAAAAACGTTAATGGATTACCGAGCTGTTGCGCAGCCCAAATCGCTGCGTCTTGTACGCTGGTCGACCAGGTTGATTCATCAATACAGGCCAAGATTTTTTGCATGCTTTAGTCCTTAGTGCTCATTGTTTAAGGTTACGGCGGTGTGCGCATCACTGTGCACGCCAAATGTATCAATCACAGTTTTACTGGCTTGATTGACCCCGATTAAGCTCACTTCAGCGCCCAAACGTTGATACTTAATCACAATCTGATCTAAAGCGGCCACCGCCGTAATATCCCAAAAATGTGCGCGGGTTAAATCAATCACCACCTTATCGGTTGCATAAGAGAAGTCAAACGCGGCAAAGAGCTTTTCAGCCGAAGCGAAAAATACTTGGCCAATCACTGCATAACGCAAGGCTTCGGGTGATTGTTCTTGCTGCACAATCATCAGACGACTGATTTTATTGACAAAGAACAGCGCGGATAACAACACGCCAGCCAACACACCCAGAGCCAAGTTGTGGGTATAAAGCACCACAACAACTGTGGTCAACATCACGATATTGCTGGAGATGGGCAGCTTTTTAAAGTCACGCACCGAACTCCAAGAAAAGGAGCCGATGGAGACCATAATCATCACTGCGACCAGTGCGGCCATCGGGATTTGTTTAATCCAATCGCTGAGAAACACCACCATAATCAATAAGAAAAAGCCCGCGCAGAATGTTGATAAACGCCCGCGGCCACCGGATTTAATATTAATCACCGACTGACCAATCATCGCGCAACCGGCCATGCCACCCAGCAAACCCGCACCGATATTAGCGATACCTTGGCCTTTACACTCTTGGTCGCGGTTGTGTTTGGTGTCGGTGAG
>RRZU013033054.1_pt1 | contig 10639 bp, 10 predicted proteins | sample 2165561 | NCBI WGS metagenome assembly RRZU01 (sample SAMN10456909, study PRJNA506462) | wastewater metagenome | isolation source: wastewater sludge | place: USA: Moscow, Idaho | reverse complement strand
TAAGGATGGTCTGCACAACCACCGTTGATGCGGCCGTTGTCGGTTGATATTTCAGATGACGACATCTTTTGGCGTTCGAAGGTCAGTTTCGGAGTGTTTTCAGCCCCGTTTGCGGCCCTCTGGCCGTTTCTGGGCGCACTCACCCCTGCGCCACCATGTTCAAAAGCCGTTTGCGCACCATCCACAGGTTGGACAGTGCGAACAATGTCACCAGGTTGGCCGTGTTCTTGGCCAGCCCCCGGTACTTGACCTTCACAAAGCCGAACTGGCGCTTGATGACCCGAAACGGGTGTTCCACCTTGGCCCGGATGCTGGCCTTGGCCTGCTCCAGTTTCTCCAGGACTGCGCCCATGGGCGTCTCCTTGTCCAGCATCTTGCGCTTGCCCGGCATCATCGCGATGTGCCAGTTCACGTCAGGGTGTTGGGCTTGAATTTCTTCGCGCTTTTCCACGCCCCGGTAACCCGAGTCGGCAAAGACATCGGTTTCCTCCCCGTGGAGCAAAGCGTGGGCCTGCGTGACGTCATGGGCGTTGGCTGCGGTGGTCGCCACACTGTGAACCAGTCCCGAGTCGGCATCCACACCGGCATGGGCTTTCATTCCGAAATGCCACTGGTTACCCTTCTTGGTCTGGTGCATCTCGGGGTCGCGTTCCCCGTCCTGGTTTTTGGTGGAGCTTGGCGCCGCAATCAGCGTGGCATCGACCACCGTGCCTTGCTTGAGCAGCAAGCCCTTGGCCATCAGCGTGGCGTTGACGGTGGCCAGAATCTGCAGGCTCAGGTTGTGTGCTTCGAGCAGGTGGCGAAAGCGCAGGATGGTGCTCTCATCGGGCAGACGGTCTTCACCCATGTCGAGCCCTGCAAATTCGCGAAACATCGGCGTGTCATACAGCGCCTCTTCCATCGCCGGGTCCGACAGGTTGAACCACTGTTGAAGGAAGTGGATGCGCAGCATGGTTTCCACGGCAAACGGTGGGCGCCCTCCCTTGGCGCTGCGCGTGGGCGAGTGCGGGGCAATCAACGAGACCAACTCGGCCCATGGCACCACCAGATTCATCTCGTCAAGGAACTCGCGCTTGCGCGTCCTCTTGGTCTTGCGCTCGAATCCAGTGGTGTCCAGGCTCATCTGCTTCATGCCGCTACTTTCTCACATCTGCCGGTCAGCCCCGCAGGTTTTGCAGACCATCCTTAACACAAGGGCGCTATGCTGCCGCCCGTAGCCTGCCGAGTTTAGTGATGTTTGATCACGCGTTGCAGGCTGCGCCGCGGGCCGCTCATGCAGCCCGTTGCTCATTCAACCCAAGGAGTTTTCACGATGAAGAAAATGATTCGCGCCGCCGCCCTGCTGGCCGCCGCCGCTGCCGTGTCGCTGCCCGCCGCCGCCCAGTTCGCCAAGGCCGAAGACGCCATCAATTACCGCCAGAGCGCCTTCGCCGTGCTCGGCCACCACTTCGGCCGCCTGGGCGCCATGGCCAACGGCAAGATGCCCTACGACGCCGCCGTGGCCGCCGCCGATGGCGACGTCATCGCCGCCGTTTCGGCCCTGCCGTTCACCGGCTTCGTGCCCGGCACCGAAAAAGGCCACGGCACCAAGGTGCGCCCCCAGGCCTGGAAGGAGCTGCCCAAGGTCAAGGAGATGGAGCAGAAGATGATCACCGAAGTCGGCAAGGTGTCGGTGGCTGCCAAGAGCGGCAACCTGGACCAGCTGAAAGCCGCCTTCGGCCCCGCCTCGCAGACCTGCAAGGCCTGCCACGACAACTACCGCGCCCGCTGAGCAGCCGGCACGGGCAGCTCCTGAAACAGGAGCTGCCAGCGCTTGCCACACAAGCGCTGAAGGCCGAAAAGGCATGAAAAAAGCCGCACCCTGGTGCGGCTTTCTTGCGTGCGCCGTGGCTCATTCCATTCTCACTTCGAAACTTCAACCATCGTCATCCCGGCGAAAGCCGCGATCCCTGTCTGCTTTCACTCGCCGTCTGGATTCCGGCTTTCGCCGGAATGACGAACTTGTTGTGGTGTTGATCTGGAAATGACATCAGGCCGCGGCCAGCAGCTTCTCGATCAGCTTGTGCAGCTCGTCGAAGTTGGGCGCGCCCACGTACTTCTTCACGATCTGGCCCTGCTTGTCGACGATGTAGGTGGTCGGCGTCAGCTTCACGTCGCCCCAGGCCTCGGCCACCTTGCCGGTGTTGTCGATGGCGACCTTGAACGGCAGCTTGCGCGTCTGCGCAAAGTTCACCACGTAACTCGGCGGGTCGTACTGCATCGCCACGGCAATGGTGTCGTAGCCCTTGTCCTTGTATTTGTCGTAAGTGGCGACGATCTGCGGCATCTCGGCCACGCAGGTGGTGCAGCTGGTGGCCCAGAAGTTGACCAGCGTGACCTTGCCCTTCATGTCGGCGGTGGTCTGGCTGCTGCCGTCGAGCAGGACGAAGGTGGAGGCGGGTGCTTCGCTCTTGCCGCAGGCGGCCAGCGCCAGCGTGGCAATCGCCAGCGCGGCCAGGGCGAGGCGACGCGTGAGGGTGGTGGGCATGGGCATGATTGTAGAAAACGGCCAAAGACCGGGCGGCCGGCACGGGCGCGCCAGGCCTTCAACGACAGAGCCGCCAAAGCCCGCCAAAGTTCAACCCCCGCGCCCGGCCGGGCAGAATGGGCCGATGCCCGTGCGTGACCGATCAGGCGCCGGCGCCGCGCGGTGCCCGGCATGAACAAGCTGGTCTGGGTTTTTCTGCCTCTGCTGGCTGCCGCGCTGCTTGCCGGCGCGCTGGCGCTGCGCGGCCGGCTGCCCACGCGCGCCACGCTCAACGCCATCAGCAGCCTGCTGCTGCTGGTCTACCTGCTGGCCACGGCGGGGCTGGGCATCTTCTGGGTGGCCAACCAGCACCTGCCGGTGTTCGACTGGCATTACCTGTTCGGCTACGCCACCGTGCTGCTGGTGGTGCTGCACCTGGCGTTCAACCTGCGCGCGCTGCTCGCCGCGCTGCGCCCGCGCCGCCAGGCGGCCAGTGCGCCCGCCGCCGCCGCGCCGCGCCGCCGCAGGCTGAGCGGGGCGCTGGCCCTGGGCGGGCTGGCCGCGTCGACGGGCGGTGCCTACTGGCTGGGGCTGCGCCATGGGCGCACCGAGCTGCACATTGGTGGCGACCCGGCCGGCCTCGGCGACGCGAATCAGGCGGCCTCGGCACTCGCCGTGGTCGAGGCCTTTCATGCCCATTCGGCCCATTCGCGCGCCGGCGTGCTGCGCCGCGCCGCCAGTGCCGATTGGGGCGGCGCGCCGCCGCCGTTCAAGACCCATGCCCAGGCGCCGGCGCAGCCGCTGCCCGCGCCCTGGCGCACGGCGCCGGCCGATCCACCGGGGCTGAACGCCCAGGCCCTGGCCACCCTGCTGTGGGCGGCCGCCGGCATCACCGCCGAGCGCGGCGGCCTGCGCCTGCGCGCCGCGCCCTCGTCCGGCGCGCTGTTCGCCACCGAGCTGTACCTGGCCGTGCGCCAGTTGCCCGGCGTGCCGTCCGGCCTGTGGCATGTCGACGTGCCCGGCCGCGGCCTGCGGCGCCTGGCCGAGGCGCTGCCGCCGGCGCTGGCCGCCACCCTGCCGCCGGCGCTGGCCGCCACCCTGCCGCCTGGCGTGCCCGTCGCGCTGCTGGCCACCGCGGTGTTCCGCCGCAGCGGCCACAAGTACGGCGAGCGCACCTACCGCTACCTGCTGGGCGACCTGGGCCATGCGCTGGAGAACGTCCGCGTGGCGGGGCAGGCGCTGCATGTGGGCGTGCACTTCGCCCGCGCCTTCGACGAATCGGTGTGGGCCGATGCGCTGCAGCTGGACGAGCGCGAGGAAGGCGTGCTGGCGCAGCTCTGGTTGACCGATGCCGCCGCCACGCCCCGGCCCGTGGCGCCGCCGGCCGACTGGGCGATCCCCCTGCGCCAGGGCAGCGCGCCGCTGGGCATGACCGACGCCGTGCACCGCGCCACCTCGTTGCGCGCGGCGGCCAGCGGAGCGGGCAGCGTGCGCGCCTCGCCCACCGACCGGCCGCCACCGGCCGGTGCGGATTGGCCGCCGCCCGCCGCCGACTCGCCCGCCATGGGGCGCGCGGCGGCGGTGGCGCTGCCGGCCGCCAGCGGCCCGGTGCCGGCGCTGGCCGATCCGCTGCCGCTCATTGCCGCGCGCCGCTCGGTGCGCCGCTACCGGCCGCAGGCGCTGCCGCTGCCGGTGCTGGGGCAGCTGTTGCGCGCCATGACCACGCCCGCGCCGCAATGGTCTGCCGCCGTGCGCGCCAGTGTGGTGGCGCACGCGGTCGATGGCCTGCCGGCCGGCGCGTGGGCCTGGGTGCCGGTGGCGGATGCGCTGCACGCGCGGCCCGCTGCCGGCGCGCCCGGGCGGCGCCGCAGCCGCGCCGCCGGGCTCGACCAGGACGCCATCGGCGACGCCGCCGCGGTGGTGGTGCTCACGCTCGACCGCGGCGCCTTCGCCGCCGACCCGGCCGGCGCCGCGCGCGGCTGGCGCCATGCCTTTCTCGAATCCGGCCTGTGGGGCGAGCGCCTGTACCTGGCTGGCCAGGCGCTGGGCGTGGGGGTGTGCGCCGTAGGCGCGTTCTACGACGACGAGGCCGCCGCCCTCATCGGCGCCGACCCGGCGCGCGAGTGGGTGGTGCAGTTCGCCGCCCTGGGCTGGCCGGCGTGAGCGGCGGGCCGGTCAGGCCAGCGCCAGCAGAAGGCGGTGGAAGGCCTCGGGCTCGCTCAGCATCGGGTCGTGCCCCGTCGCCATGTCGACCACGCGCACGCCGCCGCCACCTTGCCACGCACCGCCCCAGAAGGTCGGATCGGCCAGGCGGGCGCGCGAGGTGTCGATGGTGGGCAGCGCCGGTTGCGTGCAGTTGATGAAGGTGCGCGGCACGGCGGCGACGCGGGTCGGGTCGAAGGGCAGTGGCTGCGTGTAGGTGTGGCCGGGGTGCGGCGTCTGGCGGCGGCGCACCCAGTCGGCGGCGGGGCCGGTGAGGCCGAAGGCGGCCGGGTCGGGCGCGGGAAAGGCGTATTGCGCGTTCGCTTCGGCCCCGGCGATGCGCGCCGCCCGCGTGTCGGGCGCGTGGCCGCTGCTCCAGCTTTCGCCGGGGGCGGGCAGCACGGCATCGACATAGACCAGGTGCCGCAGCTTGCCGGGCCGGCGGTCGGCCACGGCGGTGCCGAGCATGCCGCCGTAGCTGTGCACGACGAGGATGCAGTCGTCGAGTTCCTCGGTGTCCAGCGCGCCCAGCACGTCGGCGATGTGGGTTTCCAGGTCGATGGCGGGGGAGAGCAGGTGGGCGCGCTCGCCCACGCCTGTCAGCGTGACGGCATGCGCGCGGTGGCCGGCGCGGATCAGCGTGTGCAGCGTGTCGCGCCAGTACCAGGCGCCGCCCCAGGCGCCGTGAACGAGCAGGTAGTGGGCCATGGCGGATCTTCCTTTCGTGCGGGTGGGCGGCAAACGCCTGTATCAGCTGCCGCTTCCAGGTTCAAAACCAGCGATAACGACTTGGCGGGGATTTAAGGTATTGAAAAGAGAGCTGCTTGCGCCCGATTCAAGGGCGCTGGAGCCTTGTTTCATGAATCAATAAATTTCACAAGTCCCCCCCCTCTTCACTTTCTTGTTGCGGCCCCGCCCTGATGCGGTTTGGCGTTCAAAACAATGACAAATGACCAATGACCGCGGCTGGCGCCGCATGACCAATGAAAAATGCGCCATTTGTCATCGAAGCGCAGCGAAGTCATTCGTCATTCCGGCGTGTGCGGAGAAACATGGAACCCGGCCTTCGCCGCGGACGACGGTGATCGACGCATTGACCTGGCAATGGAGTCAAACCGCCCCCGCACCCCGCAGCGCGGCGATGCGCGCGGCGCCGCAGCCCCGCAGCTCGCCCAGCACCTCGTCGGTGTGCTGGCCCAGCAGGGGCGGCGGCAGGTCGGTGCGCACGGGGGTTTTTTCCAGCTTCAGCGGGCTGGCCACCAGCTTCAGGTCCTGCTTCAGCGGGTGTTGCCAGTGGGTGACCATGCCGCGCGCCTGCACGTGCGGGTCGGCAAACACCTCGGCCAGGTTGTTGATGGCGCCGCAGGGCACCTTGGCGGCCTCCAGCGCGGCCAGCCAGTCGGGCTTGGTGCGGGTCTTCATGATCTCGGCCAGCAGCGGCACCAGCTCGGCGCGGTTGCGCACGCGGTCCTGGTTCTTCACGTAGCGCGGGTCTGCGGCCAGGTCGGGCCGGCCGGCCACTTGGCAGAACTTGGCGTACTGGCCGTCGTTGCCCACGGCCAGGATGATGTGGTCCACGCTGCCGTCGGGCTTGGGCGCCACTTCGAACACCTGATACGGCACGATGTTCTGGTGCGCGTTGCCGGCGCGGCCGGGCACTTTGCCGCTGACCAGGTAGTTGGCGCCCAGGTTGGCCAGCATGGCGGCTTGCGTGTCGAGCAGGGCCATGTCGACGAACTGGCCCTCGCCCGTGCGCTCGGCATGGCGCAGCGCGGCCAGAATGCCCACCGTGGCGTACATGCCGGTGAACAGGTCGGCCACGGCCACGCCCACCTTCTGCGGGCCGCCGCCCAGGTCGTCGCGCTCGCCGGTGATGCTCATCAACCCGCCCATGCCCTGGATGGCGTAGTCGTAGCCGGCGCGCGGCGCATACGGCCCGATCTGGCCAAAGCCGGTGAGGCTGCAGTAGACGAGGCGCGGGTTGATGGCCTTCAGGCTGTCGTAATCCAGCCCGTAGCGCGCCATGTCGCCCACCTTGAAGTTCTCGATGAACACCTGGCAGTGCTCGGCCAGCGCGCGGATCAGCGCCTGGCCCTCGGGTTTGGCGATGTCGCAGGTCACGCTGCGCTTGTTGCGGTTGGCGCCCAGGTAGTAGGCGGCCTCGTGCGTCTCGCTGCCGTCGTCGGCCGTCAGAAAGGGCGGGCCCCAGGTGCGCGTGTCGTCGCCGGTGCCGGGGCGCTCGATCTTGATCACGTCGGCCCCCAGGTCGGCCAGGGTCTGGGTACACCAGGGGCCGGCCAGCACGCGGGACAGGTCAAGGATGCGGATGCCGTCAAGTGCGTTCATGGCTGCATTCTCGCAAAGGCGCGGGCGATGATTGGGTGTGGGAGCGGGCGGGCCCGCGATGAGACGTCTCGCCGCCACCAACGCTAGATCGCGGGCAAGTCCGCTCCCACACAGCGGATGAGGTCCGAGCGGCATCTGAGACTTCTTGATCATCAAGCAAGGGAGATAGCCACCATCGCTTGCGAAATCTGAAGCCGCGCACGGTTTTCACTATCGCGTTCTGCGCCTTTTGCGAAGTCTTGGCGCTCTCTGCGTTCAGAAAACTCAGCGCCTTTTCAAGTCGACAGCTTTCCCATCAATAATGCGCCGCATGTTTCCGTATCGGCCGGCCCTGTGCGCCGCGGTGGCGCTGGCCGCTGCGGCCTGCACGCCCTCACTCAACTGGCGCGAAGTGCGGCTGGCGCCCACCACCGCCGTGGCCCTGCTGCCCTGCAAGCCCGACCGCGCCGAGCGCAGCGTGCCGCTGGGTGGCGAGCCGACCACGCTGGCCGTTAGCGGCTGCGAAGCCGGCGGCGCCACCTTTGCGCTGATGGCCGCCAAGGTGCCCGCCGGCCGCGCGCCCGACGAGCTGCTGGCCGGCTGGCAGCAGGCCACGCTGGCCAACATGCGCGTCAGCGGCACGCCGGCCAGGCAGCCTTTCCATCCGCCCAAGGGCCTGCCGCTGGCCCACGCCCAGCGCGTGGTGGCCCAGGGGCAGCAGGCCGATGGCCGCAGCGTGACGGCGCAGGCCGTGTGGACGGCGCGCACGGCGGGCGACGGCGGCACCGAGCTGGTGCACGCCGTGATGTACGCCGAGCGCCCGCAGCCGGCCGTGGCCGACGCGTTCTTCGAAGGCATCAAGTGGCCATGACATCCCAGAGCGACACCCTGCCGCGCCGCGCCGCCATCGCGGTGTTCCTAGCCTTCGCGCTGGCCTACTTCATCTCGGCGCTGCTGCGCGCGGTCACGGCCACGCTGTCGCCGGTGCTCACCGACGAGTTCAGCCTGCACGCGCGCGACCTCGGGCTGCTGGCGGGCGGCTACTTTCTGGGCTTTGCGGCCATGCAGCTGCCGCTGGGCAGCTGGCTCGACAGGCACGGGCCGAAGCAGGTGATCCTGGGGCTGCTGACGGTGGCGGTGGCGGGCTGCGCGGTGTTCGCGCTGGCGGGCGGCTTCAGCGGCCTGATGGCGGCGCGCGTGCTGATGGGCGTGGGCGTGGCCGCCTGCCTGATGGCGCCGCTGACCGGCTACCGCCGCTGGTTCGACAGCGGCACGCAGCTGCGCGCCAACTCGCGGATGCTGATGACCGGCTCGCTGGGCATGCTGGCCTCCACCCTGCCGGTGCAGTGGCTGCTGCCAGTGGTGGGCTGGCGCGCGCTGTTCTGGGGGCTGGCGGCGCTGGTGGGGGTGGCCATGGCGGTGATCGCCTGGATCGTGCCGCGCTGGTCTTCGGTTGCTCCTCAAAAAATAGCTGCTGGCGCAGATGGGGCGGGCGCTGAGGGCCAAAAAGGCTCCTATTCAGACATCGCCCGCAATGCGTATTTCCGCCGCGCCTCGCCGCTGGGCGCGGTGTCGTTCGGCGGCATGGTGGCCATCCAGTCGCTGTGGGCCGGGCCGTGGATGACGCGGGTGGGCGGCGCCACGCCGCTGCAGGCGGCCACCGGGCTGTTCTGGCTCAACCTGGGCATGCTGCTCGCCTTCTGGGGCTGGGGCCTGCTGCTGCCGCGCATGATGGCGCGCGGCATCTCGGTCGATAGCCTGGTGGCGCGCATCCAGCCGTTCAGCTTCGTGGTGCTGGCGGCGCTGGTGGCGGCCGGGCCGGCGCTGGGCGGCTGGAGCTTCATCCTGCTGGCGCTGTACTGCATGCTCACCACGCCCTCGGCGCAGGTGCAGCCGGTGGTGGCCATGGCCTTTCCGCAGCAGCTGGCGGGGCGCGCGCTGTCGGCCTACAACCTGGTGATCTTCCTCGGCATCTTCTTCGTGCAGTGGGGCATCGGCCTGGGGGCGGATGCGTTCGAGTCGCTCGGCTGGTCGGCCGGCGACGCGCTGCGCGGCGCCATGGGCGTGTTCGGCGCCATCAGCGCGGCGTGCTGGGCGCGCTTCGTGTGGGCCGGACGCCGATAATGGCGGCGTGAACAACGCCGTCCTGCTGATCGCCCACGCCCCGCTGGCCAGCGCCCTGCGCGAGGCCGCGCTGCACGTGTTTCCCGACGCCGCGGCCGACATCGCCGCGCTCGACGTGCAGGCCAGCGCCGCGCCCGAGGACACGCTGGCGCAGGCGCACGCCGCCCAGGCGCAGCTGGGCGGGCGCCCCCTGCTGGTGCTGGCCGACTGCTTTGGCGCCACGCCCTGCAACGTGGCGCAGCGCCTGGTGGCGGGCGCGCCCGACCTGCGGCTGATTGCCGGCGCCAGCCTGCCCATGCTGCTGCGCGCCGTCACCTACCGTAGCCAGCCGCTGGACGAGATGGCCCAGCGCGCCCTGGCCGGCGGCGTGCAGGGCGCCATGCCGCTGGGCGGCGGCGCGCCACAGAACCAGCCCCGAAGAGCACCGAATGATCAAGAACGACACGACCATCAGCAATAAGCTGGGCCTGCACGCCCGCGCCTCGGCCAAGCTCACCAAGCTGGCCGGCAGCTACCCCTGCGAGGTGTGGATGAGCCGCGGCGAGCGCCGCGTGAACGCCAAGAGCATCATGGGCGTGATGATGCTGGCCGCCGGCATCGGCAGCCAGGTCACCCTCGAGACCGACGGCGAGCAGGAGCAGGAGGCGATGGAGGCGCTGTTGGCGCTGATCGCCGATAAGTTTGGGGAAGGTGAGTGAACTCCCCCCTGAGGCGCTGCGCGCCTTCCCCCCTGAGGGGGGACGACGCTGGTGGCCGGGGGAACCCCGGCCACGGCGTCCTTGGGTGGCCCGCTCCGCGGCCGTGCGGCGGCCTTGCTGCGCAGGCCTGTGTGCAGCGCGCCGGAAGCCTCCGCTTTCGATCGATCGCTTCAGCATGACCTTCTCCATCCACGGCCTGCCCGTCGCCCGCGGCATCGCCATCGGGCGTGCGGTGCTGGTGGCGTCGAGCCGGGTGGAGGTGACGCACTACTTCATCCAGCCGGACGAGATCAAGGCCGAGATCGAACGCCTGCGCGTGGCGCGCGATGCCGTGGTCGACGAGCTGCAGCGCATGCAGGCCGAGATGCCCAAGGACATGCCGCCCGAGCTGGGCGCCATGCTCGACGTGCATCTGATGCTGCTGCAGGACGAGACCCTGGCCTACGAAATCCGCCGCTGGATCAAGGAGCGGCTGTACAACGCCGAGTGGGCGCTGATCAGCCAGCTCGAGGTGGTGGTGCGCCAGTTCGACGAGATGGACGACCCCTACCTGCGCGAGCGCAAGGCCGACCTGGAGCAGGTGGTCGACCGCGTGCTGCGGCACCTGAAGGGCGCCGCCACGCCCATCGCCGCGCCGCCGCCGCGCCCGCCGCGCCAGCAGGACCTGGGGCTGGACGACACGCTGGACGTGCCGCTGGTGCTGGTGGCGCACGACCTGTCGCCGGCCGACATGCTGCAGTTCAAGAAGAGCGTGTTTGCGGGCTTCGTGACTGATGTGGGCGGC
>RRZU010003562.1_pt1 | contig 10639 bp, 7 predicted proteins | sample 2165561 | NCBI WGS metagenome assembly RRZU01 (sample SAMN10456909, study PRJNA506462) | wastewater metagenome | isolation source: wastewater sludge | place: USA: Moscow, Idaho | reverse complement strand
GTGGTTTGCAACCTATAAAAGCAATAAAAGTTGTTAAAAACAGGAATTTTCGTATCATAGGAGATTAATATTTAGACTCTAAAAGTAAGTAATTCAAATTAGATAGAACAAACCTAACGGATCTAATAATGATACTATTTGATCAAAAAAGTGTACAAAAAAAGCCTTCTCATCTCTGAAAAGGCCTTCTCCAAACTCTATTTACTAACTAAACCCTATCTTCCAATGAGATATAATTTTGTGATGGATATACATTTTTGTATGCAGGACGAATAATACGTTTATGCGCAAAGGTGAGCTCCTCCAAACGGTGCGAACACCAACCCGCAATACGCGACATCGCAAATAATGGCGTATATAACGACTCCTTAATTCCGATACAATTATAGACAAATCCCGAGTAGAAATCGACATTTGCGCACACACGCTTAGCCACTTTATCACCTTTAAAATTGTAGAAAATCTCAGGTGCTAAAGCCTCAATCATCTCATACAACTCATACTCCTCTAAGCGACCTTTCTCGGCAGCCAATTCGCGCGCTTGCTTTTTTAATAAGATAGCACGTGGATCTGACACTGTATAAACAGCATGCCCAATACCATAAATCTTACCCGACTTATCGTGCGCCTCTTTATTCAAGATCTTCACCAAATAGTCGTTAACCTCCTGACGATTAGACCAATCTTTAACGTTTTCTTTAATGTTTGTCATCATCTCAAGCACCTCGTGGTTTGCACCACCATGCAACGGCCCTTTGAGCGAAGCAATAGACGATGCCACGGCCGAATAGGTATCGGTACCTGTTGAACTAGTTACACGAATGGTAAATGTAGAGTTGTTACCACCGCCGTGATCGGCATGCAAAATAAGAGCTAAATCGAGAATATCTGCCTCTAGTTTGCTATATTTTCCGGCCCCTTTCATCATCATCAAAAAGTTCTCAGCGGTGCTAAGCGATGGATCGGGATGGCGAATAGAGAGCGTCTTGCGTTGATATAGATGGCGCATTGAAGCATACGAATAGGCTATAATCGTTGGCATCTTTGCAATAAGATTTAGCGACTGAGCCACTAAATTTTCAGGGGAATTATCTTCCGGATTCTGATCAAGATTATAGAGTGCCAACACAGTGCGAGCCAACATATTCATTAAATCGCTTCCCTTATTAGAAAGGATCATGCTATTTGTGAACTCATCAGGCAGTTCGCGCAACGAGCCCATATACTCATTAAACTCTTTAAGCTCCTGAGCATTAGGCAATTTGCCCGAAAGCAACAAATAAACCACCTCATCGTAACCGTGACGATGCTGATCGATAGCTCCTTGAACTAAATCGGCCACATCAATGCCGCGATAAACTAACTTACCATCAATTGGCACCAGTTTATCGTCCTCTTTACGGTAACCAACCACATCGCCAACATTGGTTAAACCAACCAATACGCCCGAATGATCGGCATTACGAAGACCTCGTTTTACATTGAATTTTTCAAATAAATCAGCATCAATTTTTGCCGATTTTACTACTAAATCTGAGAGATGATTTACAATAGCAGGTTGTACACTCTTCATTTACATTGTTTTAAGTGAAAGATAAAATAGCCACAATCGATAGCATCTAAAATCTACTTAGGGGTAGTCTAAAAGGCATCGCTCAAAAAGACATTTTCTCGCAAAGGCGCAAGGTCGCAAAGTGTAATGTAATTATATGTTAAAAATCAACATATTACCTCCTTAAACTTGAACCTTATTCCTTTGCGACTTGGCGTCTTTGCGAGACATTGAACCTATTTAGACAGCCTCATAATCGAGTATGTTAATATGGTGTGATATTCAAATAATCTTCAAGCGTTCCATCCATTAAAAGAGTCTCAATAATCTGTCTTCCAATTGGATGCAACTCATCGCTATAATAGCCTTTTGCCTCTTGTTTGAAGAAATCAACTAATATTTTTGATCCTTTTTCGTAACCCTCTTCTCCTACCTCAACTTGCTCATTTACACGCAACAAGAAAGATGGCAAGAACGTTCCGTCAATTTTAAGCGACTCAAGCGTATAACCTAAAACTGGACATTTTGCCTCCACCAAGTGGTTTGGCAAGAATCTCTTACTACCATGGCGACCCATATATTCGCGGTCGATCCACTCAGCCATAAAACCAACTTTATAGGCCCCAATATATTGGTTTGGAATAAGCAAATATTTGGTTTTTGGAGTATTAAGCATCTGCTCAAGCAATAAATTTGCCTGCATAACTTTTGTTCCAGTAGCAAATGGCCAGTACGAACCAACGCCTTCACTTGCCAAAGCACCCGAGTCAACAATACTTGGGTTGGCATATCCGCGAGGAGCCACTAAACGCCACAACCAAGCCAACGACATTGGTAAAATATGCATCATACCCACGATACCATAGTTTGGATGCTCTTTTGTTGTTGGAGGAGTGCGAATACCGAAGCTACGGATATCAACTTGAGCTGGCTCTGTGCTAATACCCTCGATAAATTTACGTGGAACAATAACCCTTGGATTTGGACATGTTTTACCTGGCTCATCCTCTGTGTGTTCCCAAATCAAACAGCTTGAATTGGCTTTACCATCCATATTTAAGAATACAAGTGGCACTGGAGGGTGAATAGTTAAACGCTCTAAATTAGGTTCTGTACCATATTTTTTAATATGATCGACACGTAAGAACCAGCCATACTCAGCATCGCTTACAACTAATTTCTTTGATTCATTTTGGATAGATGGATGACAAAGCGCCATATCATCTGTAACCGCCTGTAACTCGCAAGTATCGGCCATATCCATAATCATCTTCTCTTTGGTGATCATGTGCTCATACACCTGAATACGGCCATCTGGGCGACGGTGCATCTCACCAATCATCTCGCTCTTACCGCCTCCACTTGCACCTTCGTGCATAATAACAAGCTCATTATTTGATGGAGTTAAAAGTTTAACCGTTGCTCCATGAAGAGTAACCCATCGCTCCGACTCACCAATATTTAATAAGATGCCATAAACACCTTTTTTTGCACTTGGACCTGGATATAAATTAAATGAGAAAAGCTCGTGTAAATTATCTAAACGATTATGAACCACCACTTGTTTTCCGGCAAAATGAGTATGGCGGAAATGTGGAGCCAAATAGATAATTGCACGAGGAACAAAGTTAGCTGGGATCTCATTTTTAGGAATGAAACTTTGTAAATCGGCCAAAGCAGTTGCAAAGAAACCTGCGTTAGCCGGAGATATTAAAAGAGATGGATATCCAAACTCCTCACCACCCGATAAGAAAGGCATTACAATAAGCTCCTCCTGACTATCAAGCCAGTCGAAAGTTTGCTTTCTAAGCGGAGCAAAATCATCGTTAAAGCGCTCTTTATAGGTTGTTTTGTCTGTAGGATTGCTGTCCGAAATAACCATACAATCTGGGTCGCGACGACGCATGTATTTGTCCATATAGTTAACGGCCACACCATTTTTACACTTCGTCACCGTCGCTTCAACTACTGTTCCAACCGACTCAACCTCATACGATACTTCAAAACACGTTTCGGCACCACCCATCGCTAGCTCAAGCAAATGCTCACGCGATTCGGGAATAATAATTTTTTTGTTCTCTAAGATAAGAGCAACCTCATCAGAGAGATTGAACAAGCTTTTAATGTTACTCATTAGTGTGGATATTTCAATATTAAACTAATTACAATACCTCTTAACCGATTATCAATTGTTATATTTTTAACAACAACCCGATCTCTAGTTAAAAAAGAACCATTATTGTTGATTTTGTGTGAAAATTTAACAGAATTAAATTTTGAGCGAAAAAATTTAACCACATTTAATTTTCTATTGCAAAAGAAGATAAAACGTTTTACATTTGCAAACAAAAATATGGCGTTTTTGACGAACAAAAAGTTAAAAAACCTTATATTTTAAAAGGTTACTCCCCTAATTTTAATTCCGATAAACACAATTTTTAGAAATTAGAGAGATTTTACCAATTTTGATTAAAAAATAGGATCACTTCAAACGTTTGCTCTGCTGTTTAAGAGAAAACATTTAACCAATAAACAAATAATAACAAGGGCTGTGAATAAAATTGGTGAAAGAATAAAAAAACGAAGAGAATACTTAGATCTACCACTAAATGTGTTAGCTAAAGGAGTGGGTGTATCCTCGAGTCTTCTCTCTCAAATTGAAAACGCTAAGGCATTCCCATCGCTTCACACCATAAAAAGCATTGCCGACTACCTAAACACCTCGGTTGGAGCGCTCATTGGCGAAAACGAAACCTTTACCACCAACCCTATGCTTGAGTGGAATGAGCGTAAATTTGTTAAGCGAAATGAAAACGGCGCTACACTCTATTTGATGGCGCACTACAGTCCGCTCCAAACCATGGAGATCTACACCATTGATTTAGAACCCAATGGCAGCACAGCTGGGTTGCTTGAAAATAGACGCAGCGGGCAAGACTACTGCTTTGTAATTGATGGAAGTGTAAAAGTTAACCTCACCGAAACAACACTTGAACTGCCACACAAAGGAAGTGTCTATTTCTATTCGCACGATCTAAAATCGTTTCAAAATCAGAGCAATCAACCCTGCACACTATTATGGGCGCTATCGCCATTAAGGAATTAAGGATAATATCATTTAAAAAAAAGTAAAAAAGCTATATTTGGACTTATTTAAACTGTTTACTTTTAACAGATTGAATTGATCTTAAATCACTCAAGAAGATGTTTAATATAGTACTTAATTTAAGTGTAAGTAAAGCTTGGATCTGGCTCTTTGCCATAGTGGCTTTTGATCTACTCATACTTGCCATCTATCTACATAAAAAAAAGAAAAAAGCTCGTGAGGCCGCAGAGTTAGAAGTTTTAGAAACTGCCTCTTCAACTCCTCTTCAAGAAAAAATAGACACTACATCTCCAACCAAAAACGCGATCTATCTATTTGGATCGTTTAAAATATTTAACGCCGAGGAGATCGAGATTACCAACAAGTTTACGCCCCTTCTCAAAGAGCTTTTTTTGCTCATTGTGTTAAACTCTACCAACAAAAACAACGGAATTTCGTCGGGCACCATTGTTGAAAAACTGTGGTCTGATATGCCTATAAAGAACGGGCGTAACAATTTGGCCGTAAATATTGGAAAACTCAAAGCGGCCTTAGGCATCGATTTTCAAGACTACTTAACCAGTAACTCGGGCGTTTGGAAGTTTGAGATCCCCAATGAAAACAGCAGAATTTATTGCGACTACCAAACAAGTCTTCAACATCTTAATTCACCTCAAAAGCTTTCCATTTCGGAGATAAAAGAGCTTATGACAATTGTGAATAAAGGCGGCCTGCTTACCGATCAATCCTACGAATGGCTTGATTCATACAAAGCCACTATTTCAAATAAACTCATCGATGCTTTTCAAGATTTTTTAAACTCAAATAGCGACAACTTAAGTCCTACTTTATTGATTCAAATTGCTGATTCAATCACACAATTAGATATGATTAACGAAACAGCCATGGAGATTAAATGCCGAGCGTTGGTTGCTCTGGGGAAACACAGTATCGCCAATGAGACCTTTACCAAGTTTGTTAAAGAATACACACTACTTTACAATATACCATTTCAAAAAGATTTCAAATCCATCATCGGTTAAATAACAAAAATGTCGCTAATAGTCATCCTAATTGCACTCCATTTCATAGCTGCTGTGGCATATCTCTTATATAAAGGATACAACCCTCAAGCAACTCTTCTTTTTAGTGGTTTAGCAATGTTACTATTAGCACCCTATATCACCGAATCGGAAATCGCATTTACAACCGCGACCAACTATCATTTCACCAATCTATTTGCTCTAATAAAAGATACCTTTTTGCAGAAATTGGCTAGCGTTGGACTCATGATTATGGCAGTTGGTGGATTTGTAACGTACATGCAAAAAAGCGGTGCAAACAGTGCTCTCATCTACGTCTCAATTCAGCCCCTATCGATACTTAGTAACTACCCCTATTTTGCAGCCATAATGGTTATTCCCATTGGACAACTATTGTACTTGTGTATTCCCTCTGCTACAGGTTTGGTACTTCTGCTCGTTGCTTCCATTCTTCCTATTTTGTTAGGGCTTGGTGTTAGTAGGCTTTCGGCGGTCTCCATTATTACCGCTTGTACGGTATTCGACATGGGGCCAGGCTCTACAAACACATCAAAAGCATCGGAGTTAATTGATCAGAATAACATAAGCTACTTTCTTGATATGCAGCTCCCTTATATAATACCGCTAACTGTTATTATGATGGTGCTTTTCTTTTTTCACAACAGACACTTGGATCGAAAATCGGGACATATACCGATTCCTACCTCCCAAAGTGAAATTAAGGTAACAGTTCCTATTATGTTTGCCATTTTACCCCTCCTGCCTCTCATTTTATTAATATTTTTTTCATCTATATTCAACTTCATCACCCCGCCAATAAAAATTGATATTACCACCGCCATATTCATTACTCTATTAATATCGGTAGCTGCTAATTGGGTGTGGACCAAAAAATTAAAAGAGAGTTTAGATGCAATAAAATACTTTTGGGAGGGGATGGGATCTCTATTTGTAAAGGTGGTAATCTTGCTCGTGGCTGCTGAAATCTTTGCCACGGGACTTATATCCATGGGATTTATCTCGGAACTCAGCAATCTAGGTAATACTCTTGGAGCAACGCCCAACATGCTCAAAATGATTATGATAATCATTGTTTTTTCGGGATCGGTGTTAACGGGGAGTGCCAATTCAATTTTTCACGCCATTGCACCGCAAGCCTATAATCACTTAACACAATTCGGAGTTAATTCAACGTCGGCAATTCTTCCCCTTCAAATGGCTTCAAGTATTGGCCGAGGCATGTCGCCAATTTCGGGAGTAATAAATGCCAGCTCACAATTAGCAGGCGTAACACCATTTGATTTGGCCAAAAGAAATGCCTTACCGCTCACTATTATCCTCATCATCATGCTTATAATGGGATTTTTCTCGTAGAGAGGTGGCTCTACTTAATCATATTCCAATAAAATTTGAGCCACACAAGGTCACAAATCTTAAATACCATATTATACTAGTATGCTTAAGAAAAGATGTTCACAAACCAATGTCATAAGAAACAACAAATCTACTATACTGTATGTTGAGAAAACTCGACTTTTTTAGTATTCCTTCTGGGCTTTCTTTTTGCTTTATCGGCTTTAATATAGTCACTTATCATTTTCTTTTCATTTTCTGATAACGGTCTTGGATCAACAAAAAAATCCACTTCCAAAGATTCTCTAATTAGTCCCATGTTGTTTAGCTTTTGAAATATTTATCAATTAATTTTAGCGCTGAATCGGTATTAATAACCATTAGATTTCCACCAACATTATGTGCACCAAGAGTCGTTTCATAATGCTCAATCAGTTGTGTTTTTGATGCAAAAGAGACATACCCATCAAATCCACGATGAAATGATAACCGACACACAAATGCAATAAGATTACCAGGAACACCTAAATACATTTTGCTTTTACCTAAATTAAAAGGAGCACTCTCTATCAGATGCATATAGACATGATCCTCTCGCTCCGTAATACTAACCAATCCTTGTATAATATGTGGATTCCCAACAATGGTAAGTTTATAGACATCACGATCTGGTTGCATGTACTCATTTTTCCAGTTAAACAACCATCCAGTCTTCTTTGCAATTGTTTTAAAGTCCTTTTTATCAATCAATGAAACATCAGTCTGAAAACTGTCTCCAGATATGATATTCTCGATCGAATTGGTAAGTTTATCAATCTCGATGTCAACATGTTGTATGGTGTGCTTCATATTGCAAATATACCAAAAATCAGAGCATTATAGTCATACGTCTTGGTTTTTATGACAATATATCAAGTCCAAATAAATATATAATTCGCTTCGCGAATACAAGAATCTTCTCTTCAAAAAAAGAGCCCGCAAACATCGTTCGCAGGCTCTTCAACAATTTAAACTAAAAAACTATCTCTTTATTATTTTGCCCGTTTTGATACCTGTACTATTTTCAATTTTAATAAAATAGATACCAGGAGTAAACGAACTCATATTAATTACATCAACAGCAGATGCTTCTCTATCAAGAACCATTTCACCCATTGCGTTAAATAGAGTTACGCGATTTTCATCATTTGCTAATTGAAGATTCAAATTGGTGGTAACTGGATTTGGATAGAAACATTGACTCTCAAGAGCTGAGTTTTCCAAACTTGTTGGCACACAAGCATCTCCAACAGTATAAGAGAATGTTTTGGTAACCGACATACCTCCTGAATAAGCAAACTTACATGCCACTTGGATTACCGAACCAGCAGTTTTACCCGTTAGTTTGGCTGTAAATACCTTACCTCCACTGTTAGTCATTGGACTCTCGTTAAAGCCAGATGTGTAGTTCCATAAATAGGCAACTAAGCCCAACTTGTCATCTAACATCTCAAAAGTGATATTAACATCGCTGCCCGAAGTGACAAAGCTATAATTGTAACCTACTGTAAACGAGCCTTGAACCGCCTCAGACGATGCTCCAGCACAATTACTATTGGTACTAGCTAAAGTGGTAGTTGATAGGGCAATTGGATTGTTTGCTGCCACATTACCTGCCACATCCGATGCCGCTACGGAGAACGAATAGTTAGTGCTTGGATTCAATCCTGTTACCGAATAAGTGGTAGCCACACCCGAAGCAGCTGTTACTGTTTTAGTAGTTCCGCCATAAGTGATATTATAAACAACCGAACTTGAGTTATCGCTTGCGTTTAGATTTAACTCAACACTCGACGATGTTACAGTACCTAAAGTAGCCGTGAAAAGCGTTGGTGCTACAGCATCTGCCGCACAGTTGTTGCCCACGGTATAAGAGATATACTTAGTAACTGCTGAACCACCAGAGAAGGCAAACTTACAAGCTACACTAATTGTTGCGCCAAATGATTGTCCTGAAAGAGTAGATGAGAACGTTTTTGGACCCACACTATTCATACTCTTTTCAGAGAATGGAGCTTCGTTCCACAGGTAAGCAATAACACCCGTTTTGTCGTCGTAAAGCTCAAACGTAACCGTAACATCACTGCCCACGGTCTCAAAAGTATATTTGTAACCTACAGTAAATGAACCTTGAGCTGCATCCGTTGAGCTACCCGAGCAAGTTAACACCTGCTGATAGTTAACCGTTGCACTTTGCGAAGTTGCCTCTGCGCCACCATTATCAATGGCTTTAGCCGTAATGGCATAACTTCCAGCACTGCTACTCCAAGTAATTGAGTAAGGTGCAGTAGCATCCGTGCTTATTAAATTACCATTCTGATAGAAATTCACCTGAGCAATCGTTCCATCAAAATCGCTCGCATTAGCCGAAATAGTTATCTCGGTACCTTCAGGATAGTTGGCATTATTTAAAGGAGCGGTAAGAGTGATCGTAGGAGTGATATTTGCGGTAGGCGTTACTGCAACCATCACCTCATCTTCTGAACTGCGCATATCGGTATTTGTAACCGTAAGTTTAAAACGATACATACCCTCTACAAGGCCTGAAACTGTTGGCTGAGGATCAGTAGTGCTAGATAATAGAGCAACTGATGGACCATATATCTGTGTCCATTTATACGATAACGTTTTACCACCCGACTCGCTACTTGCAGACCCGTTAAGAGCTGTAGATGTAGCCGGAAGAATCACCTTCACATCGGCACCAGCCACGGCTGTTGGAATGGTATATGGTAGAGCTGCTGTACGCGCAAAGGTCATCTTGCCCAAATTAAACTCGCCAGCCGAGAAAGCTACACGTAATGTATGCTCTCCCACTGTAAGCGGTATATCAACAACAGTTTTTGTTGCCCACACATCCCAATTAGTTGTTGAGGTAGATGGAACAGGGATATCAGATGAGATTACCTCGCCATCGAGCTCTAGATGGAATGGACCACCGCCAGCGGCATTGCCCGAAGCGTAACGAAATGCAAACGAATACAAACCTGATTCACCTACGTTTACTGTGTATTCGAGCCATTCGTTGATTGCAATCCAACCTACTGTAGTACCTTCTGCTGTTACGGTAGCAGCATCAACATTCTCATCGGTTCTAAAATCGCCCGCATTACCGTTTGAAGCATCCGAATAAGCAATATTTTGCCCCTTTCCGCCATCAAAAATATCATATTTACCGGCTTCAATAGTACCCGGAATAGCCGCAGCCGTTCCTCCATAAGGAAGTTGAGAACCTGCCAAAACATTGGCACTATTAGAGACATTAAAGTTAGTCCCATCAAATATTTTTGCATAAAAGCTATGTGTTCCCGAAGTTAAATTGGTGGCATTCCAAGTAAAAGGAGCTGTAAGATCACTTCCAAGTTCATTCACACCATCCATAAAAATAACTTTTGTTGGAGTGCCGTTAGAGGCAGCCAATGTTAGTTGCACGCTTCCTCCAGGATAGGCCTGATCAAATGATGAAGAGAGTACCCCACTGATAGCGATATCTTTAGAGGTAGCCATTTTTTTAGCAGGTACCGTTAATTTATAACCCGTAGAAAAAGTCACTTCAATAGGTGCATT
>RRZU011441881.1_pt1 | contig 10640 bp, 7 predicted proteins | sample 2165561 | NCBI WGS metagenome assembly RRZU01 (sample SAMN10456909, study PRJNA506462) | wastewater metagenome | isolation source: wastewater sludge | place: USA: Moscow, Idaho | reverse complement strand
ATCATGGGCTTAGTGCGCCCAAAATTTGGGAAATAGCCTTGAGTAAGACTCACAAACAAAAATTTACAAGAAATAAACTGTAGATTAAAGATAAATTTGACGCTCTAGATGCTCTACTGGTGTTTTTAGAGGTTCCCTAATTTAATTTTGTCTATAAACAACTTTGCATACTCGCTTCCTAACTAACAATTTTATCAATAGAAATAAACTATATGAATAATCGCCGACATGACATCCTGTGCATCCTAAAGTATTTATCTTAACTATCACTTATATGACTGTCTAGTCAAACTATTTATCATTCATTTCATCTACTTTTATTTTCAAAATCCTATCTATGCTGAAAATGAACGGATTCTGTCGATATTTAGCAGTTGCAGATTCAAACAAGAGCAACACATCACCATTATCACCCACTATTTGCTCTAAATATGGTGGTAATTCAAGTTTTGTCACTATATTGGCATGATCGAATTTGAAATCAGAGCCAGTGATATCATCCTCATAAATATATAACTGGGACGGTTTGTTACCATATGACTGTGACAAGAGAATAAAGTTTTTGTAAAAACTGATACCTTGAATTTGTTCAGGAACAGCCCAGGTACGACTAGGCTCTACCGTCGGAGAATTACTATTCCTTATTAAATTCCCTTCTTCATTGAGGGGATAAGCTGCCAATACCCCTTTTGCATTTTCATCAAAATAACCTGCATAGATAGTTCCATTATGGTAGGTAAGATACGAAGTTAAGCGAATATCTCCTAGATCATCAGAGTAATCAAAGACTATGGGTTGCTTACTTGTATTCAGATTATAAGTCTCGATGGTTTCAAATTTGAGTGACTTTATCTGCGCTCTGCCTTCATCATCAACAGTGGCTATCCAAAGTTGATGTTTATCTTCATCATAAGTTATGCCTCCAACATGGTAGGCAGCATCTAATGCGATTGTCTTGATATAGTGCCCAGAAACTTTATCAATAAGCCAGATAACAGAGTTAAAAATTTTCCCTCTGCTATAAGCTGAGATGGCAATGTATTTATCATCGATTATCGCCATCCCTTGAGGGTCCATCTCTTTTGATATTCCTAACTTACCTTTATTTTGACCAGTATGGTATATCGCCTGACTCTGCTCTAAGCCTGGAATAACATATCCAGCCTTTATTTCATCATTATCTAGAATACGATAAACGGTCGGATAGGCCGATTTCAACTTAGCTAAAAAATTTGAATCAGTATACGAAACTGGATTGGTATTCGTTCCATTTACTAAAATGGTTTCTGGTTTTTCAACTGTACTGAATAAATACATAGCGCTTAAAACAGCAGACAGCAAGATCACTGCAAATAAGCCGATAAACAATTTTTTCATATCATTCCTATCCTTGATAAAGACTATTTTATTTTCCTATTATCAATTTTTAATATCGTCAATAAATTATAGATTAACCATGTATCTCTCGGGTAAACAATATAACGAGCTGACCAACTCGGATGGAATTTCTCTTTGTAGCTACGAAGCCCAGCAAAGGAATAAAAACGAGTTGTAAACGAATAAATTAGAAAGGCTATTTTTTCCTCTATATAAGAATGAGATAACTGCCCTACATTTGAAAGCGGAGCCATTCCAAGAGAAAAGTATTGATAACCTGCATTCTTAGCTTCTAACATCAGTTTGACAAAAAGATAGTCCATCACACCATTCGGCGAATTCGCAATATCATATCGCATTAAATCAATTGTTGTTGATGTAGAACTATATTCTGGCATTTTATTCGAATAAGCAATAATGACACCATTTTGGTCTCTCACAACCCCAATTGAAGCTAACTGTAAGTACTCTTCAGAAAAATAGCCAAGCGAAAAACCTTTTTCCTGTCTACCACCTAACCAAGCATCAGAAATTTCTTTCAACCGCTCCATCAATTCATTATCGAAAGGAGGATGTATCATTTCAAATGTATAGCCATGATTTTCAAATTTACTCATCATAGCTCTAAATTTCTTACCGTGTTTGCCCTCTGTTGTAAATTTCGATAGGTCTATCGTTGAGGTTTCTCCAAATTTCATGAAATCATAGCCATGATCATGTAATAACAATGTTAAATTCTGACTTATTTCATAAAAAACGACTGATAAGTTTCGCTGCTCTGCATCAAATAGAATTGCACCAATTGCTTTCTCTAAATAAGCTGAATCACCAAATGGATCCCCCATGACAACAATTTTATTATTTTCAACAGAGAATTGAAATACAACCTTATCCTCAGCATTTTCTTGGTACCAATACAGGTTTTTATCTCCTAAATAAGCCAAACCAGAGTCATTATTCCCCTCGTGCTTTGATAAAAATGTTTTATAACGTTCTATATCTAGCCGGTCACCAAACTCACTGTTATTCTTACTGGCTAATTTAAGAACTACTCCAACTGGAATAATAATCAACAAGGATAATACCAGAATATGAAGCCAAGAAAATACAATACTATCTAGATGAGGTTTTAACATGATTTTTTCATGAAAATGATGCCACCCTCCAAACCACAGAATGAATAGCAGCACACCGACAGCTAACAAGGAATCTTTCGTTATTCCTTCCCACCCATAGTAAAATTGTTTCCTGCTCAATTGAGAGCGAATTTGCCAAAGTGAGAGCGCCACAATGATGAGGAAAATTGTCGTCGGAATGGATAGAACTTCTAGGTTGATATATACAAGCGTAATCAGGATCAGACTAATTGCAAAGGGAATCGAAATTTTTAAACGGTTTTGAACAAATCTAGCTAGGACAATAAATAGTACACCCAGTAAAACTGATGGAAATTGCCAGAGTAATTGCGCATGCACAGGATCTATTCTACTTAGCCAAGAATTTTTTGAAATGGCTTCTGGTATCAATGTCGTCAATATAAGAAACGAACCAAATAATCGAAGCAACCATGTAGAGCTTTGACTTAAAAGTAGGGTATATATTTTTTGTGGAATCCCAAGAAAACGTTCATTCAACTTTTTATCCATATGCTTGCCAAAAAAAAGTAGCCCTACTAGAAATGGAACAACAAAATAAAATATTCTAAATAACAGTATCCAACCAACAGCAACCTCATTTCCAACACCCAGACGGGCAAGTCCAGCTATCATAATCAGATCAAAACTGCCAATACCCCCTGGTATCATAGATGCCATTCCGATAGCATGAGCTACTAAAAATAATGGAAAAATAGAAAGTATTGACGGTGCTACACCTAGTGCTAACCCTATAACATGAAAAACAATAAACAAACCTATCCATTCAGCAATAGATGCAACAACCAGTTTGATTGAATCCGAAATCGCTAATTGTCCAAAGAAACTAATATTTTTCCTACTAGATATGAACAGTATAATTGGAAGATAAAGAATTGGTACTAGCAATAGATAATTGGAATATTGAAAAACACCTGAAATAGGTTTAAAGAGAGTAATAATGAAACCAAAGATTGATAGTATTGAAAATCCAGAAATAAAATATGGTACGACTTGAGATATACCCTTCATACTCTTTTCCGTATTATTTTCCTCAGAATAAAAGGCAAATCGTAAACCAACATCAACAAGTCCAGCAAAACCAACTAAATTGTTTATCGTATTAATAGCCCAAGAAGTTTCCAGAATATAGGACTTACTATAAGTAGACTCTATTTGTCTATTGAGCACAACATCATAATAAAGCATAGGAAGTACGGATATCATTCCTAGAGCAGTTAAACCAATAATTGTTGGCACACTAATCTTGTTTAAAATCTCTGAAAGACTGTGAAAATCTATTGTGCTACTCAACCTTTTTATTTCTAGTACAACAACTATTGACACAGTTATAAAAAATATCCATTTGATAACCTGTTGGTATTTTTCAAATTTAGAAAGAAATGTTTTCAATTGACTCCCCCTTATTAACGACTTCAGTAAAATGATTAATTAGCTCATTAAATTCCTTGGTCTTGTGTAAAGCAACATCATGTCCTGTTCTAGGAACAATCATTAACTTACCATTCCCCAAATGTTCAGCAAATTCTTTAGAATGACTTCGCTTAATCATATCCCATGCACCAACAATAACAATACTGGGAACAGTAATGTTTTTCATGTCCGATTCTGTTATATTTACATCATCCAACATCAATCTACTGACTAGATAGCGGTTTGCAAATTTTTTTGAAAATTTTCCTAACAATCCTAAGGCTGCTATTTCAAAGTATATCCCAATTTGTACTGGCCAAAGCAAACCTGAAAAACGATAGTTTCCACCGTTTAACACCATTCCTCTTACACGATTTGGGTATTGCTTGGCATACATGAGTCCTAAATTCGCACCATCACTGTGACCAATAATGATACACTGGTTGACTCGCTCTTCTCTTAGCACGCCTTCTACATCATCAGCCATTTGTTCAAAGGTGAGTGGTGTCACTTGATTTTCAGAATCTCCATGATTTCGACTATCAATTAAAATCAGTTGATGATTCTCTGCTAATACTTCTTGTTTTACAAAATAGTTTAAGTTTAAATTATTTCCATGAAGAAAAATTAATGGGAAACCTTTCCCTATTAGTTTATAATGAATCTTTCGTCTATCTCTGGTTTGAATGTATTTATCCATCTTTCTCCATAACGATCATTAAATATTATAAAAAGAGCAAGGGGCTCAATGAATGTAACAGAGTACACTTACTCTCTTGCTTACAGCTTTAGATTGGTTACACCACATTCATTTAAATGTAGCTAGCCGAAATGAAATCAGCTTTCTGTACTATTTTAACAAGTTTTGACAAAATGTTCAACTTCTTATTATGCACCGATTAAAAGAATCATAATAGGCATAACCAGAGCAAAAAGAATAGTTGATGTCGTTACAACATTGGTAGCATATTCCACATCCCCATTCGCTTGATCTGCAAGAATTGGCAATACCGCTAAACCAGGTACTGCAGATTGAATCAGAAATGTATTGGATTCGACAGATTTCAAACTTGATCCAAACAATAGCAGGATTACCCACATGACAATTGGAGAAACCAGATAACGTCCACCTAATGCAAGTAGGGTATCTTTATCAATCTTGATACTTGATAGTCCTGCTTTGGATAACACGATACCGATATAAATAAGCGATAACGGAGTCACGATATTTCCTAGATATGTTAGTGTATTTGTCGCAAAAGTAGGTACAGGAATATTTAAGAATAAGAAAACTAGTGACACTAGAAATCCAATAAGAGGAGCAGGTAACAATTTCTTCCAATCAAATTTTGCTTGTTTATTCTTTTGTGGCTCCTTACTATCCTGACCAATGATGAGGGCTCCAATCGCCCAAGTAGATATGGTATTGGTAATATAGTAAACTAAGTAGTAAGAAATAGAATCTTGACCAAACAGTGCCGTATTCAGCGGTAATCCAATAAATATTGTATTCGCATTTGCAAACATATTGATCAACGTTCCACGTCTTCCTGCTGGAACCTTGAAAAGTATAACAGCTAGATAGGCAACCGCATAACAAATCCCTACTGCACTAAAAGTAAACAGTAAGCCACTTGATACCTCCACCAACTTGCTCACAGTTAAATATTTTAGTACCGATACAAAGATAGAGGCTGGAAGCGCCACATTCATAATCAGCCTAGAAATATTTCCGCCGAACTCTTTTCCAAACCACTTCTTCTCTTGTAGGTAAAATCCTAATGAAATTAAAAGTAAAATTGGAAGGATACTTTCAATAGAGCTAAGTATTTTCACTTCTTACCTCCTAGTATTTCGGGAACCATTTCAAATCACGTACAGCTTTCTCCATATCCGTTTCACTTGTCTGCGCCAATCCCTGTTCCAGTGCTTTTTTAGCTACAGCAATAGCCACAGTTTCAGAGAATTCAGTCAATCGAGATACAGGTGGCAATACCGGTGCACCTGGTTGGTGAACATCTACAAAACCATTAAGTGCATGTGCCGCAGCAGAAATCATTTCATCTGTTAATCGTGTTGCTTCAGATGCTAAAGCCCCTAACCCTAATCCAGGATAGATTAGCGCATTATTTGCTTGTCCAATATTATATTGTATTCCCTTGTATTCGACTGGTTCTGAAGGAATACCGGTCGCCACAAACGCCTTTCCATCAGACCATTTTATCAGGTCAGCCGCCTTAGCCTCTGCCAATTTTGTCGGATTACTTAGTGGGAAAATAAATGGATGATCAGCATAGGAAGACATAAACCGAACAATTTCTTCTGTAAACGTATTTGGTTGTGTCGAAGTACCAACTAAGATAGTCGGTTTGATAGCTTTTACAGCAGCAGTTAAATTGGTCAAATCCAATCCTGTTTCAAATTCAGAACGCTTGCGTGCAAATGGACGTTGTTCCGGGGTAAGGTCGTCCATATCATCAAATAGTAGCCCTTGCTTATCTACCATGTAGAAGCGTTTATATGCTTCTTCTTCGCTTAGCCCTTGGCTAACCATTTCACCCCAAATACGTCGGGTGATACCTGCACCAGCCGTCCCTGCACCAAAACAAAGATAAGTTTGGTCTAATAATGACTGACCTGAAACCGCTAAGCCCCCAAGGATTCCTGCCAGTGTAATAATCCCTGTTCCTTGAATATCATCATTGAATGTGAGAATTTTCGTTTTGTATTTTTCCAAAATTCTAGCTGCATTTGAACGTCCAAAATCTTCCCAGTGAAGATATAATTTAGGAAACAACTCTTCAACAGTCGTTACAAATTTTTCAATAAACTGATCGTATTCTTCACCATAAATACGTTCGTGTTTCTCGCCTAGGTAAAGCGGATTATCCAATAGTTCTTGTCGATTGGTTCCTGCATCAATTACAATCGGTAATACAGAGGATGGATCTATACCAGCAGCGGCAGTATAAACCATCAATTTCCCTACAGAAATATCTACCCCTTGAGTACCCCAGTCGCCAATCCCAAGAATTCCTTCCGCATCCGTTACAACAATCAGACGAATTTTGCGATCACCAGCAGCATTTCTTAAGGCTTGTTCGATGTCTTCTGGATGTTTTACGCTCAGATAGGTTGCATACTGGGTATCAACAAACAGTTCGCTGTACCGTTCGATACTCTCCGCAACAACGGGATCGTACACGATTGGCATCATTTCTTCTACATGTTGTCCAAACAAGAAATAAAAGAGGGTACGATTCGTGTTAAAAATTTCCATCAGAAAATGTCGTTGCTCAATACCTTTAGATTTTAATTGAAAGTGGTGATATGCTTGGTTTGCTTGCTCCTCTATGGTTTGAATAGTAGCTGGTAATAACCCAACCAAGCCTAATTCTCGCCGTTCTTCAGCTGTAAAGGCAGTGCCTTTATTGAGAAAGGGATTGTTCAAGATATCATGTCCTTGCATGATGGCCTCCTCTACTTGTAACATTTCTGAAACAAGAATTTATTTTTCTACATTCTATCACTAATAGGTATCAAATTCTATACTTTGTATTGTTGTTTTGTTCTGTTTTAGAAACTTTGTATTGTTTAAGAGGTTATCAAAAGAAAATAAAATAGATATGATGATAGTATTATGAGCCAATTTAATTATTTACAAAAATATGTCGCAAATAAAGTACGATTTCATCGAAAAGCTCAAGGACTAAGTCAGGAAATGCTATCTGAACGTGCTGGATTAGGTTTAAAATATATCAATCATATTGAGAATAAAAACCACAATCTTAGACTAGAAACTTTAGAAAAAGTAATAACAGCCTTAGGGATGACTCCTGAGGAATTTTTCAATTTTAACAGCCTAGAAGGCAAGCTTGATACAGATAGACAATTAACTTTGAAACGTCTTAATATGAAAATTAAGCAACTCCCTAAGGAAAGACAAGAAACCTTCATCGCTATTTTCGAAGAAATCATTGATAACTTACATTAATCTCTTGCTCTAATCAACACAAAAGAACCACCGCACTTTTAAGTGAAAGCAGTGGTTCTTTTCTTTTTAATTGTAACCGTTGTATATACATTACTTCTCTAAGGATTTTCAGTCGCTACTTTGAAAAAGTCTTTGTATTTCAAAAGGTAGCCTTTTCCTGTGGATAGGTCATATTGGACCAGTTTGAGTTCTTCTGCTACTGTTGCATCGCGCTCAGCCTGACCCACTCGATCCTGTGGAGCACTTCCGTCAAGAGAGCATAGTAAGGACTGACCTTGTTATTGGTCATCTCCAGCATCAGTGCATTCATGTCGCTAGAATTGACCAAGTCGTAATGATAGTCTTCTGTTTCAAAATTACTCCACACGAAATAATCTGTCTTGTACTGCGCACTTGGGTCCGTCACGAAAGCAGACTCTGGATACAAACCTGGTAGGTGGTCACCGTAAAAAACAACTGTCACTTTCTTATCCAAGGTCTTAAGCTGGTCTAGAAAATCCCTTGTTGCCTGATCTGTAAAGGATAAGAGACGAACATAGCTATTTAGGTTTTCATTCTCCTCAGCAGTAAAACCTTGACCAGTTGCTGTAATTGTAGCAGGCTCTGAAGAATTCCACTGCACATGGTTCTGCATAGTAATGGCAGACACAAATTTATTGTCAGTAGAACGAACCTGATCCAATATCAAATCATAAGTCTTTCGATCACTAACAAAATTCCCTTGGTAATCTGTATCCGCTACAGTTATCGGATACTGTGAACTATTCAAGGTATAGAACCGATCAATCCCCAACTGTTTATAAATAGTATTACGGTTGTAACTGGTATCGTAGTATGGATGAATAGCGACCCGATCACTTTCATCATATAAGTCACTGATACTTGGGAATTTCTTCATATTCGGTGCCACATCTAAATAGACCGATGAAATAGAGGAGTTGTAATTGTAGAAAGGCAAGCCACTGTATACTTGGAATTCAACATTAGCCGTCCCACCACCATAATGATCGCTCTTCATCAAACCACTTGTTGTTTGACTCATAATGTATTCAATATTAGGTATTACATTTTGACTGATCGTCACTCCAGGAACACGACGAGGATCTGCAAAACTTTCGCTCAATACATAAATAACCGTTTGATCTGTTAGTTGACCTGCCCGTTCTGCATTGATTTCCTCAGCTAACTCTGTATATTTTTTAACAATGGCCTTCATTGTTTTATCGGAGTAATCTTGAGGTTCCTCCATGCTTGTCTTGCTAAGCTGTTGTAACCAGAGAAAGGATAATGTACGGTAACGTGCCACAAAAGCATAGCCTTTCCAGTCAACATTCCGCCAATTGTTAACCTTAGAAAGAATTGGAATCCAACCAACAATCTTGTGATCTTTCTCGTTACGAATCGCCCACCCCATTCCAACAATCAAAGAGACAATGACAGAAACTCCGGCGAGTCGCTTCCAAAAGGATTGAACAATTGCCCCTAAAAAATAACGAGTACGAAGACGGCGATAAATAAAAATCAGAATAACCAAGAATAGAAGCGTAACAAGTACCACTCTCACGCTAATAAAACTAAAAATCAGCCCAATGTTCCCAATCCACTTGAAATCATTTGGAGTTAACGGCTCTGAACGATAACGGAACTTAAGAAAATTAGCTGTTATCAAAGTTACATTCAAACAGGCGATTAACGCAACTGATAAAATTTGTCGATTGATGACCAAACTAATTATCACATTTAAGAAAAAGAGACACGCAATTTGAAAAACAATAGCCCCTGGGAAAAGGTGCCTGGTAAAATAAGAACCTGTGCCTCCTGCCATAGATGCTTGATAACCAATATGTGAAATGGTTGCCAAGGCTAAACTAATGAAAAGCATACTATGCACATTGGTCCGATTTGATTTAAACTCATTAAAACATTTGTAAAGATAGCGTAGAAAACAATACATTGCCACAAAATGTATGGCCGCAAAAATGGGAGTCTGGCTGAAAAATTCCGTATAAGAACCATTTTCGATTAAACTCTCATAATGGCTATCTTTCCAATATGAAATTGCTAATGGACTAAGTGAAAACAAAGTCGTTAATAATAAATAAACATCGGGTACCAAATGCTTTGTCGACCAAGAACGAAGCCTTTCACGAACCTTTCTATTCTTATGTAAGAAAAGAGCCAAAATAATTGGTAATGCCAGCATCAAAAGCAGCTCAAATTGAAAAAGATTGTTCCGAAAAATATTCCAGGGTTGAAACTTCTTAGCATTGAGCCTATAGACTAACGTAACAAGGTAGAGAAAACCTAGAAAATAACCAACATATTTTGTAAACGTTTTAGTTCTGATAAACTCTTCATATTTTTCTAATAAGACCAAAATATAAAAAGTAAAGATAAGATAGGCTATTATCGATAAAGGAATAAACCATATTGGATAAGCCATACCACTCAGTAGCAGAGCACGCCCCATTGCTAGAATCACGGTCATCACCATGACAAGGACAAATTGCTTACTTACTTTAGGATTGATTTGTTTCATTGTATATTCTCAATTTTAAAAGTTTTGATTTGCGATAGAAAGCCATATAGTAACAAAGCCATAATCCCCATCCCATCAAGCTAATCGCAATCACCGGTAACAACCACCACTGTTGCTTATAGGATAAGACAAGGGTATTCTGCCCTTTTTGGCTTGTGACTGT